>ENA-UOVY01000689-UOVY01000689.1-plant-metagenome-genome-assembly--contig:-NODE-689-length-12196-cov-5.132032_pt1 | contig 12196 bp, 12 predicted proteins | sample MGYA00249840_ERZ761561 | MGnify/ENA primary metagenome ERZ761561 (study PRJEB28882, sample SAMN05720143) | plant metagenome | isolation source: Guanajuato, Mexico | place: Mexico:Guanajuato, Mexico... | reverse complement strand
AAAGGATCTATTGCTTTGTAGGGATGATATGGTTCTACCATGATACCGAACTCAGTTAAAAAGTGTAATCCCTCCTCATAATCTAAGTTTTTATAGGCTGCATAAGAATCTTTGTATACCACTCTTTTAATGCCTACACTAAATATTATACGGGCACAAGGCAAACAGGGCGAGAGCGTCGTATACAGCACACCATTTTTTATATTTGTATGATGGGTTAATGCATAAAGAATAGCATTTTGTTCTGCATGGATAGATAAAGCACATCCCCCTTTTATACTTCTTGTGCAACCTGTTTTGGGCCATATCTCATCGCAATTATAGGTACCTGGTGGAGGGCCATTGTATCCTGTAGAAATAATACGGGTCTCTTTTGTTACGACAACGCCTACTTTTTTTTTAACACAGTGTGAGCGTTTAGCCAATTGAATGGCCAATGACATAAAAAGGTGATCAAATGTGGGTTTTTCTGCCATTAATTTTTAATAGGTATAGTATCTGTTCTAGGTTGAGAATAAGTAGGTCGAAAATTGAAATAGGGTTACCCGTTGGGTGCATCGGTAAGGTTGCATCACGTTATATACTGTTTAGTTAAAATTCATCGCCATATGTATACAAAATACTAGAGAAGGATGAAATATGGACGCTTTATTATTTTGGAATGCATTATTAAACTCTACGAGGATTTTCCCAGAGTAACGTCCACATTCATCGTTTATAACTGCGCCCAACCCTATTCTTGGAATAGCCTTCCAGCCAATTTTTTTGAATACTTTTTTATCTAGAATTTCTATACCAGCTGTTTTGCCACCAATACCTATTACGCTAAGTAGACTAGACCTATCTGATATTGGGACCATAGGGATACAATCAAAGGCAGCTCCAACTGTATAATTTGTGGAACTATTTTTTAGAGCTGGAAACCTATGAAAGGGATCGTTATCAACTTCATATTCATTACCTCCAATATTCCATTCTACTAAGGATAATTCTATAGCCATATAGGAGGTTATTTGACGACCTACAAATAATCCTAATATTACACTACCTGAAGGAGAAGGAAAGGGACTTAGAGCGGTATATTGCCCTAATGCTTTGTGCATTTTTTTAACTTGTAGGCTACTTGCGCCTGCAGTTATACCTGCATAGCAATAAGGAGGTACTGTATGTTTATAGTGTATAACATTTTCATTAAAACGACTAATAAGCGCTTTCTTAGCCAATATTGGGTCAATAAAAGCACAACTGATTACTATTGTGCCTACTATTTGTTTAAGATAAGCAATCGTTTTTACAGGTCTGATTCTAGTAAATGATTTAATCATAACTCCAATGGTTGTGAGATAAATAATATTATGGACAAGGTAAAAATAAAATTGCTACCAATTTACTATGATTTTATTTACTGCTCAAGCTAATAACTTAAAACATTAGAGTATGGTATATTTAATTTATGAAATAATAAACATCTTTATCTTATATATGGTCCAATTTTATGTAGCCCTTTAGGCGTAGGATAGTATAAATAGCACCAAAAGCTTTAAATCTATTTTAAGCTAGACCATTAATCTTGTAGTAAGTTCATTCGATAAACTTTTATGCCTATCTAGTTTTAATGGTTCAATGGTTTGAATAATGTGTCAACTTATACTATATTTGTAGCTATATTAAAGCATATAGAAAATGGCAAGAATTTGTGATATAACAGGTAAAAAACCCATTGTGGGCAATAATGTATCCCATGCAAATAATAAAACCAAAAGGTGGTTTTATCCAAATTTGCAAAATAAGCGTTTTTATATTCCGGAAGAGAATATTTGGATTCCATTGAAGGTTTGTACTTCTGTGATCCGTACCATCAATAAGAAAGGCATTTATGCAGTACTAAAAGAAGCCAAAAAAAAGGGAACTTTATCCAAGCAATACCATTGGTTGGTCTAAGTAAAAACCACGTAAAACTTGATAAAAAAGTAGCAAAGTAAAATGGCAAAGAAAAAAGGCGGTAGGGTTCAAGTAATTTTAGAGTGTACAGAGCACAAAAGCAGTGGTATTCCTGGTATATCTCGTTACTGTACGGAAAAAAACAGAACGACTACTACTGCACGAATGGAGTTAAAAAAATATAATCCTATATTGAAGCGTCATACACTTCATAAGGAAATTAAATAAGTATTATAATATATTATGGCAAAGAAGGTAGTAGCCACCCTTTCTAAGGGAGATACCGTTAGGTTAACTAAGTTGATTCAAGTAAAAAAATCAACAAAAACAGGTGCTTATACTTTTCGTAGCAGGATTGTTCCTTCTGAATTGATAAAAGAAATGGTATCTAGTAAAATATAGCCATTGCCTATTGTTTTGATGGTTTGAATAGTAGTCTTTTTCTAGTTCTGCGATCAGATTTGTTATGGGCCATCAAACTATTTGAAAATAGCAATGCGATAGCCATAAACGTAGATTGCCTAAAGCCGTTTTCTAAATTTTTAGCCTGAATTCTCTGAATAAAAAAACCATAGCATAAACGTTAAAGCAGTTGTAAGATAAGTCCCTTTTATTTCTATATATTTCTAATACTAATAGTAGATCCATATAATAGATAAAAATAAGTTGATTGCTATGGGTATTTTTAATTTTTTTTCTAAGCCGCCCCCCCCTAAAACACACTTAGCAGAAAAACTGACTAAAACACGTCATTCTTTTTGGAGTAAGCTTTCTAAGATTGTGGCTGGAAGGTCTACAATTGACAGTGATGTATTGGATAGATTGGAAGAGTTGTTGATTGGTTCAGATGTTGGAATAGCCACTACCCTTAAAATTATAGATGCTATAGAGCAGCGTGTAGCACGGGATAAATACCTTACTACAGCTGAACTAGACCAGATTTTACAATCTGAGACGGAGCAACTTTTACATGCTTTACCTAGCGCGAAGAGTGGTCCTATCGCCCCATCTGTTCGTCCCCATGTCATATTAGTAGTGGGGGTAAATGGTGTAGGTAAAACTACTACTATTGGCAAACTAGCTGCACAGTTTATTAGCCAAGGGAAAAAGGTTATACTAGGTGCTGCAGATACTTTTCGTGCAGCAGCTATAGAACAACTGATGATTTGGGGTGATCGTGTAGGTGCAGCAGTAGTAGCACGTTCCATGCAATCAGATCCCTCCTCAGTGGCACATGAGACAGTGCAGCAAGGTATACGCAATGATGTAGATGTAGTCATTATAGATACGGCTGGCCGATTACATACCAAAGTACATCTTATCAATGAGTTAGCTAAAATTAAGCGCACCATCCAAAAATGTCTTCCAGGTGCTCCACACGAGGTCTGGTTGGTCTTGGATGGTACAAATGGGCAAAATGCTTTTTCCCAAGCAGAAGCTTTTACAGCTGCTGTAGCAGTAACCGGTATCGTAGTGACCAAATTAGATGGTACATCTAAAGGAGGGATGGTGCTGGGTATAGCAGATCAGTTTTCCATTCCCATTAAATATATTGGTGTAGGCGAAAAAGTGGAGGACTTAAGGCTTTTTGATCCCCATGCATTTGTTGTTTCCTTATTTCAAAAATGGTAATTAACTAATTAACCATTTTTGGGTAACAGCCATTTAATCGCTATAATAATGTGGATAGGTATATAGGACAGGCTTTTATTAATTTTGTTGTCGTTTTTTTCCTTATTAGCCTGGTGCTGCAGATTTTTTATTTATGGTGTAAGGGGGGGGCGCTGTAATGCAGTTTATCTTAAAAGGACCATTTAATCGTACTTTATGCCATTTGCGTAATAATTTTCTAGCTGGTAAAATTATTCGTAAATTTACCCATCTGTTACTTCTAGCAGGGATAGATTAGCGCTCTATTCCCTGGAGAGATTTTAAATACAACAATCTAAAAAAATGGCACATCCAAAGAAAAGATCATCCGCTTCCAGAAGAGATAAAAGAAGGACACATGTTAAACTTGCGATGCCTGCGTTGGTGGTGTGTCCCGTTACTGGTGTAGTACATACCCCTCATCGTGCCTTTTGGCATGAAGGTAAAATGTATTATAAGGGAAGGGTGGTAATGCATCGTACAACACCTTAATAATCTCTTTGCTTTAGTAGGTGGTTCAATTGTTCCCTATACTATTACTGGTTTGGGCAAAGTCTATAAAACAATTATCCCAATCTGTTCAATAAATGAAAACAATAAATCGTGCTGCCATTGCAGGCGTATCTGGCTACGTTCCAGATGATGTGTTGACCAATAGTGCGTTGGAGCAGATGGTAAATACCAATGACCAGTGGATCACCACTAGAACGGGTATTCAAGAAAGGAGAATCTTAAAAGGAGAGGGGCTGGGTACCTCAGTTATGGCCATACAAGCGGTAAAGGATTTGCTGCATAAAACAGCAACCGATCCTGAAACAGTAGACCTCCTTATATGTGCTACCATTACCCCAGATATGATCACGCCTGCTACCGCTAATATTATTGCCCATGCAGTAGGTGCTACCCGTGCTTTTAGTTATGATCTGCAAGCCGCTTGTTCTGGTTTTCTTTATGGATTAGATACAGCTGTTCAGTTTATTGCTTCAGGTAGGGCTAAAAAAGTGGTTGTGGTAGGGGCAGATAAAATGTCTTCCATTACCAATTATACAGATAGAGCTACTTGTATTCTTTTTGGGGATGGTGCAGGTGCCGTATTGGTAGCAGCCCATGCGCCAGAAAGTGGTTGTGGGATTGTAGATACCATCTGTAAAACAGATGGTATTGGTCAAGATTTTCTTTATCAAAAAGCAGGAGGTAGTAAATTACCTGCTTCACATGAAACTGTATCCTCTAACGCACATTATATTTACCAGGATGGCCAAACGGTATTTAAGGCGGCTGTTGCCGCTATGTCAGAAGTAGTTATAGAAATGATGGCCCGTCATAACCTTACCCCAGAAGATATTAGCTACCTCGTTCCACATCAAGCCAATCAGCGTATATTGAAGCTTGTAGCCGATCGTGTAGCCATTCCTATGGATAAAGTTATGTTGAATATACATAAGTATGGCAATACAACTGCTGCAACTATTCCCCTTTGTTTGTGGGATTATGAACAAAAACTTAAAAAAGGTGATAAGTTGATTCTAACCGTTTTTGGAGGAGGCTTTACTTGGGGCGCCATGTATATAGTCTGGGGGTATGATGGTTTATACCCTATTTAACTAAGTTTATGCGTATATAGTAAAGTAAAAGTTTAGATCTTATAAGGATGACCAATAGGTTTAAAACGAAATAGTATGGCAAACACAAGTGATATTAAAAATGGTCTTTGTATTGTATTAAACAATGATATTTATAGCGTTGTGGAATTTCAACATGTTAAGCCAGGGAAAGGTGCTGCTTTTGTTAGAACCAAACTAAAAAGTTTAACAAAAGAAAGGCAAATTGATCATACCTTTAATGCAGGTGTAAAAATTCATATAGCACGGATTGAGCGTAGGCCCTACCAGTTTCTTTATAAGGATGGTTCGGGTTATACCTTTATGCATACTGAAACTTTTGAGCAACTGACTATTGCTCCATCATTCATCCATACCCCCCAATTCTTAAAAGAGGGCCAGCATGTGGAAATTGTTTACCATGATGATGCACATCAGGTATTAAAGTGTGCATTGCCTCCATCTGTGGTATTACGGATTACCTATACCGAGCCGGGTCTTAAAGGGGATACTGCTACGAAAACATTAAAGCCAGCTACCCTAGAAACTGGCGGAGAGATTAAGGTGCCTTTATTTATTAACAATGAAGACCTTGTAAAAATAGATACCCGTACAGGTCTTTATATGGAGCGTGTAAACGAGCAGAAAAAGTAAATATGAAAACTACAGAGATTCAAGAGCTGATTGACTTTATTACCCAATCAGGGTTAGAAGAAGTCCATATTGAAACAGAAGCCATTAAAATCCATGTTAAAAGAAGTAATGCCATTCCCCAACAGGTTGTTGCATCCCTTGCTCCTAATGGCCTTCCCTCCCCTGCACAAGTGGCCCCAATACCACAAGAAAATAAACTTCCAGCCAATTGTATAACCATTAAGTCCCCGATGATTGGTACTTTTTACCGATCACCAAGTCCCGAAGAAGCTCCCTTTGTAAAAGAAGGAGATCCAGTGGTAAAGGGGACCAAGCTCTGCATTATAGAAGCTATGAAGCTCTACAATGAAATAGAGTCAGAGGTTACTGGAAAGATCATTCAAATATTAGTTGATGATATCTCTCCTATAGAATACGATCAACCTCTTTTTTTAGTAGAGCCCGTAATCGGATAAATAGGAGATTCTACTTTACTTCATCAGTTTGATATGCTATGTTTCAAAAAATATTGATTGCCAATCGTGGAGAAATTGCCTTAAGCATCATTCGGGTTTGCAAGGAAATGGGCATTAAAACAGTTGCCGTCCATTCTACTGCAGATAAAGATAGTTTGCACGTCCGTTTTGCAGATGAATCAGTTTGTATTGGCCCACCTGCAAGCCACCTGTCTTATCTCTCTATTCCATCCATTATTGCCGCTGCTGAAGTAACCAATGCCCATGCCATTCATCCGGGTTATGGTTTTTTATCTGAGCATGCTACTTTTGCAGCTATTTGTGCAGAATATGGTATTAAGTTTATAGGTCCTTCTGATAGCGCAATTGGTAAAATGGGTGATAAATCTACTGCAAAAGCAACCATGCAGGCTGCTGGTGTGCCTACTATTCCTGGTTCCAATGGGTTGCTCACATCAGTTGAAGAAGGCATTCGTTTGGCCCATGAAATAGGCTTTCCTGTGTTGCTAAAAGCAACTGCAGGAGGGGGAGGGAAAGGTATTAAATTGGTTGATGCGCCAGAACAATTTCAGCAAAAATGGATAGAGGCTAGGCAAGAGGCTATGGCTTCTTTTGGTAAAGAGGGGCTTTATTTGGAAAAATATATAGAGGAACCACGTCATATTGAAATACAAATTGTTGCGGATCAATATGGTAAAGTTATGCATCTATCTGAACGGGATTGTTCTATTCAGCGTAGACATCAAAAACTGGTTGAAGAATCTCCCTCTCCCTTTGTGACCGAGCCATTACGGGCAAAAATAACTGATGCAGCTATAAAAGGCGTATCGGCTATAGGATATGAAGGCGTTGGTACCATGGAGTTTTTAGTAGACAAGTACGAAAACTTTTACTTTATGGAGATGAATACCCGTATTCAAGTAGAATATCTCGTTACAGAAGCGGTTACCGGTTTTAATTTACTAAAAACACAAATCGAAGTAGCTGCTGGACAACCCCTGGATAGATCCAACCTTTATCCAAAAGGTCATGCCATAGAGCTCCGTATTAATGCAGAAGATCCCTTTAATGGTTTTCGCCCATCTCCTGGAAAAATCACCCATATGCATTTTCCTGGGGGGCTAGGTATAACCATTGCAAGCCATATTTATGCCGGTTATGTAGTGCCTCCTTATTATGATTCCATGATTGCAAAGCTTATCGTCCATGCCGATACTAGAGTGGATGCCATTGCCAAAATGAAGCGTAGCTTAGAAGAATTGGTTATAGAGGGTATTCAAACCAATATACCTTTTCACTGTGCTTTGCTAGAAGATGAAGCCTTTCAAAAAGGTCTCTTTACAACCCAATATTTAGAGACTTTTGACTTTTCACGGTTGAAACGCTTGGAATAAAATGAAAGGATAACCTTATAGATACTTCCCCTTTTTCATCGCACCTAATCTAGTGTGGAGTTATTTGCTTATTTTGATAATAAATTATATAATGTGTTTTTATTATGAATATAAACTACTACGCTAACTTTTTCAGTTTTAGATTGCCAGTCTATATGGTTATTTGTTTGCTTTTGGCTTGTAGTAAGTTAGATAGTAGGTATAACTGTAGTAATAGGTATCACTGTAGCAAGAGGAAAGCGGCCATATCGAATGTTGAAGCTCCGCCCTCTAAGCGTGGTAAGCATCCTATAATCCTGAGCCTTTTTGAGGCAATAAAAAAAAGTGATATACATGAAGTGAAAAAATTGTTAAAAAATGATTTTTTTAAGGGAGTAGCTATTGTAAACCTCTGTGAGACCGATTCAACCGGAAATACATGTTTACATATAGCAGCAGGTATAAAAGAAGGGAATAAAGATGTAGCAGCAGCTATCATGAAGATTTTGTTATGTAAGATGAGGCCTTTACTCCTAAGCAAAGAAGATCGTGAATATATTTTCTGCGATGCCCAATGTGATGAGTCTAGGATCATAGATTTTGTAGCAGTAGTAAATCATACAGACTATCATAATGATGATATGAAGATTACTGCAGATTATATGCACAGGCTCTTAGAGGCCCTAGTAGACAACTATAGTAATATTGCTAGTCAGCTTCTTGCAAAGAATATCCATGGAGAAACTCCTTTGATGATAGCCATGAAACGTGGGACGCTACAAATAATTGAGTATTTGTTAGAAGATACCCATTCTTGTGTTGGAATTAATCTTGCGCACCATGAAGATGATACCGATCTAAATTTTTTAGATATAGCACTACACATGGCAATAGAAAGAAACGATGATTCTAGATTTAATCTGGTCCTGGATGCCTTACAGGACTGTTTGGTCACCCATCCTTTGGGAAATCGTGATACCACCTATTGTACCCGTTATTCGAACAATAAATGCATGTGTGAGAACATAGTAACATCGATGGCCACTCATATTCATAAATCTGAATCAGTATTTTGTGTAGAGTTTGAAAAAGAGAACCCAGGTTTCTATAAGAAATTTCTTAAAATGATGAGTAATATTTTAGAATTTGGTGATTTCTTGTACTTTTTTTTCCAACTCTATACGAATAATGAAAAATTCTATACTAATAAGATGCCTTTTAGTAAACGCATCTCAATAGCCAATGGCTTTAAAATGAAATTTTCAAAATATTTAGTTGAAAGATCAAGTAAGAATAAAGAAATCAGTTCAGAGGCTATCAAATTTACGAAAAAATTTAAAAATACTGCTCAAGGTTGGTTACAGTCTATTCTGGTAAAGCAAAGAGAGCTGTTAGCAGAAAGGAGTCATACTGGCGAGATAGACATCCATACTAGTGACACCCTGTCTAATAATTATGAACAAGAAGTTGATTTATTAATAAATTATTTTGAAATCTGGGATGAGTGGAAAGAAATATATCTAATGTAATTTCTTCTAGTTTTAATTATGCCACTTGATATTTCGTTCCTTTTCCCAAATAAGGTTACTATCTTACTGCTACCACTCAGTGGTCGTGTGTAAAGCCTCAAATATTTCTTTGCCACCTGCCAATAAGTTGAGTTGTTTGGCAGTCTCTAGATCAGCCCATAGGTAATCTGTATGTTCCTGATTGAGCACTATGGTATAGTCAGATGGCTGCGCCCTAGGCAATATCACTTTAAATAAGTAGAGTAGGTAATCCTGTTTGGGGTTAAAGATGCGGATACAAATCGTTTGGATAAAATTAGTCGCTTCTGGTAGTAGTAAAATATCTGTTTCTTCTTTTATTTCCCTTACTACTGCTTGAAGTGGCGTTTCATTTTTTTCTAGTTTTCCACCTGGCATGCACCATCGGTTGTCTACTATTGAGGGATCATTCTTTTTTAATAGCAAGAATTTTCCATTGCATACCATATAGCATATGGCTACTGATTTAGTAGGGTTAAAGTCCTCTATGTGCAATGGATTAAATGCGAACTTACCCCCTTTAAATAATACTACCTTCATCTTAATATAGTTGGTTAGATGACACGAATGGCTGCTTATATAGGTGGCAACCTTACCTTTTAAGCGATACTATAACCGTTATCTATCAATAGGTTCTATCCATCTACGGCCTTGCTATAGCTTTTGCTAGGCCAACATCTTCAAAAGGAGAGCCAGTGTTTCCTTTAATTTCCGTCTATCTACAATCATATCCAAGAAGCCATGTGCCAATAAAAACTCTGCAGTTTGAAAACCTTTTGGTAATGATTTTCCAACGGTTTCTCGAATCACACGTGGACCTGCAAAGCCAATTAGCGCTCCTGGTTCTGCTATATTAATGTCTCCTAGCATCGCGTAGGAGGCACTTACCCCACCTGTAGTCGGGTCGGTTAGCAGCGAGATATAAGGAATTTTAGCATCGGCTAATTGGCGTAATTTTGCAGCTGTTTTGGCCATTTGCATCAGGGAAAAGCTGCCTTCCATCATCCGTGCACCACCTGATTTAGAGATAATTAGTAGTGGGATATGATCGGCCAAGCAGTGGTTGACCAATTGGGCTATTTTTTCACCTACTACACTACCCATCGAGCCCCCAATAAATTTAAAATCCATACAGGCAATCGCAAGGGGTAGGGTATTGATCTTACCATAAGCCGTTCGTACGGCATCTGTTAAACCGGTTTCTTTTTCTGCTTGTTTTAATCGTTCGGTATAGGGCCTATTGTCTATAAACTGGAGTGGGTCAACCGATCGGAAGGTTGCATTCAGCTCTGTAAAATTGTTTGCGTCAAACAGAATAGAAAAGTATTCCTTTGAACCAATCGGTAAATGGTGGCCATCATCGGGCACCACTTGTAAATTTTCTTCTAATACTTTGCTGTGTACAATCTTCCCTTTTGGTGTCTTCACCCAAACTCCATCAGGCGACTCTTTTTTGGCAGAACTAGGGGTTAAAATTCCTTTCTTTTTGCGTTTAAACCAGCTTAGATTATCGTTTATTAAACTCATAGACTTATGTAATAGATCGTAATGGCATGGAGGTTTTTTAAGCTTTTATGGATTTTCAGGACGCATTTGTGGAAAAAACAAAACATCTTGAATAGATGGTACATTGGTCATGATCATTGTTAACCGGTCTATTCCTATGCCAATACCTACTGTTGGGGGCATGCCATAGCGCAAAGCTTTTAAAAAATCATGGTCTACTACCATCGCTTCTTCATCACCCCGTTCGCCTAGTTTACATTGTTCCTCTAATCTTTTTTGTTGATCAATAGGATCATTTAACTCAGAAAAAGCATTGCAGATTTCTTTACCTGCGCATATTACCTCAAATCGTTCCGTTAAGTCTGGATTGGTGCGATGTCGTTTTGCTAAAGGCGACATTTCAACAGGATAGTCGGTTATAATGGTAGGTTGAATAAGATATGGTTCACATTTTGATCCAAAAATTGCATCTATAATTTTACCTTTGGCAAAGCTATCTGCTATATCTATATCCAATTGATGGGCCACTGTGCGCAATGCTGCCTCGTTCATATTGCTTACATCATATCCAGTAAAATGGTGAATCGCCTCAAACATTGTAAACCGTTTCCATGGCCGTTGAAAGTGGATAAAATCTGTACCAAATGGAACCGTTGTAGTACCATGTAGGGCTAGTGCTACTGTTTCTAACAATTCTTCTACATAATCCATCATCCAGATGTAGTCTTTATAGGCTACATAAAGTTCTACTTGGGTAAATTCTGGATTGTGGAAACGGGACATGCCTTCGTTTCTAAAATCTTTTGCAAATTCGTAGACGCCCTCATAGCCCCCAATAATTAATCTCTTTAAATAAAGCTCATTAGAGATCCGTAGATATAAGGGCATATCTAGGGTATGATGGTGTGTCATAAAGGGGCGTGCTGATGCGCCTCCATAAATGGGTTGCAAAATAGGAGTTTCTACTTCTAGATATCCTTTATCTTGCAAAGAGGTTTTCATCGTGTGGATCAACTTAGCCCGTTGTTCAAACACTTTGCGTACCGCTGGATTCACGATTAAATCAACATATCTTTGACGATACCGTTGTGCAGGATCTGTGAAGGCATCATATACTTTTGCGCCTGCTTTAGTCGATACTTCTTTGACAATTGGTAAAGGGCTAAGTGCCTTGGTTAACAACCGAAGATGGGTCACATGTACCGCTATAGCACCCACTTGTGTTGTAAATACAAAACCTTGGATTTCAATAATGTCACCTATATCTAGTAATTTCTTAAAGAAGATATTATAGTGGCTTTTATCTGCTCCTGGACAAATGGAATCTCGTTGTACATAGAGTTGAATCCGCCCACTTGCATCTTGCAATTCTACAAACGAAGCCCCTCCCATAATTCTACGTCCCATAATCCGGCCTGCCAGTACTATATGGCTATAGTTCGCTTTATCTTCTTCTTTGTAATCGGAAA
>ENA-UOVY01000688-UOVY01000688.1-plant-metagenome-genome-assembly--contig:-NODE-688-length-12220-cov-629.981915_pt1 | contig 12220 bp, 7 predicted proteins | sample MGYA00249840_ERZ761561 | MGnify/ENA primary metagenome ERZ761561 (study PRJEB28882, sample SAMN05720143) | plant metagenome | isolation source: Guanajuato, Mexico | place: Mexico:Guanajuato, Mexico... | reverse complement strand
TTGTCGTGAATACATACAATCCTGAAAAGCTTATAACCCTTGTGACCATCGTGTCCCAACAAAACTTATGATCATGCAAAGCCAATCCTCGAGCGGTTCGAAGATTATAAGTTCCATTCGACGGTCGGAAGCTCTAAAGCTAATAATAGCGCTAGCCAAGGCGATTAATGCTTTCCAGTGGCAGGAGCGAGGTGATAGTCAGTTTAACTGTTCAACCTGTCGAAGGCAAATTGTGCGGTGAAAATTGCGGCCGAGACAGGCAGTAACTCCCAATCGGGTCCTTGAAATTTTCCGAGCTAGTAGCGGCCAATGTGCTCAACAAATATGATCTGGCCATTCGAATTTGTTATACTAACCTTGGCAAAGGTGACAGAGTAGAAGGCGAGAACAATGCCCTCAGCAAAGCTGAAAGTGTTGGGAAACATAGACTCGAGCTCATACCGATTGAGACCATCTGAACTTCCGACCCTCGAGTCGCTAAATTTGCCAATGAATACGCTTGTTGGGCATTCAATCAGTTTCAAGGTCCCATTTATTTTAGTCGTTCGGTACATACTGAGAGGCTTCGGTGTGAGACTAACAATCAACTATACGTATTGGCTCTGTTTAGGGCGTCGACTGTGCGAGAGGCAAAAACAATGCTACTAATGGAAACCAGCTAGCCTCTTTAGCTGAGCCAAGGGTTAGAGCTGACAGCTATGAACGATAATCAAAGCTAGCGTCAATCTGGATGTATCGAACGCGGAAGCTAGCTAGGCTGATTTCTAGCAGAGTTTGACTTAAACAAACCATGGACTTTCATTCTGTTGAGCCGAACTACTTGTTTGCTCAACTTGAAGAGCTCATTCGATGAGTTCAGTTATGTTGAGATTGTATCTTGCATCGAACTTAGCTGCCGTGCCTTCGACACATCCTCTTTGGCCTTATTTTTGCACTTAGTTTGTGAATGTGAAAGTTTTGGTAAAGACCAAGGTAAATTAAGATAGACCACAAGCTTGATCCCTAATTTCAGCCGCAGAAAATCTTCGATTCAAGGTTCTACCAATATATCTAAAGACAGCTGTATCAACTCAAGCGTGAAATCAACTATGTCCAAGGCTCGTAAGACGATTCTTTTTGTCCCATTGGACTGTGTAGGGCATGTTAATTCGCTAATCAGTATAGCAGAATCATTGAAGTATCAGGGACATCGGACAGTCTTCCTCTTCTACGATCCTATGGACGGAGGGCTTAGGGAGAGAGGTCACGAAGTTTACGATTGTAGCGAGGAGGGCTTGATTCCGTCGAATCCAACAGCAGCTAGTGAGGAAAAGTGGGATATGATCGTAAACGAAATGAGTAAGCTGTGGCGATCTAGCCTGATCGACAACTTCGTCCAAACTACCAAAGTCGGTTTGGGTAGCATGATAAATGATATCGTGAAGCACGAGGAACGGATCGAACGGAAGCTGAATCTAATCAAGCCTGACCTGATCGTGATTGATCATTATTTCATCCAACCGGCCCTCATAAAGTACGGTAAACCCTGGGCCCGCGTTTACTCGGCTTCTCCGCTTGCATTGCACCCAAAGAAGGACAAACTTCCGCCGGCAACTTTGGGCCTCCCAACTGATTGGCTAGATACAAGAGATCCGCACATGAGATCAACATATTTAGCTTACAGCAAGCGAGTGGATGAGATCAAGCTTGAGTTATACAAAAATTTTAACGATTTTTTGACAAATACTCATAAGCTGGACCCGCTACCTGTTGATCCCATGAGCTACATATACGATTCACCCTATTTGAACATATATATGTATCCTGAAGAATTAGATTACACTGAATTGCCTCAACCACTGAACTGGCATCGTTGTGATTCAATACTTCGGGCAGACGCAAGAGCGCCGGAAGCTGATCAACCAGATGTTCACGCAAAGCAAGCTCGATTCGAGATTCCCCAAAAGCTCAAGAACAAACCAGGCAAGCTGATATTGCTGTCGATGGGCTCGCTTGCTAGTGGTGATGTTGATTTGATGAAAAGATTGGTCACTATTTTATCTAAATCACCACACAGGTTCATTGTCAGCCGAGGGCCAAGTTGGGACAAGTACGAGCTTGCGGACAACATGTGGGGCGAGAAGTTCGTGCCACAACTGTCTATTCTACCGGAGATTGATTTGATCATAACGCACGGTGGCAACAACACAATTACTGAGTGCTTCTACTATGGGGTCCCAGGTTTTATTGTGTGCCCAATTTTTTCGGATCAATACGACAACGCCCAAAGGATTGCTGAGAAAAAGCTCGGAAAGCGGATCAATCCATTTCATTGCACTGAGGAGCAGCTTCTCTCTTCCGTTGAGGAAGTGCTGGCAGATGAGAGCATAAAGCCGAGGATGGAGAAAATCAAGAGGAGGATGCAGTTACCTGAGAACAAGTACAAGGCGATTCGGATGTTCAGCGAACTTGTAGACAAAATTTAGAACTCTCTATTGAGTCAACCCTCTGTATTTCATGATCTACGGGTTTTGATTAACTTCTCCGGTGCGTGGAACGATTGACTGCAATTAAATATTCCTCAAATTTAGACCATCGAACACGAACAGAGTCAACTCTCTTTCTAGAACTTGGGAGAGTAGAAGAGATGATGATATTTCAGACATAAATTAATTAATTTGTCACTGGGAATCAAAATATGTCGAAGTGTCGTCAGCCAACCAGAAGTGGCATGAGTATGCTGGCTAGATGTAGTGATCTCATATCGGTTGCGAAGTGCGTTAGGGAAGACAACAAGCTGGCCAGACGAATCGCCGGATGCTCGATATCTCGCTCCTGATTAATTGTGTTTACAGTATTCATCTCAATCTTAACAATTTTTTCATATTCGGTTATGGACCAGCCAGAGATTAATCAAGTCACATATGGAAAAGTGCATGTCTTCACATGACAACGGTCATCGATATACCTCAGGCAAGTTGCTTGATGAGTCAAGCTTCTGGGGGGCAATTTTCAATCTCGGCTAGACAAAATCCCGAGAGTCAATGCAGAGAACCGAAGTTCGGTTATGGCCCAGATTGTGATAACGTATCATCTAGAAGCTCGTGAGAGTTTATCCAGATAGACGAATGTTGTTCACAGATGACTATAGATCATAAAAGTAGACTGATCTCCTTGCTAATGCGTTTCGTCTGCCGTTGAGCATTGATTATAGAAGTTTGAATCCCTCGACGTTACCCCAAAACTATTCTATGTTATCCTTGAAACCAAGTGAGGGGAGAAATTGGGATCTTCATTATTCATTGAACATGCCCCAATTGATTGGACTAAATATTACCCGTTTGTATCAACCTACTTCTAGGTTATTGGACACGATTAATCGGGGGTCACATCGGGCGAGTTTTTCATTACGGGGGAAATCTTCCACTTTGGACCAGAACTCCACATCTTTGTCGATGAGGCTTTTTCCGCTGATTAGCATGAACAACTCTTTCTCATGTAGAATGTCCGTGAGACCAGCTTTTCTGTAGAAGTCTAGTATGTTCTTACAGTCCCTGAAGAGAAAGCTATTCGCATTTGGATGCGAGGAGGACATAGATTGGCTGACATCAATAACATAGATCTCTCCCTTGTGCCAGATGAGGTTGTATTCAGATAGATCTCCATGAATTAGATCGCACTTTTGATACATCTTTTGCATGATATCGATTACTTGCTCGTAAGAAAGACGTAACTGGTCCTCATTGAGTTGTGCTTCTTTCAGTTGTGGTGAGGGGCTAGCATCTGATCCAAGAAAAGTCATAACTAATACGTGCCTTTTCAGCGAGATCGCATCGGGGCAATTGATGTTGGCTTTCCTTAGGAGCTTTAGATTTTTGAATCCTCGTTCGGCCCACTTGTTTAGTGCATCATTCTTGGATCGTGGCTTGTCAAATTTATACGATGGACACTTAGATTTGTTATAAGTATTTCTGGTTTTGAAGGCAGCTTTGCTCTCAGTTTTGAAAATCTTGATGGCAACCTCCTGACCAGGATTGTCTTCGTGGTCACGGCCCGTAGCGTGAAGAACCGTCGACTCCTTGCCTTGTCCAACCATCCCATTCAATTTCTCAATTCTGAATGCTACCATCAGGCCATCCATGATTGCACGAGTTGCATCACTCAGTTTACAAGATTGTATGTCGCCCAGTATTGCAGAGTTTTCCCGCTCTTTTTTATCAAATAAATGTTGGGACACTCGACGGGAGCTTTTCTTGGAGTGTACTTTCAATTTGTTGTACACGTAGTTCGTGATCTTAAAATCGTCCTTCAAGGCACCAGCATCACCAGTTTGTATGTCGGTTTTGAGTTCCATGAGCCGGCACATATTTTTTCTGCTCGAAGTAGGTATATCATGCTTTGTGATCATATTTCCATCCGCATCAAGAACGAAACCAGACCTACCCATCATCCTACTACGTTGCTTAATTTCGCTCTGCTCAAAAACGTCCCAGGCTAGACTTGAGTCGAAATTTGCATCTAGTTTTTCATCGTCGCTATCATATATGACCTCAACCTCCCTGGTACTTAGACCGTTCAGACTAAGACAATTAGATCTTTTGAACTTATCAAGAGAGATGCCTACCTTAGATCTACCGTTGAGTCTAGCCTCTTCTTTCTCTAGCCCATAGTCATGATCCAAATCGAATTGCTTTTGTAACATTGAAGCAAGGGCGGCATCGCTTGCGCAATCTCGGTCTCGTTTTTCTTCCTCCTCGGCTAACCTTGCTGCAAATATAGCGTCAGCGTTCAATTGTTGACTTGGATCTATCTCATGTCTATCAGTTGAAGACGATCTAGCCACCATATCACTAATCGTTGCAGAATCCATTGCAATGAGAATGGCTTCAGTGAGATCACAGTTGATTCTGCAGTTATTTCAAGGCTTCTTTTAGTTGCGATTCGTTGGATGAATTTGTTAGGATGAAAGTTATCTTCGAAACAGAAATGTAGGCTCTGAAATTGGTTGTGTGCTTAATATGATCTCACGACAACAAATAAACAAGGAACGTTTAGTTCGCTTCGTCAATCGGGTTGGTGTATTTTTATTTTTGTCGTTCGTTTCAGTTCTATTTTTATTCGTTTTTAGTCGTGAGTATATAACCCGGAGTTTGATAGAATAAAAGAGAATTAACAGTATAGAGGAATTCTGGGTCCTCGAGTGCCCGACAAAACGGCCCAAAATAGTAGAAAATTACAGGAATTCAGTCGACTCCGATTACCTGCTCGGCAAAAGTGGGCACAGCGAGGCCCGCCGAGGTGTGGGCCCAAACAAGCCCACACACGGCACGGGTCGGAGACATTTATTTTAGTCGTTTGATACATACTATTCTTGAAAAGCACGGAATGTAGACTGCTCCAATGCTTCTAGTGATGATACCAAACCTAAGAAAACTAGCGATAATTGTATTCCAGATTCAAACAAAATGATGGAAACTCTGAACGATGTTAGATATCAGGATCTAGACGTCATCGGACAATCAGCCGAGAAAGAAATCATCTTTTGTTATCATAATAAAAGGAGGAGAATCATTTGTTTCGATCAACATGCAGTAGACGAACGCATTAGATACGAAAAGCTACTTGAAGAGTCCAAAGACATAACCGATTATGACGCCATCAAAACGAAGGCTTGCCACGGCGCCATCAAGTTCGGTGACAAGCTAAATTTAGGAAAATGTAACGATCTTATGGAGAGGTTATTGATGTGCAAGGTGCCATTCAGATGTGCCCATTCCAGATGTGGGGTCAGTGTTCTTGAGAGTTTAGACAAGATATTGCATATGGACAGAATGAAAGATAGATAGTGGCAAGGAGATTCGCTGTGTGAGTGAATGATAAGATAGAAATCTTGCCACTGAATCAACTCTTATCGCTGATGTTCAGGAATCCAAAATCTTATTCGCAGTTTTAATGAATCAACTGGTCTATAGAGGATGTTGGAAGCTTGCGTCAGACAACACCATTATCAACTGGCTGTTGTTGCTCTATGGCCGAGGTTGCTGGGGCAGTTGAACATGGTAACTGTGAGCTGGAATCTGACTCATCGTTGATAGCTTGGATTGAATGAGCGTGATTTTCCAGATGCTCCACTGAATTGACATCAAGAACCAGATTGGAGTCGTTGTTAGCATCTACAACCGGATTGAATTTGTTATTTTCAGAATTTTCGAGCAAGTGATGATGCTTTCTACTCTCCCGCAATAGCTCTTCACCACCGATTGGATCGTGATTATTTTGCACTTGATCGCACAATGGTTGTTGAACTATTCGGTCTGAGTCCTCGTGCTGTGGCATGTCAACATGCTCAATCAGGTTGATCTGGCTTGCCGCTGACTCTTCCCGAGCATGCTGCTCTTGAACGTTCATTTGTACACGTTGCGCTTGATGCTGGTCTAGTCCTTGGGATGACAATTGCTCAATCTGATTTTGTTGGGGCATGACTTGCATGGATTGTGTTTGCTGGAGATGCTGTTGCATTTGCTGATCCATTTGTTGTTGTTGTTGCTGTTGTTGCGGCACCAAAGAAGGGGAAAGAGTATGATTCTCGTAAGATGACTCGATATCGTTATTTGTTCTGGCATCATTTCCGGCGGAAATGTTTAAGATATCTGATTCTTCTGTATTCGAAACTGTCGAAGCTGTTGGATCATATTGTGTGTTTTCCAACCTCGTTATCATGCGTTCATTGTCATCACCAAAGTCACCACCCATCATCGATGGCTCACCAACTACCATTACATCCTGAGATGCCAAGGAAAAGCTCGGTGTACCGGATGGAGACATCATAATATTGTTGCTCAGGCCACTGTTGTTGTTTATAGAACTATTCACGCTCGCCTTGGACTTCTTATTTGTGCCAGCTCCGGTTAGGGCTGGGGCTGCTGACGGTTTTCTTTTCCTCCTTTTGTTTGTTGTATTTCTATTATCATCGCCACTCCTGAATTTGCATCTATCCCATAATAATTTCTTTAGACAAGCCCTTGGATCTAGTTTAGTTTGTTTGTGTAGGAACATAAGATCTTGCATAGGCTCCATAGTTTCGCACATCTTCAAGTAAGATTTGATTGACTTAGAAAATCCTTGCCTCGCTACTGGCTCAACAAGGAACGAACTGGGCAGTCCCATGGCCGTCATTGATCTATCTATGTATTCACGACAACCTTTGGTGTAAAACTTCCACGACTTAATTAAGAGCGTGTCAAAATTATTGCTTACGAAATCTAATATGAGGTGACCTTCAGTGTGAACGACAAAGCCTTGATTTGTAGCTATAGCATTGTGTTTAAAAATATTGTTCGTTACTATAAGAGCTTGATCACAATCTAAAGTTATCATATGAGGATGCAAACACGCCTCCTTTGGGTTGCGCAGATTAATTGAGAGATCTGTGACACCATCATCGAAATAAGTTTTGAAAAATTTGGGTATCAATGTTCTACCTATAGTATACTCGACAGGTTTGTCTTCAAGTATACGTAATGTCAACGTTGCGTCATCTTCGAAAAATTCCGAGGCAAACCTCTCCCACCACAGACTCTCGTCAGGGTAAAGATTGTTTGGTAGTGGACTGACTGGATGCCTTAGTATTGGTCTACACTGCAACCTCCTATTTAGTTCGATGATTCGAAATTCAGTTTGAAGTATGGTCGGGTAGTACGGAGAGTTCCTCCCAATTCCTTGTTGGGCATGGGGATGATGCGATGATAGCGTTATCTGTGCATTGTGCATTGATGGTGGTTGATGATGATGCTGATGGTGATGGTGGTGTGGCGGTTGATGCTGATGGTGATGCTGATTCTGCTGGGGGTAAAGAAGCATATTAGGTTGCGGAATTGGCCCACCGCTAAAATAGCTCTGGTGATTATGGTGATGTGGAGGTTGTTGCAGACCAGGTAATGGATGGTTCATGACTGGGGGGCCCTGTGGCCTAACTATCTGTTGCTGCTGTTGCATGTGCAATGGTGGTAGACCACCATGGTGAATAGGCGATTGTGGGTGCATATGATGTTGTTGTGATGGCAACGATGATGGTCCAATCAACGAGGGTTGATGGTTGTGATGTTGTTGTTGTTGAGGCTGCGGGTGGGGTGAGCCAGAATGTGAGACTGGTGGTCCGTGTGGATGAGCTGGCTGTATTTGGTGATAATTTGGATGCTGTTGTTGAGAGGGCATCTGTTGCGGATGGTGTCCCAAATGCTGTTGATGCTGCTGTATTTGCTGATGGTGATTTTGAGGGCCTGGCGGCAAAGCTTGCCTGGCGTTTTGAGGGGACATTGTTGCATGCATCATCTGACCACCAACAGGGGGTTGTTGCATTTGTGGGCCGACATGTTGCTGATTCATCACAGGGGGCGTGGGGTGGCCCGATTGTACTGAATAGTAATTGTTGTATTCCATAAGAAATATTATCTCTCCCTTTGAATGACTCAATATTTCTGACTAAGTGAAATATTATGTTGATGTGATTATGCATCCATCAAATCTCGAATAAATTTACAAAAATTGTTCACTTCGCAAAGTATGATCAATCAATTCTTGTTACAAACATCGCACTGGGACAAAGTCGAGACGAGTTTCATAAAGAAAACTAGTTTGGTTTCGGTTTGTCAGTTGATGCCGGATAACTCAAGGTTGCTCCAAGTCCAGCGCTAATTTTGGTGTTGCGATATTTCAACATCGACATCATACAATCAGTGGCAATTTATCGTTTATGTTCGTGATAACTAAGCCATATATCGTCACAGTTGACCACATGGACCGCTAAAGATCATACTGTGGAAGGAGACATGAGAGAGGTCGATGTTTAAACTGTTGACTAATACGGATGACAATTAGATTCCGTAGCGATTCTTGATTCAAGGTCTCCAACTCAAAGAAAAACGGAAAAGTGATGAACTGTTCGCTGATATTATTGCAATTTAGTTTCCGGCTTGTTTAACTCGTTAGCTCAAGATTATGATAGGTTTGTGATTGATTCATTCGTCAACGTGGAGTACAATTCATGAATTGAACAATACAGCTTTCTTCGGTTAAGATTATTAGAGAACGTGGGCTCATTCAATGAAAATTTCGAATAAGGTTACCAAAAGATTCAATATTTTGGGCCTCTTAATAGGTTTCAGCCGTATTGAGGGTCTTCAGCTTTTTTTAGAGCACCTCAAATAGAGTCTCAGCTGTGACAATTGTTGTGGATGTTTTGGGTCAGGCTAATAAATTTAGTCAACTGTTTCTTCAAGTTAGATGAGGTGTCAGGTAAATGATTTTTCAACATTGAAAACAATCCAACGTTTGTTATATCCATCGAGCCAAGCTAGGGCTGGAATTTAGCCGGCTATGAGCTAGAATCGAGGGGATACATATGAAAAACGGCGTCGGCGCCGCCATGTACGTCAGTAAGAGTTAGCACTAGCGCGCTGCCTTCATCGACCGTCGCTACCGCTGGTGGCTGATAGAGGATGCCAATGGCAAATCAAATTTGCAGCCCTCTCCCTTTCCCTTTCTACCAGCTGCTAACTGACACAAAGCCAGTGATAGATCAGAGCATGGGAGTGGAAGCGAGAGAGAGAGGGAGAGAGGGAGAGTAGGGCAGTGAGAGATAGATAGAGGGACTTGGAAATATTGCGCTCCTCTGTGGCGTTGGAGGTTCCGCTGCCTTAGCGTTGCTGGTTATTTGCTTCATAGGCCTTCGCCTCTCCTGGCGCTAGTGTTGTTGCTGATTCTACGGCTAAATGGTGCTAGCCTGTCTTCTATGCTCCCGCTCTCATGTGTATCGGGGGTGGCGCTTGACGAGGCCCGAGTGCAGATGAGGATGGATGTGGCCGGTGTTTATATAGTATTTTTGGTATAGCGATGGTAGTGATAAAATAATATCGTGTTGTTCGTTCGTTCATTCGTTCGTTAGCTAAATTGTTGGCGGTGGTAGTGGTGGTGGTGGCGAATGTGAGAATAATAATAGCAGGCCAAAGATTTCTCCATTCAGTTCCATTGCTGCTGCCAGCGCTGCCACTGCTCTCGGCGCAACGAAAGAGGCAGCACAGAGCAGAACAAGCTGGAGAGGCAGCAGCGATGGCGGTCGCTCGAGCAGCGGCAACCGTAGATAGGCCAACACTAGCGCCAACAGCAAGCGAAGATGGCAAACTTTATCGCACAAACAGACGCCAGGCCCTCTCTGCAGTTCAGCGATTTCGCTCGCTCGCCTGTACGGGAAAAGCGCTGGTTAGTGTGTGAGAGAGACAGCGTTTTTCCTGCAAATAAATGTTACGCGTTTCAAATGTGCCGGGCTCGCATATGATGGCGCAACAAACCCCCAAACCTACAGCTTGGACATACTGCAACTGGGCCACTTGGCGCTTCGAGTGCACAAGTGCGCGAAGAGGAACGAACAGTTCGCTCGGCGCTCCCATGTCCAAACGCAAGGGGGCGCGGCGAGCGTGTAACTCGGGCTAGCTGCTGGCGCCCGAGCAAAGAACAGATACGCGAATAGCGAAGCCTTACGCAACGACCATTATTTTGCACCAAAGACCATCATATAGGGAGAACTTGTCATCCTGCGCGCGCACACATTGCGCAGATAAAGTGATAGCTCTCCCCGAGAGACGGCGCCACCGGCGCATCCATTCTGGCAAGCTAGTTGACAAGGTGAGCTCGAGCGAGTAGGGTAGGGCATGTGTTGGTTAAAATTCGAAAAACTAGACCTTGTCGGCTCCAAATGTGCGGAATTGCTTCTCGCTTGCCGACCATCGGGGCATGTAGACTTTTGCGTGGAAAAGATGCGGTAGAGGTAGGCCGCAGCAGTCGGAACGAGTTAAAAAGACCTGCAAAGTCGGTTACGTCAGCTCTGATTCGGATGCTCCTAGAATTCATCCTTGGCTGATTGTACAGCCTTAAGTCAACAAGTTTTGTGGTAATATCAAATAAAACCCACTCCGATGGTCGGCTGCAGGGAGAGTTGTGCAAGCAGCGATAGATCCACTTTCCGAGAGAGCTCATTGGAAAGAGTAATCTAATCTCATTGGTGACTCGAGCAGAATGATATTCAGTAGCAGAAAGCTAATTGAGTAGGGGAGCGGTTGCTCAGCTTTGAAGCTGTTATTTAGATGCCCGGTGCCTACATGGGACAAGAGCAGACATCGGCCGAGGGCTGGCTGAATTATGCCGCGTTAACCGATCGTCATGACTGATTGCCGTACGATCCAACGAGGCCCTTTAAGCTTTGTGTGCCTGTTAACTCTGGCGCAAACCTAGTTGTCACATGGACTAATTCTCCATGACTATGCAGATATCAAAGGGCGGATTATCTGAGACTTTTCAGCATCTGCAAATCAGTCTCATGATTCTTACCTTCGCTTGATCGAGCACCGATGCAGGCTTCAAACTCAATCGGTCTCTCCCTCACATAAGACAGGATTAATCCTCATGAATACCAGGCAAGAGAGTGAGAGAGAGAGAGAGAGAGAGAGTCAGGTCTCGTTTCGGGTATCACGATGTGTGCTAGTTATCAACTTTAGTGGTTGATAAATCTCTCTTGACATGGAGAATGGCTCTGCAGTTTTGAGTTAACCTCTGAACTCTGCGGCAGTTCTCTCTCGAAGTCCTTGACGCGAACTTCGCATGAGAGAGGTCCGAGTATAAACAAGGTCACGATTTTCCTTTTTTGGTGCACAATGGGATTCTGCCATCTCTAAGACCTCATATACTTTGAGATTGCGATGGCTGCAAAATAGCTCCAGAGTTTCGATGGCGACAAGTTGGAGTTTGTTGACCGAGCGAAACTAGAGCTAGCAACCAAGATCACGTTCGTAAAACGGATGAGATGAATTTTGTGCGGTCCACTTGGTTCCAATTGTGTACTTTTACCTAAGCAGTTGCAAGTAGAACAGATTGGACGGACGTACTGATAAAGGTCGTGCGCAGTTAGTGGTGTACCTTTTTATGAGAATAGGTTAAGGTATGAAAGGAGTTGTCCGGGAGATTTTTAGTTCGCAAGAATCGGCGCTAGCTTAGTGATTGTGCTAATCAGAGGGGCTTGTATTGGCCAAAACGGAGAGCTTGGCTACAGTCGATTTTATTTATTTCCAAACCTCTACAGTCGCCGTTCGTATAGCTGGGCGTATTCGTGACTTGTCTAACAGGTTGTCGAGACTTTACTTGCGTGTGGTCTCTCAGGACATTACCAATGCCATTGAAAAAATAAGCTGCA
>ENA-UOVY01000687-UOVY01000687.1-plant-metagenome-genome-assembly--contig:-NODE-687-length-12286-cov-601.289837_pt1 | contig 12286 bp, 12 predicted proteins | sample MGYA00249840_ERZ761561 | MGnify/ENA primary metagenome ERZ761561 (study PRJEB28882, sample SAMN05720143) | plant metagenome | isolation source: Guanajuato, Mexico | place: Mexico:Guanajuato, Mexico... | reverse complement strand
CAGCAGCAGCACCAGCACCAGCAACAACAAGCGGCGCCGGCCAAACTCAAGCTCGTCCGCCTTCGCCGAGATCGAGGACCTGAGCGACTCGAGCGTGCGCACGAGGGGCCCGAACGGGAGGAGCCAGGCGCTGAGCTGGCCGGTCTTGTTTGGCGGCGAGCCGGCCCCAAACGCCGAGCACCTGGGCGACTCGCCCTCGGACTTCGACGCGCTCGTCGGGCGGCTCGAGGCCGCAGCCGGCCAGCAGCAGGCGGCGAGGCCCGCGAGTGGCGCCGGCGCCGCTGTTTCGGGCGACGCCAACAACAGGACCAGCATGCGCTTCTTCCGCAACAACAAAACCTTCGCCTCGATCGTGTACACGAACGGCGAGCCGCCTCCAAGCGCGCCGGCCGCCCCGAACGCCGGCAACAGCAGCCAGCCGCGCAGACTCATCAACTGTCACCTGGTGGACCTGGAGAAGCACGAGCCAGACGTTGCGCTGTTCGAGAGCAAGTACGACATTCGCACAGTTGACGTGGAGTTCAAGGATATGATGCAGATCATCGAGGCTTGCACCAACATTGCGCGCTTCAAGCCGCTCAGGGCGGCCGCGCGGCTTGCAGCGCCGGCAGCGTCGCGGCCCCTGCTCGTTGTTGGCCGGCCGGCGGGCGCGGCTCTGGTGCAGCCGATGCAGCCGCTGCCCATGGGAGCGGCCAAGCAGCAGCCGGTGCAGCAGCAGCAGCAGCAACGCAGGGTGCGCAGACAGCGGCCGGCCAAGCAGCCGCCGCCGCCACCGCCACCGCCGGCGGCAAAACAGAGGCTCGTGCTCGGCGAGGTGACGCCGCCGCCGAGCGCGGTTCAGGGCAAACAGGGCGGCATCAAGGAGGCGCTGCAGGAGATTTCAAGCTACGACAGCAGCGACCTGATGGCCATTTGGCGCGGCATTCTGCCCGGAACCAACTGGTGCGGAATGGGCGACCGCGCGAGCTCCTACAACGACCTCGGCTTCGAATCTGACATTGACATTTGTTGCCGAGCGCACGACTTCTGTCCCATCCGGCTGGCGGCCTTCTCCTCCGGCTACGGCCTCTTCAATTGGTCCTTCTACACGCGCTCGCACTGCTGGTGCGACCAGAACTTCCTCGACTGTCTCCAGCGCGCTGACTCGCCGCTCTCGGTGGTGGTGCTAAAGTTCTACTTCAACATCATGAAGACAACCTGTCTGCACGACAACGAGACCCTCGCGCCCGGCCAGGCGGCGCAACGAGCCGCGCTTTCGGCGGGCCAGCAGCCAGAGGAGGGCGGCGCGGGCAGGGCAAGGCAGCGCCTCCTCGACCACATCCGGGCCAGCCTGCCCATTCCGGCGCTCAAACAATCGTTGCGGCTGCGCTCCAAAGTGGAGAGTAAGCCACCAGTTGGCCAGCGGCCGTACAAGTGATTGATTGGATAGTAATTATTGTGGCGAGCTAGCAGAGTTGGCAAGCTTGCGAGTAACAGCGACAGCAACAATGAGGAGCGCAAATAAATCAATGGAAACACTCGGCTTGCGGACCAAAGTCTCGATTGGCGGCGCTTGTTGATATTGGCCGCCTGTGTCAGCGAGCGAGCCGCTGCGGGCTTGGCTCGCTTTATTTGCTCGCAGGGTTTTGCAAATCTCGCCCGGCCGCCGTGGGCCTAATGTCGCGCTCTCCGCGCGCCAGCCGAGCTTCAATAAAGCAGATCTCTCCATCTCACTCCGTCTAACCGAGACTAAACCGGCAGAGCAAAGCTCAGCGCAGCGCAGACATGCACTAACATCCGTTCATAAGCTTCATTCATGGTGTCCGCAAAGCCGGCAAGCCTTTCCATTCGGCCAACGGACGGACAGGCGGCTAAGCTAACTGACAAACGAATAAACAAACGATAGCCCACAAGCTACTCACCTGGCGCCCAAGAGCAGCGAGTCGCCGTCGCGCTCCAACAGCCTGAAGTGGTTCGAGTCGAGAGGTTTCAGTTGATCTTGGAGTTGGGTGCCGTTGAACACCTGCAGCAGTTGCGCCATCGATTGCTGCAGGCCCGCGATGCTTGCGCTTCCGCTGGCCGGCCTCAAACTGGACTCGGCCGCCCAGAGGAGCGCCAGCGCCAGAAGAGCCAGGCTCCATCTCATTGGCGCCCACCCTTCCGGCCTCCCCCTCCTAGACAAGCACCTGCTTCCTTGGCAGCCATCGCAAGTGGCGCCGCTTCTAATTCTGCTTGTCGCTTCAATTTGCTTGCTGAACCTTCGTCTTCGTCGCATTCTGGTGCACTCGCTTCCTCGAGACATGAGCGCGACTTCTAGGCTAACATTCTACTCTTCAAGCTCGCTCATCGCCTCCCTCACCTGATCTCCTTCCCTTTGCCAATCTCGGTCTATCTCACAGTATGTGTGTATGTGTTTGCGCACGCAGTTGCGGGCTCTTCAAATTTGGCGCCAACCTCGGCCGGCCTCTAGCTCGAGAGCTGACACTTTTTGGGGCTGGCTTGCTGGTTTGCTTGGTTCGTTGGTAGGCTAGTTTTGCGGTGCAGTTGTTGTGCGGAGGCGCGACAAAAGCGAACTGGCCGCGCTTGCGAGTGACTAATGCAGACGCACGGGCTGCTGTTCGAGCGCGTGCGGGTGCTCGTCTGCCAGAGCTTCTCGTCTACTCGGCCGGGTTTGTCTGTCTGTGCGCCCGTTCAAGTTTTGCCGCGCGCATGCCCAGCTCAGCAGAGTGTGCAATCTCGCGTTTGTTGCGAGTGCAGCCGACTGCGCCCGCAGCGCCACCTGGTGCCGCCGCCCTGCAAACGCCTGGCGGGGCGCCTCAGCTCGGCTCAGCCAAGCTAAGCTTTGCTTGTCCGGCTTGATTGATGGGGCCGCCAACTCTGGCCGCCACCGCGCGAGCTCTTTGCCGTTCGGGCGACACTTTTAAGATTACACGAGCGGCTGGAATGGAATAGAGTAGAGCAGGCTCAGTGGGCAAGCGGGGACTCCCCGTGCGAGCTTGGCGAGACAATGAGCTCGCTAAAGTGGGCTTGCTGGCGCGCGCAAGCTCAAGGCGAGCGGACAACAATGGAACTGGAGCTGCGGCCACGACCATGCGGCCGCCTTCGCTCTAATTAGATGAGTTAGCTCGCTGAACTTGCGTCTGGCAAATCTGATATCACTTTGCCAAGATCTGATTGTGAGCCTCTTTGCTTGTTGCGATATCATGAATGGGCTTTGCTTCGATTTTGCTCCAAGTAGCAAAGGCGGCGGCGGCGGCGGTTTCAGGCGCCTCGCGCATGCTGGCTGCGGCGCCGAGTTCACGTCTTGAGGCGGCGTTGCCATGGAGTCTGCTCGCCGAGCTTGCTGGCCGGCCCGCTGGCTGGCCGACGGGCCGAGCTGAGGGGCAAAAGTGGAAGGAGCCCAGCTTTGTTCACATCCTCTCGTTCACATGACAACCTGTTGAGCGTGCGAATGGGCAAAACAATCACGAGAATCGATTGTCTTTGCAACTCTGGCCGCCGGCTTCGAGTTTTCTCGCCCCTTGTTGTTGTTGTTGTTTCTGGCCGCCGGCTTGCAGCCAGTCGAGTCCAGTCGAGTCGAGTCAAGTCAGGTTCAGTTCAGCTCAGTTCAGTTGGCCAGCTCGGTCGATTTGTGCGCGCGATTTTACATCCACTTGCATGTCCGAGCGCCCAAGAGCATTTTCGCACACTAATTGGGCTCACAGTGAACACTGTGCGCAGTCGTCGCGCTTGCAAGGCGCGAGCGCCCTCGCCGCCAACAGGTGCTGCCGCCAAGCTCCGCTCGGCTGCAAGGCGCGCGCTCCTGAACCCGACTGGCCGCGCTCGCAGCCGCCAAGCCGAGACACCTGTCCAGCGCCTGCAGATTGGGGGCGGCGCCGGCGGAAGCGGCGAGCGCGCTTGCGAGACGGACGCATGATAACTGGCTGGACACAATCGGATAATCTTTATTGCGACCAGAGTGGCGGCGGGCCGAGATTTGTTGAGCTCGGCACTTGGGGAGGGCCGAGAGGGCTTTCGGGCGCGAGGATTCATTGTTGCTGGCGCTGGGTTCGAGGCGGCCGCCGTTGGCCAGTCGGCGGCATAAAAGTATAACAATACTCGCGGAGTTGGAAGGTCAGCCGATGGGACTAGCCGGCAGCTCGGCCGCCTCTCGCCCCTCGGCTCCTTGAGCGGCCATCGAGAGTGGAGAGCCGAGCGCTGGAAACAACTCGCTTGCTCATGAATAGACCAACTGGTTGCGCTTTTATTATGCTGATTAGATTTGCTCGCCAGTTGGCTTCCCTGTTCGCAAGCCGGCCAGCTAGATCGGCCAGCTCAGATCAGGTGGAGCTGGCGAGAGCGTTTAAACTCTCACTCGCCCGCCCGCTCGCTCTGTTGGCCTGCCGGCGGACCAAACTGCTCGGAGCCATCAATTAGCGGGCTGCCGATGGAGCCTAAGGGCTCTCGTTGCGCGAATCAACTGGCGCGCAATCGCTCATGGAGAGCGATTGGCAATTGGTCACGAGCTTTGCTTTTAGTTTAGTTTGGCTCGCTTTGCATTGGCTAATTTGAGTGAGCGAGATTGAGTTGTCACAGGGTCAGGTATTTGCGTGCACTTGGCCCATTCGGAGTCGATCGCAAGTTGCCATCCAAAATCATGATCCAAGAGCGAGAGTGAGAGTTAGGCGCCAACGGAGGCAGTTGCAGTGGCAGCGGCGGCGGCAAAGGTCGAGGATGGGCTAGCGAGCGAGCTGGCGGACTTTCAAGCCGAGCTAGGGATTCGAAATATCATGTGAAATATGATTTTAGCGCCAAATTCAGGTCGTGCTAGCTAGAGTGGCTCGCTCGGCCGCCCAAGCCAATTGGCGGCCAGGTGAAGGCGAGCGGGCGCAATATTAGTATTGCGCGACTGACAATAAATTCTAACAACTTTTCGCGCTCCCACTTTGCGGTCGAGGAAATTTAAGCGCGCAAGATGAGCTCGCTCAGTGTGCCAGCTTGCAGCTTTAAACTTGCCACTCGGCAAGCTAGCTCGACTTGCTGGCTAGACTCGCTGAGCGCTTGCAATGCGAGATTGCAACCAGCGCGAGCTCGTTGGCGATTTAGGCGCTCGTTGCGCCTAAACGCGATGACGATGGACTGAACTTTTCATCTATTACATTGCTGCTTTTTGGGCTTGCGAGCCCAATTTGCCTCTCGCCTGGATGCAATACTTGCGGGCGGCAAGCCGCTCGAGCTGGCGCCCAATCGAGCCAATGCAAATTGGAAGGGGAGGAGAAGGTGCCAGCCAACAAGCTCAACCTTTGGGCGCTGGCATCAAACTGCGCGCGTCAAGGTCCGCTCGTCTGGGCGCCAGGTGGCGAGTTTGGGCTTCCTATGGCTTACGCGCGCGCTGAAAGAGAGAGAGAGAGAGCGGGCCTTGAGCTCACTTCAAGGCGCTAATCCGGCGCCCGATCTACCCTTGCGGAGTGACACTGGCACTAGTTTCGGCCGCCTCCACTGGCCCACCCACAGGCTTTTGCGCGCCGCTTGCGGTGGCCGCCACTTGCCTGCGCCCGATCAATCAGCCAGGTGAGCTCTTGGCGCGCAACCGGCCGCTTGGTGGCGCGCAAAGAGTGCAATTTTAAACAGAGCCGAGCATGCTAATGACTAATTGGATCCGCCAGCGCGCAATGGGAGCCAGGTGAGCCGGTGGCGGCCACCGGGCGAGCTGGCCGTCCGCATGAGCATGACGTGTCAATTTGGCCGCCAAGCTGACGGCCAGTTAGCAGCCAGTTTGAAGACGCCACATTAGCTCAGCCCTACTAAAACCGACCCTCGCCTCTCGAGGGGCCAGCGCGCGAGCCCTCTAATGATCGGTAATTGATTTCCCTTCCAATCCTCCATGCTCTCGCTGGCCCATGATCTTGTGGGCAGCCAGGCTGGCCGGCCGGCTGCTGCTCCTGGCGGCGGCGGCGGCGGCGGCGGCGGCGGCGGCCACTCAGCGAGCTCGTTAGCTCGCGCTCGCAGCCTCTCGTTGGCCCACTTTCTCGCCAAACCTCTTACTTTGTGTCCAATTTTCAGCAGCAACAACAACAACAACAACATCGGCCAAATCTTAAACCCCGAACTCGGCCAAGTCTGGCCCATCTGGCTGCGCATGCAAATCGTGCGAACACTTCACAGCCCGCCACCACTCATACTCCTTCTCCACCTTCACTGGCCGGCCACTCTCGCAAGCCGCTAATGAAGAAACCTGTTCATTTCACGAAAGCGACAACTTGTTGCAATCGAAAACTAGATCAGGCGAGCGCATGCAAGCGGCCGCTTTGACGGCAGGAAATGAGCGACCAGCGGCTCACTTTAATCCGATCCACTCGGCTGGATGGATATGGGAAATGGGAGGTTGGAGGTTGGAGGTTGGAAACTTGAAAAGGAGAAGCGAGAGCTGAAACCATGCAAATGAGCCGCCACTTCCATGGCCGCGAGCAACAGACGAGCGCAAGCGAGCACTTGTCGGCCTGATGCCGCCGCCGCCGCTGAAGCCTCCGCCTCTACCAATGAAGGTCCGCTGAAACACGGTAGTGGCCTTAGTGTTGCAAGTTCAAGTTACTCAAACAAGTCGTCTTGCGAGAGCTGAAAGTGACAGGCCTGATTTGTGGCAGTGAAACATGATTCACCGCCGGCTCAACCTAAGCGAACACAATTTGGGGAAGCGCGTGATTTATTGTGTTTACGTAAGGCGAGTTGGCCAAATGTTGTCCAGGATGCTGTCAGTGCCATTGCCATTGCCACTTCCACTTCCACTTCCATTTCCATCTCCATCGGCGCCGCTGCTCTTGGTTCAGCTCGGTGCAACAAGAAAACTTTTCCCCTTCCTCCTTGGGCCTCAAGGGTTCGCGCGGAGCGACGAGGGGCTGGCCAGTTTGCAGTAGCAGTAGGTGCCAACCACGGACGCCGCCACCCAGTCGCCGGCCGGCATCGACCTGCCCAACCGGCAGCACCTGTCGCACCTGTGAGCCTCCTGCTGCGAGCCCTCCGACTCCATGGTGAGGAAGTCGGTGCAGTAGTAGTGGGACCCCAGCTCGCCTTCAATGGCCACTTTTTCCTCTCCTATCGACGAGCCCTCCGTCGGCGAGCAAACAAAGGCTAGCGCGCAAACAAGTGCCAAGAACCAAACTCTCGTAGCCATCATCCTAACCCTTGAACAATTATTCCTCGCTGCAGTCCTCTCGCTCAAAGTCCTTTGCCTTCTGGCTGGAAGATAATAGATCAGGTGCAACTAAATGGGAACGATCTCAGTGAGCTCGTCACTCAAATGGGGACAAAATGAATGACGCAACAGGTTTGAGTGGCTATTTTTAGCAACGCTAATAGGCCTCACCCGACGCTTGGCCTCTTCCCGTCCACCTGGCTCACTGGCACCAACTCATCCTCCCTCTCTCAACGTGAGCCCCCCAACAAGCCCGTCCAGTTGCCTCAAACTCGACTCACACTCCAGCCCCATGCGACCCGTCCATCTCTGGCTTCGTAACCTAAGCTTGCTCGCCCGCAGACAAGCAGGAAATGGACTCTGCCAGCCGGCCAGTGGCTCGTGAGCTGCAGCTCTCGAGCTCAAACCCTCGGCTTGCTCGCCTCCTCTGCCGAGCGAGCTCGTGTCAGTTGGCTCAGCGCGAATTGATCGTGAGCCGCATCTCTCGGGGGCCGCGGCTCATTGGTTCTGATCGGAACAACAATGCGCTCGCACTCAAGAAGGAGCACGGCTACGGCTTCATGGTCGCAAGGTTGCTCGGCTCAAGCTGGACAGAGCTGCTGCTGCTGAGAAACAAAATTGGGATGCAGCTAGCTCTCGTTGATGGTCCATTTTCGGGCTACCATTCGTTCAGCTCGTGGTCAGATTTGGGACGATTCGTTCTGATCAGTTGTCCTGTAAGAGGGCTCATTCGGACGTTTGAGCAACCCACTTTCACCACTAGAGTTGGTGGTTGGCACCAAGGAGTGCATTGTCACAAGAGCGGCCGATCGCAGTCATAGATCCCAAGTTTGGGCCGACGCTCGATATTTGCGCACAGTCGACAGATCCACTTACATGCTTGCTCCTCCATGCTGATCCTTCGAGAAGCTCGGACCATCTCTTATGTTTAGGTGACGGTGTCTCCATCTGAGATCTTGGCACTCACTCTCTCTCTCTCTGAACGATACAAGCCTAGTTCATGTAGAAGACAGTCGGTCGGTTGTCTCCTCTTGTAGCTCTGCTTTCATGAGCTCTGGACAAAACTGGCGGAGGGTGCAGCTGAACCGGAGGCTCGATCCTTCTCCATCTAACGAAACACATTGGCTCGCCAATCGAAGGTGCAGTGTGAAAATCGCTCGCTTGCAAGGGACTTTGTTCGACTAGGGGAGGTGTTTTCTTCACCTGACACTCACTTTGAGCGAGACTATTGGAAGTTGTGGGTGAGCAGCAAGAGTCAGGTGATAGAACTGATAAAACTGATTTAGGGAGAGATGATCCCGTCCAAGCACTGCTTTTGTTATTGAATAGTGATCAAACTCGCGGACGGCAGAAATTTGATGAGCAATTAGGAGGAGGTTTGTGAAAACCAGCAACAAATGTCCTCGCAAGGCAATGGTGGCCCCTGAAAGTGCTTGGCTGCAAACATAGATGGCATGAGCGAGTCGGCTCGTGGTCGCCACCGCGGCTGAGCTCAAGCTGATAGAGGAAGGTAGAGGTGGACTTCCTCTGGCACGAGACGAGAAGTGGGCTCTTCGCTGTCTTTTATTACACTTTAACAAACCAAACCCCAAGTCTAGCTGCTGGCGCGCGGCTTGAACTCGATCACCGTGGAACAAGCGAGCCGCTGGTGGCCAAAGTCTTGCACATGAACGACGACAGATCGGTTCACAATGCTAACGGGCCCGCAGAGTGGCAGGTCAATGTCAGTTCCGAAAAACTTTCCAATGTCCGGCTCCTGGCCGCCCTTAACCCGATAAGGCGGAATCTCAATGGTGAACATCTTTGCCGATAGGTCGCCCAATTCGCAGCGCAACACGTTGAAGGGGGTGCAATCGCGGCTGTAGATGCTTGCGGTGCTTGTGTTGTAGGGGTTGAAGTGGGCGCCGGCTGGCAGACAGTCGGTTGTTGACAGGTGATCCAGTCCAGAGTCGACGGGATTCACGTGGATGTGCCAGTTGTGGTCGAGCGAGCGCGAGGCCTCGTTTGCTTGCTGCGAGCTTTGACTTGCAGATGGATTCACGGGCTTGCTGACCTCGATATAAACATAAGTGTCGCCGTTGCAATCGTTTACCGGCTGCCTAAATATAAATTGGCCCTGAATTCCGTAATCGAAGGTGGCAAAGGCTGTTGTCATTGGAGTGGTTAGTTCAACGTTTGAGCAAGCAATTGCAACTCCCTCCGCCGAGTAGATGGTCATTGCGCGGCCAACAATACTGATGGGCCCAAATAGTGGCAAATTGTAATCGTTAACCTGGATCTTTTCGCTCGCTTTGCCCGTCAATGAGCCATACTTTCCGCTCAAGTCGCCAACCGCGTACTGGTCGCTAGTTGCCTCGCCCTCTGGCGGCACCGAGCTTGGCTCAACATGGTGCGGATTGTAGATTATTTCGCGGATGTTTGGACAGACGCGAGTGTCCGATTTGCGTCTTATAATCATGGGAAGCTCGTCTATTCCGTAGCTATGGCCGTCGCTGTTTGGCATGTTCAGGTTCACTCTTGCAACTGTGACATCGTAGGGCGAGTCTTGGCTAAAAACGACGCTCCCCTGAACGCTGACCGATTGAAACTTTGCGGCCGCCGTTTTGGGCTTGACAAATCTCAATGGAGCGCAGGCAATTGGTTCACTGGAATCGTATTCAGAATAAACGATCACGTAAACACTTGAAAAGGTTTCAAAGGGAATCTGGGGCAAAACCATTGAGGTGCGGCCGCGCATGCCAAAGTTTTCAGTGCTAACTGAGAGCTGGTAGGTCAAGTTCCTAAATAGGGGCTCTCCATTTGAGAAGCGCTTGCACTGGCTAAGCTCGTTCTCGTGCTCGCGTTGCTCGAGCGCTAAACTCTCGATTCTGCCCGCCAAACTTGAGCCAGATGCGCCAGCTTGGGAGCCGGAAAGCAGGGATGTGGTCACAATATCGTCCTCGCTCCTCACCAGATCGAACCTGTGCAAAGAGTGGCGCCGAGTTCCGTTCGAGTACATGAGGTGCGAGATGAAGGAGGTGCCGAAGGCTGTTTGGAAGATGGTCACTGAGCCGCTGAGGGGCGTGTGAAACTTGGCCCTGTAGTTGGACTTTCGACTGGCGGGCGATGGGTTGATCGGAGGTGTCAGCGAGCGAGTGGGCGGCAAAGAGGGGCTGGGGGCGGCGACTGGGGGGGGGGCGGACACTTACCTTGTTGGCAGAAAGGTGGCGCAAGCGACCATTCCAGTTTTCATGCCGCGCAAGAGGAGCGAGTGGCCGACCGGCGACTCGGAACCAAATAAGTTGATCGACGATTGAACGTTGAACTCTTGATCTGAGGGCAAATTTCCGTGCATTTCGCTAAAGTCGAGCAGCTTTGTTCCAAGGATGAGCGAGGAACAGGAGCACATTGCGGCGCCAGGTTTAACTGGAAACTGGTGCACACTCCACTGGTAGACCTCGCCGGGCGGGCCGGCGCTTATTTGGGTTGAGACGGTGGTGCCGCCCTGTAGGTTTGGCGTCAGAGTTACGTGGCCGCGGATTTTGTTGCAGTTGATGTTGGCCACCAGGCTTCCGGCGGCCGGTTGCGGCAGCGGCCTGTTTGGCGTTTGGCCTGGCCCCAGCGCGGGTTGCGTCTGGAGGCCTCCAGGGGGCAGGCCGCTCTGTTGGAGGGGGCTGGCCGCAATTTGGGCCGGGCCAGCTTGAGATCGGGTGAATGGCTGCTGCTGCTGCTGGAGCTGGGCGAGCGCGAGCTTGCACGAGGCGAGCAGCGCGATTAGAGCTAGCGTCGCCAGGTAGCCGACGAGCGCTAGGGTCGTTGAGTTTGCGCAACGCGCTGGCTGCAACAGCATCCTGCCTCCAAGTTGAACGGCAGAGTCCGCGGCCGCCCTGACCTTTCTTGACATCTCCCTTCTTTGCGCTTGCAAACTTTCAACCTCCTCCTCCTCCTCCTGCTCTTGTTCCAGCTCGATCAAGCAAGTTTTGTGTCCGTCATCGTTTTGCTGGCCGCTGGAAAGAAGACTGGCAATTGAGTTGTTGTTCAAATCTGGCCACCTAGCCGAGTTGGCCGAGCTCACTCGTTTGCCCTTTTGGTGGCCAAAAGTGTCCCGCTCGCTCCTCCTGCCTCCACTCTCGTTCAAAGGCTTCGCACTCGAAGCAGAGCTCCTTGGCGAACACAGATCGGTTGAGGCAACCACAAGGGGCGAGCTGAAGCTTGAGCTCCCAGCCTTCAGGTACAAGAAGCCTCTCCTCTTAACTCTCGAACTTTCGCTTCCAGCAACAAGCCCCTCTTGGCCGGGTTCTCTTTCAAGCTGGCACCGCCGCTGCCGACTAGCTAGCTCGCCACGCTCAACATTAAACTCGGCCGACCTCCGACTCTCTTCTCTCGCTTGGCGCCGGCCCTTGATATGGTCAAGCGGGGAGCCCTCAGCGCCGCTCTCTCTCTCGACTCGCTCACTCTCTTTGTCCTCCAGGAGGCCAACTCTCCTTGAGGATATCCCAAGTTTGCTTAGCGCGCTCACGATCGATTTTGATATTGGCGACTGTTTACACACTCCATTGCCAATCAAGCGTCGCCCTCTTACCTGTCCACTTTCTTCCTCCTTCGTCTCTCTCTCAGCCAACTTTGTCCCCTCTCTCAGAGTACCAATTTCGTCACTGTTGATGTCGTAGTTGCCGCTACTATTCCGATTGCTGTTGCCATTGCCATTGCATCCACCGCTAACGTCCTCCCTGTGGCCACAAGCGCCGCTCTTGTTCTTGAGTGAATAACTTAAATTGAGCGAGTAGCCAGGCAAATATTGGCAGAATATCTTTGAATAAGGCTTGTTGCTATTGTTGCCTCTGTTTTGCCTCGCAAGTCCATTGTTGAGCTCGCTCAGTGGACTCTCCTCGCAACTCCCACCCCTCTGTCCAAGCATGAGCTCGCTCTCATTGCTCTTACCGGCTCTACCCCCTTTACCTGTGCCCTTTCCACCACCAACATTAAAAGACTCGCTACAGTTATCTGGTCTCGGATTCACTTTTGGCGCCGGCCGGCTCTGTAGCCATGGTGGCCGTTTTAAACTCTGCCCGCCGCCGCCATCCTCCTCAACTAGACAACTCCTTGCGTCTCCGTCCATCCTGTCTCTCTCTCTCTCTCTCTCTCTCTCTCTCTCTC
>ENA-UOVY01000686-UOVY01000686.1-plant-metagenome-genome-assembly--contig:-NODE-686-length-12316-cov-4.744311_pt1 | contig 12316 bp, 10 predicted proteins | sample MGYA00249840_ERZ761561 | MGnify/ENA primary metagenome ERZ761561 (study PRJEB28882, sample SAMN05720143) | plant metagenome | isolation source: Guanajuato, Mexico | place: Mexico:Guanajuato, Mexico... | reverse complement strand
ATCTTTCAATTGTATAGCTGTTGTTTGCATAGTTGACGCAAGGTTTGGATTGACTTGATGTAAAAGGGGGATTACTTTATTTCGAATAAAATTCCTTTGGTAATGATTGCATTGATTGGAACTATCTTCTTCCCAATGCAACTTTTGTTCTTTTGCATAATCTATAATTTCCTTTTTTCTAGCAAAAAGTAGTGGCCGTATGATCTGATGGTGCATCGGCTGAATGCCATAGAATCCCTTAATACCTGTGCCTTTAATAAAGTTGAGTAGGATGGTTTCTATTACATCGTCCCAATGATGTGCTGTAGCTATTTTATCCCATCCATCTTCTTGTAGTAGCCTATCAAAAAATTGGTAACGTAAGCTTCTAGCAGCCATTTGTATAGAAACCTTATGGTTGTGTGCAAAGGTTTTTGTGTCAAATCGAGTAGTATAAAAAGGGACTTCATAAGATGCGGCTAACGCTTTTACAAATGCAGTTGCCCTGTCTGCTTCTGCACCACGTAAATTGAAATTACAATGGGCTATAGCAAAAGGTAAGCAGGCCTTTTTAAAAAGATGGCAGAGTACCACAGAATCTACTCCACCACTTACTGCTAAAAGAGTGGTTTGATGGCTATCTACAATTAACTTTTTATCCGCTAGAAAGTATAAAAAAGAAGTAAACATAGTTTGAAAATTGAAATGCCTCCTATAAGTACCAAATAATGGATATGCTTCCTTTTATTTCAAGGAAGCATAGATGAAGCAGTATAGTTGCCAAATTATTATGTAAATTTATTCTAAAGTTAGGGAATATAGATTCCATCACCTACCATATGCTAGCTAGGCTAGGTAGTTTATAATTTGTTATTTAAAGCGTATGGCAGAGTGCATTAGGATGCCTAAAATGAGTGATACCATGGAGTATGGTATCATAAGCCGTTGGATCAAGCAAGTAGGGGATAAGGTGGTAGCTGGTGATATATTGGCTGAGGTAGACACAGATAAAGCTACTATGGAGTTGGAGTCCTATGAAGATGGTACATTGCTCTATGTAGGTGTGGTAGAAAAGGCAGCTGTAAGGGTTAATGATATCATTGCTATTATAGGAGATCCTGAAGAGGATATTAACAGGCTATTGACCTCTACTGTTGCAATAGATGGGGATAGACCTACTGATAGGCGTATAGATCTACTGCCAGTTAGAGATGGAAACCCAGTAGCGCCTACTGATCATATGCAGTCACATTTGCCTTTAGATCGCTCTATTGCTTCCCCTTTGGCAAAAAAAATAGCAAAAGAAAAAGGATATGATCTTTCACAAATTCAGGGATCTGGTGAGGGAGGACGGATTGTAAAGAACGATGTCATCCATTTTGTACCCAATAGACTCAATAAAAGTTCGATAAATGAACAGTCTACTACAGCAGCTTATCAAGACTTACCCATTTCTGCTATGCGCCAAAAAATAGCAGAAGTGCTGACAGAGAGTAAAATAAATATTCCTCATTTCTACCTAACGGTTGACATAAATATGAATAAAGTAGTTGAGATGCGTGCAGAACTGAATCAATACGCTTCAACAAAAATTTCTATTAATGACCTAATTATTAAAGCTACTGCCTTGGCGCTTATCCAACATCCAAAAGTTAATGCTGCATGGTTGACTGATAAAATTAGAAGCTACCAGTATGTGCATATAGGCGTAGCAGTAGCGGTTGAAGATGGTTTAGTCGTTCCTGTAGTCCGTTTTGCAGACCAAAAACCATTGGTAGAAATTAGTAAAACTGTGAAAAATATATGCAAACAGGCACGAGAAAAAAAATTGACGCCTAAAGATTATACAGGTGCTACTTTTACTATTTCCAATCTAGGTATGTTCGGTATTACATCTTTTTCGGCTATTATTAACCCGCCAGCGGCTTGTATTCTAGCAGTTGGTGCCCTGCAAAAAATACCTATTTTTAAAGATAATCAGATTGTTCCTGCAGATATGTTACAGCTTACATTGTCTTGTGACCATCGCGTCGTAGATGGCCATGCAGGGGCATTGTTTTTAGCTACTTTAAAAGCGTTGTTGGAACAGCCATGGAGTCTATTACTATAAAAAACCTATCCATCTACCCTATAATAATCATATGATCCAAGTTAAATCAACTACTGTTTTAGCGATGATACACAATGGAAGAGTAGTTATTGGTGCAGATGGCCAAGCTACATTTGGCCATACCGTTGCTAAAAATAATGTTAAAAAGGTAAGAAAGCTTTTTGAAGGTAAGGTTTTAGCTGGTTTTGCCGGTTCTACTGCTGATGCTTTTACCCTATTAGAACGTTTTGAAGAAAAGCTACAAAGCTATCATGGAAATGTGAAGCGATCGGCTATTGAGTTGGCCAAGGATTGGCGTACAGATCGTATGCTAAAACGGTTAGAAGCTATGTTAGTAGTAGCCAGTCGAGAAGGATTACTAATGGTTACCGGTACAGGTGATGTGTTAGAACCGGATCATCCCATAGCAGCTATTGGATCAGGCAGTATGTATGCACAATCTGCTGCCATGGCTTTGATGAAACATGCCCCTCATTTAACCGCCATGGAAATGGTACGAGAAAGCTTAACTATAACAGCGGATATTTGTATTTATACCAACCATAATTTTGTATTTGAATCGATTGAAGATGAGCGTTTGACGCTATAAGTTTATAAAAGAATGGATATACAAAAAAAATTCCATACAGCTTCTATTATATCGCATTATTTTCCTAAACTGGCAGCCAACCAAATAGCTCTTTTTAATCGTTTAGGCGATATCTACAGCCATTGGAATACAAAGATCAATCTTATATCTCGTAAGGATATAGCCCATCTTTATTTGCACCATGTTTTGCATGGATTAGCCATTGCTAAGGTAATTACTTTTCGTGCCCATACTACGATTTTAGATTTTGGTACAGGGGGAGGTTTCCCTGGTATTCCGCTAGCCATTATGTTTCCAGAGGTAAATTTTCATTTAGTCGATGCAACCGCAAAAAAGATAAAAGCTGTACAAGCAATCGCAACAACCCTTGGATTGAAAAATATTAGCGTGGATTGGGCAAGGGGAGAGGACTTAAAGAGCTCCTATGATTTTGTAATTGGAAGGGGAGTTGCCCATCTAGCTTTATTCTATCATTGGGTAAAGGATAAAATCGCTAAGGAAAATAAGAATAGTTTATATAATGGCATACTATACCTAAAAGGCCCATCATCCGACCATTTACCTATACCTATGGATATATATCCGCTTCAGCGTTTCTTTGTCGAGCCCTTTTTTAGGGAAAAGTATTTGGTCCATGTTTACGCTAAAAGAGCAGCATCGACTTTATAAAAAATGTTTTCTACAGTTTTTACTTGATTGATAACCAAGTAAAAAGTAAAGTATCAATGTTTTTTATCGCTGATTTAAGAGCTTTGCAATAGGTTTTTAAGATTGGGGTAAATACTTGTATGGTATCTAAATATTACTTACATTCGTGAGCTGCAATAAGCAGATGTTGTAGTATTTTGTATTCGCTTAGCCCCCATCTGAGATACTTTTATTGGTGTAATTTTTATAAACTTTTTATTGTAATAAAAAGTTTATCGAATTAATTTTCGTAAAAAACTAAAAATCAATGCATTATACTTCTATGTTTAATTTATTCAATGAAATGCCTAAACTTTTTTTATTAAGTTTACTTTCTTGTTTTACTATTTATACAATAAGGCATTCCTTTTTTAAAAAGTTACCTTTTGTATTTTTATATCATTTATGCTTATTTATAGTATTGTTTATTATGAGTATAGGTGGAGGGCAGGTAATAAATGATGCGCTTAAGCGGCTAGATCAGTTTATTATATTGGAAAAAGATAACAAATTGGAATATGCTAAAAATAATCTTAAAAATTATGATTCTATGTTTCAAATAGATTTACAGCAATTTAATAATTCTAGTGAATTTAAAGACTATATACTAAAAACTTATAGTTGTTCTGTGGACCAAGCAGAATCCGTATCAATAGGTTGGATTTTTAGTTTAGTTACTGAATGTTTTCTACTATTTAATTGGATATTGCATCAGATCAAGCATCTGTCGTCAGATCTGTTTAGAAAAATTATTAAACTGAGGGTAGTTTAAAACCACCTATTTTGTTGGCTCTGTCGCATCTACAAAAGTCAAGGTTTAATCTTACAAACTTAAATTATACCCGATAGAGAACATAGATGCGATTGCTACTTTACCTTTTGAAAAATAGGATATATTTAATACATTCCAGTTTACAATAAATCCATAATCTGTCTCATATTCTATACCCAATAAACTAAATTCAAATCCCATTCTTCCATTAAAAACAGTATTAACATTGAGATAAGTCCGTTTATCTTTTGCTTGTCTTTTATTCCATTGGTTATAAAATGATTTCCTATCTTTTATATGATTAGGATCACGCTCGTGGTAAGATCGATTATTCCTGTATATATATTCCTTCAATAATTTCTGACCATACTGGTTGGATAGCTCTGCGACCCAATCCTCTTTATAAACGGATAGAATCAATATGGGGGCAAATCTAAAAACTATAGCAAAATTACGATTTTTACTCCAATAGCTTTTAAATGCAATAGGAAAAGAAATCATTTTTACATTAAAATAAATAGATCCAATTTCTTGGTGAGGATAGAGAAAAAAGGTTGCAGCTGGTTCTATATCTTTTCTCATAGTATTGGAGCTTCTAGATGTATAGCAAATACCAGTTTGTATCGCATAATTTATATGAGAATTACCATACCAACCCAATAAAGGCTTATAATCTTTATCTGTTGCTTTACTATGATAAACTGTAAATAACTCTATAGGTATACAAACTGTAGGTTGAGATAAGAATAGGCTAAGTTCATAACCAAGTTTAGCACCAAATTTTAATTTGGTATTGGTTACATTAGGTTGATCAATGCTTGCTGAGATTCGACCTACATATCCCAATAAAAAACAGAGTATCCATTTACCTATATGATTCATGTGATTATCTATCATTACCTTCTAAGGAAACACTATTAGATTCCTTAGAAGGGTTTTGTCTCGTTTGTTTTAAAAAACTATATAAATGAATTATTCCCTTATACTTAACAGGAAAAAATTTTTAATTTTTTTGTCCTAACATATTATTCATACATTTTTGGTTGGTTACTGACTAGCTGAAGGTCCAAGGAATGATTTGTATAAGATATTTTCTCTAAAGAAATCAGCAACTTCACTGCCATTATTTGGTGTACCAATCATAACTACTTTCCCTAGATTCAATATATTATATCGACTTAAGTAAGCTCTTATAATCAACCCACCCATTGAAAAACCTACAAATGATACAGTATGATAATAATTAAGTTTAGTATTAATTTTAATATGTATCCATTTTATTAATTCTTGTATGGTGTATTTTGTTGAAGGATAATTAATGTTAAGCGTTGAGAACCCATGACTATTTATAAATTTTTCTAGTTCTTTTAGGCTAGAGGCACTTTTATTAAGACCGTGTAGCAATACTACTAGATGATCTCGATTAGGGGCTCTCTTTTTAAGTGTGTAAATATTTTTTACGTTATTATATTCTGTACCTATTACCTCACCTTTTAAATTTAACAATAAGGAAAATAAAAAGATAGCTAAAGATGGCACCGGAAAATTCATTGCATAATTTTATCTACAAAATCAGGTTAAAACCCTTTCCAGTTAATAATGGGCTTTAAGTGTTTAAGTACTTTAACACTATCTTTCTGTAATGTCATTACTTCTGTTATATTTTTATAGGCAAATGGGCTTTCATCAATTATTTTTGTGTGTACAGTTGCAACGATCCCTTGCATAGCTTCTTTAAATGAACTTAGCATGATATGCTCTCGTGCTTGCTTACGGGACATCACTCTACCCGCTCCGTGCGAAGAACTATTTAAAAAGTCAGGATTACCTAACCCTTCAACTAGCAAACAACCATCTTTCATATTGGCAGGTATTATACCACGTTCATTTTTATCTGAAGAGGTTGCGCCTTTTCTATGTAGAAATAGATCATTCCCTAATTCAATACAATGATTATGATTTTTATTTGTCCACAAATTTTGAATAGTGTTGTAGGTAATACCTGCTACTTTATAGATAGCTTTTTCAACTTTTATGGCCATAGACATTCTATTTAACAAAGCAAATTCCAAACAATATTTTTGAAATATCATATATTCGTTACGTAGAATTGGATCTTCAATAGGAAAGGTCTCTTCAAATCCTTCCTTTAATCCAGAAGTAGCTTTCATAAAATAAGTAGCTATATGATGACCAACACCTCTTGATCCACTGTGAATCACTAACCATGTTTCATCATTACTGATCAATATTTCAATAAAATGATTACCAGAACCTAAAGTACCTAAATTCGGTCTTGATTTATGATATACCCGATCGCATAAAGCTTTATAGGATGTAGCATCTTTTAACTTTTTAACTTCTATTTCCATTTCATCAATCAAGTATACTTGGTCATTTTGTTTGTTGTAACGACCTACCCCCATAGGTATGTCGCTATTTACCTGATCAAATAATGGTTGCGCTTTTTCTTGTATAATTTTTTGTTCATTTATATCGCTGGATATCTTAATAGCGATCATGCCACATCCTATATCATAACCAACCCAAGCAGGTACAATTACTTTTGATGTTTTAATCACACTACCTATAGGTGCAACATATCCAGTATGGGCATCTGGCATCAGTGCAGCTTCTAGAACAAAGCCTTTGCTACAGCAATTATTGAACTGTGTTAAAGCTTCTTGTTCTATGTTTAAACTATAAATATTAATTTTTTATCCATAAAGACTATTTAATCTAAATTATAATGGTCCGTAATGCACCTTAATAACCTGAACGCTGGATTAGGTTTTACTAAAATCGAGAAGCTCCTTTATGGTGTAAATGTAAGGAACAAAAAAATAGGATCAAACCAGAAAAGCATCCAGTTATCAATTTAGACAAATTAGTAGAAATATGTTATATGATAGATGGATTTTTAATAAAATTTATGTTTTTACTTGAAAGTCAATAAGTATAGTCATAATTTTGCTCAAAGTGAGTGAACAATTTTTAGTAGGTTTTCTACCTGAAGTAGGTAACAAATGTGATTCCATATAAGGCAAGCCACTATAACTTCAGGGCTGACTAAATAGCAAGATAGAGAGCAATCAACTATATCTGATTACGTACATAAGTGAAAATCTATAGAGCGTCTATGCAATAATCCAAATAGTTCATTGCTGAGTTCCACACGGTATAGGGTAGAAAGGGTTGGAATAGTGATTTGGGCTTTATGATCTATAATCGATATCTTTATAAAAGATTTACCTGGATAACGTTTGATGCAAGCTTCTAATTCGTTCACCAGCTCTTGGTTGATATGCTCTTCTAGCAGCTTTAAATGGATTCCTTTGGCCATTTTTTCTCGTATCTCTTCTAATAGGGCAATGGTTCGAGGCTTAAAGGTTTGCATCTCTTGGTTGCCATAACGTATGGCTACCTGTCCAGTAAGGAAAAGTAATTTCCCAACTTCTAATAGATGTTTGTATTTTAAATAGTCTTCCCCGAAAAGTGCAAAATGTAACGATCCATGGTAATCATCTAATGTGACTAGCGCAAAAGTATTTCCTTTACCATTTTGCTTAATAGTAGAGGCAGTAAGTATACCCGCTATGGTGACAGTTTTTCGACTAGTAGCTAGTATATTTTGTGTGGTTACATTGCAAAAGCTTTCTATATCTATTTTAAATGGGTCTAGTGGATGACCAGAAATATAAAAACCAACTAGTTCTTTCTCTATACGCAGTTGTTCCAATGGATCATAAGGAGTACAATCAACTGGTTCTGGCCTTTTAACTTGACTATACCCACTAGCTGCAAAAAGCGATTGTGCAGCTTCTATCTGTTCTTTTTGTATACGATTGCGGTATTGGATCAATTTTTCTATAAAACTGCTACCCAATGCTTCATAGAGATACTGTCTCCTATGTAATCCTTGAAAGCTATCAAAAGCACCCGATAAAGCAAGTGATTCCATTGTTTTTTTATTGAGACTTTTCAGGTGAATGGATTCGACAAAATCAAAAATATCTTTAAAAGCCCCTTTTTCCCTTCTTGCTGCTATAATAGCAGTGACGGCTGCCTCGCCTGCCCCTTTGATTGCGCCTAGTCCAAATCTTATTTCTTTATGGAGGCTTGCACTAAAATTGACCTGGCTGGCATTTATATCAGGGCCCAATACGGCTAGTCCTTGCTGGCGACTTTCTTCCATAAAAAAAGCAATTTTTTCAATATCACCCTGGTTATGGGTTAATACAGCGGCCATATATTCGGTAGGGTAGTGGGCCTTTAGATAAGCCGTTTGGTAGGCAATTAGGGAGTAGGCTGCTGCATGCGAACGATTGAAACCATATTGTGCAAACTTTTCCATAATCTCAAAAACGTGCAATGCTTTTTCTTTAGGGATTTTATGTTTTTCAGTCGCTCCAGTTATAAAAATATCACGCTGCTTGGCCATTTCTGTTGCATTTTTTTTCCCCATAGCTTTGCGCAGCAAATCTGCACTACCTAGCGTATAACCGGCCATAGCTTGTGCAGTTTGTATGATTTGCTCTTGGTAAATCATTATGCCATAAGTGGGCTTTAAAATAGTTTCCAAAAGTGGATGGGGGTATTCAATAGCTTCTTTACCATGTTTTCGGGCAATAAAATTAGGAATAAACTGCATAGGGCCTGGCCTATAAAGGGCATTCATCGCAATCAGCTCTTCCATCGTAGTGGGTTGCAGTTTAATCAACCATTGACGCATTCCTTCTGACTCAAATTGAAAGGTCCCTTTTGTATTGCCGGATTGGTATAGTTTAAAAGTAATTGGGTCGTCTAATGGAATAAGATCTATATCTATAGAAATGGCTCTATTTTGTTGGATCAATTGCAATGCATCTTTAATAATACTAAGCGTCTTTAAGCCTAAAAAGTCCATCTTCAGCATGCCGATTCCTTCAAGTACCGATCCATCATATTGGGTAACCAATAAATCAGAATTTTTATCTGTTTTTACTGGGATATATTGTACCATATCATGGGGGGCTATGATGATCCCTGCTGCATGAATACCTGTATGGCGGACCAACCCTTCTAATCTTTCTGCTAAATCCAAAACTTTACCCTCTGGTGTGGTAAGGGCTTTCTTAAGTTCGGCCAGTTCTTTTACTTCTTCAAAAGCTTCTGATAAGGTAATCCCTAGTTTATCCGGTATCAACTTGGTCATATAGTTGGCCCGTGCCAAAGGTACCCCCAACACACGGGCTACATCTCGTATAGCAGATTTAGCTGCCATACTACCAAAGGTGATAATCGAGGCTACCTGGCTTCTACCATATTTTTGAATAACGTAATCAATTACTTTCTTACGTCCTTCATCATCAAAATCTACGTCTATATCAGGCATAGAAACCCGTTCTGGATTCAAAAAACGTTCAAAAAGCAGATTATAGCGTATGGGATCTATTTTGGTAATGCCGATGCAAAAAGCCACTAAAGAGCCTGCTACTGATCCTCGACCTGGCCCTACCACGACACCTAATGCTACAGCTGCTTGAATAAAGTCTTGTACAATTAGAAAATAGCCTGCAAAATCGGTCTGGGCAATAATGGCCAATTCATAGTTGAGCCTGTGTTCTACCTCTAGAGGAATGGTCCCATATTTGGCACGCGCTCCGGAAAAAGCCAAATGGTTTAGATAGAGATTGGTATCTGAAAATCCACTTGGAAGTTTAAAAATAGGCAATAATACATCACGTGTTAAGGAGACGGGCTCTACTTTTTCTACTAAAGCTAGAGTATTGGTAAGGGCCTCTGGTAGGTCTGCAAAAAGCAGCGCCATGGCTTCTGGTGACTTTAAAAAAAATTGATCGTTGTTAAAACGCATCCGATTGGGATCGTTGTAATCTTTTCCTGTTTGTAAGCAGAGCAATACATCTTGTGCAAGACTGTCCTGTTGTGCAATATAATGGACGTCGTTGGTGGCAATCACTTTCACATTATATTTTTTAGCCCAACGGAGCAATACGGAATTACAAATTTCTTGTTCCTTGATGCCATGTCTTTGTAGCTCTATGTAGTAATCTTCACCAAATAGCGCAACCCATTCTAAAAAAAGCTTTTCTGCCGCTGCTTCACCATGGCATATAATCGTTTTAGGAATTTCTCCACTTAAACAACAGGTTGTAGCGATTAAACCTTCTTTATACTGTTTGAGTAAAGCTTTATCAATACGTGGTTTATAGTAATAGCCTTCTAAAAAACCTAAGGAGCATAGTTTGGTAATATTTTGATAACCTATGCTATTTTTAGCTAGCAACAACTGGTGGTAACGGGTTTTATTTTTATGATCGTGGCGATCAGGTGCCATATAAAATTCACATCCTATAATCGGTTTGATCCCTGCCTTAGCAGCTGCAGCTACAAAATGGGGAACCCCAAACATATTCCCATGGTCGGTAATGGCCAATGCATCCATCCCTAATTGTTTATTAGCAGCTATTAAACGTGTTACCTTAGCGGCCCCATCCAATAAAGAATATTCTGTATGACAATGTAAATGGCAAAAGTTAGGCATGGTGGTATGACATTGTATAGATGCCCCCTCTAAGGGCTGTTTATAGGATCATGAAAAGTGGCTTTAATGGTTTATTTTTTATAGGGGAAAAGGGTATTCTTGTATACTTTACATCTAAAAGAATGGGCAATAGATGAGGTAAATATTAGGGTGAAAGACGGGATTCGAACCCGCGACCCTTGGTACCACAAACCAATGCTCTAACCAGCTGAGCTACATTCACCATAAAACTAAACTTATTATCTATTGAACCAATAGATAGCTTGATTGGGTCAAATATAAGCAAAAAAAATAAAAATTGTAGACAACCGCTCTCTCTGTCTAAATCATTATGGAAGAAAGTGATGCTTACGAAGGAGCACATATTGGATATCTATTATAATGATGCCATTCAAGTGATGTAAACAGACTACCTGTAAAAAGTTCCGGTTGGCATCATACCACCATCTGTTTATTTAAAAAAGATTGTAATAGAATCGCAGCACTTACCTTATCTATATTGCTTTTATCTGCTCTATCCTTTCTAGAATAGCCAGCTTGGTAGAGTCCCTGCAAAGCCAGTTTAGAGGTAAATCGTTCATCTTGGTAATAAAAACTTTGCGCCGGAAAAGCTTTTTTTAATTGTATGCCGATCTGTTGTATGGTCTTACCCATTTGAGAAGGTCTTCCATTCAAATGGTTGGGCATACCCATCACAAAGGTGACAACATTTTCTTGTTGCAAATAATCCTTTAAAAAAGGCAATAAAATAGAAGCCACAATGGTTGTCAAAGGACTAGCAATGATTTGTAAAGGATCGGTTACAGCAATACCGACCCGCTTGAGTCCATAATCTATGGCCATAATCCTACCTGGGTTTTTTTCCATTATCTCGTTGGGTTTGAAGGAACTGTTTGGCGTGGGCTACTATGCACTTTGCGGCTATTGCAGCGCTATTTTTTGGACCCAGTAATCGGCGAACTGCTGGATAGGCTGCCTGTTGTTCGGCCCTACCATTGCCCGATAGTAGGTTGGTTAAAATGGCATAAAGATTTTTTTCTGTTAGTTGATATTGAATGAGTTCTGGAATAACTGGATGACCGATTAAAAGGTTAACCAAAGAAATGTAATCTACCGTAATAATCCTTTTATAAAAAAAATAGGCCAATGGATGGAGCTTATAGACCACTATTTGTGCAAGGTTAAATAAAGCAGCTTCTAAACTAGCCGTTCCAGAAGCAATCACTCCTACCTTTGCAACGGCCATTAGGTCATAGGTTTGGTCATAAATAACTTGAACCGTAGGCGGGCATAGTGCCTCATACAAACGCTTTGGAATAATGCTTAATCCAGCTACTACAAACTGATAGCCTTTAAAATAAGCTGCCTGCGCAGCCATTAGAGGCAATAGACGATGGATTTCATCCAATCTACTGCCAGGTAATAGCGCTACAATCGGCCGATGGTCGAGGCGATTTTCTGCCCTAAAAAAGGGATTGATGGCATGATCGGTAACTTTTTGAATCAATGGATTGCCGACATAGTCAATGGTATGGTAGCCTTTTGCACGATAATAGGCTGTTTCAAAAGGTAGAATAGACCATATGTGGTCTACATTTTGCTTGATTTTTGCAATTCTTTTTGGACCATGTGCCC
>ENA-UOVY01000685-UOVY01000685.1-plant-metagenome-genome-assembly--contig:-NODE-685-length-12370-cov-612.592611_pt1 | contig 12370 bp, 7 predicted proteins | sample MGYA00249840_ERZ761561 | MGnify/ENA primary metagenome ERZ761561 (study PRJEB28882, sample SAMN05720143) | plant metagenome | isolation source: Guanajuato, Mexico | place: Mexico:Guanajuato, Mexico... | reverse complement strand
AGCGCGCGAGTTGGCCCGTTTGGATTTGCGGCGGCGGCGGCGGCGGCGGCGGCGGTGGCGACAGCGGCGCGGCCGCTCGAGCGCGCGAAAGCTCCAGCAAGACGAGCAGCACTTGGAGCACCAAGAGCGAGCGAGCGGGCCAAAATGGCGCCCAAACTTGGCCTTGAGTTCGAATCTGGTTCATGGGGCAAGTTTGGGTCTGTTGGCTGCGTTTGCAAATGGGCCCACTTGTTTGCGGATGGAAGAGTGGCGCCGGCCAAGCGGCTTGATCCCTCAAGGGGCTGGTGCATGTTGGATAAGCATTAAGCGAGTTATGGCGGCAAATTGGTTTACCAAGCGGCCAAAGGGTGGTCTGCGTTTGTGTTTATCGCGCGCGTTCAAGTGGCAAGCCGAGAGGGAGACAAGCTGCAAGCGTTTGCTTAGCTCGCCGCCACTGTTGCCAGGCGGGCGGCTCCCTCCGAGAGAGGGCGACTCTCTCTCTCTCTCTGTCGGCCCTGTCGGCGCCCTGAGCGCGCAAGAGGCGAGAAGCCAGACTGGCTGGCCAGCCAACACAACCCAATGCGACCGCTAGCCCGGCTGGCGCATGCGCGCGCTCGAGCAAATCAAGGCGACTCTGCGCTCTCGGCCGCAGCCTGTCTCTGTTGGGAGGCCGACTCGGTTGCAGTCTTGGCGGAGCTGTCGGCCTGCGAGCGAGTGAGCGAGTGAGCGAGTCGGCGAGAGAGAGAGAAAGTTGCGTTGAACAAGTTTCCGGCGGCGGCGCTCGCATTTGGCGCCGGCGCAGTTCGAGGGACCGGCTCGAGGCTTCCGGGCGGCGAGGCCTTTGCGCGCGCCTGCCGGCCTCGGCTCGCTCGAGGGTCGCGCCAGCTCGAGCCAGGCTGGAGGAGCGAGCGCAAGTGGAAGTGGAAGTGGAGTTGGAGGTGCAGGAGCAAGTGCAAGTTTCAGAGTGCGAGCGAGCGAGCGCGAGAGGGCGCTCAGCCTGGAGCGAGGGCGCCGCTAGCCACGTCATTCGCATTGCGGCCGCTCGCTAATGCCCGCAACGCTTCCAAGCTAGATCCTCGTCCGCGCTCAAAGTCCCATTCCCATTCCCATTGGAAAGCATTTCAAGTGAACCAATCCGCCCCAAGCGAGCCCAAGAGAGGAAAACTCTCTCACGGAGCATCAAGTCGTCGGCGCTCGCGGCCGCTCAAGTGGCTAAACACGCAAGCTTGTGCGCGAGCCAACCACTCGAGCCGCCGAGCTCACAGCGGCTCCAACTAAACTTCAAACTCCAGCGAGAGCCAACACTTTTGGAAATAAACATTATTACCATTATTATTCTTATCATTGCTGCCGCCACTAAGAGCTCCATTTGGGCTCGGCAATCTCGAGTTTGGCTCGCGCTCGTTGCCGCCGCCGCTGCTGCTGCTGCGGCGGCCGCGCCAAGTCGAGTGTCCCAGCGACAGGTGAAGTGTAACCTGGCGCCAATCAATGGAACGCAGCTGTGATCTTTGAGCGGACGCAACAAGTCTCGCCCATTCACTCCAGGCGCCCACTTTGTCGCGGCCGAGCTCCCCTCCGTCAAGCAAGTTGCGCAACCCACTAGAACCAGAACCTGGACAAGAACTTAAACCTGAACCTCGACTCGAACTCGAACCTAAACCCGAATCAAGACACGAAGCTCGGGGTTGAAGTGGACTCGTGGAGCCTCCGTTTGGCTGCAAGGCGGCCGATCGAGCGAGAAGCCGCTGGGATGCGAGCGAGTGACAAAACGAGCGGCGGCTCGCTGGCCTCGAGGGACTCCCTCGCCTGCTCGCTGAGCTCTAGCGGCAAGAGCCTCATCTCGCGCAAGGCAAAGCTAAGGCACCTGCTCGCGCTCGGCCTCTTCATATTTGGTCTCATAATCTGTGTTAGCTCGCTCGCCTGCATCCTCCTCCTGCCCGCCTTTGTCACCAACCAGATTGCAAAGGTAAGTTCAAGCCGCCTAGTTTGTTTGGAGGCTTTGCGCTGTTTCTCGCGACTAAACATCAAACTCTCCTCCTCCTTCAACCAAAAACTAGCGGCTTGTGCTCAAGAACAACTCAATGCTGCTCGAAAAATGGTCCAAACCAAACGTTCCTATGTACTTCAAGGTTTGGGTGTTCAACGTTGAGAACGCGCAAGAGGTGCTAGAGCGGCGGGGCGCGAGGGTGCAACTCAAGGAGCTCGGCCCCTTCGTGTTCCACCTGCGGCGCCAGAAGGACATCGTGTCCTTTGCGGGCGACAACCTCTACTACACAGAGCGAAAGGTCTACCACTTCAGCCCAGAGCTTTCATGTTGTGCCATCAACACCACAGTGACCATTCCAAACATCCCGCTCGTCGCTGTAGTCGACAGGGCGCTCAGCTACAATCTGCCCCTCGTTGGCCGCTTCATTCCAAGACTCATAAACAGGGCCATCCAGTCGCTGAGGGAGCAACTGTTTGTTAGAAAACAAGTGCGCGAAATCCTCTTCGACGGCTACGAGGTCGAGCTGCTGAAGATGGTGTCGCGCGTTGGCTCGCTCGTTGGCTTGCCGCAAACCCAGCAGAGGTTTGCCATCCTGAAGGGCCGAAACGACACCTGGCGGCCGGAGCAGGACGGCGTGTTTGCAATCAACACTGGCGCCCGCGATAGGCGCCAATTCGGGCGCGTTAGCTCCTGGAACTCGTACAAGCAGTTGCCCTTCTGGCCTGCGCAAGCTTGCAACGCCATCAACGGATCCGATGGAACCCTCTTCCCGCCGCCCATAAAAGCGAGCGAGCCGCTCTACATATTCAACGCTGAACTCTGCAGGACAGTGAATCTGGTCTACGAGAGGCCGAGCGACATCAGGGCGATAAAGGCGCTCAGGTTCGTGCTGAACCCGCTGAACTTTGCGCACACCATGTCTGGCGCGCCGCCCACCAGCCGGCGGCCGGGCAGCGCGGGCTCGGCGGCCAGCGCGGCGGCGGCGGCGGCGGCTGGTGCTGCTCGCGCGAACAACCAGCCGGTGCAAGGCGACCTCGGCTCGGCCGCCTCGGAGCTTCGAGCGGCGGCCGGAAGTGGGTCGGTGGACGTGGGCGCGGCGGCGGCGGCGGCCGCTGCAGCCCTGCTTGCGAGCAAGCGCCGCCGCCAGAACCAGAACCAGAACCAAAGCCAGGGCAAGAATCAGCCAGATGAGCCAGCTGAACGGCAACAAAGCGGCCAGGCGCAACAGGAGCGACTTGTGCAGGCTGCGCAGGACGCGCAGGCGCAACTCGACCGGCGCGAAGAGTCGCGCAAAAACCCAAACACCTGCTTCTGCGACAGGAGGAGCACAAACTTGAACGGCGCAAATGTGTGCGAGTTTGACGGGCTCATCGATCTGTCAAAGTGCACTAAACAGGCGCAGGTAATCTTTGGCTCGATGCCCCACTTTTACCAGAGCGACCCGCGCCTCCTGCGCCAAGTGGGCGGCTTGCAGCCAAACGCAAGCAGGCACACCACCTACCTCGACATTGAGCCGGTAAGTAGCGCGCCTGTGCGCCACCCTCGGCGGCCGCAAGCCTGGCGCCGGAAATGCTTGAGTGTTAGTGCGAGTGCGGGGGGGGGGAAGAGAGCGAGAGTGGCGGTTGCGTCACTTGCACTGGCTCCAGTTGGCCTGCAGAGCCTTGCTCGGCCAACAATGGCGCCGCTCACCTGTCGCTGGCGGCCGAATCAAGAGCGCGGCTCTTAATTGCTTTCTTGTGCTCTTGTCGCAGGCGGGCGGCTCGCATTGAGCGGCCGGCCGCCAGCGAGTCGAGTGGATGCGGGCGCCAAGGTTGTCGCCTGCAACAATGTTGCCAGAGCCTTGAAAGGAACTCGCTCTTGGCGCCAGCCAGCCAGCCAGCGCAGACAGTCGGCCGGCCGGCTGAGGTCACTCGGCGAGCGGCCTTTGGCGGCCGGCAGGGCTCTAAAACGTTGTTGGATTATATAAATGGAAAGGACGGAAACGGCAACACAATCAGCCGGCTCGCCGCCAAGGCAACCTGCAAGGTGTCGCGCGCGCCTGTTGCGCCGCCAAGCTCGAGCTCGACTCGATTCAACTCGACTCGGCTCGACTCCAATCCAATCAAATCCGCTCCACTCTACTCGACTAGACCCAGACCCAGACCCAGAACCAGACCCAGGCCCAGACTCAGAGCCAATGCAAATGCCTGTGACGTTCATCCCGGCCTTCAGCTCCCAAAGGCGCCCACCCCCAATCAAACCGGCCCTGAGCTAACCTGCTTCCTGATCTCGCAAAACCATCCAAACCTCCTCCACTCGCCGCCGCCGCCGCCAAACTGGCGCCCCTCGCCAAACTGAATCCCCAGAACACCGGCCTTGTGTTGGGCGGAAAGCGGCGCGTCCAATTGAATGTGATAATCAAGCACAACAACGAGGTCGAGTAAGTGGCAAACTCGCTCGCTAGCTCAACTCTCTGCGCCCATCTACCAAACCCACTGACCCGTCCACTGAATTAAACCGGCCAACCTGCAGGGGATTCGAGAACATAAACGACATGCTGGTGCCCGTCGTCTGGTTTGAGGAGTCGGCGCTGATTCCGGAGGAGTCGGCGCGAAAGTTCAAGTCCCTCTACACGGACAGAATCAGGCTCATAAACATTGTCCTCACCTCGCTCTTCCTAGCCGCGCTTGGCCTCTTGGCGCTCGACCTGAGGCTGCTCGCCGGCAAGCACTCGCTCTGTTTCAAGCTCAAGATTAGCTGCACCAAGGCGGCTGCGGCGGCCGCCACTGCCGGCCAGCAGGGCGCCGCAAAGTCAACGGCCGCCAGGATGGAACCAAGCTCGCAAACTGCGAGAGCCAAGCGCAACAGCCTCCAGTCGGCCGAGGCCGGCCGAACTCGGCTCAGTCTGCCCCTCCTCTCAGGCCGCCCTGCTGCTGCTGCTGCGGCTCGCGGCCAAGAGGAGCCGGCGGCCGAGTTTGCGGCCGAGCCTAAGGAAACCGGCGCCAACTCGGCCCAACTGGCCGCCCAGCAGGCGCCTCCAAGCGGACCGGCGACGAAAAGCTAGCCGACAGGTGGCGCCCCGATCTCTCCCATTGGGCGCCCCCATGTGGCCGCTGCCTCGAGCTAACCCTACAACTGGCGACAACTGAAGCAGAACGGAGCGAGCAGGATTTCGAATGGAAAGGAAGCCCAGTTTTGCAATAAAGACTCTTAAGAAATCTCCAAACTCTCGCCAATGGGCTCGCTCGGCCCTGCAGTCTGCCTCCAGTTGGCTTTATTGCTCGCCAGCGCCTCCCACGAGTCAGCTGAGCTGAGCTGAGCCGAGCCGAGCTAAACCCCTCCAATGGTGGCCAGCTTCTAGTCTAGTAGGAGGATTCCAGCCAAAAGGTTTCCATCGCGCCCTTCCCCTTCACCTCGATCAAGCCCCGCGGCTCAATGCTGAAGCCGGGCACCCGTTCGAGCAGCCGCTTGGTGTCGGCCGAAATCTGAATCCTATTCGCCTTGCTGTTCGTGTGCATCCTCGAGGCCACGTTCACGGTGTCGCCAATGAGACAGTACTTTGGCCTCTTCAGGCCCACTATGCCCGCGCACACCTTTCCCGAATGGATGCCAATGCGAATGTTGAAGTTTGTTGCCGCCACTGTCTTGCTGGCCGCGCTCGCCTGGCCGTCTTGGTCTCGTTGGCGGAAGTGGAACGACTTTACTAGATCGCGAATGCAGAGGGCCATGCGCCCAATTTGCTCGGCACTGTTCCGCCTGTAGTGGTCAACCTCCTGGCGCAACTCCTCCGTCTGCTCCGCAATCTGGCTGATTGAATCCTCGCCGCCAGCCTCCAAGCTGTCCGCTCGCTCTTGCTCCAACTCAGAGCTTCCGTGCGAGCGCCTAAGCGAGCCAAACAGGCGACTTTTCTTCGATTTAAACCTAGACTTTGCGCCCGGCTTGGCCGCAGTTGCTTGCTCGCTCGGAGCGGCCGACTGATCGCTCGGAAGCTCGAGCGGACTCTTGGAGGCTCGCGAGCCAGGCGACGCCACTTGTTGCTCCATCTGGCGGCCAAGCTCCTGCTGCAGCGAGATGCCCGACGCAATGAGAAACTGATCAATGATGGTCTCGATCTTGGTTACGTCGAAGGAGCTTATGATTGACTCGAAGGAGGAGTAAATGTTGTTCAGCAGATCCACCAACTCGCTTGGGCTCATAACGGAGGCGTACTTTTCGAAGCCAACAATGTCGCTGAAGAAGATGGTGACCCCGTCGAAGACTTGCGGCACAATTGGCTCGTTGCGCTTGAGTTTGTCTGCGACAAACTTTGGAACCAGCTGATAGAGGAGCTCCTCAGTTCTGTACTTCTCGGCCACAATATCGGCGCTCCTGCTGTCCACTATGCACTCCAGGTTGGCTGCATAATTTTGCAGCCGCTCGAGCAGGTTGTCGAGGTAATTTTTGGACGCAACTCCGCGCGTAATGCGCCTCAGCTGGTTCCTAACCTGGCCGATGGTTGGCCTAGCGAGCGGCGACTCGCTCCAACAGGCGCGCATCAGCTCAACCAGTTTTGGGTCCAGCTCTTGGATGGTGTAGTTTGGGATGTAGGGTCGCACTGGCTCGGGCTGGATGCCCATCCGGAGCTGGTCGAGTATTTCCTCGGCGTCGATGCGCTCGCTGGCCCGCCGTCCGCCGCCGCCGCTGGCTCCACCTGGCGCCAGTGCGCCGCCACCCTCAGCCGGCCCCAGCTGCTCGCCCTCCGCCACCGCCGCCTCCGCCTCCTCCTCCTCTGGCTCGGCGCCCTCCTCTATGGCGCCCACACTGGAGCGGATCGCGTGCAACTGAGCAGCGTTCTGAGCCTGCGCCGAGCTGACATTCGAATGCGAGGAGGTTAAACTGTGAACGGAAGTGGAGGCCAAACTGGCCGCGTCCGGCTGCGGCTCGAGCGCCGCCGAAGCCTGAACTTGCTCGCACCTGCTCGCGGCCGGGCTCACGGCTGCCGAGCCGCGCTTGAGGCGGCCTTGGGCGCGCTTTGCCTGGCGCCCAATGGAGCTCACAAGGCTTGCGCCCGCTCTACTCGACACCTCTGAGCCGGCAACCTGCGAACTGCGCGCCCCGAAGTGGGAGCCGCCGCTCACGGCCGGGCTCTGGCCGGCCCGAAACTCGCCCGCCGCCCTACTTGCGGGCCGGTCGCGCCTTATGGCGAGCCAGTGCGGTTTTGCATTCGAGCCGTAATGGTAGGGCTCTCTGCGCGTGAAAATCTCGCTCAAAATAACGGCCAGCGAGTAGATGTCGCCCCGCTTGCTGCCGGCAAAGTGGAGGTCCTTGTTGCGCAAATGCTCGGGCGCCGTCCAAAAGTACCTGGCAGCGCCCCTGTTCTTCAGGTACATTCGGCGCTCGCCCCCAGAGCGCAAACTGTGGCCGCGCGCGCTCACCGAGTCCATATTCTGCGCGGCCTGCGACACTGACAGGCTCATCTGGTCCGCCCGGCGCCCTCTCTCGCCGGGCCCGCCAACCTGCCCCACTTCCTCCTCCTCCCCCTCCTCCGCTGCGTCCTCCTCGCGATCCTCAATGGCCTCAAGCTGCGAGTACAAGTTTTGCAAGCCAAAGTCGGTGATCTTGACGGTGAACCTGCTGTCCAAGACCAGGTTGGTCGATTTCAGGCGCCCATGGTAGTCGAGCAGTGTGGAGTGGATGAAACTGAGGCCGCTAACAATGTCGCCAATGATCGAATACTTGAGGGTCCAATCCATGCTAACGCTCTCGTTCAGTAGCATGTCCTGCAAGCTACCTCGCGAACAATACTCGTACACGATGGACAGTCGCTCTGGTTCAAGGCAGAGGCCAACAAATTTTGCCAAATTTTCGTTAATATGATCGCGCATTGACTTGAGCTCGACGAGCAAGTCTCGCGAAACTTCAATTGATTTTCCATTCAACTGCTTCACAATTACAAGCTCGTTCTTGTACATGGCCAAATTGGAGGCCTTAACAACGCTACTGAACTCTGACCTGATCAAGCAGGCGTCCGAGATGACGCTGGCCGCATTGGTGGCCTCGTTGCTGTTGGCCCTGTTGCTGGCCGAGCCATGTCCGCCGCTGGCAGCGCTCGTGGTCGCTGCAGACTCGCGGTCGCCGTCCAAGGTCACGATGAGCGGAACCGCCGCCCTCCGCTCCCTCTGCCTGCCTGACCTTGGCGCCTGCTCGGCGGCAGCGGCGGCAGCGGCGGCAGCGCTAGCCTGTTGCCGCTTGCTTGAGGCCAGCGCCCTCCTTGGGCGCACCAGGCTCACCATTGAGTGGGCGCCGTCGCTGTTGGCCGCCGACACGACCGAGCCGCCAGCCTTCAAAACGCGCGCCACACTTTGGGGCGTCGAGGCGAGCGAGTCGGCCGCGTTCAACTGGATGAACTGCAACTCTTGCCAGCTAACTCGCCACCAATAATCGTCAAGCTGCATTTGGTACTTTATCCTGCGATACTTGAGCAGACAGATGGAGCTGCTTGCGAGTATTAGGAGTGCAAGTATGGAAACAATGGTGAGCGCAGCGTGCAAATTTTCCCTATCCACGCAACGCTCGGCCTCGCCCGTGAACCCGCACTCTGGTTCGTCGGGCGGCGGCTCGTCGCTATCGCTGATCTGCCTTCCCTCTGGGTTTAGCCTGCGCGGCCAGTGGATGTAGCCGCCAGGTATGAGCTCCAACTGGCGCGCGGCGCTCGAGTATCGGGCCGCTGGCCGCATTTGGCCCGTCTCTGGCTCCAAGTCGCTGAGGATGTAGTCGAGCTCCTGGTCTCCGTTTGCGTTTATGAAGAGGGAGGCCATCAGGCCGTTCGAGTAGCGCTCGTTCCAAAGCGGCGCCACCCTTGCCCGGCCCCCGCGCGCCCCTCTTCGCATGAAGGCCTCCACGGCGAGCAGGAGGCTGTCGTGGAGGGCCACTGCAACTGCGCCCACGCTCGCCCGCTCAAATTGGACACCTGGATACTCTTGGTTGGCCAAATCGAGCGTTTGCTCCACGAACAAGTTGAACTCGTCGCCAACTGGAAGCTCAGCCGAGATAACCATGAGCGACTCGAACATTTGCCGCGCAATCTGGTTGCTTGCCTCGTCGTCCTGGACGTACCAATCGTAGGCTTGCGAGATGCGCGCCCTCCGCAAGCTTGACGCAGCCAGTGGGGCTCCTGGCGCGTTTGCCGCCCGTTTCAGGGCCCCTGACGACTTTAAGCCCAAGTCGAGCGCCAGAAAGGTGAACTCGCCATTGTTCATTGAGAGCTGGTGGCCGCAGACGAGCAGTTGGCGTACAATTTGGTGATTGTTTTGGAGCAACAGGAAGACTCGTGCAACTTTGCGCGCGCTCGACAGGAGCTCGAGCTCTTTGGGCCCACAAGCGAGGCTCGATTCGTTCGAGAGGCCAAATCCGTCGAGCGAGAACACCTTGTGCTCGATGGCCACTTGCAGCCGGTGGCGCCTGATTGTTTGTTCAAAATTTGATAGTAGCATTCTGTTTTCAACTTGTTTGCCGTCCACCAAAATGGCGAGATGGCGCCAGGCGAACTTTTGCATTATCCTCACCACGAACATGCTCAGCTGGTCGATAGATGGCGACAGGCGCGTTAGAGTTGGATAGACGTCCTTGCGGCCGAAGGAGGCGCCGATTGAGGCTTGCGAGTAGACGGGCGTTTGCCAGTAGGCGGCCATCCTGGCCACCAGGTCAACCAGGAAGTCGCACGAGGGTCCAATGAGGGCGTCCACGCCGAGTTCGTGCTCAACGTGCAGCTCGGCCTCCACCTCGCCTGAGCTCTCGTTTGCGCTTGAGCCAAACTCAAAGCCTTGCTCCTCAAAGCAGCGCTCAACTTGCCACTCTTGCTCGCCTCCAGGCGAAGGGGGCAACTTACACTGGGCTCCATTTGCGAGCACTGAATAAAACTGCTCGGCGACCTTGTTTGGAATCAAGTTGAGACTGTCGCAGTCAGATTGGTCGCTGTGGACGAGCAACTGGAGGCCAGGCAAGCTTGGATGGAGTTGGCTCGCCTTTGCGCTCGCCAACTTGAGCACCTGGCGGCCAAGTCTATGGTCGAGGCCGAGATCGTTGCTGGTTGCGCTGAATAGGGCGAGTATGCGCATGGACCCGTTTCCGGTGTTTGAGTTACTCTGCGCGCTTGGCCGCCGCTTGGACTCCTCTTGGTGGCAGCCTTGCTCTTGGACCAACGCGAACAACAACAACAACAACAACAAGCTTGCAAACGCAACGAACGAACCCTCTTTGACTTGCAGCATCTTGGCCGATCAAAATTTGCTCAACCTCAACTCTCAGCGCGAATGTCGCAAGTGGCTCGCTTTGAACTGAGCCCGCTCGCAAGTGGGCGCCATAAATTGGACTCGAAAGCAGGCGGGCGCCCAGGTGAGCCTTATGGGCGCCAGTCACGCAGGTAGAGAGAGAGGGCTGCTTAATTAAGGGTCAGTGGAGGGAGAGAAAAATGGGAGCTTGACATGATTTATAACGGTGATTTGATGAAGGTTTGCTCGGGTTTGTGTAAAAGTGTTTAAGAGTGTCTTTAATGAGGACGAAATAACATTTTTGTAAGAACAATATTTACAGCTCTACTCTGCGCCCGCTCTCGAAGGGGGCCTCTTCCGGCTTTTGCTCTCAACGCCGCCTAAGCTTGTAAGGGGGGCTCTCGCTTGCCCCTTGGATTCGCCTGCCAAACTAGTCCTTTCCTGTTCCGTCTCTGTGGCCCCGCGCGTGGGCCGCCGATGGGCTTTGAAGAGGGTAAGAGGGGGAGGCGGCTTTCGGGTGAGGCTTGCTGAGGTTTGGTTTGCGCGTATCAAATGTTTGCAATGGCACGGCATTACACGCTTCCTCTCCTTGTTGGTGGTTTGGGCGCAATGCGACGCTAGCTCCTCTTCCCTCCCTGACTAGCGCCCATCTAATTGACTACAACATCCCTCCCTAATCCATCCACGCTCTTGCAAACCTCTAGTAAGGCGCCGAGCTTGCATAGGGCGAGCCGCTGGCGGTCCCATAGGCCGAGGCTCCGCTTGAGCCGTAGGAGCTCGCTTGCGCCCCATAGGAGCCAGCGCTTGAGGCGGCCGATGGGCCGCTGCTGTAGCCGCTTCCGGAGGAGCCATAGGGCGACGGGTAGGTGCCGCTCATGGCGGAGGGGCCGCTGCTGGCGCCGTAGCCGCCTGGTGAGCCACCGTAAGAGGAGCCAGCCTGGCTGGCTAAGCTGGCGCCGTAAGCAAGTGTTTGGCTGTACGGCGAGGCCTTGGGTGGGTATGCGCCTCCGCTGCCGCTAGATGGCGCTGCCGAGCCGTAAGAGTCGCCCTGCTCGCTGGACTGGTGGCCGCCGGCTGAGCTCCCGCTTCCGTAGCCTCCAGCCGATGGGGCCGAGTTTGAGCCATAGGAATCGTCTGAGCCTGCGTCATCGTAGGAGCTCGACTGGTGTTGCTGGCCGCCCGCTTGGGCGCCTCCGTAGCCGCCGGCCGACTTTGGTTGCTCGGCGCCGTAGCCGCCAAGCGAGGCCAGCGCGCCCCCGTAGGAGCCCTGCTCGTTTGCGCCCGAGTCCGAGTACTTGGCCGCGCCCTCTGGCGCCGGAGCTGGAGGGCTGGGGTAGCCGGCGTCGCTGTAGCCGCCGCTCGGGTAGGCTGGCTCGCTGTAGCTTGGTTGCGGGTATGATGGGGCCGCGTAGCTGGCGTAGCTCTTTTGGGTTTTGGTTTGAACCGGAAGGGGAATCGGAAGTAGGATGTACTTCTTCTTCGCCTTCATGAGCGCAAGCAAAGGCAGCAGCTCCTTCAGTTTCTTCATCATTTTCTTCTTAGATAGGGCTTGTGTGTAGGCCCCAAACTGGTTGACCAAAACCAGTTCGCACACAACGATGGACAATATGAGTAAGGCTGAAAATTTGAAATAATTTGCCATCCTGACGGTTTGCGCTTACAACTGGCGAGCAGTCCCTCACTCAATCCTCTCCTCTCTTTCCTGCAGCTCCACTGCTTGCTTAACCCGCGCCTGCACCTGCACCTGCACCTGCACCTGCACCTACACCTACACCTGAACCCTAAACGAATTGCCCGCCGCTGATTGGTGGTCCGTCCGAGGAACGAGCGAGCAAACGAACTATCTCCCCAAACTTTGTCTTCTCCTTCTCCTTCTTCTTCCTCCTCCTTCGAGCTCTCGCTTCCAACGATGCTAACTCCTCGTGGGCACAAACAGTAATGAATCGAAAACTAATTTATCAGACTTCTCGATGACGAGTTTGATTGAAACCAGCCGGCAGTTGAGTTGGTTTGACGCAACTTTAAACCTTTTCTCAGCGCGGCGCTTCACTTGGAGCCGTTGGGGCGACAAAACGTTTGACGTTGATCGTCGTGGTCGTCTTCGTTGTGGCCGCAGCAGCAGCGGCGGCGGCGGCGCCTCCTCAAGGCTTGAGCCCGGCTGGACGGTCCGGCCGGA
>ENA-UOVY01000683-UOVY01000683.1-plant-metagenome-genome-assembly--contig:-NODE-683-length-12486-cov-12.550559_pt1 | contig 12486 bp, 3 predicted proteins | sample MGYA00249840_ERZ761561 | MGnify/ENA primary metagenome ERZ761561 (study PRJEB28882, sample SAMN05720143) | plant metagenome | isolation source: Guanajuato, Mexico | place: Mexico:Guanajuato, Mexico... | reverse complement strand
ACGACAAAATTTGTACTGCATCAGCACTGGTCGTCCCATCTGCCAGAATACCTTTGATTTGTAACGCTTCTGTATTTTTAAAAAAACGTTCGATTCTACCCGCTGTAACAATAACCTCACCCGTGTTCATATACTTAACGATCGACTTCATCTCTTGTAATTCTATTTCCTCCAACTTAACAAATAAAGGATCTTGATTTAATAACGATTTCAAATAAGGACTGAAGGCGCTAGCAATATCTCGATTAATTGGAACGAATTCTCCTTCAGCCGACAACATACAATTAGGGAGAGCATTACTAAGTAACTCATTTCCCAGTGATTGACATAAAAACTCGTGATGTTGCTCCCATTGAAGAATAAATGATGCTCCATGATCGTTATTCAAGGTCGACATCTTTGGACAAGGTGAACGATTAAGATCAGATCAGTGACCAGCCTATATAGTCTATAGACTCACTGCACAATTTCAAACTTCTCAATTCTTTGAAATGAATTCCTTGTTGTTTAAGAAGACACCCTCAATGTTTATATACCAGTTTTCTGTAAATATTTCCAAGTTTCAAGGAATGTAGAAGTATCTGATTCTATCTAGCAATTATTTCTTCAATTCATACTGAAATTGAAACCTCAATAGCCGCAATGAAATCATACCTATCCTTCATCTTTGTTCTCATAAATAAAGATGAGCGTAGTTATTTACGAAGCTGATAGACATGAAGAAGTGTGGGGATTGGACTATATATGCTTCCTATTCATGAAAAAGCTTTGAGATTTGAGTTCTATTAACTAACTTTAAGGACTGAACAACAATGTCAAATCTTACATTCACTGTAGAATATCCAAAGAATAAATAAAATGGAAATAAGAAAATAGAAGTAAATCAAAATTTTACTGTAGTTAAATCTCAAGGCGTCTTAAAACCAACAAGTGACAGGTTATCCAACTAATTCTGAAAAGGAAAAGACCACCCCCCTACCCGGGTTTTTTAATTTTTAACCCATCATTTCGCGATCTTATGAATTATTAGGACACCCATGCTCCTCATATGTGAGATGCTGGGTGTACAATGCGCCTACTTCAGATTGATCTGAATTGAACGCACCAGGTGACCTACTGCATGCACTAAATGTGTGTCTTGTGACCTCAGTTGCAATCAAGCACTGACTGGCAAACGTCCATAAGAGGACGTCATTTTGCAAGGCTTGACCAAGTATGCCAGAATGCAAACCATGTAAACCCGCGCGATCATACTAGAATATACTTTACAATAAAAATAAAAAAAATCCTAGGTACCTGATGCAGGCCCCCCCCCCCTCCGTGACTTTTCTATAGTCCTCTTTGTACTTCACGTATTCATCATCTTCATATACGTCCCACTTGTGTGCGTCAATTTCGTCGAAAATCTCTGAGAAATTTTACTTTTGTTACTTTATCTGCAAAACTTAACGCCCCGAGTCTTCTCCTGTGCAATTTCCGGCTTTAATCCACTCATTTGATCAAATTAACTTTGGGGACTTGACAAAAGTTTTGATCCAAAGGTTGGCCGTGCGTTCCACAATTTCATCAAAATGAAAGCTCTTGATAACTTCATTCCAGTCAAATCTCTCATTTCATCATCAAAATTCATTTTTTCCAATTCTGAAGAAATGGTTCTTCAAATTTATTGATGAATTTAGTTGGTGAAACTGCTCTCACCAAGCGGAGATGGGGAGTTTTTCCATACTTCATTTCCATACTCTGTACTACCCAGGCCTATTTGAATATTTCATGTTATACTCAAGGTATATTATTTGCTTAGTTCCATTTCTACCGGACTTGTTTGTATAAATTCTAAGAAGAGGAAAGAAAAATTAATGCAATTTTGAGACAATAAACTTTGCGTACAATGTAACGTTACATATTTACAAATACATTCGCAGCCATTTAGTGTACACAGATAAGTTAATTGTAATCAAGCTTCATGATGTCGATTCTTATGGTTATTCAAATCCCTGCGATAGAAATACTTTTTTTCGCAGTGTTCTCACAAATGCTCTTTATTTTTGCCACAAGTTACTTTAACCTGCCTGAACATACTTCCTTTTGTCTTATATGATCGCCCGCAGCCATTTTTACACGGGTACTTCTTAGTTCTGTCTTCATCTGGTTCAGGGCGCGATTCACATTGAGCTTCCAACACAGACAACAAAATTTGTATTGCATCAGTACTGGCGATCTATGTTGAAATGAATTCCTTCTTGTTTAAGAAGACACACTCAATGTTAATATATCAGTTTTCTGAAAATAGTTTAGAGTTTCAAGGAATGTAGTATCTGATTCTATCTAGCAATCATTTCTTCAATTCATACTGAAATTGAAATCTCAATTATTGCAATGAAATCATACCTATCCTTCATCTTCATTCACATAAATAAAGATGAGCGTAGTTATTTAAGAAGCCGAGAGACATGAAGAAGTGTGAGGATTGGACTATACATGTTTCCTATTCATGAGAAATTTTCGAGAATTGAGTTCTATTAACTAATCTTAGAGGGACTTGACCAAAGTTTTGATCCAAAGGTTTAATGCGCGTTCCCCAATTTCATCAATATGAAAACTCTTGATATCATCATTACGGTCAAATCTCTCATTTTATCATCATAATTCACTTTTTCCAATTCTGAAGAAAAGGTTCTTCAAATTCATTGATCAATTTAGTTGGTGAAACAACTCTCACAATGCGCAGATGAGGAGTTTTTTAGTACTTCATTTCCATACTCTGTACCACCCCTTACTTCCATTTCTACCCGACTTGTTTGTTGTATAAGTTCTAAGAAAAGGAAAGAAAAATTGATGCAAAGAGACAACAAACTTTTTGTTGTTATATTATATATTATAAATACATTGGCAGCCACCTAATGTATGCAGTTCAGTTAACTGTAATCAAGCTGTTGCTTTTCAGACGGACAAGCATATTCCCTTTACAAATATAATCAGTCAAGCTTTTTGATGACGATTCTTATGGTTATTCAACTCCCCAAGATAAAAATACTTTTTTTTGCAGTGTTCGCACGAATACTTTTTATTTTTGCCACAAGTTACTTTAACGTGCCTTTAATACTTCCTTTCGTCTTATATGATTGCCCGCAGCCATTTTTAAAGGGTTACTTCTTAGTTGAATCCCCATCTGGTTTGAGGCGCGATTCACGCTGAGCTTCCAACACTGAACACAAAATTTGTATTGCATCAGCGCTGTTGATCTATGTTGGAATGAATTTCTTGTTGTTTGAAGAAGGCACCCTCAATGTGAATATATCAGTTTTCTGAAAATATTTCCAAGTATCAAGGAATGTAGAAGTATTTGATTCTATCTAGCAATTATTTTTTTAATTCATACTGACATTGAAATCTCAATTGCCACAATGAAATCATACCTATCCTTCATCTTTGTTCCCATGAATAAAGGCGAGCATAGTTATTTAAGAAGCTGATAGACATGAAGAAGTGTGAGGATTGGACTATATATGTTTCCTATTCAGGAAAACGTTTTGAGATTTGAGTTCTATTAACTAATCTTAGGGACTTGACAAAAGTTCTGATCCAAGGGTTGGCTGTGCGTTCCACAGTTTCATCAAAATGAAAGCTCTTGATAACATCATTACAGTCAAATCTCTCATTTCATCATCAAAATTCACTTTTCCCAATTCTGAAGAAATGATTTTTCAAATGCATTGATCAATTTAGTTGGTGAAACCGCTCTCACAAAGCACAGATGAGGAGTTTTTTCGTATTTTATTTCCAAATTCGGTACCACCCAGGCCTATTTGAATATTTCATGTTATACTCAAGATATATTATTTGCTTTACTTCCATTTCTACCCGACTTGTTTGTTGTATAAGTTCTAAGAAAAGGAATAAAAAATTGATGCAATTTCGAGACAATGAACTTTCTGTACAGTGTAATGTTACATATTATTTACAAATACATTTGCAGCCACTTAATGTACACAGATCAGTTACAGTAATTGTGATGTCGATTCTTATGGTTATTTAAATCCCTACGATAAAAATACTTTTTTTCGCAGTGTTCGCACGAATACTGTTTATTTTTACCACAAGTTACATTGAGGTGTCTTAACATACTGCGTTTCGTCTTATATGATCGCCCGCAGCCATTTTGACACGGGTAGTTCTTAGTCGAATCCTCATCTGATTTGGGGTGCGATTCACGTTGAACTTTCAACTTAGACGACAAAATTTGTACTGCATCAGCACTGGTCGTCCCATCTGCCAGAATACCTTTGATTTGTAACGCTTCTGTATTTTTAAAAAAACGTTCGATTCTACCCGCTGTAACAATAACCTCACCCGTGTTCATATACTTAACGATCGACTTCATCTCTTGTAATTCTATTTCCTCCAACTTAACAAATAAAGGATCTTGATTTAATAACGATTTCAAATAAGGACTGAAGGCGCTAGCAATATCTCGATTAATTGGAACGAATTCTCCTTCAGCCGACAACATACAATTAGGGAGAGCATTACTAAGTAACTCATTTCCCAGTGATTGACATAAAAACTCGTGATGTTGCTCCCATTGAAGAATAAATGATGCTCCATGATCGTTATTCAAGGTCGACATCTTTGGACAAGGTGAACGATTAAGATCAGATCAGTGACCAGCCTATATAGTCTATAGACTCACTGCACAATTTCAAACTTCTCGATTCTTTCAATTACTGAGCGTCGGTTACTCGATATACATATATATGACAGTAAATTGGATATACAAACGCAGCGTTTTTACTTATAATTTGTTTACTTCATCCTTCCAAGGTCAAAGACTTGGAATTGATGTGGCAGTCCCTAGTGACGTAAGTAGAATTGATGTGGTAGTCTCCAGTGACGTAAGCGGTGCCTATGTGTGCGCGCTGTGTGCGCGAATGTGATCCTGACTTTCCATTCGTGAGGGAGCTTATGTCACTGACCACTTCCGATGTGTCATTATTGCTTGATTTACTTGGTTCATTATTGTTACTGGTACTATCATTAAGCCCTCCATCCGAGGTTTCAGAGGAGCTTGATTCCTCAACTGGAAGTGGACGCTTCGGTGGCCGTCCACGGCGTTTTGGAGTTGGACTCGGCTCCATACTAGGATCGTCGTTTTCATCTGGGTTTATGTCGGACACATTCTCTAAATTTGAGTCACCATAAATATCGTCAGACGTGATTCCTTTTCCAGGCGGCACATTAACCTTTTTTCGTCGGGTATTTTGTACATTTGTCGCATTTCCTTACTTTCCTTCCAATACTTCTAAAAATCCCTCTCCGACCAATTCAACATTTACCTTTCGTTGGGTCTCTTCCAATCTGTAGGTAGATATATACACATAAGAGGAACATGAGAAAAGGAAGAAGGGACAGGAACGATGGAAAGTAAGTATCTACCTAATTTCAAACATAAAGATGGGCAAATGGGTACCGGTACCAACCTAGGGGTGTATCACGTTATCGGAAAATATATTACATAGGAACACACCAGTACCTATCAGGAAGATATACAGGCACCTACGTACTCATCTTTAAGTTTACGAGGAAGTAATGGAGTACCTAATACCTTTGAAGTAGTGGGTCCTTGTTTACAGGATATTACTTAGAATCGTTGAAAGTCTCCTTCCGCCAATCTAAATCCAATTTCGTTTCACAGTCATTTGGGATCCAGGAATTCTTCACACTTTCTGAACCCGGAAATCAAATTTTGTATCACTGTTTCCTCCGTCATTTGAACCACTCAAACCTTCCCTTGACATTTTGCAAATTTTCCCTGAGCTTCTTGTACTCTTGGTCTTTCAAGAAGAAGAAGAAAAAGAGAGGTCAATCACCATTTTACCAATGCTTAAAACAAAGTTTCATCTGCCAGAATGATGAAAATACACCCACCTTCCGTTACCGTAAGCGTTCTGACCTGATCAAGTATTTTCTTCTTTAAGAAAAACAGAAGTTGAGCTTTCAACTTACACGACAAAATTTGTACTGCATCAGCACTGGTCGTCCCATCTGCCAGAATACCTTTGATTTGTAACGCTTCTGTATTTTTAAAAAAACGTTCGATTCTACCCGCTGTAACAATAACCTCACCCGTGTTCATATACTTAACGATCGACTTCATCTCTTGTAATTCTATTTCCTCCAACTTAACAAATAAAGGATCTTGATTTAATAACGATTTCAAATAAGGACTGAAGGCGCTAGCAATATCTCGATTAATTGGAACGAATTCTCCTTCAGCCGACAACATACAATTAGGGAGAGCATTACTAAGTAACTCATTTCCCAGTGATTGACATAAAAACTCGTGATGTTGCTCCCATTGAAGAATAAATGATGCTCCATGATCGTTATTCAAGGTCGACATCTTTGGACAAGGTGAACGATTAAGATCAGATCAGTGACCAGCCTATATAGTCTATAGACTCACTGCACAATTTCAAACTTCTCAATTCTTTGAAATGAATTCCTTGTTGTTTAAGAAGACACCCTCAATGTTTATATACCAGTTTTCTGTAAATATTTCCAAGTTTCAAGGAATGTAGAAGTATCTGATTCTATCTAGCAATTATTTCTTCAATTCATACTGAAATTGAAACCTCAATAGCCGCAATGAAATCATACCTATCCTTCATCTTTGTTCTCATAAATAAAGATGAGCGTAGTTATTTACGAAGCTGATAGACATGAAGAAGTGTGGGGATTGGACTATATATGCTTCCTATTCATGAAAAAGCTTTGAGATTTGAGTTCTATTAACTAACTTTAAGGACTGAACAACAATGTCAAATCTTACATTCACTGTAGAATATCCAAAGAATAAATAAAATGGAAATAAGAAAATAGAAGTAAATCAAAATTTTACTGTAGTTAAATCTCAAGGCGTCTTAAAACCAACAAGTGACAGGTTATCCAACTAATTCTGAAAAGGAAAAGACCACCCCCCTACCCGGGTTTTTTAATTTTTAACCCATCATTTCGCGATCTTATGAATTATTAGGACACCCATGCTCCTCATATGTGAGATGCTGGGTGTACAATGCGCCTACTTCAGATTGATCTGAATTGAACGCACCAGGTGACCTACTGCATGCACTAAATGTGTGTCTTGTGACCTCAGTTGCAATCAAGCACTGACTGGCAAACGTCCATAAGAGGACGTCATTTTGCAAGGCTTGACCAAGTATGCCAGAATGCAAACCATGTAAACCCGCGCGATCATACTAGAATATACTTTACAATAAAAATAAAAAAAATCCTAGGTACCTGATGCAGGCCCCCCCCCCCTCCGTGACTTTTCTATAGTCCTCTTTGTACTTCACGTATTCATCATCTTCATATACGTCCCACTTGTGTGCGTCAATTTCGTCGAAAATCTCTGAGAAATTTTACTTTTGTTACTTTATCTGCAAAACTTAACGCCCCGAGTCTTCTCCTGTGCAATTTCCGGCTTTAATCCACTCATTTGATCAAATTAACTTTGGGGACTTGACAAAAGTTTTGATCCAAAGGTTGGCCGTGCGTTCCACAATTTCATCAAAATGAAAGCTCTTGATAACTTCATTCCAGTCAAATCTCTCATTTCATCATCAAAATTCATTTTTTCCAATTCTGAAGAAATGGTTCTTCAAATTTATTGATGAATTTAGTTGGTGAAACTGCTCTCACCAAGCGGAGATGGGGAGTTTTTCCATACTTCATTTCCATACTCTGTACTACCCAGGCCTATTTGAATATTTCATGTTATACTCAAGGTATATTATTTGCTTAGTTCCATTTCTACCGGACTTGTTTGTATAAATTCTAAGAAGAGGAAAGAAAAATTAATGCAATTTTGAGACAATAAACTTTGCGTACAATGTAACGTTACATATTTACAAATACATTCGCAGCCATTTAGTGTACACAGATAAGTTAATTGTAATCAAGCTTCATGATGTCGATTCTTATGGTTATTCAAATCCCTGCGATAGAAATACTTTTTTTCGCAGTGTTCTCACAAATGCTCTTTATTTTTGCCACAAGTTACTTTAACCTGCCTGAACATACTTCCTTTTGTCTTATATGATCGCCCGCAGCCATTTTTACACGGGTACTTCTTAGTTCTGTCTTCATCTGGTTCAGGGCGCGATTCACATTGAGCTTCCAACACAGACAACAAAATTTGTATTGCATCAGTACTGGCGATCTATGTTGAAATGAATTCCTTCTTGTTTAAGAAGACACACTCAATGTTAATATATCAGTTTTCTGAAAATAGTTTAGAGTTTCAAGGAATGTAGTATCTGATTCTATCTAGCAATCATTTCTTCAATTCATACTGAAATTGAAATCTCAATTATTGCAATGAAATCATACCTATCCTTCATCTTCATTCACATAAATAAAGATGAGCGTAGTTATTTAAGAAGCCGAGAGACATGAAGAAGTGTGAGGATTGGACTATACATGTTTCCTATTCATGAGAAATTTTCGAGAATTGAGTTCTATTAACTAATCTTAGAGGGACTTGACCAAAGTTTTGATCCAAAGGTTTAATGCGCGTTCCCCAATTTCATCAATATGAAAACTCTTGATATCATCATTACGGTCAAATCTCTCATTTTATCATCATAATTCACTTTTTCCAATTCTGAAGAAAAGGTTCTTCAAATTCATTGATCAATTTAGTTGGTGAAACAACTCTCACAATGCGCAGATGAGGAGTTTTTTAGTACTTCATTTCCATACTCTGTACCACCCCTTACTTCCATTTCTACCCGACTTGTTTGTTGTATAAGTTCTAAGAAAAGGAAAGAAAAATTGATGCAAAGAGACAACAAACTTTTTGTTGTTATATTATATATTATAAATACATTGGCAGCCACCTAATGTATGCAGTTCAGTTAACTGTAATCAAGCTGTTGCTTTTCAGACGGACAAGCATATTCCCTTTACAAATATAATCAGTCAAGCTTTTTGATGACGATTCTTATGGTTATTCAACTCCCCAAGATAAAAATACTTTTTTTTGCAGTGTTCGCACGAATACTTTTTATTTTTGCCACAAGTTACTTTAACGTGCCTTTAATACTTCCTTTCGTCTTATATGATTGCCCGCAGCCATTTTTAAAGGGTTACTTCTTAGTTGAATCCCCATCTGGTTTGAGGCGCGATTCACGCTGAGCTTCCAACACTGAACACAAAATTTGTATTGCATCAGCGCTGTTGATCTATGTTGGAATGAATTTCTTGTTGTTTGAAGAAGGCACCCTCAATGTGAATATATCAGTTTTCTGAAAATATTTCCAAGTATCAAGGAATGTAGAAGTATTTGATTCTATCTAGCAATTATTTTTTTAATTCATACTGACATTGAAATCTCAATTGCCACAATGAAATCATACCTATCCTTCATCTTTGTTCCCATGAATAAAGGCGAGCATAGTTATTTAAGAAGCTGATAGACATGAAGAAGTGTGAGGATTGGACTATATATGTTTCCTATTCAGGAAAACGTTTTGAGATTTGAGTTCTATTAACTAATCTTAGGGACTTGACAAAAGTTCTGATCCAAGGGTTGGCTGTGCGTTCCACAGTTTCATCAAAATGAAAGCTCTTGATAACATCATTACAGTCAAATCTCTCATTTCATCATCAAAATTCACTTTTCCCAATTCTGAAGAAATGATTTTTCAAATGCATTGATCAATTTAGTTGGTGAAACCGCTCTCACAAAGCACAGATGAGGAGTTTTTTCGTATTTTATTTCCAAATTCGGTACCACCCAGGCCTATTTGAATATTTCATGTTATACTCAAGATATATTATTTGCTTTACTTCCATTTCTACCCGACTTGTTTGTTGTATAAGTTCTAAGAAAAGGAATAAAAAATTGATGCAATTTCGAGACAATGAACTTTCTGTACAGTGTAATGTTACATATTATTTACAAATACATTTGCAGCCACTTAATGTACACAGATCAGTTACAGTAATTGTGATGTCGATTCTTATGGTTATTTAAATCCCTACGATAAAAATACTTTTTTTCGCAGTGTTCGCACGAATACTGTTTATTTTTACCACAAGTTACATTGAGGTGTCTTAACATACTGCGTTTCGTCTTATATGATCGCCCGCAGCCATTTTGACACGGGTAGTTCTTAGTCGAATCCTCATCTGATTTGGGGTGCGATTCACGTTGAACTTTCAACTTAGACGACAAAATTTGTACTGCATCAGCACTGGTCGTCCCATCTGCCAGAATACCTTTGATTTGTAACGCTTCTGTATTTTTAAAAAAACGTTCGATTCTACCCGCTGTAACAATAACCTCACCCGTGTTCATATACTTAACGATCGACTTCATCTCTTGTAATTCTATTTCCTCCAACTTAACAAATAAAGGATCTTGATTTAATAACGATTTCAAATAAGGACTGAAGGCGCTAGCAATATCTCGATTAATTGGAACGAATTCTCCTTCAGCCGACAACATACAATTAGGGAGAGCATTACTAAGTAACTCATTTCCCAGTGATTGACATAAAAACTCGTGATGTTGCTCCCATTGAAGAATAAATGATGCTCCATGATCGTTATTCAAGGTCGACATCTTTGGACAAGGTGAACGATTAAGATCAGATCAGTGACCAGCCTATATAGTCTATAGACTCACTGCACAATTTCAAACTTCTCGATTCTTTCAATTACTGAGCGTCGGTTACTCGATATACATATATATGACAGTAAATTGGATATACAAACGCAGCGTTTTTACTTATAATTTGTTTACTTCATCCTTCCAAGGTCAAAGACTTGGAATTGATGTGGCAGTCCCTAGTGACGTAAGTAGAATTGATGTGGTAGTCTCCAGTGACGTAAGCGGTGCCTATGTGTGCGCGCTGTGTGCGCGAATGTGATCCTGACTTTCCATTCGTGAGGGAGCTTATGTCACTGACCACTTCCGATGTGTCATTATTGCTTGATTTACTTGGTTCATTATTGTTACTGGTACTATCATTAAGCCCTCCATCCGAGGTTTCAGAGGAGCTTGATTCCTCAACTGGAAGTGGACGCTTCGGTGGCCGTCCACGGCGTTTTGGAGTTGGACTCGGCTCCATACTAGGATCGTCGTTTTCATCTGGGTTTATGTCGGACACATTCTCTAAATTTGAGTCACCATAAATATCGTCAGACGTGATTCCTTTTCCAGGCGGCACATTAACCTTTTTTCGTCGGGTATTTTGTACATTTGTCGCATTTCCTTACTTTCCTTCCAATACTTCTAAAAATCCCTCTCCGACCAATTCAACATTTACCTTTCGTTGGGTCTCTTCCAATCTGTAGGTAGATATATACACATAAGAGGAACATGAGAAAAGGAAGAAGGGACAGGAACGATGGAAAGTAAGTATCTACCTAATTTCAAACATAAAGATGGGCAAATGGGTACCGGTACCAACCTAGGGGTGTATCACGTTATCGGAAAATATATTACATAGGAACACACCAGTACCTATCAGGAAGATATACAGGCACCTACGTACTCATCTTTAAGTTTACGAGGAAGTAATGGAGTACCTAATACCTTTGAAGTAGTGGGTCCTTGTTTACAGGATATTACTTAGAATCGTTGAAAGTCTCCTTCCGCCAATCTAAATCCAATTTCGTTTCACAGTCATTTGGGATCCAGGAATTCTTCACACTTTCTGAACCCGGAAATCAAATTTTGTATCACTGTTTCCTCCGTCATTTGAACCACTCAAACCTTCCCTTGACATTTTGCAAATTTTCCCTGAGCTTCTTGTACTCTTGGTCTTTCAAGAAGAAGAAGAAAAAGAGAGGTCAATCACCATTTTACCAATGCTTAAAACAAAGTTTCATCTGCCAGAATGATGAAAATACACCCACCTTCCGTTACCGTAAGCGTTCTGACCTGATCAAGTATTTTCTTCTTTAAGAAAAACAGAAGTTGAGCTTTCAACTTACACGACAAAATTTGTACTGCATCAGCACTGGTCGTCCCATCTGCCAGAATACCTTTGATTTGTAACGCTTCTGTATTTTTAAAAAAACGTTCGATTCTACCCGCTGTAACAATAACCTCACCCGTGTTCATATACTTAACGATCGACTTCATCTCTTGTAATTCTATTTCCTCCAACTTAACAAATAAAGGATCTTGATTTAATAACGATTTCAAATAAGGACTGAAGGCGCTAGCAATATCTCGATTAATTGGAACGAATTCTCCTTCAGCCGACAACATACAATTAGGGAGAGCATTACTAAGTAACTCATTTCCCAGTGATTGACATAAAAACTCGTGATGTTGCTCCCATTGAAGAATAAATGATGCTCCATGATCGTTATTCAAGGTCGACATCTTTGGACAAGGTGAACGATTAAGATCAGATCAGTGACCAGCCTATATAGTCTATAGACTCACTGCACAATTTCAAACTTCTC
>ENA-UOVY01000682-UOVY01000682.1-plant-metagenome-genome-assembly--contig:-NODE-682-length-12496-cov-12.344024_pt1 | contig 12496 bp, 3 predicted proteins | sample MGYA00249840_ERZ761561 | MGnify/ENA primary metagenome ERZ761561 (study PRJEB28882, sample SAMN05720143) | plant metagenome | isolation source: Guanajuato, Mexico | place: Mexico:Guanajuato, Mexico... | reverse complement strand
CAATTATGGAACGCACCAAATGCTTGCCAAAAATGCTGGATACAGATATGGGCGCCCCAAACTGATTGCACTTCTTCTCTATTTTTTTTTATCACAACTTTGATGAAACAAAACAGGAGGGAGGGAAGAACGTGGTATGGATGACAGGAGAATGGTGGTGAAAAACGGAAACACGAAGCGACCAGCAACAAATGACGCAAATGCACGCAAATTCAACAACACAAGATTACTGAAAGAAGTGCAAGGCCAAAATGGTTCGGGGACAAAGTACTAACCTGAATTTTTTTGTTGCTTTTCTGGTGGACGATAGGACGAAGAACAACTCTCAACTAAAGGGATAAAAATCGAGAAAACTCACCGATCAACCTGTAATCTGATACCACTTGATAGAGCTAGAGTGCCCGATCTTTCGGTGAGTGGGATAACTTCGATTTGTGGAGGAGGAGATTCTCACGATCCGACTACAAACGAACAGGTCGTGGCGCCTTAGCAATCGCTGAACCAACTCCAATTGGTTATTGACCTTTGCTGGTGGCAAGGATCAACCTGAACACGAAGTTCTATTCCTGCTAGCAATCGAAGAAACAAGCAAGAACAAGATGAAGGTAAAACTGAATATCATTCACTCACGAATTGGGGTTCACAATGGCTGTTCTACAGGTGGCCGCTGAGCACAACTGCAGATCAGGATGTTTGCACAATGGCTAAACCTATCAAAGAAAACCCAACCAAAAGAGGGGGCGCAGCCCCTAGCTAAATAGGAGGGAGGAGGTGGGCGTCCAGCCTGCCCACAAGGCAGGAAATAGGCGCCCAATCAGCCACGACCTCTCCTTGATTCCCATCCCTGATTTAGGTGGCGCAGCACCTTCTTGGTTATTTCTTTCCAAACTAAAAATAGATAGGTGACGCAGCACCTAGACATTATTTTGGCATGTTCATCATGGGCATAGATGGCGCATGCACTTAGGAGGCTTCTGGTCCTTCATTATTCAGAATCATCACGAAGTTTAATTCACGTGCACGAGCTCGAGTGAGTGGTCCTGGTGGCACCTCTGCTGGTGTAGTTGGAAGAGTCGTTCCCGTGCCGGGGTTGATGTCCTCATCATCCTCCCCCTCTTGAATCGAAGTCGTCCTCGACGGCAGCTCCTCATCCTCGCCCGCATAAGGTTTCAAATCTGCAACATTAAAACTAGAGGAAACACCATATTCTGCAGGCAGGTCAAGTATATAAGCATTATCATTAATTTTCTTCAACACCTTGAAGGGACCAGCAGCACGTGGCATCAGTTTAGACCTACGCAAAGTAGGAAAGCGATCCTTGCGCAAGTGCAACCAAACCAAGTCACCAGGTTCAAAAGTAACAAGTTTACGTCCTTTACTACCAGCAACCTGATTTTTAACATTTGTGTGTGTAATGTTCTGGTGCGTTTGCTCATGGATGTCCAACATTTGTTGAATATGTGCAACAGCATCTACATGTGGAGCATCCAAATGATCAAAAGACAGCAAGTCAATTGGCGCCCGTGGAATGTAACCGTAGACAATCTGAAAAGGGCACATTTTTGTGGAGGAATGCGTAGCACGATTGTAAGCAAACTCTACATGGGGCAAGCAATCCTCCCAAAGTTTCAAATTTTTGTCTAACACAGCCCTAAGCATGGTAGATAAGGTCCTATTAACAACCTCAGTTTGCCCATCTGTTTGAGGGTGACAAGTGGTGCTGAAAAGCAATTTAGTTCCTAGTTTATTCCAAAGAGATCTCCAAAAATGACTTAGGAACTTAGCATCGCGATCTGAGACTATTGTTTTTGGAACACCATGTAAACGAATAATCTCACGAAAGAACAATTCAGCAACGCTGCTAGCATCATCAGTTTTATGACATGGTATGAAGTGAGCCATTTTAGAGAAGCGATCAACAACCACAAAGATACTGTCCCTCCCCTTCTTAGTTCTAGGTAAGCCCAAAACAAAATCCATAGAAATATCGACCCAAGGAGAAGTAGGGACAGGTAATGGCATATACAAACCGTGGTTGTTCAGGTGTGATTTAGCTTTTTGGCAAGTGGTGCAGCGAGCAACAAAGCGCTGCACGTCACGGCGCATCTGGGGCCAAAAGAAGTGTGTAGCCAAAATCTCCTGTGTCTTGTAAACACCAAAATGTCCCATGAGGCCGCCACCGTGTGCTTCCTGCAACAGCAAAAGACGAACCGAGCTTGCTGGAATACACAGCTTGTTAGTGCGGAACAAGAACCCATCGTTCATGTGGAATTTACCCCATGGTTTACCAGTCTTGCAATGCATCATGATGTCCTTAAAATCAGAATCATCGCTGTATTGTTCTTTCAAAGTTTGTAAGCCAAAAAGTTTACAATCCAACTGGGACAACATGGTGTATCTACGCGACAAAGCATCAGCAATAACATTGTCTTTCCCATTCTTGTGTTTAATGATGTAAGGAAAAGACTCTATGAATTCAACCCACTTGGCATGTCGACGGTTCAGATTGGTTTGGCTACGAATATGTTTTAAAGCCTCATGATCAGAATGAATAATAAACTCACGAGGCCATAAATAATGCTGCCAAGTTTGTAGGGTGCGAACTAAAGCGAAAAGTTCTTTGTCATAAGTTGAGTAATTCAGCTGCGCACCACTTAATTTTTCGCTAAAGTAAGCCACTGGTTTTCCCGCTTGAAGTAAGACACCGCCCAACCCAATACCACTAGCATCGCATTCTAGTTCAAACATATTATTGAAGTCAGGAAGCTGTAGTAAGGGGGCATGTGTTAACTTATCTTTTAGGATGGTGAATGCCTCTTCTTGTGCCGGACCCCAGGAGAAAGGAATGCCCTTCTTGGTGAGTTCATGCAATGGGGCAGCAATGGAACTGAAATCACGCACAAACCGTCGGTAGAATCCTGCAAGCCCAAGAAAACTCCGAATCTGTGTAACCGTCGATGGTGTGGGCCAGGACTGGATGGCGTCAATCTTGCTGCTGTCCACCTCAATGCCCTGCGGAGTAACAACATAGCCAAGGAACGAAACACGTGTTGTGCAGAAGGTGCACTTTTCCAAATTACCAAACAAGCGGGCAGTGCGCAAAGCATCAAAAACAGCATGCAAATGTTCCAAATGCTCTTCCGTAGACTTGCTGTAAATCAGAATATCGTCGAAATAAACAACCACAAACAGCCCTATGAAAGGTCTCAAAACTTCATTCATTAAGCGCATAAATGTGCTGGGAGCATTAGTCAAACCAAACGGCATAACTAACCATTCATATAAGCCAAATTTTGTTTTAAAAGCCGTTTTCCATTCATCCCCAAGTTTCATTCGAATCTGGTGGTACCCGCTACGCAAATCAACTTTGGAGAAAACAACAGCACCGCTAAGCTCGTCAAGCATATCATCAAGGCGAGGTATAGGATAGCGATAACGAATTGTGATATTGTTAATCGCTCGACAATCGACACACATGCGCCAGGTACCATCCTTCTTGGGAACCAGTAAAACAGGAACAGAGCAAGGGCTAAGAGACTCACGAATGTAGCCCTTATCAAGTAACGCTTGGACTTGGCGCTGAATCTCCTTTGTTTCATCGGGATTGGTTCGGTACGGGGCACGGTTGGGAAGCTGAGCGCCTGGGATAAGGTCGATCTGGTGCTCAATGCCACGAATGGGAGGGACACCTGGTGGTAACTCCTTCGGAAACACATCAGCATAGTCCTGCAAAAGCTTAGTAACAACAGGGGGTATTCCCAAAGATGGCGCATCATCTAGTGAACATAGCACATGAGAGCATACAAGCGCATAGCAAGGCAGATTATCAGCACACACTTCATCAAGATCAGATTTTGTGGCCAGCAAAACAGGAGCTTTCAATTTAATTTCATCTTGGATGTGTGGTTGTTGCTGGTGGTGTTTAGCTCTAGCAATGTCATCTTTTACAATCTGGTCGGGTGTCATGGGATGCAGAATGATTTTCTTGCCTTTAAACATCAAAGAGTAATGGTTTGTGCGACCATGATGTAAGCAATCTGTGTCATATTGCCAAGGCCTACCGAGGAGAAGCGAACAAGCTTCCATTGGCACAATATCGCAATCAGCATAATCGTGATAGGATCCCATAGAGAAATGAACACGTACCGAGCGTGTTACCTTGAGTGAGCCGCCCTGGTTGAGCCATTGAATACGGTAGGGATGTGGGTGTGGGCGCGTTGGAAGAGACAACTTCTCCACTAGATCCGTGCTTGCCAAGTTGTTGCAGCTGCCACCGTCGATGATGATGCGAATTGCCCGTTCCTGTACAACGCCTTTGGTGTGGAACAAGGTGTGGCGCTGGTGTTGCTCTGGTTGTGCAACCTGTGTGCTGAGTACACGCCGCACAACAAGACTCTCATACTTGTCAGCATCCGTGGCAGCCACGTGTTCTTCGTTGGGTCCTGCAACGTCAGTAGCAAGCATAGCATATATGGTTTCTTCTGAATCACTAGCTGAAGAATACTCACCATTGTCATGTATAATCAACGTGCGCTTGTTGGGACAGTCCCGTAGGAAATGTCCAAAACCTTTACAGCGATGGCATTGAATGTCCTTGGTGCGGCCAGAGGAAGATGCACCCTTAGCTGCTGGAAATGGCGCTGGAGTTTTTGCTGCTACCTTATCACGCGGGGTGTTGATAGGTGGAGGCGATGCTGCTGGGGGTGGCACTGTTGGGGCGGAGTGAAATGACGTGGTGCGACCTGCAAAAGTGTTAGCACGTGGCCTCGTGTGTCGTCCCTGGACTTCACGTTCCGCTTTGCAAGCAAGATGGAATAAACGAGTAATAGTAGTGTACTCCTTATAATCAAGCACATCCTGAATTTCTCGATTTAAACCACCCAAAAAACGTGCCATAGCAGCATCATTTGTCTCAACTAAACCACAACGAAGCATACCAGTTTGCAGCTCCTGATAGTATTCTTCAACCGAGTTTGTACCTTGGCTTAAACGCTGCAGTTTATTAAGCATATCACGAGCATAGTATGAGGGAACAAATCTGTGGCGCATGAGGATTTTTAAAGCATCCCAAGTGGTAGGAATGTCAGTGGGATGTTTGCTGCAATGTTCGCGCCACCAAATAGAAGCAAAATGGGTAAACTCACTAGTGGCAGCTCTCACTTGATGTTGTGCAGGAAAAGCATGACATGCAAATTTTTGATCAACAGCAAGTTCCCATTCAAGATAAGCATCAGGATCATATTTACCATTGAATTCAGGAATAGTGAGTTTAATCTTAGAGAAATAATCATCCTGGTTACGTACCCCACGACGAAATCCGCGCTGACGATGATTGGCCTGATCGTCGTGCTCGGTGTCACCACCATAATTAGCATCACCCTGGACCTCACCAAGCTGCTGGGTCAACTCCTCAAGCCGAGTTATGATGGTGTCGAGGCCGGTGCTGGTAGTGGTTTGGGCTGTTCTCAATTCCTGGAGTGTCGTAGTGGTTTCAATTTGTGCTGTTTCAAGCTGACCAAGGCGCTCGTTGGTGACGTGAATGTCTTCAGCGAGGCCTTCAACTTGCAGGCGCATCTGGCGTTCGAAATACTGGATGATGCGCTTGGTACGAGGGGACTGTGGCATGGCGTCGTCATCAGCTTGCTCCCCCGAGGATCCTGCCATTGTTAGCACAAGGACAAGAAAACAAGGAACGAGAAGTATGCCCTACAGCTAGTGGGATGTGTTGCTGAATAGGGCGCTCAAACTAAAAACCGTTATCAAGGTCTTACTCGTTCTTACCAAGCCAGCAGGGGTGACCTGCAACCAGTGGTGCAACCGATGAAGCTTGGATACAGCGATTGCCAGAGGACACAACCTGCACGCTGTAGGAATTTGTGGAGCTGTAGGAAGGCTACACTCGAGAGCAAGGATGAACACAATCAATCAGCAAATGTAGAGTTGAATAAGAGTGCAAAACACGTAACAATTGCTGCTGGCACCAAGTGAAACTGAAAAGAATAGATGCAAGGAAGGCGGGCAAAGATGGAGTGGCTCACGAAATTCCACTTTTTCTGATATTTTTCTTTTGTTTTCGTTTTTTTTTGTGTCAAGGCACAGGGGTACTATGGAAACGGTGCACCAAATCCCTGGTTTGGACAGGAGGCGCAAAAGCTTTCCAAACAGATTGGAGAAAGATATGGCACACCAATTATGGGGATGTTGCTTGCCAAAAATGTTGGATACAGATATGGGCACACCAATTATGGGGACTGCCTGCCAAAATTGTTGTATGACAATTATGGAACGCACCAAATGCTTGCCAAAAATGCTGGATACAGATATGGGCGCACCAATTATGGGGACTGCCTGCCAAAATTGTTGTATGACAATTATGGAACGCACCAAATGCTTGCCAAAAATGCTGGATACAGATATGGGCGCCCCAAACTGATTGCACTTCTTCTCTATTTTTTTTTATCACAACTTTGATGAAACAAAACAGGAGGGAGGGAAGAACGTGGTATGGATGACAGGAGAATGGTGGTGAAAAACGGAAACACGAAGCGACCAGCAACAAATGACGCAAATGCACGCAAATTCAACAACACAAGATTACTGAAAGAAGTGCAAGGCCAAAATGGTTCGGGGACAAAGTACTAACCTGAATTTTTTTGTTGCTTTTCTGGTGGACGATAGGACGAAGAACAACTCTCAACTAAAGGGATAAAAATCGAGAAAACTCACCGATCAACCTGTAATCTGATACCACTTGATAGAGCTAGAGTGCCCGATCTTTCGGTGAGTGGGATAACTTCGATTTGTGGAGGAGGAGATTCTCACGATCCGACTACAAACGAACAGGTCGTGGCGCCTTAGCAATCGCTGAACCAACTCCAATTGGTTATTGACCTTTGCTGGTGGCAAGGATCAACCTGAACACGAAGTTCTATTCCTGCTAGCAATCGAAGAAACAAGCAAGAACAAGATGAAGGTAAAACTGAATATCATTCACTCACGAATTGGGGTTCACAATGGCTGTTCTACAGGTGGCCGCTGAGCACAACTGCAGATCAGGATGTTTGCACAATGGCTAAACCTATCAAAGAAAACCCAACCAAAAGAGGGGGCGCAGCCCCTAGCTAAATAGGAGGGAGGAGGTGGGCGTCCAGCCTGCCCACAAGGCAGGAAATAGGCGCCCAATCAGCCACGACCTCTCCTTGATTCCCATCCCTGATTTAGGTGGCGCAGCACCTTCTTGGTTATTTCTTTCCAAACTAAAAATAGATAGGTGACGCAGCACCTAGACATTATTTTGGCATGTTCATCATGGGCATAGATGGCGCATGCACTTAGGAGGCTTCTGGTCCTTCATTATTCAGAATCATCACGAAGTTTAATTCACGTGCACGAGCTCGAGTGAGTGGTCCTGGTGGCACCTCTGCTGGTGTAGTTGGAAGAGTCGTTCCCGTGCCGGGGTTGATGTCCTCATCATCCTCCCCCTCTTGAATCGAAGTCGTCCTCGACGGCAGCTCCTCATCCTCGCCCGCATAAGGTTTCAAATCTGCAACATTAAAACTAGAGGAAACACCATATTCTGCAGGCAGGTCAAGTATATAAGCATTATCATTAATTTTCTTCAACACCTTGAAGGGACCAGCAGCACGTGGCATCAGTTTAGACCTACGCAAAGTAGGAAAGCGATCCTTGCGCAAGTGCAACCAAACCAAGTCACCAGGTTCAAAAGTAACAAGTTTACGTCCTTTACTACCAGCAACCTGATTTTTAACATTTGTGTGTGTAATGTTCTGGTGCGTTTGCTCATGGATGTCCAACATTTGTTGAATATGTGCAACAGCATCTACATGTGGAGCATCCAAATGATCAAAAGACAGCAAGTCAATTGGCGCCCGTGGAATGTAACCGTAGACAATCTGAAAAGGGCACATTTTTGTGGAGGAATGCGTAGCACGATTGTAAGCAAACTCTACATGGGGCAAGCAATCCTCCCAAAGTTTCAAATTTTTGTCTAACACAGCCCTAAGCATGGTAGATAAGGTCCTATTAACAACCTCAGTTTGCCCATCTGTTTGAGGGTGACAAGTGGTGCTGAAAAGCAATTTAGTTCCTAGTTTATTCCAAAGAGATCTCCAAAAATGACTTAGGAACTTAGCATCGCGATCTGAGACTATTGTTTTTGGAACACCATGTAAACGAATAATCTCACGAAAGAACAATTCAGCAACGCTGCTAGCATCATCAGTTTTATGACATGGTATGAAGTGAGCCATTTTAGAGAAGCGATCAACAACCACAAAGATACTGTCCCTCCCCTTCTTAGTTCTAGGTAAGCCCAAAACAAAATCCATAGAAATATCGACCCAAGGAGAAGTAGGGACAGGTAATGGCATATACAAACCGTGGTTGTTCAGGTGTGATTTAGCTTTTTGGCAAGTGGTGCAGCGAGCAACAAAGCGCTGCACGTCACGGCGCATCTGGGGCCAAAAGAAGTGTGTAGCCAAAATCTCCTGTGTCTTGTAAACACCAAAATGTCCCATGAGGCCGCCACCGTGTGCTTCCTGCAACAGCAAAAGACGAACCGAGCTTGCTGGAATACACAGCTTGTTAGTGCGGAACAAGAACCCATCGTTCATGTGGAATTTACCCCATGGTTTACCAGTCTTGCAATGCATCATGATGTCCTTAAAATCAGAATCATCGCTGTATTGTTCTTTCAAAGTTTGTAAGCCAAAAAGTTTACAATCCAACTGGGACAACATGGTGTATCTACGCGACAAAGCATCAGCAATAACATTGTCTTTCCCATTCTTGTGTTTAATGATGTAAGGAAAAGACTCTATGAATTCAACCCACTTGGCATGTCGACGGTTCAGATTGGTTTGGCTACGAATATGTTTTAAAGCCTCATGATCAGAATGAATAATAAACTCACGAGGCCATAAATAATGCTGCCAAGTTTGTAGGGTGCGAACTAAAGCGAAAAGTTCTTTGTCATAAGTTGAGTAATTCAGCTGCGCACCACTTAATTTTTCGCTAAAGTAAGCCACTGGTTTTCCCGCTTGAAGTAAGACACCGCCCAACCCAATACCACTAGCATCGCATTCTAGTTCAAACATATTATTGAAGTCAGGAAGCTGTAGTAAGGGGGCATGTGTTAACTTATCTTTTAGGATGGTGAATGCCTCTTCTTGTGCCGGACCCCAGGAGAAAGGAATGCCCTTCTTGGTGAGTTCATGCAATGGGGCAGCAATGGAACTGAAATCACGCACAAACCGTCGGTAGAATCCTGCAAGCCCAAGAAAACTCCGAATCTGTGTAACCGTCGATGGTGTGGGCCAGGACTGGATGGCGTCAATCTTGCTGCTGTCCACCTCAATGCCCTGCGGAGTAACAACATAGCCAAGGAACGAAACACGTGTTGTGCAGAAGGTGCACTTTTCCAAATTACCAAACAAGCGGGCAGTGCGCAAAGCATCAAAAACAGCATGCAAATGTTCCAAATGCTCTTCCGTAGACTTGCTGTAAATCAGAATATCGTCGAAATAAACAACCACAAACAGCCCTATGAAAGGTCTCAAAACTTCATTCATTAAGCGCATAAATGTGCTGGGAGCATTAGTCAAACCAAACGGCATAACTAACCATTCATATAAGCCAAATTTTGTTTTAAAAGCCGTTTTCCATTCATCCCCAAGTTTCATTCGAATCTGGTGGTACCCGCTACGCAAATCAACTTTGGAGAAAACAACAGCACCGCTAAGCTCGTCAAGCATATCATCAAGGCGAGGTATAGGATAGCGATAACGAATTGTGATATTGTTAATCGCTCGACAATCGACACACATGCGCCAGGTACCATCCTTCTTGGGAACCAGTAAAACAGGAACAGAGCAAGGGCTAAGAGACTCACGAATGTAGCCCTTATCAAGTAACGCTTGGACTTGGCGCTGAATCTCCTTTGTTTCATCGGGATTGGTTCGGTACGGGGCACGGTTGGGAAGCTGAGCGCCTGGGATAAGGTCGATCTGGTGCTCAATGCCACGAATGGGAGGGACACCTGGTGGTAACTCCTTCGGAAACACATCAGCATAGTCCTGCAAAAGCTTAGTAACAACAGGGGGTATTCCCAAAGATGGCGCATCATCTAGTGAACATAGCACATGAGAGCATACAAGCGCATAGCAAGGCAGATTATCAGCACACACTTCATCAAGATCAGATTTTGTGGCCAGCAAAACAGGAGCTTTCAATTTAATTTCATCTTGGATGTGTGGTTGTTGCTGGTGGTGTTTAGCTCTAGCAATGTCATCTTTTACAATCTGGTCGGGTGTCATGGGATGCAGAATGATTTTCTTGCCTTTAAACATCAAAGAGTAATGGTTTGTGCGACCATGATGTAAGCAATCTGTGTCATATTGCCAAGGCCTACCGAGGAGAAGCGAACAAGCTTCCATTGGCACAATATCGCAATCAGCATAATCGTGATAGGATCCCATAGAGAAATGAACACGTACCGAGCGTGTTACCTTGAGTGAGCCGCCCTGGTTGAGCCATTGAATACGGTAGGGATGTGGGTGTGGGCGCGTTGGAAGAGACAACTTCTCCACTAGATCCGTGCTTGCCAAGTTGTTGCAGCTGCCACCGTCGATGATGATGCGAATTGCCCGTTCCTGTACAACGCCTTTGGTGTGGAACAAGGTGTGGCGCTGGTGTTGCTCTGGTTGTGCAACCTGTGTGCTGAGTACACGCCGCACAACAAGACTCTCATACTTGTCAGCATCCGTGGCAGCCACGTGTTCTTCGTTGGGTCCTGCAACGTCAGTAGCAAGCATAGCATATATGGTTTCTTCTGAATCACTAGCTGAAGAATACTCACCATTGTCATGTATAATCAACGTGCGCTTGTTGGGACAGTCCCGTAGGAAATGTCCAAAACCTTTACAGCGATGGCATTGAATGTCCTTGGTGCGGCCAGAGGAAGATGCACCCTTAGCTGCTGGAAATGGCGCTGGAGTTTTTGCTGCTACCTTATCACGCGGGGTGTTGATAGGTGGAGGCGATGCTGCTGGGGGTGGCACTGTTGGGGCGGAGTGAAATGACGTGGTGCGACCTGCAAAAGTGTTAGCACGTGGCCTCGTGTGTCGTCCCTGGACTTCACGTTCCGCTTTGCAAGCAAGATGGAATAAACGAGTAATAGTAGTGTACTCCTTATAATCAAGCACATCCTGAATTTCTCGATTTAAACCACCCAAAAAACGTGCCATAGCAGCATCATTTGTCTCAACTAAACCACAACGAAGCATACCAGTTTGCAGCTCCTGATAGTATTCTTCAACCGAGTTTGTACCTTGGCTTAAACGCTGCAGTTTATTAAGCATATCACGAGCATAGTATGAGGGAACAAATCTGTGGCGCATGAGGATTTTTAAAGCATCCCAAGTGGTAGGAATGTCAGTGGGATGTTTGCTGCAATGTTCGCGCCACCAAATAGAAGCAAAATGGGTAAACTCACTAGTGGCAGCTCTCACTTGATGTTGTGCAGGAAAAGCATGACATGCAAATTTTTGATCAACAGCAAGTTCCCATTCAAGATAAGCATCAGGATCATATTTACCATTGAATTCAGGAATAGTGAGTTTAATCTTAGAGAAATAATCATCCTGGTTACGTACCCCACGACGAAATCCGCGCTGACGATGATTGGCCTGATCGTCGTGCTCGGTGTCACCACCATAATTAGCATCACCCTGGACCTCACCAAGCTGCTGGGTCAACTCCTCAAGCCGAGTTATGATGGTGTCGAGGCCGGTGCTGGTAGTGGTTTGGGCTGTTCTCAATTCCTGGAGTGTCGTAGTGGTTTCAATTTGTGCTGTTTCAAGCTGACCAAGGCGCTCGTTGGTGACGTGAATGTCTTCAGCGAGGCCTTCAACTTGCAGGCGCATCTGGCGTTCGAAATACTGGATGATGCGCTTGGTACGAGGGGACTGTGGCATGGCGTCGTCATCAGCTTGCTCCCCCGAGGATCCTGCCATTGTTAGCACAAGGACAAGAAAACAAGGAACGAGAAGTATGCCCTACAGCTAGTGGGATGTGTTGCTGAATAGGGCGCTCAAACTAAAAACCGTTATCAAGGTCTTACTCGTTCTTACCAAGCCAACAGGGGTGACCTGCAACCAGCGGTGCAACCAAGAAGCTTGGATAGGGCGATTGCCAGAGGACACAACCTGCACGCTGTAGATGTTTGTGGAGCTGTAGGAAGGCTGCACTCTAGAGCAAGGATTAGCACAATCAATCAGCAAATGTAAAGTTGAATAAGGGTGCAAACACGTAGCTAATGCTGCTGGAACCAAGTGAGTCCGAAAAGAGAGAAAAAAATCAGGGGGCGTGGAAGGGAGACGTGCAAAGGTGGAGAGGGTGCACCAAATCCCTGGAAAAGGGGGAGGGGGGCGCACCAACTAGGGTGGTGCTGCTTTCTGAAATCAGCGCACCAATTGTG
>ENA-UOVY01000678-UOVY01000678.1-plant-metagenome-genome-assembly--contig:-NODE-678-length-12577-cov-653.592877_pt1 | contig 12577 bp, 8 predicted proteins | sample MGYA00249840_ERZ761561 | MGnify/ENA primary metagenome ERZ761561 (study PRJEB28882, sample SAMN05720143) | plant metagenome | isolation source: Guanajuato, Mexico | place: Mexico:Guanajuato, Mexico... | reverse complement strand
GCCGCTCGGCTGGCCGGCTCATATTTCGCGCCCGCTCGGCCCCAATTTGCGCCCCCCAAGCCGGACGGCCGGCAAGTCTCCAAAGCGAGCCGCTCGCACCGGCCGCTGGACAGACCAACCCGCTCACCTGCCTCGCCGAGAGAGCAGCCAGCGGCGGAGGCTGGCGCTCAAGTGGCGCCCAGACGAGCGAGCCCAACGCTCAGCGGCGGAAGCGGCGCCACTCCGGAACTCAATCTTGGCAAACCAAAACTGAAGCCAAACCAGAATTGGGAGAGAATTGGGACTCACTTGGCCGGAAGTAGGCTGCTAAATGCAAATTTCCTACGCAGCCAAACTATGGCCAAGTGGTTGGCGAGTTTTGTCTAAAGCGGGAAACTGTTTGCCTGCCGAGCGGCCGCCCATTTGAGTGGCGGAAACATAAGCGCCGCTCGTCTTTTACTTGTCACCGGGCGGAAGTTCGATTCCGAGCGGCCGCTTCGAAGGGGCAACGACAATCGAACTTCTATCCCACTTTGTCCAGACAATAAACTCAACTCGCGCTTGTCTGCGCGCACTCGGCCACTCTGGCGCCGAGAGAGGCTGGCACAGTTCTAACAAGTTAGTCAAGCCAACTCTGCCATCAGAAGCTGGCTTCCTCCAGCTGGACCGGAACTGGAGCTGGAGCGCAGCGGACTGGCCGGTCTTGGCGGGCGCAGAAGCGGGAAGCTGGCGGTGTGCTTGGAGCGGCGAGCAGCCTTGAAAGGGCGCGCTGCTCGGGCCAGGTAATTAAGTGCTGAGCGAGCGCAACAATGGACCCGGCCTGCGCTCGCCCACTGCGCACTTTGGGTGGAGTCGCCGGAAGCGCTTGTTTGGCTCCTTGAGGTTCACTTGAGGCTGCGGCTTCCTCTCTGCCTGCCTGCCTCTCTCTAGTTGGCCTCTCCTGTTGGAGGCAAGCAAGCAACTTGTTGGCGGCTGTTCTTGTTCGCGTCTGTTTGCCGAGGGTGTCGCTGTCGCGGCTGGCTGGCTGGCTGGCAGGCTGGCGGGCTGCTGGGCGCGCGCCAGTCCGCTCAGCCGGCGCCTCGGCCGGTCTGCGGCCATGGAGCCGTCGAGCGAGCGGCGGGCCGAGCGTGCCGCCCACGCGACTCGGCGCGTCGCCGCCCATCGCCCGCCTGTTGAGTTCTGCTGCTGCAAGCGGCGGCCAGACTGGCTGGCTGGCGGCGCGCGCAGAGAGCGAGCGCGAGCGCGAGGAGCACGCGAACGGGGCGCGAGTTTGGCGGGCGGGCGGCCGGCCGGCCGGCCAGCAGACGATCGGCCGCATCAGAGCGAGCGAGCGAGCGCGCGCAAACCAGACGCCAGGTGCAAGCGGCCAGCAGCCGCGGACGCGCACTGGCCGCCCGCTGGACAGCCAGCCTCGTCTTCCAGGCGCCGCCGCCACTGCAGCCGCGTTCAATGAACCTTCATGGCGCCGCAACAAGCGGGCGGCGCCACTTTTAGACTGGCACGCGCAACTTTCAAACTCTAAGGGCGGCGTCGGCGCCGCGGAGGCTGACTGGCGGGCGGAGATAGCAAAAACGCGTTGCGCTCTCTCTCTCTCTGGCGGCTGCATTTATTTTCGCCTCTCTCGCCTGGCTTCTGTTGCTTTCCATTCACTGCCAATCGGGCAGCTTGTGCGATGCTGGCCGAGCAGCTGCAACTCGGCCAAACTTGCGCCGGCCACCAAATGATGCGCGCGCTGCCTCCATTCAGAGGCCACCTCCACCTTCACGTTCAGTTCGCGCAACAAACGGCCAGCGAGGTTTGCCGAGTTGTGCCCATAAAGAGCGGCCCTGTCGGTGTGAGGGGCAGCCGCTGGGCTTTGGTCTTGGCCGGGGGGTGCAAAATTGCAGTTCAAGTTCAACGCGATGAGCGCCGCTGCCGCCGATCGAGCCTTCGATTGAGCTCTTGTTTTGGCTCGCTGATGAGCGCAACTCTGAGCGACAAATTGGGGGCGAAACTGGCTCGCTTTGGCTGAGTCGAGCTCGCTAATTAGCTAGGCCATGTTTTCGGGCGGAAAAGCACCGCGGAATATCAATTAGCCGCATGTTTGGCAAGCTCGAGCCAACTCTCGCTTCCTGTTTGCTCGCCGCCCGCAGACAGTGACGAAGCAAAACGGCTGCTCCACTTGAAAGCTGGCCGCACAGCCAACCGATTGGTTTCGCTCGAGCCTCGCGAGCGGCGACTGCATTGATTTGCCCGGCCAGCGAGGAGCCACTTAAAGCCTCGGCCTCTCTCTCTCTCTCTTTGGGGACAACGACAATGGCCAAACTGGTGGGCGCAAGACTGTGCCTCTTGGCGGCGCTTTGCTCGTGGCTCGCGGCCAAAGTCAGCCATCAACAGGAAGCGAGCGGCGAGGAGGAGGAGGAAATTGGAGGCGAGCGGCGAGTTAAGGAGTTCAGGTGGCCCAACAAGCAGCTGAATGTGCTCATAGATCAGAGATCCATCAACAAAACGGAGCGAGAGATTCTGTTGACAATTCTCGATCAACTTGAGCACAAAACTTGTCTCAAAGTAAATCTCCTACCAAACGACTCAGTGAACCCATTCGACGCAAAACACTTGGCCCAAAGCGAGCGCAACTTCCTCTACATCTTCAAGTCCCACTTCAAATCCTACAATCGGCCAAATCCAGCGCTCGGCTTGTCCTCGTTTGGTTGCGTCCAACAGGGAAGACAGTCGCTCGTTCTGACCGACTTGGCCTTCAGGTGGCCGGAGTTGATTTTGCGCTACCACGTGTTGCGCTCGCTTGGCTTGGACCGGCTCGAGCGGCCTGAGGCGGAGGTGCGGCGGCGGCTCAACATTTTGCCGCTCAACCAGAAGATCGCCGCCAACGAAAAGGAGGGCCAAAGCGCGAGAGAGGAACCCTTCGATCCAGCGCCAGCTTACTTCGCCTACAAGACTCGAGTGGCCAGCTGGGCGGCGGCGGCGCAAGGGGACGAGCAGGGCAGTCGGGCGGAGGGCCAGGCTAAGCGGTTGCTCGAGCTGCTTAGCGAGGAGGATATTGCAAGGGTTAAGCAGCTCTACAAGTGCGCCGATCTCCAAAACAAGCTCTCGGTCGGCCCGCTTCCGTCTGCGCGCCAAGCGGACCAGCTGGAGCAGCTGAGCGGCAAGTCGGAGGCGCAGACTGGCGCCACGCTCGCCCCAGAGCCTCTGCCGCAGTCCATAGTTGACTCGCTAGTGCCGCCGCCCGCCTCCCAGCTTGACGCCGGCGGCCAGCAAGAGTGGGCCGCCCACACGGATGCCTACATCTCGCAGGCCGACCAGCTTGCCCTTGGCGAGCTGGAGGCTGCGCCGGCCCAAGAGAAGCCCTGCCGGCCGCTCGAATCCTGTCCGCTCGTCTCAAATCAGACCGCCGACTTGGGGCCGCCCGACGACGGCGCGCTCGATCGACCAATGCTGCTCAAGTTGGACCCCTTCCACGCGCTCGACCCGCAACTTAAGCAAGCAAACCAGATGAAACTCAGCCAGCCGGGCGGCGCAAACTTCAGCTCGGCCGCCACTTACCGGCTAATGGATGGACAAACTCCGGATTGGGCCAGCGAGCGGGCGGGCGGCGGCGGCGACCAGTTCAGGAATGGGGCCGCCAAGTCGGAGATGTTGATCTCGTTTGAGCAGGCAAACGAGCTCGCGGCTGGCGACAATCCGATTGCGGCGCTAGCGAGCTCGCAAGTGTTGAAGCTCTGCTCCTGCACCTGCCAGACGATGAGCCCGCAACCGAGCGCTCGGCCGCAAAGTTCCACGCCCTCGCCGCCGCCGCCGAGCGAGCCCGGCCCCTCCGACTCCTCGGCCGCGCCCACCGCCGCCACCACGAGCGAGCCTGCGACCGCGCCCACGCCCGCACCCACGCCCGCGCCCACTAGCCCGCCCCCTACTCCCGCAACGAGCACGCCGCCGCCCACGAGCGAGCCGCCGCCGCCAACGACAACGACAACAACCACTCTCGCATCAACAACGCTCACCACGACTGCGGCGCCCGCAGCCACGAGCCAGGCGCCGCCCACAACAGGCAGCAGCCAATCGGAACCGGTGGACCAAACGATGCAAACGCAAACGCAGACGCAGACCAGTGCAACGAGCAGCCAGCAGCCGCTCGTGAGCGAGAGCGCCTGCCAGCAGGTGCAATGGGTCAAACCCAACAAGACTGTCTACGCCTCGGCCAAAATTGTTTGGGACGTTGATAGGGCAAACCAAAACTACTTCCTCTGCAACAACATGCTCAACGGGGAGCTCGTGCCCGGAAAGACGCACGGCCTCTCGTGCAAGCTTAGCAGCGAGGGCAAGGCGCTTGAGATGCACAACTTCAACGTGCTCACCAAACCGGAAAGCGTTAACCTAGCTTGGGTTCAGAGGAACAGCGACTCCTTCGGTGGCTCCAACTTGCCGGTTATTGGCGGCTACTCCAAGAGCCAGGATCCGTACATTGTGGCCAGGTGCTTGGTGCGCGATGAGAACAACGACATCATAACGCTCATCGGCTACGTCAACAGCCAAGGAACCGGCTGGTTCCCCTTCGACGACATCCAAATCGAGTGCTCCCAATACGATGTGCTCGCCTGCGTTAGCTGACCGCGAGCCAGCCTACAGAGCAACCAAATGTGATAGACCTGTATCCTTGTGGGCGCCTTTGCAGTGCCATTAAACTTTCCGACTTGCCAGCCTCCAGCTCCCAAATGCAGCTCGCCCCTTCCAGTCCCACTTCTTCTTCCGGCCGGCGATTCCGGCGGCGCCCCGATAGAGATCTCCGTGCTGCGGCGGCGCCCTTGCGCTTTGCAAGCCAGGAAGCGGCTGTCCGGTTGGCGGCCTGAGGGGAAGAGCGCGGCTGCCGATTGTTGCGAGAGATGAAATCAATTGTTTAAACTCACTCCTTCCCCCCCCCCACCCTCTCGTGCAGCCCATTCCAAGCAGCGCGAGGAGGCGGGGGAAAGGAGCGGAGGAGGGCCGAGCGCTGCCTCAATCAAGGGGAGCGTCCCTAAGACGCAGGCGCGCCAACGCTCGCAAACCAACTTCCGCAACTCGAGCGACGTCTCACTTCGCTAATTTTGCCTAAACCTCTCGCGCTGGCCCAAACCCAAATCTTGCGCCAGCTTCCGCTCGGAGCGCGCCAATAAATTGAACTTTTCGCACGACTGGACAATGGGCGGCCGAGTTTGGTTGCGCGCGCGAGCGAGCGGGCGAGACAAAACAACGGCTCCAAATTTGAATTCACACACAGATGCTGATGCAGACGCGGATGCTGGCGCCAAATCTGAGACTGAGCCCGCGGACGAGCATTGCAAATTTGGAATTGCGCGAAATGGTCAGGAAACAAACGAACGAGAGGAGGGGCAAAGAGTTGCGCTTTCAGGAAGTTGGCTGGACTTGGAGCTTCAATTAATTTAATTGAAACTTCGGCGCCACTTCCGCCGCCACTGCTGGCGCCGCTGTCTCTGCGGCATCATCATCCATGGCAGTGGCACTGGCAGTTGCAGCGGCCGGCTGCAACACACTCGGCGCCCCGAGCGAAAGTGTTAAAAGTGACACTTCAAATTCAAATTCTAACCGAAATTCAAGCTCGAATCTCGAGCCAGCGGAACCGGAAGGCGGGCGCCAGTCTGAGCGAGCGCGCGGCCGCTTAATTAGATTGGCCAGCGGCGGTCAAGCTTATGCAAACAGGCCGGCCGATGCGCTCGCTCGCCTGGCTGGCCGGCGGCCGCAGAAGTGGAGGCAGCCGCGGCCGCGGCGGCAGAGGCACGAGCGGGCGGGCGGCCATCTTGGTGGTGCTGGCGGCGCCGACCGCGCCAGCCGGCGCTCGTGGCCTCCAGAGCGCCGATCGTGACCGAGCCGCCGCTCGGCCGGCTACGTGCCAACCAGAGGGCGTGCGCCGCAAGCCCCCGAACGCGACCTACCTGGACAGTCGGGCGGCAATTAAAGCGGCCGCTCTTGTCCGCTTGCAGCCCACTATCATGGCCGCGGGGCCGAAATTGATCTTGCACGACCTCCGCATTGGGCGGCCACTGCGGGCGGCCGGCCGCTCGCCGTTGCATCATTGCAAGTGGCCGGTTGGTTGTCACCGGAAACGAGCGAAGAGGAGAGACAATTCATTTGGAGGAGGAAACTGGCCCATTGGCGCGCCGCTCGGCCACTTGCAAACTTGTGGAGGCTCAAAGTGGCGCATTTGGAAACGAGCCGACCAACTAAAGAAGGGGCAGCGGCGGCGAAAGTGAGGAAAAGGTGATCATTAGGGAGCGAAACTCGCGTGGCTGCCTTCATTTCTGACTCATTTGAGCGAACGAAGCAGCCGCCCGGCCGGCGCCACTTTGGGTGGAGTCGGCAAAGTTCTTTCGCCGCTCGAAGGTCGGCGCCGGAAGCGCTTGTTTGGCTCCTTGAGGTTCACTTGAGGCTGCGGCTTCCTCTCTGCCTGCCTGCCTCTCTCTAGTTGGCCTCTCCTGTTGGAGGCAAGCAAGCAACTTGTTGGCGGCTGTTCTTGTTCGCGTCTGTTTGCCGAGGGTGTCGCTGTCGCGGCTGGCTGGCTGGCTGGCAGGCTGGCGGGCTGCTGGGCGCGCGCCAGTCCGCTCAGCCGGCGCCTCGGCCGGTCTGCGGCCATGGAGCCGTCGAGCGAGCGGCGGGCCGAGCGTGCCGCCCACGCGACTCGGCGCGTCGCCGCCCATCGCCCGCCTGTTGAGTTCTGCTGCTGCAAGCGGCGGCCAGACTGGCTGGCTGGCGGCGCGCGCAGAGAGCGAGCGCGAGCGCGAGGAGCACGCGAACGGGGCGCGAGTTTGGCGGGCGGGCGGCCGGCCGGCCGGCCAGCAGACGATCGGCCGCATCAGAGCGAGCGAGCGAGCGCGCGCAAACCAGACGCCAGGTGCAAGCGGCCAGCAGCCGCGGACGCGCACTGGCCGCCCGCTGGACAGCCAGCCTCGTCTTCCAGGCGCCGCCGCCACTGCAGCCGCGTTCAATGAACCTTCATGGCGCCGCAACAAGCGGGCGGCGCCACTTTTAGACTGGCACGCGAGTGGCACAAGATCCAGTACCGCACGTTTTGCAGCCGGCTCCACCCCAGCAGCTCCAAGGGCTCACTGGTGTCGACTAGCGATTGATACCAAACTGATGCAGCATGAGCGCAAGCCGAGCAAACTTCCATCAATGAGCGGACGGCTGAATGGGAGGAAGGAAACGCACACAGGCGGCTGCGGCTGCTTTGGCGGCGGCCAACTCTGCAGCTGCTCTTGTTTCCTATGCGAGTATAATGGCCACCGTTCTAAAACTGAACCGCTCGTTGGCCGGCCACCATTTTTACCTCTGGATTCCAGCGCCCGGATTTAGCTGAGCCAAGTTGAGTTTGGCCAGCAGAGGCGGGCTGCGAACAATCGGTTATATCATACAGTCGGCCACAGAAGGCTGCGCGCGGGCCGGACAGGACCGGGCAGAGTGGAGTTGGGTTGAGTCGAGTGGAGCCAAACGGGGCCGAGTCAACAGGGTCGGGCTGCGTTTGCCCCGTTTTACGCGACTTTTGGGCCAGACTGACGCCATCATGGCAGCGGGGGCGCCGCCGCGTCACTATAGCTGGAAGCTCCGCCCATAGAGCCCCGCAGATGGGCGAGCTTAGTGGAGCCGCGCGCAGCTCAAATTTGCGCCACCTTTCAGTGCATTCGGAGGCTGGCGCGCAGTCGCTGCACCGAGAGCGCCTGCGCCCCAGCGAGCTGCGCAACCGCTATGCGAGCGCCGGGTGCCGCTTGCGCCGGCTAGCATAGCGCTCGCGGCAGAGCGGCGACTTGTTAGTGCAGCGTTGGTGCAATGGAAGCGAGCGAGCGAGTGCGCTGACGAGGAAGAGGCGGGCGAGCCAACTCGGGCCGCCGCCTGCGCTCCAAGTGAGCCAGCCGCTGCTTCGAGTCGCGAGGGAAGAAAACTCGACGGCGACTCGAGATTTCTTCCCTTCCCTTTTGCTTGCTTTTGCCCTGCGCTGCCGCTACAGCAACTCTCAAGCCAACGCGCAGCAGCAGCGGCCGCGCTGGTGGCACCGCCTGCGCCGACTTGAGTTGGTTGTGCAAATCGGGCTTGCGCTCTTGGCTTGTGCGCTCAGTCTTTGTTTGGTCTTTGCGAGCGAGAGAGCGAGTGGGTGCGCGTAAGAGAGCAAATGTTGGTTGCGTTCGAGTAGAATCGCCGTGTGGCCAAATAGGAGAGCGCGCAGAGGCAAAGGCGAGAACGAAGGCGGAGGGAAGGAGCTGCGAGCAATCAACGCGTCGCTTGCTTTCAGGCCAAGAATCTGCTCCAAGATTTTGTGCTTGCACCGCAGCAGCGAGCTCGTCTCAGCTAACAAATCCCGTTCAAGCTATAACAGCAACCCCCAACCCAGAAGCCTCAAGATTTTGCCCAAATTGGAGGACAGCGACGGGCAGCGCTTCGCCTGCGAGATGAGCGGCGCCCAGCTGCTCGTTGGCGAAGGGGAAGAGGAGGAGGAGGAGGAAGAGGAGGAGGATGTTGATGAGTTCGAGGAGTTGGAGGTGGATGAGGAGGATAATACGAGTAGAGGGTCGAGTATTGGCGCAACTGCAGCGGCTGCCACTGCCGCCGCCACGGCTGCCTTGCAGGCGGCGGTGCAGGTGCGCTGCAGAAGCCAGTACCAGCGCCAGGGCCAAGAGCAGGAGGAGGAGGAAGAGGGCGAAGTGGTGGAGGAGGAGAATATGGAGGAGGACGAAATGGGCAGCGACAGCGACAGCGACCGGCGAGAACGCGGCCTTGCTGACCACGACGAGGAGGAGGATGAGGACGAAGACTTTGAGATGACGAACCTCGAGCAACCGCAATGCCTAAGGCCAGTGCAACAGCAACAGCAACAAGCAAGCCAACCCTTCAGTAGGAGCCTGAGGCCGCAGGCGGGCAGGGCCATTCGCGCAGCTAGCTCGCCGCTGGTCGAGGCCTACCGGCGAGCCTCCGCCTCGGGCCGCTCGCAAGCCGGCCAGCCGGGCGCCCACCAACTTGTCAAGCCCCACCTGAGGGGCCGGGCGGCGCCTCCCTCGCTGCTTCCGCCTCCTCCGCCACCGCTGCCGGTGTCGCAGCCAACGCAGCTGCCCACCGGCGGCGCTGTCTTGCCACCAAACGAGGGCCAGTCCATACAGTCGATCGCCAGCCAGGCGGCGGCCGTGATGGCAGCGGCCATGGCCGCCCAGCAGCTCCTTGCTAGCGCGGCAGCAATATGCGGCATTGACCTGGCCTCCCTCTCCAATTTGGCCATGCTCGCCAACCAGCCCAACCAAATGGGCGCCAGCGCACAGCCGGCGCTACTGCAGCAGCAGCAGCAAGCGCCGCCGCTGCAGCACCAGAACCACCAAAATCAAACCAGAAACCACCAACCAACACTGATGCAACCCTACCAGCAAACGCCCGAACAACTGATGGCGGCCGCGGTGGCCGCCGCCGCCTTCCTATCGCCCAATCACCTAGTGCCTGAGGATCTGACCGTTGCAAGCCAGCCAACGGCGACCGCCTCAATGCTGGCGGCCGCAAGCAATGGGAGCCACTCCTCGGCCAGCTCCACGCCAGCGCCAGTCTCAACCCCAACCTCGAACCCATACAACACAACCCAAACAAGCAGCACAAACTCCAACTCGACCTCAACAAGTCCGCTCGCAGTGCCCATAGTTAAACGCGAGCAGCGCAATTATTTCAACCAAGCCAATGGGGCCCAAACGCTACCAAACCAACGCGCAAACATGCTCGCCCTCGAGCTAGCCAATCAGTTCAGCCAGCAACAGCGCCAGCAACAGAGCCTCAGCAGCTTCCAGCAGCAGCTAGGCAATGGGGCCAACGCGAGCAATGGTAAGCTTGGCGCAGCTGGCGAGTCTGGCCCAGCTGACCCGGCTAGTGCTGCCGCCGCTGCAGCAGCCGCGAGCAACTTCAACAAGCAACTGGTGGCGGCCGTCCAAAGTCACCTGGCGCAGGCCAACCAACACGGACTCCAAAGCCAGGGCCACGCTCACGAGCAGCACCTGTCTGGTTCGCTGCTAGTGGCCGCAGCCACGGCCCAGCAGCACCAGCTTGGCCACCACCAGCACCAGCAACAACAACACCACCACCAGCAGCAACAGCAACAACCGCACCAGCAACACCAGCACCAGAACCAGAACCAAAACCAGAGCCAGGCGCAGCAGAACCACAGGCACCATCATTTGCTTGGCGGCCACCATCACCATAGCAGCATCCAGACGCAACAGCAACTGCTCGCAACCAAGGGCTTCAACCCAATGGCCGTTGTGGTTGGCTCTGGCCAGCAGACGGAAATTCTAACGCCCACTCACCTGCGAAAGGCAAAGTTGATGTTCTTTTACGTCAGATATCCAAATTCGTCCACCTTGAAGGAATGTTTTAGGGACGTTCGGTTCAACAAAAACAACACTGCGCAGTTGGTGAAATGGTTCTCCAATTTTAGGTAAGTTTTTGCTAAATTTTCGCCTCGAAAGGGGAGCAAGTTGGCGCAAGAGGACGATACTAACCAGATACAAACCAACAGGGAATTCTACTACATTCAAATGGAAAAGTTTGCAAGAGACGCGGTGGCCGACGAGAGGATCCAGTGCAAGGAGGATATAGTGGTAAGTGAGCGGCTGGTCCCGCGCGCTGAGGAGGCTTCGGCGCCCTTATAGGCGCGCTCGCGCCAAGAGCTCGGCCAGTCTTGGCGGCGGCGGCAGAGAGAAGTCGGCCTATAATGGGCGCGAGTCCTCGTTCTTCTTATCGCACTTGGCTTGAGTTGCGAGAGCCACTCGGCGGGCGGCCAATAGACTGCGCGCTGCCTTCCCTCTCGCCCATTCGCTCAGCGAGCGCCCGTGAGGCGAACGTCTGCGCGCACGCGCGCCCCTTTGAGCGCGGCCGGAGGTAAGCGGAGCGCCAGCCTTTGCGGCAGGAGAGCGGGCGAGTTCGGTTGCATTGTTATTTGAACTTCGTGCCTCTATAAAACTCAAGAGTTTTACTGCGCCAAAAACAAGATCATCCAGCCCTGTTTGCGCTCGAGCGGCGCCTGCGCACTAGTGCGCGCACCGCGCACACACACACACTCTCGCACACACGGTGGCAGCGGGCGGCCGAAGTACAATGTATACGCAGCCATTGTTGGAGCGCCCTATTGGCGTCTAGCATCGGTAAAAAGGTTCTTGCTTGCTTGCTTGCTTGCGTTGCGCTGCGCTGGCCGCGCTGCAGCGGGAGCGGCGTCACCAAGCCCACCGCTGCTTGGTGGGCCTCGCGCGCTCTATCAGCCGGCAACCATCAGCGACCACTGGCAAGCGAGCCGAGTGGCAAGCTGATAAGCGAGCCGGGCGATGATTTTTGGCGTCGTCTAGATGGAACAAATTGCTTCTCGACGACAACAGGTCGCCACTTGAGCGCCAGCAGCAAAGAGGGCGGCGGCGCCGGCAGCTCAATGAACGTCACCAGCGTTAGCTCAACCCACTTGGCGCTGGCTCGAGTTCAGCTAACTCGCTGCGCTTGAGCCAACTCTGCAGCGCCTCCCTCCCTCCCCCCTCATCACTCCATCTAGCATTAAGCCATCTAGGCAGCCAGCCAGCCAGGCGAACGGAAGAGCTCGGCCGAGTTAGTCGAGATCCTCTGATCATTTCTGGCTCTTTTTGCGAGCGGCGCACCTGGCGCAAACGAGAGCATACAGGTGCGAGCGCAATAAGGCTGCCTCGAATCACATGGCCGGGCATACGCTCGCCCTTATTGGCGGAGTCACAGTGGCAGCCGGGTGCGCCGCAAAGCATGTGCAAGGACACACTTCCTGCGGCCCGATTTGCCTGTTGCTGGCTCACGAGAGCGGCCGCGAACTCCCGCTCGAGGCTCGTCCGCCCAGCCCGAGCCGGCTTAGCCTTGGCCTCGCCCGTCTGCTCCACCAACTCTTGTCTCAGAAACTGTGCGCCAATTCTCGCTAAAAAGCCCCACTGGATGCGTCTTAATTTTCGCCATTGGGCTTTGAATTCGAGCGCCGAGCTAACAATCGGCCAGTCATCGGTTGATTGTTGGCCGGGCATCAATGTGCGCAGTCATTGGGCGCAATTTGCATTCGCTCGCTCGGCTCCATTTGCATTCGCATTTGCCTTTGCCCTCCACTAGTGGCGCTACATTCAAAATTAAATACTAGCGACGTGCCCGATTGCGAGCGCAAGCGCCGATTTCCGGCGCCGACAAACCCGCCGCCCTCTTGCGGCTCAGCTTGGCCGCGAACTCGGCTCGAACTGAAGGCGAGAAAATTATACAATAGCGAGCGGGCGGAGAGAGCCACAATTAGCCGATCATTAATCATCGGCCGGCGATGGAAAGTTTGCCAATCGGCGCAAGTCGGGCCAAAGTTTGTCAAAATTGGCTCCCACTCGTTTGGGTTCCATTGAAACAGAATTGGTTTAGTTTAGTTTTGTTCAGTTCAGTTTAGTTTAGTTTGGTTTAGTTTGAAAAACAAAACCGCAACCGGCCATCGGGGACGGCGATTTCCGCTTTACTCCGGTCAACTGGCGGCCATAGCGGGCGCGCAAGGCTCTGGCCGTCGGCCGAGCACAACAAGTGTTGCTGAACTCTCTCTCTCTCTCTCTCTCTCTCTCTC
>ENA-UOVY01000676-UOVY01000676.1-plant-metagenome-genome-assembly--contig:-NODE-676-length-12587-cov-613.448771_pt1 | contig 12587 bp, 9 predicted proteins | sample MGYA00249840_ERZ761561 | MGnify/ENA primary metagenome ERZ761561 (study PRJEB28882, sample SAMN05720143) | plant metagenome | isolation source: Guanajuato, Mexico | place: Mexico:Guanajuato, Mexico... | reverse complement strand
CATGTGGGCCCTCAGATTGGAGCGATCTGCGAACGCCTTACCGCAGTGGGCGCAACCAAACGGTTTCTCGCCAGTGTGACTCCTCATGTGGCCCTGAAGTAGCCAGGGCCTTGAGAAGGCCTTTCCGCACATGTCACATTGGTGGGATAAGTTGTGGGTGAGAACGTGCATGGCCAGGGCCGGCATTGAGACGTAAACCTTGCCGCAGTGTTGGCATTTTTGAGCCTGCTGTGAGTCCAGACTTCTGTGGGTTTGTTTGTGGCGCGATAGATTCGAGGAGGTTGCGTAATTTTTGCCACACTCGCTGCAAGTGTACCTTGTCTTATTGCTGTCGGCAACCTCGATTACGGGCGCCGGCACAATCTGGGCCGTAACAATCGGCCCCTTACTGTCGCTCTTCTCCTTCTGTTGCTGCTGCTGCTTATACTTCCTACTCCTACCATCGATGAAGGAAAAGGTGTCGCAAGTATAGGAGACAGTGCTACTTTGACCAGAAGTGTCGTGGTCAGTGTCGTCGGCGCTTGGGGCCGCTTTTTTGGCCTTCTTAGCTAGTGGAGGAGCGTTTCCGTTCTTCTTTGGAAGCGAAATTTTGGCTGCCGTTGTTGGCCGTTTGTTTGCGCCCGTTTTGTGGCTTGCCTGTGATCCTATTTCGCCCGAAGGTAGACTGAATATATCTGCGGCTGCATTCCGCCTGATGGCCGATTTGGTGTTTGAGGTTTTACTTGACGATTTTCCTGATGTTGCGCTAGATTGCGCTTGCGACTGACTCGGCGCCTTGCTAGCAACACTCGTCCTACTGTGAACAAAGCCAGCAATACCAGTGCTGCCGGTGGTAAAGCTACCACTTGCGCCCTTGGCCAGTTCGGCCTGTTTTGCTAAACTGTTGAGCCTGCCCGAGATGACCGCCGTGCCCGCCGAGCCCGAAACTGGCGCCTTGAAGGTAACGTTGGACATCTTGTGGCTTGTGCTTGCTAGCGCGAGGCCCTTAGCCTCGGCGCCAACTTGGCTGGTTCCATTCTTGTTCGCCAACTTGCTTTGCGTCCCACTGGCCGCCGAGCCAGTGTTGGCCGCAAGCTTTCCTTGGGCGGCCGCAAAGGAGGCCGCGTTCAGGAGGTCAAACATGGTTGAATCCTTGCCGAGCGCCAGCGATGTAATGCTGGCGAGATTTTTCGCCGACGATTGGTGGCCCTGGAATCGGCTGTAGTCGTTTGCGGGCCCATTCGAGCTCGCCGCCGCCGCGGAGCCCCCGAGCGAGGGGCCATAATTTGCAATGGTTTGTCCATGGGAGCTCTTGTTTACGTTGCTATTTGTGCTTGTGCTGCTGCCGCTGTTTCCGTTCGATCGGCCAGCACTAATGGAATCGGCGGAAGTGGTTTGGTTCGCGAGCGAGCGAGATAATTCGCCTGACCTACTTGCGGGCTGCCATTTGTTGCTAGCTGCGCTAGACTGTTGCTGTTGTTGGCTAGATTGTTGCTGACTTGGGCCCGAATGCGAGATCAAGCGTTTTGGTTTAATTAGAAAGGACCTGGGCATTTTAATGGAATATTTAATTTGGCGCTAGCGCCGCCTTAGAGGGACTAGGTGAGTATTGGTGACTAGATAGGGGCGGAGGGGGTTCGTTGTGCGCCCGCTCTGTTGCCTCCTGCGCTGTTGCTGCTGCCGCTTCGTCGTAGTTGCAGTAGTGGTCGTTTGCGTTGGCCCTGCCACTGCTGCAGTGGTCGCTTGTGCGCTAGCTAAATGTTGTAACAAAATCACCACACTAGCTCGATCTCATACCTGTTAAGGATTTAAATCATCCCAAAGCTTACCCTCTCCTTAAAACAACTGAGACCAACACACACACACAGAGGCACAGAGGCACACGTACACAATGGGGCCAGACTCGAGCGAGCCAGTTGGGGATGAAGCTTGTTGAAAGCGTTCGCAGCGAACGGAAATAAATGGCCGACTAGCGCGCGCGCACACACACACACACACACACGTACACGCACAAACTGGGCCCATGGTGTGCGCTTACAAGCCAGTGGCCGCGCAGAGTGGGCATAGGCGCCCGCGCGTACGGCCCTAGGCTCCCAACGTCGGCCGTCCAACGTTGGTGGGATTTGAGCGAGCGCGTATTGCGTGTGCGAGCGGGCCCCATTTTAGTCCTAGCTCGCTCGCGCGAGCAACGCCAGAGCGAGCGGACAAAAAGAATTTGTTGCTTCGAGGAGTCGGCGGCGCTCCGAGCCGTTGGCATTGGTGGTTGTTGCTGCTGCTGCCCCTGCGCCGCTTCCACGCTCTGCGGGAGCGGCGGCCCAGTGAGTGAGCGCGCGCGCGCTTGGGGCCCTCGCGAGCGGACGCGCGAGCGCATAGCGGCTGTTACGTCCAAACACGCACGCACACGCGCTTCAGGTCCAGCTGCACATAGCGCCCGTTTGCGGGCGAGCGAGCGAGCAAGCAGTGGTTGAAGCATCGCACTAGTGGCGCCCCTCCTCCTCCAGCGCTCGCGCCAACTGGGGCCAACTCCGCTCGCGCACTCGCAAGTGGCCTCTGTGCGCTGGCCTCGGCTTGCGTGGAAGTAACAGCCAAAGCGCAGGCTGCGAGCCCGACCCGATTGTCGTCAGCGACGCAACTGCTCTCGTTTCGCCTCCACGCCAGACTCGCCCTCAGGCTGAATCAACCAAAGCTAGCCGACCAACCCACCGAGCGCACCAATCAGTCGGCCCCCAAGCTCTAGGGAACTTCCAGGCCTGCTGGTGAACTATGGGCGTTGCGCAACAGCGCCAGCCGGTGAAGCTCTTCCTACCCATTAAAATCCGCGCTCCTGCTTGCCCTCCAGCACAATCGCTGGATTTGATGAAATTTGAATTTGCGCGCCATTCGCTCGCTGCACTCGCGCAAATCTTTGCAACAACAATGTTTTAGCTCAATTTGTCCTTGCCAACAACATGACTTGAATCCCGAGAACTTCATGTATTCGACCCACTGATTGCTCTAACTCCATCTACCCGACTATTGGCCATCAAAACCCTAATAAATCGACAAAATGTCTGCCCTCTCGCGATTCGGACCCGTGGCCGCCAAATCGGCGACCTTGTTCCAACAAAACCAGCGCTATCTTGCGTCAGGTCACAAGCTCCTGTCCAATGTCATGTCAGCTCCCACAACAAACGGGAACCCAACTCAAAACAAACCCACACGCAACCATAAAGCCCTGCTAACAACTTCGACCAACCTACAGGGAGCAGTTGCGGCCAAACCAAATACCTGCATACTCAATGTACCAGAGACTAAAGTTACAGAGCTCGACAATGGCATGCGAATTGCAACGGAAGATTCTGGTCTTGAAACGTGTACCGTTGGAGTCTGGATTGATGCTGGCTCTCGCTACGAGAACGAATCAAACAATGGAGTCGCCCACTTTCTGGAGCACATGGCATTCAAGGGGACCAGCAAACGTTCGCAAACTCAACTAGGTTAGTGTTTTTCAAACCATAAATGCAGACGCAGTTACATCCATCGTCGACTTACTAACTTCTAACAATCCATCTCTCTTAAGAACTTGAAATTGAAAACATGGGCGCCCATGTTAACGCCTACACTTCTCGAGAGCAAACTGTTTACTACGCCAAATGTCTTAGCGCTGATGTCGAACATGCTATCGAAATTTTAGCAGATATTCTGTTAAATTCGAAGCTCGGTGAAAACGAAATTGAGAGGGAACGTGGAGTTATATTACGCGAAATGCAGGAGGTTGAGCAAAATCTTCAGGAGGTTGTTTTTGACCACCTGCATACATGTGCCTTTCAAGGCACACCTCTTGGAATGACCATCTTGGGTCCGACAAAGAACATCAAATCGATAACGAGGGATAATCTTTTGGAATATATCCAGACCCATTACAAGGCCCCGAGAATGGTACTGGCGGGTGCCGGAGGAGTAAAGCATGAACAACTCGTTGATTTAGCAAAGAAATATTTCTCGAACGTGCCAACGACCTACGAAAATGTGGTCATACCTGACGTGATCGGCCCATGTCGTTTCACCGGCAGTGATATCAGAGTGCGCGATGATGCCATGCCCCTTGCACACGTTGCAATTGCTGTCGAGGGACCAGGTTGGAAGGATCCAGACAATATACCATTGATGGTGGCGAACATAATTGTCGGCTCTTGGGATAGATCACACGGCGGAGGTATCAATTCAGGAAATATTCTCGCTGCTACGTGTACTAAAGTACAGGGGCTTCATAGTTACTCTTCATTCAATACCTGTTACACGGACACTGGCCTATGGGGATGCTACTACATTGCAGATAGATTCAGCCTAAACGACTTCACTTACTACTTGCAACAGATGTGGATGAGACTCTGTAACTCTGTTTCAAAAGCTGAAGTTGAACGCGCAAAGAATGAGCTCAAGACGAATATGTTTCTACAATTGGACGGTACCACGCCAATCTGTGAAGATATTGGACGGCAAATGTTAACTTATGGCCGCCGTATTCCCTTACACGAGCTAGAGGCTAGGATAGATGCCGTAGATGCGGATATAGTCAAGAAAGTATGCACACGTTACATATACAATAGATGCCCAGCTGTTGCTGCCGTCGGACCCGTCGAAGCTTTGCCAGATTACGCCCGTATTCGATCGAGTATGTACTGGTTGAGAGTGTAAAGTTTAACTCATGTGTTACATAATTGTTTAATGATTATAATAAGAGATCAATCAAGTTTCTGCTAGGACAAAATTTGATAGTTATGAGCAATCTGAGCGAAAGTCTGGACACCAGTTCGCTCCCTTTAGTATTCTTTGGGCAATTCGGTTCTCTTCTTGTGCAAAAGCTTTTGCGAACATGGCGAGAATATATGGTCGGTGGGGGACTGGACAACGAGATGTTTAGTCGCCTGCCGCCGCTTGAATACTGCTGGTGTAGCCTTCAATTTGGCCTCCCTGGCATGCTCCTCGCTATTTGTTGGCACGTCATCACCATCGTCCGTGGTGAATGTGTCGTCAGGGGAGAACTTAACTTGATTCTCCTGAATTTTAACGGGATTCTCTGGTCCCAACTCTGGTTTCTCCATTGATGATAAAGTTTGTGGACTTGAATCGAGAGATAATCGAAATTGGCTTCTTCTATGTCGTAACAGAACGAATCCGGATGCCTTGTTGCACGCGCCAAAAACGGTCGGAATGACAAAAGCGAGCTAGCGAAGATCAGATGCTGCGGCTTTTGATTCGAGAAACAACAAACAAAACTTTTCAAATAAACGCGCTGCTCCTATCTGCGCATGAGCTAGAGCATCCGGACGTAAGCACTAAGGCTACCTCAGTCAAGTTAATGTGAAACTCTATGAGAATCGAGCTCTGATCACATGCTGCAACTCTGAACCAGCAATGGTAACATGCCGCCGGTTTTCTCGCATGCATACATCGAGGAACAATTTTCCACCGTCAACCCTTAACCTATTTAAACATACTAGGACTCGTCCCCTATCGACCTGCATGTCAAAACCACCATTCTCTGGTCTAGCCGAAGCCCTAAATATTCTCGAATCGAACCAATCCAGCAGAGTTTCTTCCCTAAAAGAGGACCACTTTCTATTCGGATATTAGGATCTAGTGCTGACTGGTTGGCAAGATGGCAGCCCCTATGGATGTTCCACAGTTTGATATTGTTCCAAAAGGCGTTCTTAGTGGCCACAATGGGTGGGTCACACAAATTACGACCAACCCAAATGATCCAGAGACAATTCTCAGCTCGTCCCGCGACAAGTCGCTTATCGTGTGGAAGCTGACTGCCGAGGACGGATACCCATTCAAGCGCCTAACTGGGCATGGTCATTTCATCACAGACGTAGTGCTCTCTCTGGACGGCCAGTACGCGTTGTCAGGCTCTTGGGATAAAACCTTGCGCTTGTGGGACTTGTCAGTTGGCAAGACCACCCGTCGGTTTGAGGACCACACAAAAGATGTTTTGAGTGTCGCCTTCTCTGCCGATAACAGACAGATTGTGAGTGGTTCTCGAGACAAGACTATCAAGCTGTGGAATACACTCGCACAATGTAAATTCACCATTGATGGTCACTCTGACTGGGTATCATGTGTTCGTTTTTCGCCTGCTAGCACGAATCCAATTATTGTTAGTGCGGGCTGGGATCGTATCGTCAAGGTTTGGAATCTGAACAACTGCAAGCTCAAGAATAACTTCGACGGTCATGTAGGTTACCTGAACACTGTCACTGTATCACCGGACGGTTCGTTGTGCGCGTCGGGTGGCAAGGACTTCAAGGTCATGCTCTGGGATTTAGCGGATAGCAAACACTTGTACACATTAGACCACAACGATATTATCACCGCATTGTGCTTCTCGCCAAACAGATACTGGTTGTGCGTCGCCACTGGGCCGGTTATCAAGATATGGGATCTTGAAAACAAGCATCAAGTCGAGGAGCTCAGGCCTGAAGTTATCTCATCAACTTCAAAACCAAAATCGCCCCACTGTGTATCGCTCGCATGGTCGAGTGATGGATCACTTCTATTTGCAGGTTACACAGATCATGTTATTAGGTATTGGCAAGTGCGAGAACTACACCGTGAACAATAAACTGAGCGCCGCACCTCATGATTAAGCAAATAAATAATTATTAAACAATTGTAGAGGCTAAACAAAGATAAACCGATGTTCTCCAGACCACATTGTATCAGCGAGGATTGACCAGTGTTGATTTTGGCCTTTGATATTTGACACAACAAGCCATTCCCTTCCCAGCGGAGGATGGATGTGGCATTTTGGCTCGAGAATTGTGAATCACAATTATAAGTGTATACATACATAAATATTTAACAAATACAACCAATCTTAGTTACTGTACTTGTGGCTCTCATCGGTATCCAGGTGAGTTCGCTTTCAAGCCGTTGGGCATGCAACCCCGGGATGCACTTGGCCTCGTAGGGGTTCGCACTGCTACGAGTCCAATTTGTTCGGTCTATCTCCTATTTCCTGTCTATACGCGTGCGGTCACAGTAGATGGCGCCCTCCTCCCGGAAATTGGCCTAGTTCTCATTTCGCGGGGCGCATGTGCGAGCTTGAAACTTGATAGATGGTGTTTTCACTTGCGCTTCCAGCTGCTTCTGGTTTCGCCATTCAGTCATCGATGGATCTTGATTGCGTGACGATGGTTGCTGTTTGCGCAGGTTCATGTTCAACAGCTCGCGAATGAGTTTTTCACAGAATTAAGCTCAGTGATGGGCAAGCAACATTTGAGAGAAGCTAAAAATAGGCGATTTGTCTAAACCAGATTTGCCATGCACAGGTGGCCAAGCAAGAAATCGAACGATAGTTAAGATGAAGAGAAGGATCAGTGGCGCCCATTTTTGCGGCTCTGCCATTCGGTTGAAGAGGCAAGCAAACTTTAAGTTCCTCATCTTGAAGCTTCTAGTTTGTGTGTTAGTTTTATTGCATTTCGGAAGTTACATTAAAGGTGAAGAGTTTGCGCCAAGAATTACAATTCAACCAAATGATCTGATTGCCATTGAAGGCGAATCGACTGAGTTGAACTGCGATGCTGAGGGCGAGCCAGAGCCCTCGATTGACTGGTATCACAATGGCCACTTGATTAAAACATCGACGCACTCGCGAACAACAATGGGCGGCTCAATACAGTTTCTAGACATTCGTCCTGGCCCATCAACGCCAACTAGGCCGAGCGACACGGGAGTTTATTATTGTTTGGCCCGAAACTCGCTTGGCCAGGCGAGAAGTCGGAACGCGAGCCTCCAAGTTGCATGTAAGTAACGTTCAGCCAAACTCTCCATCTATCTGGTTTCGCCTGCTCTAGGCAGTTTGAGGCGTTGCGCTCGTTCGAGATAAAGAGATCAATCGGCCAGTTTGGCTTCCTTGTTCGGCCCCTCAAGTAACGCGCGCGCCCGTCGGTTCACTCTGGTGTCCGGCCAGCTCGCCCAAGTTGGATGGACATTCGGACGGGCGCAACTGACATGTGCGACCTCTCAACCAAACTGAAGCAAACCAAAGCAACACGGGCGGCCCACTCGGTTGCCCCAATCCAAAGGGCGGCGAAGTGTCCGCCGGAAGGAGGCAGGCGCAAAGGTTGCACAAGCGGGCAGCTCGTCACTCTGCGCCCCATAGAGGCGGGCGGACCCTCGGCGCCTCCGCTCAACTCGATGGTGGCGCACTTTTGACTTGCCAGACAGGTTCCATAAACAATAAACATGCTCGCATAAAATGGCGCCGAGCTGGGCTCGTTTCCGAGCTGCATAAACACGCGCCAAATGGGCCAAGCGCGTCCACTCTGCTCGAGCGGAGGAGTTGTAGTTGGTTTGTTGGCGTTAGTTTGCGCAGGCCGGCCAGCCAGCCAGCTAGCCAGCCAGGCGGCCGCCCGCTAGGCAGGCCGAGGAACACATGAGCGAGCAGCACGTAGTGGATGGCGCAGAGTGGCGCCTTACCTAGACAGAGCTCGAGAGGCCATCCAGCGCAGCGGCGCTCCTCGTGGCTGCGGCGGTGGCGGCGGTGCAGCCTTGCTCACTCAAGTGTGTTTGTAAATAGAGCTCTATGCTAACGAGAATGCGCCCTCAAATTTGGCGCGCGCCAGCGATTGTCTCTCCCTCCCTCTCTGGCCCGTCCAATCTAGCCAACAGAGGAGGCCATTATCCAGCGACGGCGACGACCACTGCCAGCCCGCCGCCAATCCTCCTTGGCGCCCCCCCCCCAATGTCGCCCCCTCAGCGAGCGAGAGAGCAAAGGCTGGGCGCGCGTTGGGCGCCACCGCCGGCCTCCCAGTCGGCCGCCAGTCACCTAGCGGCCGATGGTTGCGAGCGAGCCAGCAAAGCGACAGACAGCTGCCGCCTGAGCCCTGCTAATGAGCGAGCCTCGCGCTCCCACTCACCTGGGGGCGCAGAGTTAATTTGATCCCATTTGTCCCAGTTCGGTGGGGCCGCTTAAGCGCACCTAGCAAATGCTTGCTCACCTTGCGCTACTCTGTGTGTGTGTTGGTGCACCTAGAATTTGAGTCGCCGCGCCGAGTTCCATGCCCGCAGGCCAACTGAACAGTGGCGGATGGGCATGATTTGCATTGGGCTAGCCGGCCACTGTTCGCCTCTAATCTTGGCCACATCTCCCATTGAAACTGGCCCGCGGAGGCGGCGCACTCGCGCCAGCCAGCCAGCCAACTCAGAACCACGATACCAGCTCGCTTGTCTGGCCCGAAAATCTGCGCCCAATCTGCTCGCATCTGGGCCCACTTCCGGCCACCAGTTTAGAAATTAATTGCCTCCGATCGCGGCCTTAGGCTGTCGGAGGCGGCCGGCGAACAATGGGAATGGGGCCACCAGGTTGGAGGAGCAGTCGGCTGCGTTTTGGGGCTAAGTTGGGGAGCTTTGCGGCTCTCAAACTGTCAGCCGGCCCAAAGGAGTCTCTGTTATTTTAACTCAATTATCTCCCCCTCTTCAAGCGGCCCAAAACTCTCGACGGGCGAGCGGAGGTTGGCTCAGCCGAGGCGCGCGACTTCCAGGCAGCCGGCCGAAGTTTTGCCGCCGAGACAAGTTGGCCGGCTCGGCTCGGCTCGGCTCGCTTGGATTTGGCCGACTTGGGGCCGGAGTAATTGTTTCAATTTTACAAAGAATCGAGCTACAACCGTAATAAAACGATGATATTCTTTTATTGTCGCCAAGCGAGCGCGACAAGAGCGCCGGCAATAAATCGCGCGTTGCCAAGTGGCGGCAAAGCGGCCGGCGCTCCAATGGGAGAGCCGGGCGCCTCCAAAACAAAGCCCCGCCGGCGGGGCTAAATTTCGCCAAGCGCGCATTGGCTTCCATTCAAATTGAGCGCGACGAGAGCGCCTTCGATGCCCCCCGAAAGCTCCCGGCTCCACCATCCGGCTCGAGCTGCCGCCTCGCACTGGCCCGCCTCCATTAATTAAGCGGCCCCAACTTGCGTCGGCGCCGCTTCCGCCGCCAGCAAGCCAGCTCGGCGGCCGCAACGGGGCCTCTCCATTACTGGCTCCAAAGTGACAAACAATTTGCCAAGCTGGGGCCCAATGCGAGCGGAAGCTCCTCTCGGCCCTCCTTGCGCTCGTCAGTGGTTGGCTGGTTTGCGCGCGCCAACAATGAGCCGACTGCAACTAATTGAATGATCGCCACTTTTCGAGCCAGACTCGCGCTCATCCTCGCGCCTGATACACATCGCACTGGGCCGCTCTACCGCTCACGTGAGCCCTCCAACTCTGGGCGCCGCCGCCGCCGCCGCTTCGAGTTGGAAGCTAAAAGCACCCAACTTGGCCCAACAAATCACTTCCTCCGGCCCCAAACCAGGCCCGCCAATTCCGGCGGCCGGAACAATCGGACGCCAACTGCGGTGCCAATGGCTGCGGATTAGCGCAAGGCTTGCTGGCTGGCCCGGCGGCGCCTCTGACTCGGCTCATTAGCGGCCGGCCAGAGTGGCCAGCCAGCCAGCCAGCCAATGGACCAGCCGGCCCCTGTTTTGATCCGGCGCATTTCCGGCCGCCCTCAATTATCATGGCGAAGGGGGGGGGCACCTTGGCCCATTGCTGGCCCGTCGCCGTTGGCTGGCCGAGCGGCGGGCTGGCCGGCCTATCGGTGGCCCAATCTGCCGCGAGCGATAGAGCGAAAGCGCGCGCTCGCTCGCAACTCAAATTGCGCGCCTCCAAACTCTCGGCTCGCGCAAAATGGGAGGCCAAGTCTAGGGCGCCCCGAGCTCGAGGGGCGAGCGAGCGGACAGGCGGACTCGCGCGCCCAAAGAGGCGCCAAATTTTAAAATCCAATCTGGCCAAACTGGCCAGTTTGTTTACAAACAATTGGCCTCTTGTTGTTGTTGTTGCAGCCGCCGCCCTCCTTTGTTGTCTCACTCAACGAGGCTGCATAATAATAATGGCGCTCGCCTTGTTTGTCCTCCTGTTACACGCGACAATCTGGCCAAACCAAAGCCCATCTCAGCGCGAAATGACCCCTCCAGGCTCCAGGCGCCACACTCGGCCGCCAGGGCTGGGGCTCAATCGGCCGAGCGGGCAGGGGGCGGAAATTGGAGCTCTCCAAGATTGCGATTGGGCCTTTGCGCGCGAAGTCACGTAGGCGGCCGCGGAGGCCTCGCAAGGCGGGCCGACCTCTCGGCCCTTTAATTGGATTCAAAGGGCCGCCGGCGCCGAGGGGCCAACGCGGCTCGCCTCCAGTCGCGCTGCTACTGCTGCGGCCAATTGATTGATTAAAACTGATCAACTTGATTGATCATTGGCGCTAAGCTGCGCCGGCTGCAATATTAGGTTGCCATTGGAGGGCTGCGAGCGCTGCGGGCGTCCCGATTAGATGGCAGTCACGTCGCTAGCCAATCCAGCGAAGCCAACCGCCAGCCTCGAGCGGCAAAACCAAACTAAGCGGCCCAAATTATCATATCTCAGGGCGGCCAGCTCGCCTTGGCCTCCCTTTTTGTTTCTAAGCGCCGCTTTTCGGGCGCAAAGAGTTGGCACCTGGAGGCGGATTGTTTCAATGTTGGCCCGGCAGCCGGGCGGCGGCGGCCCGCAGAGTGGCCCCTCCAAGGGCGCCGGCCGGAGAGGCAGAGTGGCCGCCAGCCGCCCAGCTCTCGCGGGCCTCCAGCTTTTGAGCTTGGCGCTGCAAAAGTTGGAATAAATTGCACATTCAGGAGCAAATCTGCACCAAGGCGGGCGGATGTGACTCTCCATTGAGCGCTGCCCCGCCCACCGCTGCCAGCGGCAGCCGAGCGCGACGGCCAGCGCCGCCCACTCGGCTCTTCCGCTCGCCCACTAGCTGGCCAATTTTTCAACCTCACTCCTGGCTGGCTCAATTTTTCACCCAACCTCCGTTGGCGGCCCATCTCTGGGCCGCTCGTGCCGGACGGAAGTGGCGCGCGCTCGGCGGCGCGCGCCAATTCAATTAGATTGTTTGCGCCAGCCGAAGGGGCCAGCTCCTCGGCTTTGGGGGTGGGGGGAAGATTGCCGGTTTCCGGGGGCGGGTTTTGTCTCGCCCGCTCTCGCTGGCCAGTGGAGCAAACGGTCGGCTCTGCATTCGAATGGGCCAAAGTGGGACTCGTTGGCGCGTTGCGGTTTTCGAGCAAAACTGCGCCCATTCAATCCGCTAGAATCCAATTGGCTCCCATGCAACCATTTGATCGGCCATCCAGTGGAGCGGCAAAGCGGGATGAAAAATTCATACTTGCGCCAGGCTGGCCGGCGGCCAGTCAGCTCTCGGAGCCGTCGGCTGGCGCAACGTGCGCGCAATTGATTCGCCCGCGGAGCCAAACTTTTAGGCCTCAGCGGCGAGACTCTCGCCTGGAGCGGCCTCTTGGCCGCGTTAATTGGCCAGGCGGCGCCCACAGCCAAGCGCCGCATCTAATCGCCGCCTTGCTCAACACCAACAACCAGACCAGAGCCAAACCCAAACCAAACCGGACTCGACGATCGCGGGCCATTCGCAGTGGGCCCATCGGCCGCCAGATAACTGGCAGCCAACCAGCGTTTACGACTCCCCGCCCCCGCTCGTCCGTTTCCGGCGCCAACTTGACTGCCGCGGCCAAAGCGGGTTTGCGAGTTCAGTGCTAGCGAGCTCGCGTTTACGAGCGG
>ENA-UOVY01000675-UOVY01000675.1-plant-metagenome-genome-assembly--contig:-NODE-675-length-12629-cov-637.883092_pt1 | contig 12629 bp, 12 predicted proteins | sample MGYA00249840_ERZ761561 | MGnify/ENA primary metagenome ERZ761561 (study PRJEB28882, sample SAMN05720143) | plant metagenome | isolation source: Guanajuato, Mexico | place: Mexico:Guanajuato, Mexico... | reverse complement strand
GTTGTTGTTGTCGTTGTTGTTGTGGTTCTGGGCGCCCAAGTGGCCCTTTGTTGGCGGCGACCGACTCTCGCGCTTGGCACGCAAGCTCTCAGCCTCCAGGCCGACAAGCTTGCAAGAGGATGCTCACACTAATCTGCCCTCTTGAACCAAGTTGCTCCGCCAAAGTTCAGCACTCGAGAGAGGCTGACAAAAATTCAATCAATCTAACAATTCAATTTCCACCAAATCCAATCCTGAACTCCAGGGCTCATTCTCGCTCATCATCGACGCCTGGTACGAGTCGCCCACCGGCCTCCAGCAGGTTCCGCTCCCATTTGCGCCCATCTCGCACCTCCAAGCAGGCCAAAGGGATCAACAGGCCACCACAACCTATGACCTCTACAAGAAACAGCTCATCATCAAGCATTCAATGCACGGCTGGCTCTCGGTTAAAAATGAATGGACAAATGATGTGCACAAAACAGATTCAGCCACTCTAGCCTACTCCTATCGTGTTACTTGCCAACCGAACTACTATGGCGAAAAGTGCAACATTCTGTGCCGTGACCGCGACGACGTCTACGGACACTATACTTGCTCTCAACAGGGCAACATTGTTTGCCTGCCAGGCTGGCAGGGCTCCTACTGTCTCGACCCCATCTGCCTGCCAGGCTGCCACAAAGATCAAGGCAACTGTTCGCGGCCAAACGAGTGCAACTGCCGCGTTGGCTGGCAAGGCTTCTCCTGCGAACAGTGCGTCAGGTACCCCGGTTGCGTGCATGGATCGTGCAACAAACCGCACGAGTGCAATTGCGAGGAGGGTTGGGGCGGACTGTTATGTAACGAGGGTAAGTTCAATTCAAATCACCATCCATCCAAACCCATATTTCCTGTCAAATATTTCAGTGCCACTAACTCGATCATGTCCATCATCATAATTTAGATCTCAACTTTTGCACAAATCATCAACCATGCAAGAACGATGCATTGTGCACAAACACATTCGATTCAAATGGCTTTGGTTCGTACACATGCACTTGCCTTCCAGGTTATGCTGGCAAAAACTGTGAACGACGACAATCTGTCCAGCAACATCAACATCAAATAAACCAACATCAACAACAACCGATGGCCGGACCACCGACAAACAACACTCACTTGACACCTAAATCAACTCAGCATGTTTCATCCATTACAATCACCAACCAAGCTCAACAAGTTGCTGTCAATACTCAAACATCGCAAAATTCAAAGCAACAACGACTCTCAGCATCCACGCACAACATTCACCAGCAACAGGTGGCACCTTCGAGCCTTGCCGGAAGCCAATATTTGTTTGGCTCTCACCATTATTCCCAGCCTTCAATTCAAAATCATGAGCCTCTCGATCATAGAGTGGTTGCAGCTTATGGTGTCATTATAGTTTGTATGATAATATTAGTTGTTTTGTTATTGTTAAGAATGTACTTTGAACGGACGGCCCAGCGCCAATGGAATCAGGAGAGTAGCATTGTGGAGGATGAGGCCACCTTGCAAAATCATCAGAATATATACAAGTCAAGAACGTCCCTGAGCACGGACAAGGCGCCCTACGACGTAGTTGATAGCGGTTGCTCGTCTGCGGCATCCAGCAACGGCGACGGCCTTCAAAGCGCGCACGACAGGCGCCTCTACGGCCATCATCATAATTTGAATGGAACTGGCCCTCTAAACCCTCCCCCACCCTATACAATCTCCCATTCTCATCCAAATTCAACCTACAACAACTCCACATACAATAATTCAATATATAATCATCCATCAACAAATCACAACACTCTCTCAAGTAACGCGCCCTCAACGACCAATGCCACTAGCAGCTCTCTGTACAATAATTCAACAACCACAAGCAGCAACCCCTACGGCAGAATAACTAGAGCAACTAACGCCTCGTCATTGAACCCATATGGGACCACAGGCTCTGCCCATCAATCACCCTACTATGTGATATATCATTTTTTGTAATACTTTTCCATCAACTCTTGGAGGTAGATCAGAATAAAGCTTGAGAGCTTTTAGGCTTCCGGAGAGAATAGGTAGCGAAATCAAGGTTACAGGTGGAGTTTTAAGTGGGGAAAGGAATTGTGCTTCTGGGATTAGTTTTACTTCTGGGAAGAAATTTCCTTCACAAGAGGTAGCCTTCATTTTGGCTTAAATAGAATATGTTGCTTGACGGATAGAGGAATGAGGGCCGACGCCCAGGTGAAGAAAGGAACTTGCTAAACGGACGATGAATACCACCGCCAGCTCCCTCGCTAGTGGGCCACACTTGAGTGCCCATGTATGCCACACGTTGGATCGAGAATCTGGGCAACAAGTCTCCTGATACCATATTAGCTTTTCGAATCGAGTATTCTTGAAGAACCGACTAGTCTTACATTGAAATAATTTCAAATTAAAATCCAGTTCCTCTCGCGCAGTTATGTACTTAATCAATCAATTAGTTGCCAATTCGTTCGTATTTCTGTGCTTCCTTTCAATATCAAGCTCAAAATCGTCCTCAGTTTATAGTTCAAAAAGTGGTTGGCCGCTTCTCCCAGGTAAGAGCAGCGTCAGATGGTTAAATCGTCCGTTGCTACCCTTGAAGTCGTTTACAAATAAGAATCAAAACGAACTGAGCAAATTTGCTGAACTACTACCTGAGTATTCGAGTGGAGTTCAAACAAGAGTACTACGAAAAACTCTACACAAGTCCAGAGGAGAGGATCCATATGGCGGAGAGAGTGAACGGTTTCAGAATGAGCTGGACGAGTTTAGGGAGCGATATGATGACGACGAGCACGACTACAAGCATCACACTAAAATTGATCACCACGAGGCCAAAGAGATCAGCTTTGTATACCCAATTCTATTGTCATTGTTAATCTTGGGCGCCCTTTTCATACCTTTCATTTCGCTCTTTTTCTTTCTCGCAGTCTCGGCGATGAATTGTAACGGAATCGGGAGCGGTTTTAGCCAAGTGACACCAGTTTTTGGCAGACGAAGGCGCCGGCGAAGCGTTGAAGGTTTTGCAAGCTTTGGAATTGGAGGCACGAAGAGGAGTGGTTATCTCAAGCAAAACGCATCCTCTTTGTCGTTGTCATCTCGGGATACAAAATCAACGCTTGATTTGGTTCCAATTACAAGACGCCTGCCAACTTTGGTGCTATTTGACGCTCTCCAGGATGCAGCCGGCGAGGAGGGGCAGGAGAGTGGCGGCGGCATTGAGTTGGACGACTATGAGTTTTGGCGAAAGCAGCTAGCGCGAAACACTGTCAAGCTCAGGAACGCGCTTCTCAAGTTTGGCGCGTGGATGAAGGAGCCCGAGTTTTGGGATTGAGCTGGCTGCAACGAGGCCAGTGGACGGGCTTAGGTTGCGCCATTGCGCCTTCTAGGTGGACCGAGCCGCTCCAAGTTGGCCATGCCGGCGCCAGAGGTGGACGCGCCTATCAGATGGAGCCGAGGATGGGGGGAGAGTGTGGCTGGTGGAGGCGGCGGAAGGGGCACACGGACTAGCCCATTGGACGCTCTTGGCGCCAAGCGAATCGTTGGTTTTTTAACTTATTTTATTATTGCCATTGGAGCTCAATTAATTAATAAATTGCCCCTCAGAAGGGAAGCCGAGCGAGCGTCTTGATGGTTCCACTCAGCTCCCATTGACAGTTGGCGGCCGGATGGGGGATGGTTGCTCTGGTTAGGCCGGCCTATTTTTGCGCTCCAAGGAGTGGTGTGTAAACAAGCGGCGTGTTTTGTTAGTGTTGAATTTCGCACGCTTGTTTGCGCAAATTATCTTGACTGCGCCGCTCAAATGGGTCTCGCCAGATCCATTCGAGGGCCTCGAGAGCTGAAACTCTCTGGGCGTCGGCTGGAATTGAAGCGGACGAGGCCACACAAGTGGAGCCGGCGGCTGCTCTCGCCTAGACTGGCCGCGCGCAGAGGTCCAATTCGGTCGCTCACGTTTGCCTTGCTTCGAAAGCTGCTCGGCCAAGTCCATAAAGGCACACAAATTGGCGTGGAAATTGATTACATGACAATAAAAGTCGTGTCCGCCGCCAGTGTCCACTGCGGCGCCGACTAGCAGCTCGTGCGGCGCCGCTCGAGGCAGATGGATAAACAGATTTGGTTTGAAGCCGCTGAGGCTTTGAAGACGCCGCCAGTGTCGCCGAGAGGCGGCGAGAAGGAGGAAGTGGGACAGGTGGTTTTGGGCGCGTTGTTTGCCTATGGCGCTGCCGCCGCCGCCGCAGCCGCAGCCGCCTCAGCTTCGAGCCAGGAATTCGCAAGTGTGAGAGCGGCCGGCCTTGCTCGCTTGGAGGAAGTGAGCGGCAGTGTTTGGGGTCAATTGAATTCGCTCGAACTGATTCACTTGGCCGGCGTTGGTGGAAGAATTTGTAGCCATTGTTGTCGTGATTGTTGCGCCCGCAACAAGTGGCGCTCAGCAGACGGCCGATCCAATCCCATCCAATCCGAACTGAACTGAACTGAACCAATCCAATCCAATCCAATCCAATCCAATCCGAGGGGACTGCAAATCAAATCAAATCAAATGGAATCAGCGATCCAGAGGTTGGAAGCGGCGCCACTTGGACGCTCGGCGGGCCCACTGTCGCATGTCAGGCTGGCCCGTGTTGCCGGCGCCTCCAAGCGGCGGAGGCCACTGCGAGCTGGCGAGCGGGCCGAGAGCGAGCTCAAACAAAGAGGGAGAGCAGCGCAAATGGAGGGGCGCAGTCACGAATGGACTCGCATCGGCCGATCCATCAAGCGGCCATTTGTTGGCCTCCGCTGGCCGGCCAAACTTTGCATCCGAGTTGCTGCTGGCTGCACCTGATTGCGCCTAGTTGGCCGCCGGCCAGCCAGCCAGCCGGCCGCTCACTAGTTGGCCGGCGCAAGCCAAGCAGAACACACAAGCCCATTGATATAAAATAAAAGCCTTGAATTGGCGGCGCCGCAACCGCCCATTAGTTACTTCCTGCGGCCAGTTGAGCGCTGGCGCTGACATTGGGCCGCCGCTCTGTTGGCCCTGTGATTGGTCGGCGGACTTTCGCCCCCTCCGCGGGCCGGCTGCTTGCTTGGTTGGTTTGTTGGCCGCCCGGCTGGCTGGCGTGCGGGCGCCCATCGATCACGGGCAGGCGAGCGGGCGGCGCACTTGTTGCGCACACCTGATCGATGGCGCCGGCGAGCGGGCGCATGCAAATGAGCCCGCAGAGCTGCCCGGCCGCCCGCCCGCTCGCCCAGCTGCCTGCTCCTGCCTCGAGCGGCCAGCCGGCCGACGACAATCAATCATGGGCCCTCGGCGGCCACTTCCGTCGGCGCTCATTAGGGGCGAGGGGCCGCCCATTGTCTCTGTGGCGCGCAGAGTGAAGGTGAGCGGCGGCGCCGGAATGCGTGGCCAATGCGCGCCGAGCGCCATGGGAGCGGCGCCGAGTGCGAGACTAATTCTCGCTAACAGTCCCTCAAGCGCCACTCCACCCTCTCTGGCTGCGGCGGTTGCAGCGGCGGTTGCTGCAGCGGTTGCTGCGGCGGCCCCAGCCTGACTGGCCCTCCGCCGGCCAGCCAGCTCCCACGCCAACGCGGCCCATTGGGTTTAGCCGCAACAAGTGCGCCCGCCGGCCGGCCCATCTGTTGCGGCCGGCGCGAGCAGATGGCCTCGCTGGCCGGCTCTGGGAGCACGTGCGCCGGTTTCCAGGTTTGGCGCCGCCGCCTCCCGTCGGCCGCCGCGAGTAGCGCCGCCAGGGGCGAGCAGATAAGAGGCGGCCAGGCTGGTCGGCTGGTCGGCCGGTTGGCCGGTTGGCTGGTTGGCCGGCTGGTCGGCTGGTCGGCCGGCGAACGTGAGAACCAAAACTGGTCGCGCGAACGAGAGCGGCGCTCGCGCTCCCGTTTGCGCCGGCCATTGTGGCGGCGCCGCATCTGCCGCCGGCCTTGACCCCGGCCGCGCAGGGGGCCGGCGCGCGCGCGCTCGCCAGCCTGCACGAGCTGTGGGAACCGGCGGCCGGGCTGGCCGCTGCCTGTGCCGGCCGCGCACACCTGTCTGCGGCGGCCGGGGCGGCCTGCGCGCCACCTGTGGGCGGCTCGCCGGTTGCTGGCCCATTTGTCGCTCGCAGGGCCGCGCCCAAGTGCAAACACGGCCGAGCAAATATTTGCGCCCGCTTAGCGTGCATTCGGCGGCGACAACTCTGCAAACTTAAGCGCCGCCGACTGCACGGCCGCCACGGAGGAGAGGGGGGGGGGCAAACAATCGGGTTTTAAGCGACGAGCGACAGGCGACAAAAAGGGAAGCCCTCCTTTTGCTCCTCCGAATTCCAAATTGGCACTCAGCTTCGAACACTTGAAGTTGGCCGCCGAGCGCGCGAGTCCATCAAAGTAATGATGTGCCGGCAGCTCCACTTCCGAACGCGCTAAGGAGCCCCCGAGCTGACCCCTTCGCTCCGGCGGGGGCGCCGCGCGAGTCGGCCGGCCGCGAGTGGCGCGCGCGCACTTCCGGCCGGCAGCCTATAGCCGGGCGGACATGCGCACTCGGCGCCCTCGCTCGCTGCCGCCGCCGCCGCCGCCGCCGCCACGTCCGGCCAGTCGAGCAGGTGGAGCGGCGAGCTGGAGCTCAGTGGGCGGCCAGAGAGGAGCGAGAGGAGCGAACATGGGCAGCGGAAACGCGAGCGCAATCAACCTGAGCAAGTGGGCGCCGCTTGCGGGCCGAGAGGCTGCCAGTTGCAAAGTGTCAAGTTGCTTCCTAATCGAGAACATCCTCAACCTGCCGAGCGCACTGGAGCGGCGAGCCAAGGAGACGGCCGCCTGTTGCCAACTCCAGCAAGCGGCGGCCGCTTGGCAGGCGGAAGTGGCCGCCGACCTGCGAGTTGCGAAGGCGCCCGGCGCCCTCGGCCAAATTGCAGCCTGTCGCGGCCAACCGCTGCAGCGGCCAGCAAGACGGGCCCAGACGGGCGGCCGCCAGCGCACCATGTTCAGCGAGTGGCAGCTCGCAATGCTAGAGTGGCGCTTCGCGAGGAACAAGTACCTGACCACAGGCGACAGGTTGAAGGTGGCCAGGCTGCTGCAGTTGAACCAGTTGCAGGTGAAGACTTGGTTCCAGGTGAGTGTCTCCTCTCTCTCTCTCAATTGACAGGCACTTGCGGCTGAGCGGCCCCACTGGCGCCGCCCGGCGGACGCTCTCCAAACGAGCGGCCCCAACACAATGGGCGACAAATGAGCGAGCGAGCGCGCGCAGAGATAACACCACCGACCACCAACAGGATGATTTATGGGCCCCAAATTATGGCTCGCTTCCGGCCGGCGAGCCGAAGCCAAGGCGCTTGAGCATGGGGTTGATGGGGGGGGGGGCGCCAGTCTAGTCTAGTCTTGCCTCAGCGAGTTAACTTGAGAGCGAGCAAGCGAGCGGAAGTGCGCAAGGCTGAGCCAGGGGAGCCGCTTATCTTCGGCCCATCGAGTGCGGCGCAAACTTTGCGTTGCCGCTTCCCATTGTGTCCAGGCCAATTGCAAAACGGTATCACGAGCAAATCGCCGCTTAAATCATCATGGCGCCCTTTTGTTGGAATGAAATGGAGCCAAATGGAGGGGAGATAGGAGAAAATACTAAGCGAACAATTGGTGTTAACTTACGCAAACTAGACGCCTTACAATTACCTAATATAATATCAACCGTTAAATCTTTGCCCGCCGTCGCCTTCTTCCTCTAAAAATTGGTGTCTCCAAACAAAATTTAACAACAATAGAATAGGAGGATGAAGTGGAAGAAGCAAATCTTGGCCAGCGGAGTGGCAAACTCGCCAACTAAACCAAAAGGTCGCCCTCGCCGAGATTCGATTCCGCCAATAGATGATTGATTGGCCTTCATTTCAATGAAAAAGGTTACATCCACATTACATGTGAGGAAGCCGCTAGGGGCGAGGGATGAGGCATATTCATGGGCTCGCCCGCGGCCTCTAGCGGGCGCCAACTAAACTAGTCTAACTGCTTTCAAACAACACAGATGGCGCTCGCTAACCTAACGCAAACTTCGCCCATGCGAGCACATAAACGTGCCCGAAAATTCCAGACCTTTCCCAATTCGCAACATCTCTCCTCCTTCTCACTCCCGTCTCTGATTTAAAAGTCTCCTGTCAACCTAAACCAAAACCACCTTTGTCCTCATCTCATTTAATCTAACCAAATTGAAAGTATTATTAAAAGCGCACCTATTCCATCACACCTAATACCAAACCACCTCGAACCTCATCCAAAACCGGGCACTTAGATCGAAGTGAACTGACATGGCCGAGCAAAACAACAACAACAAGGAGGCGGCTCTCAAGGAGAAGAGTCTCGGAAACGAACTCTACAAGGCGAAAAAGTTCAACGAGGCCCTCGAGCATTACAACAAGGCCATCGAGTTGGATAAGAGTGACATGACATTCTTGAACAACAAAGCGGCAGTTTATTTCGAGATGGCCAACTATGACGAGTGTATAAAGCAATGCAACATGGCTATTGACGTGGGTCGCGAAAACAGGGCAGACTTTAAGCTTATCGCTAGGGCTCTATCGCGTATGGCAGCAGCTTACCAGAAGAAGGACGACTTGGACCAAGCGAGAACATTCTTTCAAAAGTCGCTCAGCGAACATAGAACTCCCGACACCCTGAGCAAGTTGAGCGAAGTTGAGAGGATTCTTAAGGAACGAGAGCTGAAGGCTTACATCGACCCAGAGAAGTCGCTGGAGGAGAAGGCGAAGGGGAACGAGTTTTTCCAGAAGGGCGACTACCCGTCGGCCATCAAGCATTACACTGAGGCCATGAAGCGCAATCCAGATGACGCCAAGATCTACAGCAACCGAGCTGCTTGCTACCAGAAGCTGGCCGAATTTAAGATGGCCTGCGATGACGCGGAGGAATGCATTAAACGTGATCCTAAATTTGTCAAGGGTTACATCCGCAAGGGAATGGCTCTACTCGCCATGAAGAAGTCCACTGAGGCCTCGGAGGCCTTCCAGGCGGCGCTCGAGATCGACGAAACAAACTCTGAGGCGCTGGATGGATATAGGAAGGCGCTCGGTTCCACCGACCCCGAGGATATCCGCAAGAGGGCGCTCAATAATCCTGAGGTACAGGAGATACTCAAAGATCCGGCCATGCAAATGATCCTTCAACAGGGCCAAGCTGACCCCAAAGCCTTACGCGAGCACCTCCAGAATCCAGAAGTTGCAAAGAAGTTCCAGAGACTAATGGAGGCTGGAATTATCCAACTGCGGTAAGAGTTCAAGCAACACTTTCGCCCCAAGCTTAGCTGGCTCTTATCTTCTCTGAACCTTTAGGCGGCGGCCAAGGATACCTGCCTGTTTTCCTCCTATATTGTGTTCAATTAAAGCCGACTTTGCACCAACAAGTGAAATAGAGACAATTAAAACTCATTACAGTAAAAACTGAAGAGACTTACGCCCAAGCAAAGTGGGCACGCGCAAACAGGTCCACTTGCGCGTGACTTGTAGTTTCCGGAGGCCTGATTGCATTGACCTGTCGTCTGTTCCGGCGCCAGCCCACTTGCCATTGAGGGAGGCTCTGTTTGCTAGAGGTCACAAACTGTGACAGCTACAACAGTGTGGAGTTTGCACAAACAGGTGAGTGCTGCCCGTTTCCGGAAATCACCGCAACAAGTGAGGGGCTCGCGCGAACTTGGAAAAAAGCGGAAGGGCCGACTTCCGAGAGATTAGCTCTCGCTCGAGTGAAACCAGAGATCGTGTGCCATAAACGGTGGTCCAGCGTTGCTTGCCTTGGGCCAGATGGTTGGGAGGAGGGGGCAAACGCAGGTAATGGAGGGGCTAGTGGTGGAGGAGGAAGCGGCCGGGTCACGTAGGCAGGGCGCAGTGTTGGTGCGGCAGCTTGTCTGACGATGCGGTAGGAAGTTGAAATTAATCTGTTGCTCCGTTGCGTAAGATTTTTAGCTGCGGACAGGGGAACTGTGGATGTGAATGATGGCAAAAAGATAACCATATGATTTAGGGGCAGACGGAGCTCAGATTTGAATAGGAATAGGGAAACATTCACACGTTTCGCTTCCTTAGTCTCTATGAGGCAACGACAGGAACAGGACTGGCAGGTTTGAGTGGTGAGGTTGTTGTTGTTGCTGCCAGTGCTGCTGCGGTTCCACCTCCCTGCGCCTCCGTCCGGCCAGTGGGGCGAATGTTGCGTTGCCGTTTCCACTGCAAGTTGTGGCCGGCCAATTGAGCCCGCCACGACCTCTTTCCGCGGCCTGGTCGCTGGCTGCTCGTTGCGCTGATTCCTGTTGGACGAGGTCGGCCGCTAGCGCTCGAGTCTCCAAAGTGTCACCTGAACTAAAGCGTCCTCCCTCTTGCCTGCCCGTCCTCGGCCCTTCCCTCGCCCTTGACTCTCTGCCTGTGCTTTTGGCCACAAGGCGGGCGCCCAGGTTGTTATTAGCTCAATTGTTGATGCAGCCGCAAGCGGCGCCCTCTCTCTTTCCGCTCTCGCTAATTTCCACTCCACAAACCAGCCTCACTCTCCTCCATCAACTGACCACAACTTCCTCCATTTGTCGTTGCGCTCATGTGTGAGAAAAATGGTTGCCCTCCAGTTCATTCATAGATTTTTGATAGTTTTCCAAAGGTTGGCGCCGGCGCCACTTCCTCTGCAGGGAGGAGGAGGCAGCGCTCGTTGTTGGCCAGTTGCACAGCTTGCAGCCTCCTAGAAGCGAGAGCGGAGCAAACTCGATGATGATTAATAGACAAGTGTGAGCTGATGGCGCAACCGTTTGGCTTCCGTCGGCCGATGGGCAGCGCTCGTGGGACTTGAAAGGGGCCGAGGGGAGCCGACAAGTGGCCAGGTTGGCGCGCTCAACACATGTCGCCCGGCTTGAGCTGCCAAAACTTTCTCTCGGCGCTAAACAATCGGCCGCAAGTTGATTTGGGTCAGTGAGCTGGTTTTGTCTCCGTCTGTTGGTCGCCTGTTCTTTTTTTGGCACATTGAAGTTGACGCCGACGCATCGGCCGGCAACAAACTGCTGCTCGCGTGATCTACCTGGCCGAAGTGTTGTCGCCGCAATTGGAACAATGCGGCCGCAACAAGACTTCAATCTGGGCCATTGTGTTCGAGTGCGCCGATCGATCTGATTGGCGCGTTCGGTTTCGGAGTTTCAACTGTTTTAAAGGCTCGCGTGACGAGCGAGCGGCACAGGCCGACGACTTCTCGGGTCTGAAAAGGAGGGTTTGTTGCGGCCAATTCGTGTGGCTGCAGCCGAGAGGCGAGCTAGCGGCAGCGGCGGCCGCCCAAGGAGCGGGCAAAATTCAATTAGGCGCCTCCAATTGGCGCCGCTTCCACAATAACTGGAGCAAACGAGCGGCCCAACAGCGAGTTGCGTGTCCACGCGATTCGGCCAGTTGGCCGTTGAACCAGTGAACTCTGGTCTTCCGGTTTCGTTTGGTCTGGTCTGGTTCGGTTCGGTTCGGTTCGGTTCGGTTCAGTTCAGTTCAGTTCAGTTTGGTTGGGTTTGGGCGCCGGCGGTTGGCGCGTTTCTGCGCCAACAAGTGTTGTCGCGCGACCAGAGCGCCCTGCTTTCGAGTTGAGTTTGCGTTAGAGTTCGAGTTCGAGTTTGTGTTTGCGCTGTTTGCTGGCAGCTTTTGATTTGGCCGCGACTGTTAGCTCGCTGGCTGTCCGTCAGCGGGCCGAAAATCGATTATTTAATTTACCTGTCAAAAGGTGCGCTTCGCCTTCGCGCTCGGCTCTGCTTCTGGCTGGGCCGGCGCTCCTGTGTTGGGCCTTCTTCCAATTCGGCGGGGCTAAAATCAACAACAAACAAGAGGGCTGAAGCTGGAGCTGGAGCTGGAGCTGGATTTCCTGCCAAGCGGCGGCTCCACTCTGCCGCCTTTTTGGCCGACTCGCTCAAGCTGAGCCGGCGGCGAGCGAGCGAACGCGCGCGCGCCCGCCAGCCTTACCTGTCTGGCCCACTGGGCTGGCCGAGCAAACACAGGCGCCAACTTCCGCCGCGCGGCCGCCGCTAGAGTGTGGCGGCGGGCAGGGCTGGCGCCGGTTCGCGTGCTCGCTCAGGTGAGCGCGCTCGCTCGTTCATTTGGAGCCATTGAGTTAATGATTATCGGCGCTGGCATTAGCGGCGGCGGCGGCGGCGGCGGATTATGGCTGTTGCAGCGAGATTGTTTGCTTTTTGTTGCGCAAACTGGCTGACTGGCGGAGTGGCAGAGTGGCAGGTTTGCCCGTCAGCAGCCGGGCCAACCTGCCAGGTAGGTGGGACGGGCGGGAAGGATCGGGCCAACAACATGATGACTTTTTGTCAATTAAACTGAGCGCTCGAGTGGCGGACAAACTGCGCTGCGCCGGCCGCCAGCAGAGTGGAGCAGGTAAGAGCCGCAAACTGGATGACGAATTGTCGCCAGTTTGCGCTGCCTGCTTGCAGTTGCGGCGCCGCCGCCGCCGGCTGAATGGGCTGAATGAGATGAGTGGAAGCCTTCCACTGAATGGGCCCGCAGAGTGAATGGATGCGCCACAAACGAAGCGATAAGTCGGCAGCCAGCTCGCCACACAGCCTGGCCTACAGTTGGCCGCTCTGCGCCGCGAGCTCTCCGGCGCAATACTGACCCTCGTCATTGTGCTGTGGCCGCCGCCGCCGCCGCCGCCGCCGCCGCCGC
>ENA-UOVY01000674-UOVY01000674.1-plant-metagenome-genome-assembly--contig:-NODE-674-length-12665-cov-5.117446_pt1 | contig 12665 bp, 5 predicted proteins | sample MGYA00249840_ERZ761561 | MGnify/ENA primary metagenome ERZ761561 (study PRJEB28882, sample SAMN05720143) | plant metagenome | isolation source: Guanajuato, Mexico | place: Mexico:Guanajuato, Mexico... | reverse complement strand
GCCATGTCTCAATTGGTTCGCAAAAGCATGATGCTTTAATAACTGCTGGGAAGGCTAGTTATATTGGGAAAGAGAAAAAAAGCGTGATAACAGGTAGCCCATTATTAACCAAGGTAGTAAATAATGAAACAATTTATCTGCGCGCAGATACTTTTATTATTTTGGAAAAAAATGAGCCACCAGAGCAAGAAGTTCATGCTTTAAACCATGTTAGACTCTACCAAGAAGTTTTGCAGGGTATTGCAGATGGCGCTGTCTACAATACCAGTAAAAACACCATTTATTTACATAATAAGCCGGTTATTTGGTGCGGTCAATACCAAATTACAGGAGAAGAAGTGCACTTGTCTATAAAGGAAGCAGAACATGTGCGTATGTATATAGATAAAAATTTATTTATGGCCTCAGAGAATTTAGTTGGTCATTATAATCAAGTAAAAGGGAATAAACTAGTTGGACTTTTTAAAGAAGGTGTGATTGAAAAAATGTCGATAAGTGGTAATAGTGAGAGTATATATTTTGCGCTTGGAGATAACAACGAGTTGGTAGGTATGAACCATATCAAGTGTAATGGTATGGAAATGACTATGGTTGATAATACATTGGCGCAAATGACTTGCCAACCCAAACCAATAGGTGTCTTTTACCCAGCAGAAAATTTAAAAGAAGATCAAATGAAATTACCTGGTTTTGTTTGGTTTGGTGAAAAATGGCCTACGAAAGCAAATATTTTAGAAGAACCGCTTAAAGAGATGACGGATCAAAATCCCTAGTTTTTTGTATCCGTTCTTTCAATGGCGTCAACTTACGGAAATTTTACCAGGACCCGTTAAATATTCCTTTGACCAATAACTTGGCTGAGCGACAAATCAGACATTACGTCTCCTATCGTAAAAATTCCTACTTCACTCAATCAGATCGCGGTAATGCTTTCTTAGAAAGGGTCATTTCTTTGTACCTAACTTGGAAACAACAAAAACTAAATCCTTTTCAACAGCTACTAACTTTAATCCATTAAAAACCACAGTGTTGAACGGACACTACTAAATTATATATAATTAAAAAACCTATTTTTTAAGCTAGAAAACATGATTTAAGGCTGTAATAAATAGGCTTTTATAAAGCCATCAATGGCACCATCTAAGACATTTTCTACATCTTTTCGTTCATATCCTGTTCGGTTGTCCTTAATAACTTTATAAGGATGTAGTACATAGCTTCTAATTTGAGCGCCAAATTCAATCTTTTTTTTGCTCCGTTCTATTTGTTGTTGCTTGGCTCTTCTTTTTTCTAGTTCTTGCTGATAGAGCTTAGATTTAAGCAATTGCAAAGCTTTGTCTCTATTTTGTAGCTGAGAGCGTTCTTGTTGGCATTCTACTACTGTTCCAGTTGGTATATGCTTTACACGAACTGCTGTTTCCACTTTATTGACATTTTGCCCACCGGCTCCACCAGATCGAAAGGTATCCCAACTTAGATCGGCAGGATTTATTTCAATTTTTATGGAATCATCGATAACAGGGGCTGCATATATCGAAGCAAAAGAGGTATGTCTTTTACCAGCCGCATCAAAGGGAGAAAGACGTACGAGCCGATGAATACCCACTTCTGCTTTGATGTACCCATAAGCATAGGGGCCTATTACTTCCAACGTAACGGCCTTTATACCAGCACTATCCCCTGGCTGATAATGAATTACCTTAACGTTATAGCCCTGTTTAGCTGCCCACATGGTATACATACGTACCAACCTATGGGCCCAATCTTGGCTTTCTGTGCCACCTGCACCTGGCTTTATATCTATCATGGCATTTAAATGATCCTCTTCTCCATCCAACATTTTCTTTAATTCAATGGCTTCTAACAAAGTAGCAAGCCTAGATGCTACAAGAGACAGCTCTTCTTGAGCCATGGTATCTTCTTCAAATAAAGATTCTAATAAAAGCAGTTCATCCCATTGGTTCTGTAAGGTATTGAATTGATCAATGGTTTCTTTTAAAGTTTTTATTTTTTGGATGGTTTGTTGGGCTTCCGCTGGGTTTGACCAAAATAAAGGAGAAGCAACAGCTGATTCTAACCACTGCAATTGTCTGTTTTTATCAGCATAGTCAAAGAAAGTCCCTTAAGGCTTCTATTCTTTCTCCTAGGTGGGGGTACTTGGTTTTCATAAAACTTATTTTATATAAACTACTTTTTTGTAAAATGAATCCGATTGCCTATAGCATGTTCTACTTGATCGGGAGCAAATATATGATGGGTAACGCGTATCATTTTTTTATCTTTAGTTAGTTCACTTAGTGGATTACTATAATCTTCAATTGTATTAGGGAAAGTATAGATCGTTGTATAGGTGGACTCTTTAAAAAAGGAGGCTAAATCCAAACTTTTCACTAATGAATTATCATATTCCTGGTAAAAAAATAGCTTTTTTGCAATACCATTTAGATCCTCTCGAATAAAAAGCAGATCATCAAGACTAAAATAGGTAATTTTAGGAGGATCCAACCCTTTATTAAGCGCTCCTATTGCTTCATTAAGTGCTTGAAGTGTATTAAAGTTAAATACCAAATTAAATTTGAGCATCTTTTCATCATATGCTATACCTATCTGGCTAATACCCGCTATTTTTTCAAATTTTGTGCTAGCACTACTAAATGCTTTATAACCAATAGCTTTAGTTATATCTTTATAATTTTTATTTAGGTATTTAATAACCGAAATTAAATAACTGGTCTTCGTTAAATCTACTTCAATGCTAAATTGACCAGATCCATCTTTATTAAAATCGGCCTTTTCTATAAAATCTACTCCTAAAGCAAAACTATTAGAGAAAGATTGAAAAAAAAAGAGCAATAGAAAAACTAGAAACCTTGCTTTTGGGGTATGGATCAGCATAAAGAATAAAGCATAAAAAATAAAAAAATAGTTACCTTTTATATCCAAATACTTTGTGTAGATGGATAAACACATAATAAATATATTATTTCTATTAAACAATAGCTATTGATTTTGTAACGTACAAACCACTAAAAGCAGCAGAATTTTAAGTTGTCGAACCATTTCTTGACTCTAGACTTTAGCATTTGATACATCCAAGGTTGTTAAAAGTTTATTAAAGATCAAGGCTTTTATTTTGCCCTATTATTGTTCCAATAAAAGAAACAAACAAAGGATGAGGTCTAAATGGCCTAGAAGTATATTCTGGATGAAATTGTACGCCTATAAACCAAGGATGCTCATTTAATTCTAGCGCCTCAACTAGTATTCCGTTAGCTGAGATGCCACCTATCCGCATACCAGCTTTTTCAAATAAATCCTTGTAGTTGATATTAAATTCAAAGCGATGTCTGTGGCGCTCTAAAATACTTTCAAGTTTGTATATTCCCTTAATTTTACTGCCATTAATCAAAAAACTCTTATAATTTCCAAGACGCATGGTACCGCCTAAATTTGACCTACGTGTACGTGTTTCTTTTTTGTCCCCATGATACCAATTAGTCATTAAGTCAATCACATTAGTACAATCATTTGTAAACTCTGTAGAACTTGCATCCTTTATTCCAAGAACATTACGCGCAAATTCTATAGCCATTAACTGCATACCGAGACAAATACCAAATAAAGATATCTTATTTTTTCTAGCATATTCAATGGCCTTAATTTTACCCTCTATACCTCGTGTACCAAATCCCCCCGGAATCATAATACCATTTACCTCGTCTAGCTTCTTATATAACTGATTACCTGTTTCATCTGAATTGATCCATATTAAGTGCACTTTACATTTATAGTGAATACCTGCGTGTAAAAAAGCTTCTAAAAGAGATTTATAAGCATCCTGTAATTGATTGTATTTGCCTACAATTGCCACACGAACGCTCTTTTCATGGGCCATGATCCCACTTTCAATCAAGTGCCATTTATCTAAATTGATCTTATCTGTATGGTCTAAGCTAAAATATGTTATTATTTTCTTGTCAACATCTTGCTTATAATAAGAAAGAGGTACATGGTATATGGTTTTTTCATCAACAGCAACTATTACGCTATGTTTTGGGACACTGCAAGCAACTGCAATTTTATCTAATAAAGAATCTGGAATCTCTCTATCAGATCTACAGATTATCAAATCTGGTTGAATCCCTATAGATCTTAGTTCTTTAACGGAATGTTGTGTGGGTTTAGTTTTGAGTTCCCTAGCAGTTGCAATATAAGGCAACAAAGTTAGATGTACACATAGGGTATTGGTGCTACTAAGTATATACTTGATTTGCCTAACTGCTTCAAGATATGGCAATGCTTCTATATCTCCTACTGTACCTCCTATCTCGCATATTATGAAATCTACCTTATTTTCACCAAATCTAATAAAATCTTTTATCAAGTTTGTTAAATGGGGTATGATTTGAACCGTTCCTCCAAGATAGGCTCCTGCTCTTTCTTTATCTATAAGCTTTTCATAAATTTTTCCGCTAGTTATCGTATCATGTTTAGAAGCAGGGATATCTGTAAATCGTTCATAATATCCAAGATCTAAATCAGCCTCTACGCCATCAGATGTAACAAAGACCTCTCCATGTTGATACGGACTCATAGTGCCAGGATCTACATTTAAATATGGATCAAGCTTTTTTAGCTTAATACGATAGCCACGCGCTTGCAATAGTGCTGCTATGCTTGCTGCACATACTCCTTTTCCTAACGAAGAAACTACTCCCCCGGTAATAAAAATATATCGACACATAATCTTTATCTTAAAACAAGATACCACAGGATAGTAGTGTTTTACTGCTTATAATCTATGGTGCTATCATATTTCTTTGAATCTATGGCGCCAATCCAGACCACTATATTAATGGATAATAAGTTGTATACTTACTGGGCTGCTGCATACAATCTTATTTTCGTATTTTGCCCAATAGCTAATCTCTAAAGTTTGGTTCCCTGCTGATTCATTTTTATATGCATCATACATATTGTTTGTTAATTTCTGTTCCATTTTGTCAGTAAGCTCATCTTGGAAGATCAAAAACGTACCATCATAAGATACCGATTCATTTTTACTTTTATTTTCAATAAACTTATCAATTACAGAACTATAATCATCCATTTTTGAACCATTTGGCTTTTCCGATTTAGTGATTAAAAAGCCTCTATCCGCAAGATTATTTTTATCTAATTGGCTAAATGTTACATTAGGGAGCATATACTCAATATAGGATTTTGACAGAGGATTCCACCAATCAGATTTAGTTAAAGTAATATACGCATTCTTATTATCTAAGGTTATATCTATTGGCCGATTCGATTCTAGTATATATTTTTCGAGTAGCTCCGGTTTTTCTTTTTTTTGTATGGTTATTTTTTCTTTTTGTGTGCAAAATGTAAGCTTGTGGTTTTCTTTAGAAAACAAGCATACAAAATATTCATAATCTGCTGCACCACTGAAAAAGTCTATACAAGATTGATCTAGCAGTTTACCCGGATGAGTGACTAGACAGATGGTTCCATCGTCGCTTATACCAGCTTTTTGGTTCGATGCATCCAATTTTTTAAACAAAGATTCAATGGTAGCCGTTCGCCAAAGCGTACCCTTTTGTAAAAAAAGCAAAGATCGCTTTAGATAAGGTGGTAATGATGTTGCTCGACCATTAACGGAATATTCGATTTTAAAATCAGATAAGGTAATCTCTTGCCTCCCCTCTGATACTTGCTCACTGCAAAGGTTTACATTGGATACTTTTAAATGATGGCCATCATCTGTAAAGAGGATAGTAGGACTAGAATATGATTTTGATCTACAGATTATATGCTCCATTTGACTCAAGTAGCAATGTTGATTTTGAATCCAATAACAAATTATCTTAAACTTACCGCCTTGAATAGGCACTTGGCTACTTAACAACTCACCTACTATAGGAGGATCTATTGCCCTTAATTTACCTGGAATGATAACCATTTCATCATTAAAAGCTGTAGGTACCGTAGGCCATCCATCTTCAGAAGCGATCACTTGCTGAACCAATGGATAAGGGTTAATAGGTTCTCTAACCAATATAAAACCCATTTTGGCACCATCTTTTAGGTAGGCATTTTCTATCTTACCTTTTAAGAACCAACCTGTGGTATTATTAATTTGTTCTTCAATAGGATACATAGCTTCTAACCCAATATTTTGATAATTGGGCAGCGCTTCATCTTTACCTTTGGTATTTATTTGAAGTGAGTTAGTCGAAATAATATAATCCTGTGGAGAGGCACCATTTGGGAGGTATACCATATGCACCGCATATGGTTTTGACATTAATTTTTTGTAATCTTGTTCTTTTATTTTAATAATCCATTCGTTTATACCTATATCGGGTTTATGCCAATAAATAAAACTATCTTCACCTTGCCATAGTAATGTTTCAACGTTATCTTTAGCATTTATCCCACTTTTTACTATAGCTGATGCTTTATTAGGCGACTTAGCACCATCTACTATCCCTATAAAAGCCAATTGACCCTTCAATGGAAGCTCTATATTAGAAATGGTCCCTTTATATTGAACTAAGAAATCTGTTTTTGCCCCTCCCATGCAGCTGATGCTTCCTAGTTCCCTGCAAGAAGAAAGAGAAAGGACAGGCGGCTTACTCGGTAATGTTGTATGAGCTTGTTGTATATCTTTATGGTCTAAAATCGATGAAATCGGTACCTGTTTACAGTTAGAAAAAGTAAAAAGCAAATAACAAAATAGCGATAGGATCAATTTATTTGTATTGTACAACATAATTAAAGATCAATTAATAGGATTGATAACTTGATAAGTTCATAACTTATTTTCATAATTGCAAATGTAAAATACATTTTTAATCAGTAGTATATCTTCAAGATCACTACATGAATCTTTCTACTACTCAACGATCCAAAACAAAACAATGGCTTCTTGCATCCAAGGTAGCTTCAGGCGAGTCATAGACCAAGGAGGTAGTAACTCCACTGTATCATAGTCCTGATGCATCATCGTGAGATGCCAAGACCTGCTTTCTGATCCATTATCAACCTGTTGTATAGTCAAAATTCCTATTCTATTTAAGAAGTAATGGTTCAATATATTTTGGAGCGGAACATCTTGATATAGCATAGTATCTTTAAGTTTTTTTAAACTTTTCCATCGTGTTATTACTTTTTCAATAAGTGGTTCGGTATGGATGGTTATCGCTTCCAATGCGTCAGCAGCTATTAAACTATTGGCGGCTATTTTTTTTGTATTGTCCTGTAAGGGTTGCTGTTCTAGCTGAGCTACCATTTCTGCTTGCGGCTGATCATACCCATCATCGCTTGCATCTATAGGGCTATAGGGTAGCAATACCGCGTCATAGGCTAATCCACAAAGTAGCTTGGGAAGGGTAAGTTGCCATTCTGGACTGTTTAGCTTTCCTGTAACTAAGTATTGCAAGAGATAAACTGCATTATGGGCTGCTTGCTCACAAACAAATTCATTGCGAACCATTAGGTTATGGACCTTAAAAAAATCATAGAAAAAAGGCCATAGAAAAACCAATCCAGTATTTTTGGTATAAACCCGAACCTCTTCTGTTGCCACACTATTTTTCTTAGCTATTTTTTTTTCTAGAGTTGTTGCCAACTGCTCTAATGGATTATTTACTACCGTTGAGGCGTCAATCTTATTTTGATTCATCTGCTTGATGAGTGGCTTGAGTAAGTTTATGATTTTATTTTTTTTGGGGTTGGTAGCTTCATTGGCTACGATTGAAGTAATAACTTGGTAAACAGTTTCTTTTGGATAATAGATAGTCAGTAATATACGGTGTACAAACTCCATTTCTTCAATTTGACTTTTTGTAATTAAATAATGCATAATAGAAATACAGAGTTCTTTTTTCCATCTACATAGATGGTCGCCTGGTATAATAGTGTATGGCAATGCATTGCTTAATAGATCAAGGTAGTGCATTATAAATGGAGCTTTTTCTTTTGCCAAACAAGCTATCATCTTTATAGTAATTTCTTCACTAAAATAATATACCATACGTCTGGCTGCCAATTCATGATTATCCTGCTCTTTAAATAGTTTTAATAAATCCAATGGTTGATCCACCATGTATTGCATCAATTCATTGCCTAATGTGGCCATGGCCAGAGGATATGCTTGGGAAAGAAAAGATAAGCTTCCATTGAGCAATAGATACAGTTTGGTTAAAATAGGCGTTTTGTAGCCACGTTGTATGGCTTCTTGTTGAATCCCTTTTCGATATTTTTCTTCTATCTTATATAATGAAGTGGCTAGTTTTTCTACTTCTGGGATCCCTTTGGGATCCTGAATAAAGATTCGAAAGGTTTCTAGTAGTGTAGTGGGTGTAATTTGTAAAACATTGCTCCATTCGGTAGTGAGCGCTGCAAGCCAATTGTCTTTGGCCATCCATGTTATAGGTAGTGTTTTCAATACACTATCCCAAAATAAACTTCTAGTAATATTTTGTTGAACTAAACCTTCTGTAGCACACCATAATTGGTAGCTTCCTTGTATAAAGTTTGCCAATCTTTTTCCTATGTCATTATGATTTCGAACCAATGATATGAGTTGGCTAGACGTAAAATTTGCAATAAGGCGTCGTCGTACATGTATTTTATCTTGTGCTAAGGAAAAAGTAGGCAAATGTTCTATCACATCATTCAATAAAGCGGTAACGTCTGTATATTGCTCTAATTGACCGGTATGTAGAAAAAGGGTCCATCTTTTGGCAACGCGTTGTTGCTTGCCTTGTAAAGAATCGGTAATTTGCTTGTAGAGCGCTGTGCCAATGGTTGACTGTAATCGCTTATCAATAGTTGGCAAGTGTTGCACAACCAATTGGTAGACTACCGATTGAGATACATCAGCTCCATCGGATGCTCGGACCCTATGTTTAATAGCTGGTATCAGCTTACTATAGTAAAGCGGAAGCAAAGTTTCCTCTAAAGAAAATGTTTCATGTGTAAATAGAAACATAAAGTCTACTTCATCTATCTTATTTAAGTTCAGGAGTGCTAGATTTTTTTTGAGTAAAGAAAAGGTCTCTGCTAAATGGTAATCTGTTATCTGTTTGGCACCATCAATCAACTGATCACATAAAATAGTTGGACTGCACGAAGTTTGTATCCCAAGATGGTATAATATCCGTTCTATATATTGCTTTTCAGTAGTAGGTGGTATATGAATAATCGCTGCTTTAATAAACACTTCTTTTATGAACCGGATATTGGTCAGCTGTTCTGTACACTGCAATGCTTTTGATTGAGTAATAGCCTGCTCTAGTCTATCTAATATCTGATCTGAAAAAGGAACAAAGGCCTGCAACAATTTTTTTAATATTGGTTCTGTGGTATTTTGTATTAACTTTCTTAAGATAGTTGCTTCTTGGCATAAAGGTGTAAGATGATCTCGTATTTGTTGGCATGTTGCATCTCCCAATCGTTTGGCTATTACATAAGCTGGCACCAACTGGTCTTTGGGCAATTCATTATAAAGTAAGAAATCTACTACATCAGATATGTTACTTTCTAAGCCCGAAATAGCATCCCTATTTAAGTAGCTAATAGCTGACAGTTTCCCATCAGTATGTAGACTATTATCGTGGTCCATCCTTATTTTTTTACCATCTGGTAGAAGAGATGCTTGAGTAATAGATACCAAAGGTCTCATGATCTCTCCTACTGCTGGATGATAGGTATGCGTGGCACACAGTATGGATAGGTGTTGCTTACTGATGAGGCCATTCGAAATATGTTGCCTAAATAACGATTGAATTGCTTTAAGATAGACTATTTTAGAATGTTCAAAGGCACAATAGGCTAAAGTATTGGCTTTAACAGCACAGGTAGATGCAATAGTAGCAGTAGTAGCTGTTGCAAGCGCTGAAAAATCATCATATAACGTTGCTATATAAGGATCTATAGATTGCAAAAATCTAATAAACAGTGCATCAGGTAAGCATTTAATCAGTTTTTTCCTGTTTTCTTTTTGTTTAAGCCAGCTTTTTACTAAGGAACGTACACCAGATTGATCTATCGCTACCTTAATTTCATTAATGGCTCTGGATCGTTCATCCGCTGCTATAGTAGGATGGATTATCCGTTCTAATGCTTTTAATAGATTAGATAATCCACCTTCTGAAATTGCAACTCTATTTAAGTAAGTTGGCTGGGTAGAGACCAGTTGAGGATTGGTATCTATACGCTCATCTGAATAGATGGTTGTTTTTGAACCATCTGATACAACGGAGGTTTGTGCTATAGATACCAACGGCTCGATTACAGCTGCTACTTTTGAATGATAGGCATGCGTAGCATACAGTATGGATAGGTGTTGCTTGCTGATAAGGCCATTCGAAATATGTTGTCTACATAACAATTGAATCGCTTTAAGATAAACTGGATGTTCAAAGGCACAATAGGCTAAAGTATTGGCTTTAAGAGCGTAAGTAGATGGAGTACTGGTAGTAATAGCAGTCATGATTTGGCTAAAATCAGCGTATAGCGTTACGATATAAGGATCTATAGATTTCAAAAATCTAATAAACAGTGCATCAGGTAGACGTTTAATCAAATTGTCCCTATTCTGCTTCTTTTTAAGCCAATGCTTTACTAAAGAACGTACACCAGGTTGGTCTATTGTTGCCTTAATCTTACCAATAGCTGAGGATAGTTGGGCTACAGTAGGGCTGCTTATGGCTTCTAATACTTTTAATACCTTTTCCTGGTTTTTAACATCGTTAAAATATTCAAAGGCACAATAGGCTAAAGCATTGCCTTTAATGGTGGATATTGGCACGATTGTAGAAGTGGTAGCCGCGATCTGACCAAAATCGAGTGTTACATAAGGATTTATAGATTTTAAGAATCCAACAAACAATTCATCAGGCAAGCGTTTGATCAATTTTTCCCTGTTTTTCTTTTCTTTAAGCCAGCTTTTTACTAAAGAACGTATACCCGGTTGATCTATTACTGTCTTAATAGTACCAATAGCTGAGGATAGTTGATAGGGAGCCATGGTATGATTTCCTATTTTATCCAATTCTTTTAGTACTTTTTGCTGATGGTGATCATTTTGATACCAGTATTTCGGTGGCGTTGCAACCATATCTCGTAACTGAAACACCAATGCCTTAATAGTTGGGTTATATGAAGATTTTTTTTCATTTTGTTCATAACAAGCGTGTAGTTTTTCTAGGATTGTTTCATAGCTGGTAGAAGTTTGAATAGCTGCTTGCTGGAGGAGTATTTGCAAAAAATAGATTCGGTCTATTTTATACTTTTGCTGGTTAATGATGGCTAATAGAGCCATTCCATGTAGTTGCTGTTGCAGTGTGTATGGTCTATTGGTCAAAATCCCCACTTGATGTAACAGTAGTCCTACTTCGGTTAATATAGGTGTAAAGTAGGGTATAGGCTGTTTTAATAAATAAGCAAGCGTATCGGCCACAATAGTTTGGGAAAAAAGTGTCATACAACGTTGAACGGCTTTTTCTTTTTTCGTTAAATTAGACCAAAGTTGTGCTATAAGTAAAGGAGTATGGTGGAGCAATTCCAGATATGTTTTTTCAATTTGTTTTTCAGAACGTTCAACCATCCACCAGGCGAAGTTACCTTCTGATAGATAGTGTGCTATAGCCTGCATTTTTGCATTAGGTAGTGGGATTATTTGATTTATACTAGGGTTATGTAGTACCTTATCAATCTTTTCTTTTAACTTAACCATTAAGATCTGTTCCACCTGATAAGGTAGTTGTTTATCAAGGGTAGATAGATTTAAATCACCTACATCTATTACAAGCTTATCTAAATGAATAATTGCATCATCCGGAACATATTGAGAAAATAATTTTGATAATATAGGCATAATATGCCTATGGACCACTTGATCAAGGGTATGTTGGCGTATGTTATTTTTACTATGCTCATCAAGCGTAACCTCGATCCGACTACGTAGAATGACATGATGGGTTTTTGTAGGCATAACCACTTAAGTTGGATATAATGGGTTTAAAGGCTGCTTCCCTATTTCTGGAAAATTGAGAACAAGACAATAGCCAATATCATATAAACCAGTCCTTTGATATCACTGAATATTGTTAGGCAAAAGGTTAACGAGTCTGTATGTAACCTACCATAATTTCCTATATACAAACCGAATCCTATTTAGCCATAAAAAAGCATCACAAAAGTAGACTATGTCTTTTCACGATTGGAAAGCGGCTATAAATCGATTCTTTATCGAATTTGAAGGAAGATTCCCTTAAAAAACACCACTTAAACAAAATGACTTACAGGCTATCAAGATCGATTACTTACTTTTTTTTTCTTGGCTACAGATAGCACCAGCTTTTAGTAATAATTCAACTATGTCTTCATAACGCATTTCTGATGCCATATCAAGAGCGGTGTCTCCATATCTATTTTCTTCATTGACCAGAATTCTTTTATCTTTCAGTAAGGCTTCAATTATTTCTGTATGACCATTCTGTGATGCCATATGAAGAGGGGTACAGCCATTTTTATCTTTTTCATTGACCTGAAATCTTTTATCGTTCAGTAAGACTTTAACTACTTTTATATGACCATTCTCTGATGCCATATGAAGAGGGGTACAGCCATTTTTATCTTTTTCATTGACCTGAAAT
>ENA-UOVY01000673-UOVY01000673.1-plant-metagenome-genome-assembly--contig:-NODE-673-length-12717-cov-608.386195_pt1 | contig 12717 bp, 11 predicted proteins | sample MGYA00249840_ERZ761561 | MGnify/ENA primary metagenome ERZ761561 (study PRJEB28882, sample SAMN05720143) | plant metagenome | isolation source: Guanajuato, Mexico | place: Mexico:Guanajuato, Mexico... | reverse complement strand
CCTCCACCTCCACCTCCTCCTCCTCCACCACCACCACCACCAGCATCATCCACTGGCCTCATCCCCCCCTCAGCCTCAGAGAATCACAAGAAAGGATTAGCGCCACAACCGCCAGATCCACATCAGCTAAACCAAACTCAGACGACTCGTATGTTGCAAAATCGTGGCAAGAATAATCAGAATGCAAACAAATGTGATATGATGACTCTCAAGAAGACTTTCAGCACCCAGTATAAGCTACCCACATTCAATTGGCTAACGCTGAAGCCCAATCAGGTAAGTAATCGTTTGTCCTCATATTGAAACCTACTTTTCGAGAATAATTTTTCGATGCGGGAGCATAAACGATGCTGGGAACGAAAGTTTTCCATCAAATTAGTATTGTGTAGTCAATCAGACCGTTCCACCGATTCAACTGGACAGTTGTCATGCCCTTAGGCATGTAAAGCAATGCAATGGGTGCTTAATTTCCTCGAAACCCATTAATCTGGAATTGATGGATTAGTAGACTCTAAATTGCATGCGGGGACCACCGGAATTGGTTTACAGGTCTGAGGGAGGGAGGGAGAGAGAGGAAGGTACAGAGAGGGAGAGAGAGAGGGCAGGCGAAGGAGTTCCTTGTAGTTGCTTGCATTGCCTGCATTTCTTGATCGACGCAACCTAATCTGGCTTGAAGGAATCTCTCTAACTTGTCTGTAACCTGTCTGATCACCGAGCGTATTGTGTTCAGCCCACGGTTTTTCAGATTGGAAGTATCTCAAACAGATCCATCTATACCTCGGTCAGTTTGAGGTGGGAGGAAGTTCGCATGGCGACTCAGCGAAGATTTTTCACAAAAACCCAAATTCGCTCCTCACACTACTTCCTTTCTCCACTCCGTATTTGTTTACGGCAACTATTTTTAATTCATGAGACCATTAAGAACTTGCTCATGCCTACTTGGTTGTCGAGAGACGGACGAGTTTCTGTCAGACTGAGATAAAGCGGTTTAGCCGGAAAGACGTAGGCGAGAAGATAAATAACGATTTATTAAGGTAATTTATCTCGAGGCGGTTCAGACGCTCTCATTACGACATCCGTTTGAATCGAAATCTTACCAGGTACCATTTTTTATGGTATATTCCACTTATGCACGATCAGATATTTCTGCATCATTCTAACATAAGTTATGATCGAACTGCCAGGACTGATTGCAAAATGATCGTTTTCATTTGTCTTCATATCCTCTTAAGGGGCGTAATCTACAAATTTCACTCATGCGGGGTCGAGCCGAAATCGGTGAGCCCAAGTGTGGTCAAAGCTGTAGAGAGGACCATCCGTCAACCATCACATAATCGAACTTATAAGTCTTACTGTCTGTTCGGTCGGATCATGTACGATCTTCAATATGGAATTCTCCAACCGGCGAGAACGAATGGTTCATACCAAAGCTATGAACTGCTCGAGTGAGATTGAGTGAATTGCTCAGGTAGGAAGTTACCAGGCTGGACTCCAACACAATTGAATAGCAATCGCCCTGACGGCAAAAAGGTTCTTTTATTCTGTTGAGCGTGTTTTTAACTCATTCTCATTTTACGGACACTCGCGATGATCATTTCATCAGTGCCAGATTGCTTATCCCACTCGTAGATGGGCTGATAGGAACGTCCGCTGGTTTGTAAGATAACGACTTTAGCAACTGGTGTGATCTAAATTGCCACAAGATAATGAACGTACTGGACAGAGCTAGCTGGTCGTCACCTATGCTGCTCTAGCCAGCATCAGACAAGTCTGGCTCGTTATTTTGGTCAGCGTGGCCCAATACCAAGACCAACTTGAGGGTCGCCACTTTCGCCAGAGAGACTGATAAAAGGTCTACTTCATCGTTTTGGTCGTAAATCCCGCTTCTGCTCATCGTATCTAGTGAGTTCGGTCCAGCGACAGTAGTTGGTGTCACATTCGTCTCGAACTGTCGGCTAGATGGAACTCGTAACTAATTTCTCAAATCAAATTCTATATATTATTGCGATCTCGTTTCAACATACATAACAACTTGCGTTTCTCTAGCTAGAGTTTCAGTCATATTGTGAGGCTGAATGAAGTTTCCGTTAGAATTACGTCTTGCAGGTTGGTATCACAAGTATCATTGAATACAAGTGTAATGGTCGAAATAATGAGCATATCTCGTGTCGAACTCAAGCGTCTCCCTGATAATAAATTGCGTATAATTTTCTGCACATTTTACTAGCTAGTATAATCAACTCCCGATAGCAGTTGATCCAGCGAGTTGGTTCATACCAACCAGCGAAAATAGCAACCCCGATGATTGTCTCTCCCTTCATTTGATCAGTTGGCCAGATTCAATCGTAAAACGCTATCGACGCCCGCAAGCTATATTAGTTTCGGCAAGCTCACTCCTCCTCAGTTTCATACGACCGATATTGCTGCGCTAAATTAATGACCGCGCTGATCCAAGATCAACATTGGAGGAGGTTTGTGTTCGGCAGGCTCAAACTTGTTTGAGACGCGCCTTTCGTCGCCTCGTTCCGGTTTGTCTCTTGATTCAGAGTAATCATATTCTTATTCGATTTCTAGATAGTTACTGGCTGGTTAGACTATGAATCATTAGGATAGATGTGATGAAACTCATCTAGCTCATCTGTTACCGAACATGTGTTAGGTTTGGTTCCGTTTCGTTGGTTGGGTTGAAGGTCTGAAGTGTAGGTTGGCAGAATATGTGTCTGAGTGAAACACAGGCCCTAAGACTCAATTAACATCGATTCAATGATCTATCCATCTTTCTACCGAGTTGTTATCAACGATATCGCCATCTGTTGTCTTGGCATCAACTAAATCGACGATTACACTTGCCTTGGGCAAACCTCCATAGATTCTTTGAAAGGTTCACACCATAAAAGACTCAGTAAATCATTGACCTCACTCAGACATTCACGACATCAACATTAATGGTAATCAAAAATCAATTCCAACACCTTCATCAGGTCCGAGGCACGATATTCAGTGAATTCCATGATGAAGATAAGTTGATCAAATCCATAGACTTCCGTGAATTTGAGGAACAATTCAAGTTAGGACATAAGAGTGATAATGTGCGAAGACGTGAACCTACACCCCAACAATCCAGTGATCCATCTTACACCCCATCTGGAATTCCCTTAACTAGTAGAGACAGTGATAACAGTACAACGAGCGCTCAGCTCAAGCGTTTTAAACAGCCTGAAAAGATCACTTTTATGGAACACAATCGACTCAGAAACATGGCTATTAGTCTAAGAAAGCTATCAATATCTACTGAGCTCCTCGTCGAAACCTTGAATCGGCTGGATATCGATCAATTGTCGCTCGATAGTATCGAGATACTTCTACGTATGGTTCCGACTCCTCAAGAAATCAAAGCTTACCAAGAATATGAGACTCAGGGTGGTACTTCTGATGCCATCACAGAGGAGGATAAATTCTTATATCAGATGAGCAAGGTTGAACGCCTTGAGCAAAAGATTAGGATAATGTTTTACATGAAAAATCTCGAGGTAAACCAGGGAGCAAACTCTATCAGCTCCTCCTACTCAATTAGCAGTTCAAATGCCGATTCCGGTGACTTGTTAGCGTCGACCAAGGCCAAGATTGAGAGCATAGAAAGTGCCGCCAAATCACTAAGAAAATCAGAGGGCATTCGCATACTGCTCGAATACATTCTTGTTTTCGGTAATTACCTTAATAGCTCATCCAGATCTCTTGCTTCAGCTCCTGCTTATGGCTACAAATTACAAGCCCTCGATATGGTAATTGAGGCCAAGTCTACTCAGGATAAATCGCGCAATCTCATGCACTTTGTTGTTGATACTATTTTGAAAAATCTCAACATGAAAGAGAAGGCTAAGTTATCACCGATAAACCCCTCAGCATCAGTGCCATCTCAATCCGATAGCAACCATCGACTCACTGTCGATCGTCCGAAGCTTGGAAAAAGACTTTCACCAGCAGGGGTAATTGATACAGAATCAATTAAGATGCCCTATGATTTAGATCTATTGATGATTGAATTGGAGCAGGCGGCCAATGTCTCTCTGGAGACACTTCTCATCGAGGTTAAAGAATTCGAACGCGGAATTGAGCTGTGTATCAAAGAATTGCACCTTCGCTGCGTTGCAGCCGAAGCTCTGGACAGATCTACAGGCAGTCATGCCATCGACGAAAATCAAGCTTCCTTTAAGCAAGCCGGTGATGAATCGATCTGTCGCCTCCAAAAATTCATCAAATCAAGGTCGTGCGATATAATAGAGATCAAAGAAGCTATTCAGCGTGCGCTTAAGGAGTTCAACGAGTGTGCACAATATTTCGGAGAGAATCCTCGAACTATTGAATCATCGTCTCTTTTTGCGATATTCTTACGCACTCTAAAAAACTTCAAACAATGCCAGATCGATAACAAAATGATCGAGAAAAGGAAGTTCGATGAAGAACTAAGGAAACAGATCCAACAGCAGCAAGCATTGAGGGCAAAGAAGAAACTAACGGCTCGCGAGCAACCTGATGACCACCCCACAAGTGCTGAACTGAAAGAGAACCGACTTCTGCACCAGGACGAGGTTTCGCACGGGACTTTAGATGTAAGTATTCCACATATTATGAGAGCGGTCTCCACCTAAATGTGCATAAAGTCTCAAAGACTGACCTACATCTATCATCTAGATTCTAATCACGGGACTTAAAGTCGAGCCATACAGGCGAGCGGATGGTGTCCGTAAAAGTATGCGACGATTGGAACGTCGAATTAATGAGTAATTTGCTCATCATCATCTTGGAACACCGATCGCCGAGGGCTCAACTATTCACCAATTTACTCGTTTCTGTGATCATAAAACTATTGATTATTCTAGAATAAAAAGTCAAGATTCAACACAGTTAGAGGCAGTCGAACTCGGTCCGAGGGCCCTAGAACAAATATAATCCATGGAATCTTTCATTTTTGATTCTATCGACAGCGGAAGCACCGTTTCTATACTTGGTGTGATTTAGGAGTGCCTCTTTGTAATTGCAATTAGAGCTTGCACGATGAGTTTTCACTCTCGAGAGCGGCTCGTTCTAGTCTTGTATTCATTTGGGCTCGGCCTGAACCGAACATCCTGTCGTTGCCCGACTCACTTGTTAATGATATCAGCTTTCAGCTCGCAAATTTAGTCAGAAGAGTTAATAGGGCATCGACGCACGCCAATACACCTCCGAACCCATTGTGACGTAGACGGCCCATGACATTGGCGGCTCGCTCAACAAATGGCTCGTTGTCAATCTTACCCTTGGTCCAATCAACATAACACACGACAGGACTCTTTTCGAGGCCTTCAAGTATCGAGTCTATGAGCGAATTTACCTCAAGTTTGAGCCCAGCCCGATCCTTTGGTGTGTCTCTGAGGCCTTTTTCCACGACCTGACTCTTCTGCATCAATTCTCTGAACATATCACGCATGTTCATATTATACTCCTTCCTAACTTTAACAGGCGGAATTTTTCTCTTCTTACGATTATCCTCTTGGTTTTTTGCGATCACAACAAACTTCTTGGTTATTCCGACCCATCTCATAGCTCCGGATATCCTGTTGCTAGACGGGTTATCTAGAATGTCCGCGATAATCTCTTTGATGAAAGCGAACATCTCCTTCGTATCTCCAAGGATCTACGGTTGATGATAGAGCATTAGCGAATAGGACAATCTAAATTAAGGCCGAACAGTTGAAATCGTAGATCGGCGAACTTACGAGGTCTCTTTGTTCCGGTAAGAGAGAGGTTATGTCGGATGAGTAGAAGGGGAACTTTATTTCCATCCCTTCGCTACTGGTCATATCTATGGCCAGATGCTCGTCGCTAGCCTGTGGTAGTTCATAGATATCACTGACATGATCGGCTTTTATTTGGTGCCCTATCACAGTGATGAGAACAAAAAATGATAGTGTTCTGAACATGTTGACTGCCGAACTCAAGCTGCTCCTGTTTGATAATGAGAAACAAAGTTGAACAGTGTCTCAAGTAGTCGAGAGCGGGCGCGCTGATTGAGCGCTGGTAGCCAAAAATAACTCAATAGTTTTGGGACGAGGCGTGATTAACATGTGTAACAGTAGATGTTAATAGTTGTCGAAAGCAACCTCATCGGATTTGCTCAAAATAGCCTCCACAGCCTTGGCGACATCTCCACTCTGAATCATTGACATGTTCCAGGTAGAATTGTACTCGAGTCCCACTTGAAATGGCTTGTCTTCGCTAAATTTAAGATTCCTCTTTGAGCCTTGAACCGCCACAGGTGATCGTCTCGATATCAAGCTGGCCATCTCGGTGGCACTCTCGATTGCGGCTTCCTTGGTTTCAAAGATACGGCTTACAAATCCCAGCTCTAAGGCCTCCTCGGCGGACAAATCTCTTCCTGTATAAATGAGCTCTCTGAGGAGACTTTGATTCGTGACTAACTTGGGCATTAGTTGTAGGCTTCCAACATCGGCAGCTATGCCTATTAGCACCTCTCGTATAGCGTATTGTGTGTCTTTAGAACAATACCGAATGTCACTGCATGCCGCCAACTCCATACCGAGGCCGAAACAGAGACCATGCTGAACACAAATTATTGGCTTGCTAAAGGAATGCATATTCTTGAAAGGAAGCTGAAATTTGCCGATCAACTTTTGCATAATCTTTGCTCTTCTTGCCGCGTCATCGACATCTTGCACCTCAGCAAAACCTGTCATGAAACTCTTGAGATCAACGCCACTAGTGAAGTGGGGCCCTTTTCCGCTCAACACAACACACCTTGCGCTCGAATCCTCCTCTAAGAGCTCCAAGGCCGCCACAAACTCCTCGGCCGATTCGAACCCGAACGCGTTCTTCACTTTGGGTCGGTTCAACTCAACGTGCACGATATGTTTTTCCGGCTTTGTCAACAGGATAGTTTGAAATTCTTTGGTGTCGGTGGGTTTCATGACTTTAGATGTACTAGTGGATAAGCACTTTGGTGCTAACTTGAGTTTGGAGATTTAGCGAGAGCAAATCGGTGCAAGTTTCGAAAGGTTATGACAGGGCAGTGTACTCGGTAAACGACGAAGCAGTTTATAGCAGAAATGAGAGAGAGAGTGATGATGGTCCAGAATGATGGACATGGTTCAGGAGGATTCTTACCGAAAATCCGTCGAGTGAATCCAACATCCTCCGAATGGCTAGGGAATGACGATGGTCAGTTATGGATTTGTTGAAGACTACTCCATGACGATTGAAGAGTTTTGTTGCCAAACAGTAAGCCATCTTTGGATAACTTGGGATGACAATCTACGCTGGGGCTTGTATGAGGCTGGTTCTGGCACAACTAAACTTGAATCGACCGCTCGCCGGCAAATAGTGCCTCAAACTAGGTTCGAATATCAAATCCACCTGTCACCACTTGTTGTGATGAATTAGAATAATAACAAATTTCTTGCGCAAATAGAAGATTTCAGACTCCTTTGAGTTAAACCAGCTGGCGATCTGCACAGATGTTGATAGCTTGGGTGCAACCTGTGCTGCGCAAATCGCCGACAGCATTCACCCCATTCCATCCCCTTGCCTTAGTAAGTAGTAAGTACGAAATTGACCATGTATCAAACCCAAAGTAGATCCTGATTCCGAGATATGCTACCTATGGAGGCATAGTGTATATCGTCACTGCTTACTTTTCCCTGGACAACTGAATGCCAACCTCGAAACTTTATTTATTTCAGTTGTGAGTACAAAACGATAGGAAACGAAGACAGGAAATGATATTCAAGATAGTTGCCTGTTGTGGGACAATAGGTAAGCTTTGGACTGCCTTATGGCGCGACTACTCAAGTTCTTTGGGTGCTTCAACTCTCTTAGCCGCCTATGGGCCCATCTTGAGGCGATTGTAGTGTGCTGACCTAATTTTCTCCATCGAGATTCAATTGAACCGCTGAATAGTGCACTTGTAGCGACCTTTTTGCAATTTGAGCTGGCGGTCAGACAGTTGATATGTGCCCGTGTTGCGAGTGATCTACGAATCAGTCAGTGTTGAGACTTCACTAAATCAGAGAATATGTCTAATTCAGCCCTAATCTAGGTATCATTCCACTACCCAAATCAGAACCACCACCCATCGCAGTAACGCTGCTTTGTCATTAAAAGGGCCAGAGATACCGTTTCGCACAGTCGAAGCTGGCCTCGAGCAGAGCTGAATGATCCAGTTGCCAAGATCACTCTGCATGGTCAAAGTAACCGAAGTAGGATTGAGATTGCAGGTATATAGTTGACAAAACTATCTTGAACGTGCCCATCATGTCAAGGTGAATAATAGGTCTCGTTATAGGCAGCATTTCTCCGTATAGTTGGCTTTCGGTTAACATAGTTGATTTGTTTTCACGACATCTATACAGCAGTACTTTCAGCCGTTGCTCTCGTAACTTATTGAAAGGTCCAGAGGTTTCAGTCGTGTTCGAAGTGTCGGCACATCTGGATCCTCTTGGAGTTGATTCAGTAATTGAGCTCATTCTACGGCCGCTTGATTTAAGAATCAAAGATCTCGATCCTGAACTAGATCTCAGTTGCCTTGGGAAAGTTGTATCTAACTGGCTCGCCCCATCAATCTGTGCGTGAGGCTCGAATAGTGTACGAATCTAGTTGGAAATCGAGTCTAACACAATATAGTCACATTCTCATCTTGTCGAATCAAGAAAGGTCAAATCAAAAAAGCCAACTGAGAATCGAATCCAGTCCGAGAAGCATAGAACAGCTACAATCGTCTATTCAGCGATCAGAAATGACTATCTGCTTGATTGATGCACACACCTTTTATCCCTATCACAAATCTCATAGCTGTTTTGGTAACGAATACTGTGAGATTGCGTACACATTGAGCCCAAATTGCTCAGTCTCTGTTTCCTGGCAAAAACAATATCGATCCGGTCGATACTTAACTGTTCCTGCATTTTAAGGCATCTTATGCGACCGTTGCTCTTTGCGTCCATCGATCTGAGTCCTATCTCACCATGAACAAAACCATTCGGTAACATTAATGGAGGATTGTGCAGGTTCCATAGTTGGCCGAACACGATTAAGTACAGCGAGGATATGGCATGTTCTTGACTAACGCATTCAAGAGGGGCATGCATAGGGACACTCTGGATGCCCAGATTTCTGATGAAATGGGGCGTCTTCAGAGCTGAATGTCCAGCCTCGAATACAACAGAGAAAACCGATACCTAATTTTGTAGAAACAGGTTGTAGTTCTCTTGATTGAAATGATTATACTCTACCACCTGGAACGAATCAAGGATTGACCAATAGTGTTCCCTCTTGGTGTCAAGGGGACGAGCCAGGATACCCGGTATATGTTAGAGTTCTGCACGTTGTGAGTCACCCATGTTGCTGGGATGCTTTCTTGCAGGTATAACGGCGTTCGATCTTCTGTTTTGCTCTATCAGCTCGATAAAGTCCTGCTGTCGCCACTTGAATTTCAGGGGCGATTTGATTTCCTCAATTTAGATTCATTCTCTCAAGGGATTAGAGAAACAGCGGCACTTATCCCCCGTGAACTCATCGAAAAGCAATCAGCTCTAGGAAGACTAATTTTAACCATTTGTGGCATAAAGTGGCAGCTCAATTTGAACCGGGCGCCAGTGTTCTAGTTTGCTAGGCATTTTGAACCTTAATGAATGGTTGGCCCCGAACAAACGAGGTCTGTCTCATTTGAACTGGCGAGATGCAACACTCTCCCATGGAGGGCAATTAGTTCCACATTGCGGCTGGAAGCAATCATCTGTTCGGATAAAATGGATTCAGACGAATGAGAAATTGAGAGGGGGAGGAGAGAAAAAGAGAGGGAGGCTGCCTGTTTATTGTGGCAAGATTTTGATATGCATTTGAAGTAAATCAATTGCACCAGCAGCGATCGTGCTACCTGTCTTTGCTTGTTTAGTGGTGCGAGCAACACTAACTTGAAAAGCTGACAAGCCTTGTCGAGCGGGAATACAATTTTAGGCTGAATGTGGGCTCAACAAAAGGGTTGGACCTCTTGCAAGACATCTGTTGCCGACTGGCGGCGGTTATAGTTGTGCTGGATTCAGTTTGTTTTTGTGTTTGCTTGTGTAACAGGTGCAGTCGTACTAGAGTGCGGCGGAGTTGGTGCTTTTGGCCGGTTTAAAGATTCGATTGCAGGTACAATGTTGTTTGAATGCTGCCATTGCAAGCAGCGACATGAGAGGTGCGAGTTAATGGCGCTTGTTATAGTATTAACAACAATTCCAACAATATCCAGGCTCTCGCTCGAAAGGTTGGGCAACCAAGCTGTTCTGCTCACCTCTTGCAACTGATATGTCTTGGTGCGCTTTTATTGCAGTTTGCGCAAAAATGTCACTCATCAACAATAGAAAGTCTTCGTGTCGCTAGAGATTGTTGATTGATGGGAGCTGAATATTGGGAGGTTTTCTGGGAGGCTTAGATCTCAATTTGGTTGCCAAGCCCCCAGATTGAGCCATCGAGTAAGCTAATCAGTGCGAACAATCGCGAGAGCCCGCTACACCTGCCACTATCGTGCGGATAGTTCAATTGGCCGACGGAGGAGCCGCCTAATGCTACAACCTCCCTTTCCGTGAGCCTGCCGAGAGTTTGCGGTAGATCTGAGTAGTTCAAATTGGACTCTGTGACGGGCGAAGAGGTTTTGGCTCGATCGGCTTGACTTGGGAGCCGGAACTGGCCCAGCCAGAAGGAGGGACTAGTTTCAAGGTTTCAGATGGGCCAAAGTTCGAAAGGTGGATTGCCATCGAAGTGCGTCAGCATTTCGTGATTCGAACTCGAGAGTCTTTTGTATATTTTTCGTGCGCAAATCGTTGGCCAGCAACGAAATGTTGGAGCAAGACTTTCGAACTCGCTTGATCTCCGCCGAGGGAGTCAGCTAATCAAGCAGCCTCGCCCATTATAACCTTTCAGCCAACCGAAATTACTGCTTTTGCTTCCGCGAAACAAACATATTTGTGTCGAGACGAAGAAATGGGAGGGGGTGGACGAAATTAATCGCTTGTATCGTGAAAGTGACGTTCGTTTTGTGAGAGCAGAACACATAATCAGGCTCTCTAAAACTTGTTCGAACACCACAAACGGACTCCTCGAGAGAAAACGTGATTATTAAGCTCGCTAATGATTGAGGAGCTTTGAACAACCTGAAATGACTCATCAGCGCAAGATATCGCCTCCATAACATCTGGGATTCTCCACTCAGCGCGAGACGTTCACCATCTGATTAGCATTTCAAAGATCTCGTCTCCCAGCTAAGCTCTCAGTATCCGACTATCAAGCTTTATCTTGGAACTGATTATTTGGGTTGCATTTCTCGGCCACTCACTCGAACCATGTGGATCACTCGCGCGTCGTTCAAACGGGCACAATTACTTCGGTCTCCCCCATCCCAATGGAAGGCCAGAGCGGCAAGCCCCATTCCTTGGGCCTGATCAGAAGGTTGCCAGGCTTGGCCTTTGAGCAATGGGACGCGCGAGGTCAATGTGGCCTCTCGGACTCGAATTGATAGCCGATTTAAAAACGAGCTCCCCCCCCCCATATAACCACAATGGCAGCAAACCTGAGCCCACCTGAGCGGCGTTCAAGATCATCGCTGGTCCATTCACGCCCGAATCAGAAATCAGCTAGCTCCATGCGCCCTATCACTACCAATCGGCTACGTTGCCATTGATTAACGCCTACCTGTCGTAGGCGCGTACTGGCCTCGGGCGGAGGCCGCCGCCTCCAACCTTGGGCCCTCCGAGCCAAATTCGTGCCCCATAAAGCCCACTAGAATTGCCCTCTTGATCCCTCGTTTGTTGTCAAGCTTGCAAGCCGACTTGCGGTTGTTGCTCGTTGAAGAGGAAGGACATTGTGCTGGTATCGGCTCGCAGATTATATAACACAGACGAAGGTAGACGAAGATTCGCACAATTCGATGAGCGATTGTGGAGGCTCAAATAAACAAACTCGGTTGCTTGATGAAATTTGTGAGAAAAATCTCAATCTCAACCTAAATCTCAGGTGTGTTCGCGCAACAGAGCGGCCTGCAGTCCCAACGAGCAAGCTTGCCTAACACTGGCCCTGCTGCTCGTTGGCGGGTATTTTCCATCCCGCGAGCGACCCAGAGGGGTCGATCCGTCGCCAGCACCGTCGTCTGGAGGCATTCAAGTTTCAAGCCCTCCAGCCTGAGCGCGAGCCGCCAGCCCATCTGGCTCAGCGAGAATGCGCGCATAGAGGACTAGAATGGAGCCGTCGTTGCATCACGAACATTGAAAACTTGCCGACTCCGTTGTTATCTCGGCTCGTTGGCCGCGCACTCGGTTTGCCCAACAAATGCGAACAGATGGGAATGATTTGCCTCGTCACCTTTTGTTGCCGACAAGCCACAGGTGGGGCCACTCGCTTCGTGTCTGGACTTGCGCCAATGAGCAAGCACTTTCGCCTGCTTCCAGGCTGATGGGTTGCTTTGCATACGAGCCAGCTCGGCTCAATTGAATCCGGCCAGGTTGAGCGCTCTCATGCAAAGCAGCCCCCTCGCTTCGAGCTGGCGAGAGCGCGCGCGCGCTAGCTCGATAATGAGCGGCCAAGATTCTGATGGAGCAACAAGTGTCTTGCTTGGCTACCCATCAATCCAAGGGGCTCGAGCACAGAGGCAAGCGGCCAAGGGAGGAGGCAAGCGCCAGCCAGCCAGCC
>ENA-UOVY01000671-UOVY01000671.1-plant-metagenome-genome-assembly--contig:-NODE-671-length-12768-cov-9.678833_pt1 | contig 12768 bp, 4 predicted proteins | sample MGYA00249840_ERZ761561 | MGnify/ENA primary metagenome ERZ761561 (study PRJEB28882, sample SAMN05720143) | plant metagenome | isolation source: Guanajuato, Mexico | place: Mexico:Guanajuato, Mexico... | reverse complement strand
GCTCTGCATTTTTCGGCACTGAAGCTTTTTTTCTGAAGAGTGTCCACCCCCTGATCAGGAGGTTTACTACCATTTTGAACAATTTGTGTTTTTCAACATAGTATAATTACCAGGGTTTGGAGATAATTGAAAAGTTGAAAGCAAAATGTGATTAGGCAATTTGAAATCTAAAAGTAAAGTTTGATTTCAAAAGTGGAAATGACTTTTGTGACTGCCTTATTGTTGCTTTAGTTTAGATTTGAATACTTAGATGATTGCAAATAAAATTAGGTGAAGATTCTGAATTTTCTTCCTTTTTAACATATTGTTGTATGTGAGTACTTTCCATTATTCTGATTTTGAATATGGTGCATCATAAAAGAAAATGAAGCCAGGCAGTATTTCAAGTGAGTATTTATGATGAAATAAAACCAAGGTAAGAATGAAGTTGAAATTGAAATCAAAAACTAAAAGTATCAGTTCTATGTTATCATGGTTATAAGCAAAAAGAGTAAGTTTGATCACTTTCACATCCTTTCAATTCTTGGTAGGTACCGGTAGTTATATTTGTATCCTTGAAATATTGCATTTGCAAAACCTTATTGGGATTTTCCACCTTATATATACCTGTTTGTTGTGGCGGAACCCAATAAACCTTAAAAATACTTTTTTTTTTTCAACTATATATTCCAGTAAATGGGTAAATGTCTAGAATAAAAATATCTGCTTTTACTGCTCTGAATGGTAGAATTCAGCTGGGGCGGCAATTTTTTAAATAATATTTTGAAAAAAAAAATTAAAGACTTCTTGTAAGTTCTTATCGGAGTAAATATTGAATGGGAAAAGAGGTAAACATAGATCACAAAAATTATTTTCACCAAAATAATGTTCATGAGTAATAAATGAGTATGTGATCACAATACAATAAGATAGTATGACTTGCTCAGAAAAAAGGGGAGCATGAAATGTAAGTGAAACTAAAGAAAGAAATGAGCATTCATATAAGAAAGCAATAACTCTTCAGATCTGATGCAAATGCTTAATGGACAAAGAGAGAGAGAGAGAGAGAGAGCTTAGAAACAAATATAGGGGTGATATTACTCAAGGGGGAGGGACGATGAGAAATTTTAAGGTTTAAGCATTAAAGAATTGGACAATTTGAGACACATACCCATGAATAGTTACTTAACATTATAATCTTAAACAATATAATCAATTATTTCTCTGAAAATACAGCCTACTAGCCAATCTAGAACATGCATCAAATCTTTCACAACTACATCTCTATGTTTTATTCACATTAAGAATGGTTGCTGACGTCATACAATGTGAAGTGATGTTCAAGTGTTGGTATGTTTTGCTCATATTAACAAATAAACTTTACACTAAATTCAGCGATGTCAGCGACCATTCTCAAAGTGAACAGAATTGAAATTGTAGATTGAGTTGTTTCAACCACTGTTTGTTTCAATGCAGCAGTTTATTCAAGCAGAATTACTATCACTGATTTCACAGTAAGTTGATGATAACATTCATTTTAAATTTTATGAGCAATCAAAAGAACTTCGGAGGTGATAACTTCAAGGTTTAATCAACTTTAACGTCATAGCCTCTGATTAAGGATAAACTCTATTTCACAGATAACAGTCAAGCGTTCTTCAAATATAAGCATTACTTTTTTGGCAGCTTTGATAAAAATCTGGCCCTTAGATTTAATAGGTAGCATATTCTAACAAACTATCCTTATGCAGAATCCTAGTGCTAATAAACGTTAAATCAATCATTTATTTTGTAGTCTATGCCACCAGTTTATCTTGTTCTTTGTTCTCTCAAAGATGTTGTTTGCACCAGAGAAATCACAATCATTATTGGAATATAAATGAATAGAACAACCCCAACAGAACAAAAAAAAAAATTGTGAAGAACTAAGCCATCAATTTGTATGCATTGAATGAGTGCAGGTGCAAACTATGGATCATTCACTTTGAATGTCTTCAAGAATCAATCTTTTTGATTTTGGTTGTGATGTGATGGGTTGTATCAATTTTACTACACAAAGAACAATAAATTTGTGACTTTAATAGTGGGATGTGTCCTATAATCTGATGTTCTGGAACAGCAGCTTATACAAACAACATGATTCACATTCTGAAACTATAGGTTTACTTATAATTCAGAATTGATTCATTAACTAAAATTAGACTTTTGTTGCAGTGAAAATACATTTTACGGAGGTTAATATACAGCCAATTGGCATTTGGTAAAAAAATTATTGGATATTTGCTTCCAAATGACAGATTGGAATTTTCTATGCAAACTCCAAGATTGACTCACAGAACGTTTGTTTGTCCATTAAACGTTAAAATAATCTAACAGCAATTTGAAAAGTAAACTCATATTCAGTTTCAGAAAATACATTTTTTTATCAAAGTTTTGTACAAGATTATGAGAACAGTTTACAAAACATTACATACACAAGATTAACAATAAGACAAATAGCAAGATAGACAAGAATTATCAAATGACAATGAAAAATTATTAACAATTGTTTTGTACACATTTCAGTTACTTTTTAGAAGTTTCAAATGTCACATGTAAAAGATAATTGGACCACACTTCTGATTATAACTGAAGTACAACTATTAACAGAGGCAACCTTATAAAGGTAGTTGAAGTTGAACATAGAACTACATTAAGTACTCCTAAATATATCTAAATTTGGATTAATAGGCGCAATTAACTTTTTAATTACTACAATAATTGAAGACAAAGGCTTGTTATAATGTTCATTGGGTCAATATAAATTTACTGTAGTTTGTTATTTTATATTATAAGTTACATGCTTTTTGATCACAAAATGTTGTTCATACCATTTTAAAGTGTTGAGAACTTGACCAAATAAACCATACAGAATTTTAACGCTAGATTTTGTTAATAAAGTGAACAACAAAACATCCACCTGTGGTTATAGTCCATCCTTTAAACATTTCTTCAATCAAATTGATTTCCAAAGATCTTCCCATTCACACACTTCATTTCCACTTTCTTTGATTTTTCAAATTTCAATAGGTAGTTTACCTATGGAACTTGTGATCTTCTTTATGTGGACTAATGAGGTTTGATATCCCAGGATGACCCAACCTAATCTTGTATTTCAGTAAGTCCAGTCAAGCCCTCAAATGATTTGTGTTCATTCTTGATAATCCTTTCACAACACTGCACCACTGATAGAGCTAATGGGATGTGACTATGCAATTCTATTAGTATTTCCAATGCTGAATTCAATGATACTCTCATCATATAAAACATTGATGAAGAATGTAAACATTATATAAGATCAAAATTAAATAATTGAATGATTAAAAAGCGCATGAAAATGTAGTTTGAATTTTCCTTCATAACATAGGTATTGAATTTTAAATCCAATCAGATCATTTTTTTTATGAATAATGCGTAATTGTATCAAACATTGTGTTCTGATAGTTATTTTGATCCCTAGATTTTTAAAATAAGATTCCCGCTAGTTACTCATGAAATGAGACTTTGATAGATTTGAAAATTTAATATAGTAAGATTCAAACTACATTTTTAAGTACTTGTTCATTGAATTATCATTCAATGCTGATGTGATGTAACGTTCAAAAGATAACAGCTTTCACCAATGTTTCATGTAATTACCATTACCAAAAAATGGTATATACAAATTCAAAATGAAGAGCATCATCAAATTTGGCAATCAAAATACTTCTAGTATTGTGTAGTCTCATCCCATTGGCATTCAAAAAATCAAAAATTGTCTCACAGTGATACTGTCTGACCAATGAAAGAAGGTCGCTTATAATTTACAAGTAAAGCGCTTGACGCCACATATTCAGGGGTCATCAACACGTCATCCTACTATCAGCAGGTGAAGTGGGGATAATAGACCTTATAATATTGATATATAGTCTGTTTCAGTAAAGAATGAAAATTTCATCACAGCACAACTCACTGCTGCAGATGTGTATTGCGGGTAGGAAATTTTCTTTCTTAACTGAAACAGACTATAGACTGAACAAAGTGATAATATGGTGAATGTTAACAGTAGACAGTAAAATAAGGATGATTGAAATTATGGCAGCAGAATTAAGTTTTGATTGGTGAATTTAAATCACGTGACATGCCATATAGCATTATATCTTTATTTCATACCTATAGATTGTTTTCAACTGATAGTGCCTTTTACTTACCACTTTGATCAGTCTATATCAAATATATGAGGTCTATGGCGGGGATAGCGGGCGTCAATGAATAACTTACAAAAAAATAGAATACCTGAACCAAATGAAATGGGATAAAAAGGAAAATATTTCTTTCATAAAGGGTAAAAATAATTTTTAAGGGGCATTATAGCATTTCAAATATTTGCTTCAATCTATTGGAACGCCCGGCGCTGCTAGCGTACTACTTCGGATAACTTTCACATTCAGCCACAAATTACAAGCGGCATTCTTATGTTGGTCAGAGATTACAAATTATGGATACATTTAGGAAGTTTTACTAAATTGTTAGCAACAGAGACTTCTTTTTCAATGCTTGCTTCAACAGATGCCACAAACCCAACACCTAAATTGGAAAGTTACCTGAATCAACAAATTGTGGATACCATCATTATAGTGAGTTATCCGATTGAGTTTTGGTTAAAGTGTTTAATTGGAAGAAAATTCCATTTTTTAAATTTTTTTTTAATGAATGAATAAGAGATTTGGATATATTTTTGAGCATTTATCAAGTAGCTAACAAACAAGCACCCATTTTCATGTTAGGAGTTCAAAAAACAAATTGCGAACATTTTTGGAGTGTGGGCACCAAGTTTGCAAAATCATGAGCTAATATATACCTGTAGGATCTTATTTAGAGGTAAATAAGTATGCTATAGGATTCATTTAGAACTTCATTAGAAGGCATCAAATTTTTCAGAATGAAATTGACTCAATCAAAAAATTTACAAACTTCTATCTCCTATACTAGTTTTTGAAACAACATTTTGACTACTTTTTCCACGTTAATAATCCAATATAATACGGAAGATCAAGCTTCAGTGTACGTATTCTCTGGGAGAAAACCACGGACAGTTTCTTTCGCACTCTTCATTGTTGCATCTTTTGAATAGTAAAATTTTTGTTTATTTTCCAAGTCCTCATAATTATGAATCAATTTGTCAAAATGATTGAAATTTTAGATTATCTGTAATTTTGGTAAAGTTGGACCACTCAACAAACAAATGTAGCGATGGTGACCATTATTTGGCCGTTGGTTCATGAGAGATCATTATGATGAAAATTTTTGTTTTACTTTTGCAAATGTAGACAACGTCGGCTATTACTGGCACGAACCTAAAGCTCCTTCCACTAATTATGTTTTGCATTTACCAAGGTCAGAATAGACCTCATTGATTGTAGTCAATATTTGATCGACTAATTTCTCAAATTTCATTTCACTTTACTTGTAGTTCATTAGCATTGTTTCTATTTCTTTCATTTTTTGAAGTACCTGGCACTTGCAACCACTTTTTTCTCTTCTTTAATCTAGGCCACATCAATTTTTTTTTACAATTTTTCAATTGGATAAGTTCACAAAATTTGACACAAACTAGGTATCTTGTAGAACAATGCAGAAAAATTTCTAAAGGAATTTTTACACCTCCAAGAGTTTTTAAATTTGCTGATGACTCCAGCTTTATAGAGGATCAACTTCGTCATTTTTTTGTCAAGACAACAAGTACCATTTATTTCCAAGTATAATTTTTCTGTCAAAAAACAACTAATAAGCATATTAAACAATCACATGGTCACAACTAGACCAGAAAGATTTACTTTATTAGAAAAAAAAAAATTAGCATACCTACAAAAATGGTAGTCAGCGTTGATTCTTATACTGTTTGCAATTCATTTTTAATGAAAATAAAAACGCCTACATTAAATAAGCTACAAAGCTGTACGTTTTATTTGTTATACACTCTTCTGCAAACACAGATATATATTACCTTTGCAAATAAAAACACAGGAGGCGCTCTCTAAATTTACTATAGCAGCCAATTGTGGAAGCTCATCAAAATGGTGATAATTTGAAAAGAGTTACTCAAATAACTTGAAATTGCACTCATCGGAAATGAAATTCTCCGCATTTTTCTCCAAAAATAATATTTGAGATAATAGAGTTGATTTTATTTGTATGTCGCATTAAGACCAGCTTTTTGGCAAAGGTACTAACTTTACTACAGTACGTTTTATAAGCGAATTGCGAGAGAACGTTTTTTCTCCTGATTAATGCTCCAAAAATGAATTAACAAAATTTTTCCCACCCTTGTAACAAGAGATCAAGAAGGGGAGGGCAGTAATGAATTTTTCACCCCTATTCTAACTATCAACTAAGATTATCTCTAAATTATAAACATTACTGCGAAATTTAAGACATTTTCTACTTAAAAATATGACACAATAAACATAAGTGCCTTTTCTTAAAAAAAAAAAAAAAAAAAAAAAAAAAAAAAAAAAACTCACTCATTTGGTTCAAGAGTAGACGACCAATTGTCCTCATTGTAGTGGTCTGTTTGATTATTATCTGATGATTCTTGGGCTTCCATCCATGAGTTGAAATGTTCATGAGCTTTTGAACCTACAGATGATATACCTAGAGATAAAACATTGAATACAATCAGCGTTGATTGATTATTTCTATTTAAGATACTATGGTGAAAGTACAGAACAATAAAATGTTTAAATAGAGATAGGGGGGATTATGAATGAATGAAAAAGGCACAAATTTCTGCTCCTTTTCAGTGGAGCTAGAACCCGCGACTCCTATGTACGAGGCAGTCACGCAATCCATTCCGCCACCAAGGTGTTACGTGTACCTATTTAAAATATACTATAAATACTAAAATTTTGTGCGCAGTTTCCGGATTCCCTCCTAAACTGCTTCTCTCTCAGCTAATTTCCCCCAGAAAGTCATTTTGCAACTGTCCGGATACCCTCCCATGACTAAAACAATCGAATGAGCGCAAACAAGAAAGATATGCACTTTACGTTATGTTAGAAGTTGTGTTAATATGTAGAGACATCCCTTCATCCTTCTCTAGTGAAATGCGTGGCAAGGCTTGAAGTCAGATCTTGGGCCTTCGAGGGCGAACACTGCGCTGCGCTTTTCAGTGCATAACAAAGAACAAGTGTAGCGAGCTTTGTCCGCAATGTAAACTTTGTTAATAATATACTTTTATTTACCGTTTTAGCCTTATGATGCCATTCCGCTTTTGCGAGCTGTAAATCTGGGATCAAAAATTCGTATTTGGACTATTTTTGGCCTTTTCAATGTATGGTGCGCTGTATTGTGGCCGCTGTTACTCATTTGGGTTTATGAGTATGGGTCTTTTCTAGTCTTCTGATCATGACTAGGCCATCAGTTTAGTTCAAAAGTCAATTTTGGGCACCAGGACTTGTTACACAAAAATTGTACTTTGGAAGTATTATATTCCTTTAATATTTCGCTTATATGCAATGGCCTGTGATCATAACGGCGTTTATTTATAGGCAGATAAGTTATCCCAAAATATCCAAAAACAATTAGTTTGAATGAGCCGTGAATTTTGGTCTTATAAATGGTGAAATATGATCTAAATTAACTATTTTCAAACTTTTTCAGCCATATAATCAAGCCCCATTGGTTCGATGTGTTTATTTTCAACAGGGAGAGTTGGATGGGGCACACCTGGGGGCCATTGACTTGATTCAAGCCCAAATTTCGGCAATCACAAAAAAACTATGATTAAATTCGCCTAGTTCTGAAAATTTTCTGGTATGTAGTCAGGGCCCACTGGTTGGATTGGAAGGAGTCCCATGCAAACTAATGGTCTATAGGGGGCGGACCTGATTGTATGTCTGAAAAAGTTGAAAAATAGCTGGATTTGATCATGTTCCACTATTTATAGGACCAAAACTCACAGTTAACTCAAACTAATTGTTCTGGGGTATTTTGGAGAACCACAGTAACCTGTCTGTCTGTAAATAACGCCGTTATGATAAAAGGCCATTGCATATAAGCGAAATATAAAAGGAATATAATGCTTCCAAAGTAAAATTTCTGTGCCACAAGTCCTGGTACCCAAAATTGACTTTTGAACTAGACTGATGGCCCAGTCATGATCAGAAGACTAGAAATGACCCATACTCATAAACCCAAATGAGTAACAGCGGCCACAATACAGCGCAGCGTACGCTGAAGAGGACAAAAATAGCCAAAATACGAGTTTTTGATCCCAGATTTACAGCTCGCAAGAGCGAAATGGTCCCAAAAAATGTGATAGTCATGCTTAAGGGACCCAATTGAATCCATTAATAAAAACAAATTCATTCAACTCGAATTCTTTTTTTTCCCTTTTTTTTTTTAGCTCGGCGTAATCAGGATGATCGTCTCGTAGGATGAGTATTGCAGCCTATTTACTCGTAGATATACATAAAACATAAGTTAAGAGGTGGAAAGTGCCGATGGCGGTCAGCATAAACCTCATCCTCCTCTCACGACAAGTTGGAAATTACAAAATTTATATAATTTTGGTTTTCAATTCCAAAGCATTGTCCCCTTCTTAATTTGACTTAGAGATGAAAATGATTCATCAATCCTAGAGAATATCACGAATTTTATAAGTTCCTATTATCATAATATTTTCTATAAAAAATTGTAGAAATAATACGTTGTATTTAGAAAATTTTACTGAGAAGAACTGTGAAAGAGGCGGAAATAAGTGTTTGCTTATAATTAATCTTTAATGCTCTCATTACTTTCATCTATTCGCTGCGAAACATTCTGTCCGGTATTTTGAAACTTTACAAGCTACATCTACACAAAATCTTAAAATTTCCAAATATAATTGCAATTTTATGCTGGCGAAGTACTGATGATATTTGAAATATTCAATTTCAATGCCAGTTGAAGAATAATTATCCAAATTATTGGAAACTTTATTCATTTTATTCGAGAAGATATTGTATGTATTTTTTGGTGATATTCCTCATTAGTTTCGAGCTCCTCTCAAGTTTTCGGGAAAAGTGATTTTTGAATCTATCATAAATAGGAAGACTTGGCCAAATAAGAGGAGGAAATGAGAGGACAGATAGAGTGAGAAGGGGGGGGGGAGTGAGAAGAGAGACAAAACTGAAAATGTGAAATTGTTTTTACGACTTATTTGTTTTGACAGTTAGATAGAGACTATTGCCGAACTCTTAATTGGTTCAGAAAACAGAAAAAGTCTCAAACGCTTGAACGGTGGTATTGATTATGACAGGCTAACCATTTTTTTTTTTCATTAAGAACTTCCCTGATTTCTCCAGATTTCTCATTTTTTTGAATTTCCAGAACCAAAAAAGTTGAAATTAGATATTTTTTTTTAAAAAAAAAAAAAAAGAAAAAAAAAAAAAGAATAAAAAGAGTGGATTTTGAAATTTTAATGTTCAACTCTTTTTATTATTCCAAGAATTCCCTTCAAAGTCCTTGATTTTCAGGTTTTTCAGCTGAGTGCCCGCCCTGTAATATTTACCCATGTTTAAAAATTATGCAAAAATTTAAATAGAAAACTATAAATCGCAAAACATCAAGATTCAGAAAGTAAATAATAACGAGAATTTCTACGATTCTGATTATCTCATCCTAATTGTTTTATGAGTTTAAGAGCATTTCTGAACACTTGATTTCATTTATCAAGAAGAAATATTACCTAATGTCAGAGATTTGAAGAATATCAGTTGAAAATTGGAATAGAAGAATAATCACGAAATTATTATAATCAAGAACCGGAATGAAATTGTGCAACTATTAAATTGATTGGAAAATTCATTCAAATTATTGTAGGCCTACTTTTCGATCAGAATGGGATCTTTTTGTTTTGTTTTTATGGATAACAAGTCTGAGGAATCGTCGTTTATTAGATGAGATATGTAGTTAACTGACCAAGGGCAAACCTGTACGCGTCCGCGCAGCCGCTACTGTTTAAAGGAACAGTAATACCTATAAAGCAAGTTAGAGTGTTAACTTCTATGAAGTCATGATAGGCCAATAATGAATGTTGGTACAAAATGAAGGTGGTAAAAAATTACGTTTAATCTTAAGGGCCGTCCACCTGCTGTACATAATACAAAGTATTCACCGTCCGCGCAACGCTGATGTATGAACGGTAAAATTGCATCAAAATGCAGGACGTGATAAGAATGAACGATATGTTCGATTACTTACCAGTCTGTACTGAGTAATTACTAGCTGTGTCGTCGTCTAGATTATCTTGACTACTAATACGACCTACAAAAAAATAAGAAAACAAATTCCGAATAACATCATGGTAAACCTCATAGTGGAGTACATAGTTTCAGAACTTCTATCCCGGAAATTCCATTCAAATGTCGTATTTTTATTCCAAAAAAGTGTCACATTCCTATTTTACATGAAAATGAAAATTTCAAATGATTGAGCGACCTCACACTTTCAGTAAAACTGTAACTCATTTATACATTTCCACAGGAGACAAATGAACATTTTTCGGAGACAGTTCTGTCGATGCTTTCTATTTTACCTCGGAATCCAAGATTTCTTCCATTAACTGAATTTCTATACAGAACGCTTTCCAAATATGCAAGACCCTTATTATTGATCACACTAAAACCACAGAGCGTTTCTATTTGTTTCCACCGATGCACTCGTTCTGCTAGCTCTTGAGTGACTTCATTCAATGCCGTCCTATACCAGAAAGCAAAGTTTAAATTTAAATTTTCTGAAAAATGACTAAAATATCACAAAAGAAAATTATGCATTTACCTAGCATCAACAATACTTTTATCAACGTCATCTATCGATTTCCCATGCGTCGATACGAATGCGCCTACGAGGCTCGAGCGTTTTCGTCTCAATTTTTCACACTAAAAAATAAAATTAGAAACATATTTCAATTCAACTCTTACGCAATTACAATCCTTTTACATTCGATTGTATTACACAAATATTTTAAAGAATTTAATATAACTCGATAGAAATTTTGTTCTCTAAATCAAATATTTCAATATGAAGTTTTTCAAGATCATTGTTTTTCGGTCTAAGCATGTTACCTGAACATTTCTTTATTAGACAAGGTTTGCCCCTGTTTTTCAGTATTGATTTTCCTGAACTTATACAATTTTTTTTTGGAACAGTTTTTTTCATTTTTCCGTGACTTTCTTCCCAGTACTATTTTGAAGTAAAAAAGAGAGGTCGCGGAAGGTTTTCCACAATTTCAATTGAAATAAATTATGAACCATGTTTGTTATTTTCAGAAAAGTTCACTAACTTGATTTAAAATTCCTTGGCTTTTCTCGGTTTTGCAGGTTGCCAACAGGTGGCAACCTTGAGCAAATATCAACTTTGTTCTAAGGTCAGGTCAGGCTAAGAAGCCACAAAATATAATAATAAACTGGAAAAATTGAAAGGCTTATCCAGGTTATTCAATGAGCTTTCTTTTACATGAGCAACGCTCTTTTCTACGAAATTAACATAACTTGGAGGAAAAAGATTTACATCAAGGTACACTAACCGCGTCTCTTGCAGTTTGCAGTTGACGCTCGGCCGCTGCTTTCTTCAAGATATAAGCCTTATTCTCAATTTCGTGCGTCAATTGTAACCACAACTGCAGACCTGGAGGCGGTGACCAATATCGATCAATGAGTTCACCTTCTGCTCGCTGTAGTGCGTTTCGCAATATCTATAGAAAATTCTTTGATCTATTAGTTTTATGAGCGATACAATGCTGATCAATTAGTATAAAACGAAATCAACTCTATGTAAATATGTAATTGATTCAGATTCTTTTAGTATCATATTCACCTCGTTTTCTTCTTTTAATTGAGCGAGTTCGAGATTACAGTTCAAATTATTCGTTTTGGAGTCTTCGGTGGACTGTTCTCTGAGTCGTTTCTCCAGATTTTGTTTTTCAGTCGTCACATACTCTTTATCTTGTCTCGCTTGCTCCAATTCTCTCTGCAGTTATAAATTAATTACTACGATTATTTTCGAAGTAAATTTTTACCACGCAAAAAATTTCCATTACTTGTAAATTTTTTAAATCTAGTTCAGCTTTCTGCAATCCTTCCATGTCTTTCATCATACGATTAAGGTGTTGACTGGTACTCTGTTTCTGTCGATAAGCATAGAAAAATCCGGTCAACGCTGATACCAACAACAGCATCAGTATGAAATCTTTGGTATAATTTATGTTGTCACCTGAAAACCAAGTGCCAATTATTTGTTCATTATTATGGCTTGCAACGTGGAGCACGCTCTCTCACTAATGAATAAAAATTTTAGACTATAATTATGATGATCAGCTCTGTCTCCGCATTTTACAACAACTGATAGTAAATTCAATGTATAATTAAAAGGCTCATTATCGAGAAAAGAATCACGCAACATCAGTAACAAATGCTCGGGATTTTGTTCGCAAAGATTGAAAAGAGGACGAGATACTGGTATATCTTACACTATTAATTATTAACGTGCAAACCAAACTTCTGCTTCTCGGACTGGGGTTTGAATCAGCAACTTCCCACGTGAGAGCCAAGCAAGTAGCACAATTGACTACAAATGTGCGCTACTTCATGAAACAAAATTTTTTCAGAATGTCATTACTTACACTACTGAACAAATTATGAATTTTGGCCATGAACATGAACAAACAAAAGTGTTTTTGGAAGTATTTTTCACGCTGATTACGATACCGTTTACCGTTTCTCGCTATCA
>ENA-UOVY01000670-UOVY01000670.1-plant-metagenome-genome-assembly--contig:-NODE-670-length-12781-cov-4.876552_pt1 | contig 12781 bp, 9 predicted proteins | sample MGYA00249840_ERZ761561 | MGnify/ENA primary metagenome ERZ761561 (study PRJEB28882, sample SAMN05720143) | plant metagenome | isolation source: Guanajuato, Mexico | place: Mexico:Guanajuato, Mexico... | reverse complement strand
ATCTTTCTTAACCCTAAGTTGTCCTGTAGTATGACTTGAATTGTTTTGGCTGTTAAATTGATCTGTTGCTCGAGTCTCTGATGTACTACTATTAAGATCAGTAAATGAAACACCATCAACCTGTTGTACTGAGTTATACGGTTGACTATCTTCGAGTCTTGACGATGTAAATAACGGAGACGATTCAAACAATTCGGACAATTCAAACAACTGAGACGTATTGAATTTACCAGGCGCATCTGTAGCATCTGGACTGATTTGACTGGACTGTAATGTTAATGATGCTAAAGATAAACGGTTGGTATCGGTTCCTTTTCCTTTTTCATGATTAGATGTGCGCATTTTTGCACTAAATAAAATATAAGCCGCTGAAAAAAATATATTTGGACCCAATATTTCTTTCTTAATAGGTTTGATTTTATTAAATTTATGTATCATATGTATGTTATGTATGTACAAGTGTATCTTTTAGGTTATTCGAACACTATCACATATTGGATAACCTAAGATGCGCTTGTTATTGTTATAAGACGTTCCTAAAAGAAAAAATAAAAACAATATCTTACTCAATTGTTTCGCTGCAAGTATAAATATATTTATAACAATATCCAAATATTTATGAAGCTTTATTGTTGTATTTATGGGTTGGTTTGACTAAAATACTTCAAGAGGGTATCCTATCATGGTCCGAACAATTAGGACAAAAAAATGAGAAAATAGTTTCCTATTGTGTTAGTTTTATTGTTTTAAATTTGAGCCATCTAAATGGCAAGAAAATTGGAAAAATAAATTTTGTTATATATTTTTTATATTCTTATCACCATATATAAAAATTTGTTTTATTCCGAATTTAGGTTATGCTATGGTATAAGTTTGTTAGATTCAAAATCAGTGGGGATAAAAATAGATAAGATCGCATTACACAATCGTATGGCTTCTCCCATTTGATAGGAGCATTAAAACTTTCTTGTTAAGCCAATGGAAAATTTTTTTTTGGTACCTACCATTTATTGGTTTTGGATAACCTTTTCCCTTCCTTTAGAGGCTTGGTCTTGGGGTTTTTTTGCACATAAGCAGATTAATCGGTATGCTATTACTACGCTACCACCAGCTATGTTTGCTTTTTATAAACCACATTTAATATTTTTAACTGAAAAATCTATACATCCAGATAAACGTAGATATGTGGTCAAAGGTGAAGCCTCAAAACACTTTATAGATATAGAGCATTACCAGGCTAGTCTACTGGATCGACAAAAGCTTTTATTTGAACAAGCTATCGAAAAATATGGCGCTAGAGCGGTAGAGACACATGGGCAACTCCCTTGGGCTATACTCCATCTACACAAAGAATTAACAGAGGCTTTTAGAGAAAAGGATATTGCTAAAATTCTAAAAAAATCAGCAGATTTAGGCCACTATATTGCGGATGCGCATGTTCCTTTACACACTACAGAAAACTACAATGGACAAATGACGGGCCAAGAAGGGATTCATGCTTTATGGGAAACCCGACTCCCTATTTTATTTTTCGATACCTATAATCTTTTTGTTGGACAGGCGGTTTATATAAAAGACCCATTAAGCCATATTTGGTATATTGTCTTAACATCTCATGCATTGGTTAAAGAAGTACTGGATCTAGAAAAGGAGCTTTCAGCACAATATCCTATGGTAGAAAAATATAGTTTTGAACAAGATGGTCAGCTACTTAAAAAAGAATATTCAGTTGGATTTGCCACTATCTACCACCAAGCCCTACAAGGACAGGTTGAAGCACGTTTGCAACAGTCTATTAAAGAAGTGGGCAACTTCTGGTTGACGGCTTGGATCAATGCAGGATCTCCAAATTTAAATGATTTTAATGCGGATCTACCGATTCAAGATGGAGTAGACGAAGCGTTACAAGAAAGTCACACTTTAGAAGGCATTAGGGAATGTGGAGGCGAATAAACTAGTTGCCTCCACTCCATAAGGTTAACGTTTGTTTGTACGAACAATTATATGTATAGTATCTAGGCGGTCTTAAAAATAAATTATCTCAAGAGTTTGATTACTTATAAAATTTTGAACCAATAACAAAAAATATACAGAACCAAGGGAATATCTATACCAAATAAAAAATATATATACGTCACAGAATTTTAACCTTGAAAATGCGTTTCATAAAATGCGTTCCAAGCTGATTTGAACACGCCCATAACTGTGTCCTGTAGTTTAGATACTGATGATAGATTTTGCTCAATAGGCTTTTTATTTTTATTATTTTCCTCTTCCTTTTTCAAATCTATTTCTTCATAAATAGGCTCTTCATCTTGGTTAGTATCAGTTCTATTTTGATAAATAGGAGCTGCACTTTTATGCGCTTGCGTTAGATTTTCATTTGTCGGGATTAGATTTTGATGGTTACTACTGCTCCGCGGTGTTTCATAATAGGATGCTGTATCAATAATCTTTTCATAAATAGGCCCGTTATCACTAGTGTTGCCATCAGTGTTGCCATTAACGATCTCTATATACATAGAGTCTTCTTGATTATTTTCTATTTTTAGGTCTGTTTTTGTTGGTGCAATAGGATCCAATGTAGCCATCTCTTCACTTACATTATCTAGCCTGTTCTGCAATAGACTATGATCAATATTTTCTTGATTATCAGATTCTTCGTATTTATGTGCCAAAACAGATTTGGGTTGTTTTGCTTGTATAGAAGCATTTAACCATAGGTCTTCGTTTTGCTTCAATGGTGTATTATTTTGATTGGTTATATTTGCATCGCTTTTCAATTTTTTGCTATCTTTTTTTCCCATTAAAACAGGGCTTTGTCTACCTTGATCAAAGCATGAAACGCCAAAAGATGCTATAGAAGTGTATATTACCGTACTTTTTAATAAAAATTTTATTTTTTTTTCCATTACTTACTTTTTAAAATTAAACGGGATATTTAAAAAATGATTTTGTCCCGTATATATACCTATTTGGTATAAATTTCCCCCTTCTATAAAAATAATAAAATTAATATTCAATACATAATACCATTACCAAATTACCAACCTTGTTCCCTATCCTATCAAAAATTACAAAAAGTAAACCCATAAAATTAATAAAAATTAGATGGTTAATCTATTGCAACCGTCTTAGATTCTATCAATCTATTTACCTTTATAAGAATCTAAAATAGAAAATATTGAAGATGAGTTTTTAAAAAAAAGAAAAAACATTATATTTAAGGTTGGTTTGCTAATGTCCTTGTTTTAATCCGACCTTCAAAAGTATCTTCCATGATGTCTCTACAAAGGATACTATATGTAGCAAGTGAAATAGCTCCTTTTTTGGAAACTTCCCTTGTATCAAATTGTCTACGTAAGCTACCTGAAGCCATGCAAAGCAAACAGATAGACGTACGAATTGTAGTACCTAAATTTGGTACCATCAATGACCGCATGAATAGGCTACATGAAGTGTTGCGTTTATCAGGTTCTATTGTGTCAGTAAATGATGTAGATCATTCCATTTCTGTAAAAGTAAGCACGATACCTAATACCCGGTTACAGGTTTATTTTGTAGACAATAATGATCTATTTGGGAGTAGAAGATCGGTTTTTAAGGATCAGAATAATAATTTTTTTGAGGATAACGATTTGCGGATGATTTTTTTCTGTATGGGTGTAATGGAAACGCTTAAAAAATTGGAATGGGAAGCAGATATTGTACATTGTCATGATTGGATAACAGCGCTTATACCTATTTTTTGGAAAAAACTGTATCAAAATCATCCTCTTTTTACAAAAGCAAAGCTTGTTTTTACGATTTATAATAATACTTTCTCTCACCATTTTCCCTTTCTCACAGAAAGGATAGAAAAGATAGGTATTGCACGGGAAGATGCAGTATTATTGACCCCTGGTGGTTTTCGAAACATCATTCAATTTGCTATGGACTATTCTGATCTGGTATTGCGTGGCGAAATACTTGATGCAGTTGAATTTGAGGATTTATTTAAAAGTAATGAGTTGCCTTTGGTTCAAAATGATGATCAATATAACGAAGGGTATTTTGCAGTGTATAAAAGCCTACTGCTGCTGGTCTAATGGAACCGAACCACTTGAATAGGCTAAAAAAAATCTATCCAGTTCTATTCATGTAGTTGCTTGTGAAATGAATGGTATGGCTGAATTGCATATTTATCGTGCTTCTGCAGGTGGTGGTAAAACCCATATATTGGTAACTCGTTACATTCAATGGGCTTTACGTTGTCCGGATGCTTTTAAGGATATTTTGGCGGTAACCTTTACCAATCGTGCCACCCAAGAGATGAAGCAACGCATTTTAGCTTATTTGTATAGCTTATCTATTGGAGAAGCAACCGTTTTACAAGAAAAGCTATATCAGGAAGGATGGACCTCTGCTCAACTGCAGGTGCGCAGCAAGGAGGTATTGTCGATGATGGTGTATCACTATGGTGATTGGGCGGTTACTACGATTGATCGTTTCTTCTATAGAACGATTCAGTCTTTTGCTAAAGTACTCGGTTTACACCACCATTTTTCGGTTGAAATGGATGAACGATTGGCTTTAAAAGAAACGATAGAAGAGCTGTTTACTGTAGATGATCCATTCTTGCAACAATGGATGGTAGATTTTGCACTGACTAAACTATTGGTTGGTAAAAGCTGGAATATTAAAAGCAACATTCAAGAGCTAGGTAAATCACTTTTTCATGAATCTTTTAAGCTACATGAAAAAGAATTGTTAATGGCTTTTCAGCAACAAGAAGCATGGCCGCACTTTGTGTTGGCTATACAAACATCTCTCCATTCCTTTGAACAAAGCATGCAAAAAATCGGTCAAGCTGCCTTAAGTATATTGCACCAAGAGGGGCTTGAACCGACAGATTTTAGCTATGGTACCAAGGGGGTAATAGGTTATTTTTTAAGATTGGCTAGCAAGAAAGGGTTTGCGCCAACCAAACGAGCTGTTATAGCAAAAGAGCATCTAACCAGTTGGTACAGCGAAAAAAAACATAATGCCCTTTCTAGGGTAGTGGAGGAATTGCTTCATCCTTTACTTGTAAAGGCTGTAGATTTGTATGAAAGAGAGGGGGTAGCTTATAGAACAGCGCTAGTAGCTGGTCGTTTTAGCTATTCTTTTGGTATGATAGGCGCATTGCTCATAGGGTTGGAACGGTATCGATCTAAAAACAATGTCTGTTTTATGTCAGATATTTCTGCTTTGCTTTACCAAGCCATTGAAGAAAGCGATGCTTCCTTCTTATATGGGAAAACCGGCCATTCATTTCGTCATTTTCTCATAGATGAATTTCAAGATCTTTCTCTTTTTCAATGGATGAATTTCAAACCATTGTTGCGTAATAGTCTTGAGCAAGGCTATAGTAGTCTATTGGTAGGAGATGTCAAGCAATCTATTTACCGCTGGCGTGGCAGCAATTGGCAACTTTTGAACCATCAAGTAGAAGCAGCGTTTAAGGAAAGTACCCTTCATTATTTAACTACCAATAGGCGTAGCCAAGAGGCTATTGTATTATTTAATAATTATTTCTTTAAAATGGCTGCCAACCGGTTGGTTGATTACCTTGAAAGCAGGTCTAAGTTTCATCCTATTGATGCATTGTCATATGAATGGGCCCAAATGAGACGGGCCTATGGCGATGTGGTCCAACAAACCAATGGGCAAAAAGGAGGATATGTGGGATTGTACTTGTTTCAGTCTGACCAAATAAAAGGTGATCCTATCGATTGGAAAGTTCATGCGCAAAAAAACTGTATGGATCTGCTAGAACAGTTGCAAAAAGAAAAGATCCCAGCAAAAGATATTGTTATATTGGTGCGGAATAATAGTGAATCTGCGTTGATAACCAGTGGCTGGCAAACCAGTTATACGACTGGTTGCTATGAGGTACGGTCAGATCATGGCTATGCTTTATGGAGTCATATAGTGATAAAAGTATTGATCCATTCATTGTATTACCTTAATGATGAGGATGACCTAATAAATAAAGCAGCCTGGCTGCAGGCCTATTGGCATTGTATCCATCACGATCTAGCCATTGGAGATCATGATAGATTTTATCAGGTAGTAGATGGTACAACTGAAAATCTATTACCCGAGCCATTTTGGGTACAAAAAGACTTTTTAAAAAATCTATCTATTTATCCTTGTGTGGCGTTACTGATTACCTGTTTATTTAAAAATCATTCTGACTTTGAAGATGTCTTATCTTTTTTTCAAAGTGTTGTTTTAAATTTTAGCCTTACAGAATCTGCTTCTATAGCAGACTTTTTGGTTTGGTGGGAAAAAAGAGGACGTGACATACCATTGCCTACAAGTCATCTTGAAAATGTAGTTAAAGTGATGACCATCCACCAATCTAAAGGGATTGCATTTAAAGTAGTCATTATCCCTTTTTGTAATTGGAATTTGGATCATCTACCGCAAAATGGACCCATTTTATGGTCTGTGGACCAACAACCATCTACTCATTTTCCTATATGGCCTATAAGTTATGGGGTAGATTTAAAAGAAACCCATTATGCCAAGGCCTATTATCTAGAGCAGATGCAAATCCATCTAGATAACCTAAATCTGCTTTATGTTGCTTTTACAAGAGCAGCGGAACGGCTCTATGTGATGGCCCCCCTTCCAGTGCAATCGGAAGCTATAGATAGCGTTGCTGATTTGATCTACCAATCGTTGGTAAAGGACGAAAGCAATCCACTGTTTCAAGACGAATTACCATTAGCTGTAGCAGTGCAAAAAGAGCCTGGAGTGACCAGGCTCTTCTTTGGATAATATAACGCTATCTGCTTACTATCCATATTACTTTTCAAGAAATAAAAAGAAAACCTGTGTAAAAATATTGGATTACGGATAAAAAGAGTATGTCTATTTATCTTTTTTAGCAAGCATCAAACAATCCCTAGGCTTTTTCTAAATTTTTTATCTGATCCTCTATCTCTTTTTCTGATAAGCCTGATTCATGTCCACGCCTACGAATGCACTCTTTGCTGCATTCTATGGTTTTTTGGCTTAATTCCTGATCTGTTAGGTCTGTTATCTTCTTTTCCTTAGAACAAGATCCTGCGCTACTATTCAAAATAGCCATACCCCAAAGGGCAGAAAACACGATAGATTTTATTTTATATTTGTTCATTATGTTACGTATGATGGAAATTTGTATGATAATAGGGTGCAAGATAGGCTAAAATAGCCACATTCAAAAATTTTATCTGTTAAAAATTGATAGGTTTATTAGATCATCTAGATCATCCAAAATAAAAAGTATTTCTTGATGGGAGGCTATTGTTTTCGTTAAGGCTGAACGATCCATAGATTTATAGAAGTGCCTAAAGGTACCTTGGTAGCGGGCATAGGGTTTTGTTGTATCACGTTACCGATGGGTGCGTGATGCTTTTTAAGATGATGGAGCACACCTATCCGCATGCCCCGCTCTAATAGGGTGGCATGTGCTTCTTCTAAAGGCATTGCTATTACATCTGGTACTTCAATAATTTCTTCACCTAATCCAGCGCTAACAACTAAGTCAATAGTCGATCCCTTATGAATGGGTTTTCCACTAGGTATAGGATGGTGGTCATGCCATTGTTCCAAAACAGCATATTTTGTAATGTCAGGGACATATTTGATGCTTCCTAACTTTAGTCCTTTGTTCTTTAGAAGGAGTTGAGCCTGCCTAATAGAGCCCTCAATAAGGTGGGGCATAGATACAAGTGGAGGATTTGCTCCATTTAAGGTTAAATAAATTTTCCGTTTTGTCTTTACCCAACCACCTGCTGTTGGAAATTGTTGTAAAACAGTAAAAGGTGGTAGTTCTGCTGCGTAACTGTTGTTGTCTGTTATAACGTAACGCAAATCATATTTGCTGAGCGCGCCATCCAATGCTTCTAAAGGCATACCCGTTAGATCGGGTACTTGAACAATTTTACCTTGATGGGTAATATAAGGTAATAATATATAGAAAAACATATATAACATAGCGATAAACAAGCAAAATATGTAAGTAAGATGTTGTAATATCTTTATTAGCTTTTTTTTATCCATTTATCTAAACTTAGCGTTTCTCTATAGCCAGCAAAATTTCTTTTGGTCCATCCATATTGAATAATCGCATCTATAAAATCAAATGGTGTATAACCGTTTAAAGCACATTGGTGAAAAATACAGGTAGCTGGTGTCATAGCAGGCAGTGCATTGATTTCAATAATCCATACTTCTATTTTTTGATCGGAATAGATTTTTACAAAAGCATCTATTCTGGCATAACCTTGTATATTTAAAACCCTTGCTATATTTTCTAGTTTGCGCTTGACCTTTTTGCTGATTATAGCAGCTACTTTGGCATTACAATCAAAGCGTGCTGGCGTGATATTATTGCCTTCTCCTGCTAGAAATTTTTCTTCTAATGAAAGTATAACATCTGTTGCCACTGTTTCTGAGGGTTCAAATACTTCATATAAGGTTTTACCATTATGATCTATATGGGTTAATAAACCGGTTGTAGTTTCTAAACAAGCAAGTGCTTCTGGTTCTTTTTCAACCAGTGCTTCTAATAGAAATTGTTTTTGCTGGGGAATATAGTCTCCTGTTTCTAACCCCAAGCTTTGTAGCACTTCGCTAGACATAACTGGCTTATTTCTAAAAGTAGCAGATGCATAAGCCGTCAACCTATCACTATTGGCAATGTGCATGACCCCTGCACTGCAACCATCATCTAAAGGCTTGGCAATAATTGGGTAAGTAAAGAGATTGGCTACAGTATGGATCGTAGTAACTCGATCATCTTCCCAATCTTTTTGGGTAACCACAAGTTGCTGAGCAATCTGAAAGCCTTTTTTAGCTAAAAATTGATTGGTTGCATATTTATCAATGGTTAAAGCGGTAGTGGCTATACCAGATCCGTTGTAAGGTATATCATACCCTTCTAATATTTTTTGCAAAGTTCCATCTTCTCCAGGTCTACCATGCAAAGCGATAAAGACAAAATCTATTCTTGCTTTTAAGGCAGAAAAAGTAAGTTCTTCTGGCCTAAAAATAACATCTTTTGCATAATTTTTAGTGATGGAAGCGGCTTCTTGTCTTATAGCAGTTAGTAATCCTTCGGCTGCGCTAAATCTAGTTGGATGTAAAAGTGCATCGTGTACATCATCTGCATTATCTTTTAACAATAGTGCAGCAGGTAGTATAAAAATCCGATAGGCCTTCATAGAGCCAGATAGAAAAAGCGGCAGTGGCTCATATTGGTTAGAAGCAGCCAATTTACTATAGATATTCCGCCCACTTTCTAATGATACATGCCGTTCGGGTGTAAACCCACCCATTAGTACACCGATTTTCTTATGCATCTTTTTCGTTCTATCTGCTCGATGGTAAAAACAATCTATTCCACCTTTACTGATCTAATCGTTTGATAAGAGGTTACAAAATAAATCCAAGTTTATACTTGGTCATTGGACAGAGGGAGCATGGCCTCGCCATCATCCGATTGTGGGAGTGCTGCTTCAGCTGATGGCGCATCTTCAGTAGGTATATTTTTTCCTTCTTTGAGAAAGCGTTTACCTATCAAACGTTCTAAATCTGACTTAAATATAGTTTCTCGTACCAGTAAAGCCTCAGCCAAAAGCGTTAATTGGTCCATTTTTTCTGTGAGCAATTTTTTTACCCGTTCATATGCACCGTCTATAATCGCTTTGACCTCCTCATCTATGGTATAAGCTGTTTTTTCTGAGTAAGGCTTTGTAAAAGTATAATCTACCTGTTTGGAGTTGTGAAAGGAGAGGTGACCTACTTTAGGGTTCATCCCATAAACGGTAACCATACTATAGGCTAATTTAGTAGTGCGTTCCAAGTCATTTACCGCACCTGTTGAAATTTTCCCAAAAATAAGTTCTTCGGCTGCTCTTCCTCCTAGTGCCATGGCCAACTCATCTAGTAATTGATTCTCTTGATAGATAAATTGTTCTTTCGGCAAATACTGCGCATACCCTAATGCGGCTATGCCACGTGGTACAATACTTACTTTCACCAGTGGATGTGCATGTTCTAGAAACCATCCAGCAATGGCATGACCCGCTTCGTGATAGGCCACTATTTTTTTCTCTTCTGGAGAAATTAGCTTGTTTTTTTTCTCTAAACCACCAATAATTCGATCTATAGCTGCATTAAAATCGCTCATTGTTACAAATTTCCTGTTTTTTCTAGCGGCTATTAAAGCTGCCTCATTACACATGTTAGAGAGATCCGCGCCAGAGAATCCAGGTGTTTGTTCGGCAAGTTGTTTAATCCGTATATACCTTTCCAGCTTTAGTCTTTTGCTATGGCATCGTATAATCGCCTCCCTATCTATTACATCTGGGTTGTCTATACTAACCTGACGATCAAATCTTCCTGGCCGAAGTAGTGCAGGATCTAGTACTTCTGGTCTATTGGTAGCAGCTATTACAATCACCCCAGAATTGGTTGATACTCCATCCATTTCTACTAAAAGTGAGTTCAATGTATTTTCACGTTCATCATTCACTCCCGGCATATTGGCTTTGCCCCGTGTCCTACCTACTGCATCGATTTCATCGATAAAAATAATACATGGTGCTTTTTCCTTTGCTTTTTTAAATAGGTCACGGACACGTGCTGCACCTATACCCACAAACATTTCGACAAAGTCTGATCCAGAAAGACAAATAACAGGCACACCGGCTTCACCAGCTACTGCTTTGGCCAGCAAGGTTTTCCCCGTTCCTGGGGGACCTACTAGCAATACACCTTTGGGGATTTTTCCACCAAGCAGCGTAAATTTATCAGGCGTTTTCAAAAAGTCTACTACTTCTTTTACCTCTTCTTTCGCCTCTTTCATGCCAGCTACATCTTGGAAAGTAACTTTTAACTGATTGTTTTTATCAAAAATGGTTGCTTTTAATGTATTCATATTAAAAAGCTGTGTACCAGGACCTGCCATACCATTTCCTGGCTTACGAATAAAAAACCAGTAAATAACAAATAGCGTCAATAATAAGGACCAGTTTATAAAACTACTAGGCTCTGAACGTTCTTGACAGCTGTAACCTATTCTAGTGTCAGGATCTATTTTTGCTTCTATCGCAACAAATTTTTTATCAAAAATGTCAAAATTGGGTATTCGGAAAGTGTAGACCAATCGCTTGTTGTTTTTCCAAGCAGGTAGTCCTGCTAATTCTTGTTGGTAACGGGGCTTGCGCAATGCCTCTTCTTTGAGTACCACTTCTACTAGGTGCTGGTTGGTGATTAAAGTAACAGATTTAACCTCCTGTTTCAGCATCATTTCTTCAAAACGTTTCTCAGAAATGGGAATGATATTTTTTTCTTTGCTATAATAGAACAGCAACCCTACTACTACCAATATGGCCAATATAAAAATGGACTGTGGGACGTTGTGTTGTACAAATTTTTTTTCTCTTTGTTTCATAATCTGATTTAAATTGAACCCCTATGTATTCTGAATAAAGATAAAAATTTCGAAAGACATTGAAATACATCAAAAAATTTTCTAATAATACTTGCAATTACAGGGAAAAATTGCGCGCGAGGCTAAAGCTATAAGTTGATCTATAACAAAGATAATACAGCTTTTTATTTTGTGGCTTCTATATACCTATCCTCGACAACCTTCCAGTGAACCATTTTCCAAAAAGCTTGTATATAGGCTGAACGTCTATTTTGATAGCTTAGGTAGTAGGCATGTTCCCATAGATCTAACCCTAAAATAGGGATACCTTGTTCTTGAATAGGAAGGGTATTCATAAGTGGATTATCTTGATTATTAGTTGTAGAAATAAATAAACTACCTTCTTTTTTGTCTACCGTTAACCAGGCCCATCCAGCACCAAAGTGGGTAGCAGATGCCGTTGAAAAGGTTTCTTGGAATCTTTCAAAACTACCAAATGATTTTTTTAGCCTGTCTAGTAAGTCTGTTCTAGGTTTTGGGGAAGCATGTGGTATGAGGTTTTCCCAGAAAAATAGATGGTTAAAATGGCCACCAGCGTTATTCCGTACAGTAGTATGATAGGCACTTATATCTTTTAACAGATGGGTTAATACTGATATTTCAGTTCCTTCTGCGGTAGCTATTGCGGTACCGGCCACTGCTTGATTGAGTCTATCTACATAGGTTCCATGATGTTTGGTATGGTGGATTTCCATGGTTTGGGCATCTATATAAGGTTCTAATCCGTTGTAGGCGTAAGACAAAGAAGGAAGTTTAAAAACCATAAGCATCTAAATTATAATAATTAGTTTTATCCCCTACAATATAGTGTTTCTTAGCTTTTTAAAAAAACAAATCAGTAATTCATTGCTTTCTTTTGCTAAAATATTTCGCTGTATGGTGGTTCGGGGGTGTAGGGTAGGGTTAACGCAGCTTTGGTAGCCTCTTTTTGGGTCACTGGCGCCAAAAACAAGTCGCTTTATTTGAGACCAGTAGAGTGCGCCACTACACATCATACAGGGCTCTAACGTAACATATAGTGTACAATTGGGAAGGTATTTGCTATTGAAGTAATGGGCAGCAGCTGTAATGGCCAATAGTTCTGCATGGGCGGTTGGGTCTTTAAGTTGTTCTACTTGGTTATGGGCACGTGCAATAATTTGATTTTCAGCTACCACTACTGCTCCAACAGGCACCTCTCCAATTGTAGCCGCATGGGTAGCCTCTTTTAGAGCTGCTTCCATAAAGAAAGCATCTTCGTACATTAGGGCCATTAGATTTATGTAATCG
>ENA-UOVY01000668-UOVY01000668.1-plant-metagenome-genome-assembly--contig:-NODE-668-length-12791-cov-14.685144_pt1 | contig 12791 bp, 7 predicted proteins | sample MGYA00249840_ERZ761561 | MGnify/ENA primary metagenome ERZ761561 (study PRJEB28882, sample SAMN05720143) | plant metagenome | isolation source: Guanajuato, Mexico | place: Mexico:Guanajuato, Mexico... | reverse complement strand
CTAAAATCTAGAGCTGCGCTAGAGTGCGCCAGAAGGTACATTATGTATCTACTTAAGTTCACCCTGTTATTTTCCCTTCAATTTGCAATACCACCCGTTTTTAGGGGTGTATGATGTAGACTTAAATAATTTCTGAGTAGGTACGTCGAATTCGTCACGAACTGTTTGTTGAATACTTTTTTAGTCACACTCCGTACTTAGTAGAACACGTCAAACTATACCTAAATTTTTTAAATTACTATTTTGAAAATTAGAGTGGGAAAGATGAAGCCAAACACGCGTTTCATTTCAAACTGACAGTTTGCTTGCGAACATTTTTCGTAAGGCGCGTAAATGGATTCCATGGGTTTAATTAGAAATTCTCAAAATAAGTTCTTAGAATAAGCTTTCATTAATTCTTCCTGCCAGTTAAGGGAAGAAATGAAGGAGTATTCGAAAGATATTTTTTGCGTAATTTTTTTAAAGATCGTTCTCATATCGGGTGGAGTTTTTCCATCAAAAAAATATCGACGGTATGGTATGCTTTTCTCTTATACTTTTACAGCATCTATAATCTTTATACTAGTGGGTGACATTGTTGGAATCTTGAATGAGTCAAATTTCAATTTAAAAGTCGTCATAATTCTGCACATGTTCGGCTTCACAATGGGTTTGTTATTTCATTGGGGCGTTCGGCGAAATGAACAAATTTTAAGAAGGTTTCTCGACAAATATTTCCAGCCGAATTTCTTAGATCCTCGAATCGTTGGTCTTACGGAAAAAGGTTTCAAGAATAAATCGATATATCTCACCGTATTTTATTGGATATTTCATCTCAATTTTGTTAGCAGTAGTTTTGCCACTGCTGTAGTCTGGAGCAACTTTAAAGACAAAAAATCGTACTTATTGCCATCCTTGTACGAGTGCGCGGTTCAGCCTAGACATTATCAAACCCATTGGATTTCTTGGATTTCTTCCTTGTGCTGGAACATTGACACCTTTGGAAAATATCTAATGGTCAATTCTTTCGTATCCGCGGTTTACTTGACGCTCCTTCTACCGTACGGAACTACCTTGCTTTTCTATTTTTTCATTATCAATTACATGAATGCTGGTCTAAATGTATTCGAGCAAAAAGTTAAAGCGTTTTCAGACATACCAGGTAGTTGTGTAGCAGGGAACCCGGTAAATATTGAGGTGGATATAGCGGCTCGTCACCATTTAATTGGAATGATTCGATACTACAAGAAACTACGCGGGTAAGTAACTGTTTTACTGCTCAAACAAAGGGGTAGGTACCTAACTTACATGAATAGTACCTAGCTTTTATTATAAGAATATTTATGCGGCATGAAGATCTTAGAGGCATGAGGTCATTCATTATTCATAATATTAACAGGTTCCCCCTTCCCTCTGATCACGTCACATTCGGGAAATGAAGAAATATGAAGGAAATATGGCGCTATTCTGTCATTCTTTCCAATTCATAAAGCTTACTTACTATCGCTCAATTTCTTCTATTTTGTCTTCCTCGTACCAAATCGAAATAGTCTCTATCATCATGTAGATAAATAATTTTAATCTGCATTCTTTCCTCTGTACCCTCTATAATATCATGTATTGTAGTAAATCACCCGTCCAGATCATAGTTCCTGAATGTAACAAAATAAATATTGATAAATAAACATCATTATTTGAAAGAAAGAAGAAGAAAAGAAGGAAAAAATACTTCGAACTTTGAACACATTGCTGCAGCCCTTTTTATATTTTTTTCTCAGTATGCAAATGTTGGGGAGAGGTAGGGTTAAAACTTGCTAAAGCAAGGTTTTAGACATATTACTACCTTTGGGAGAGCCCAAAACCAAAATTCGGGCTCGGGCACTTCTCACCATCTTACCTACTTAGGCTCTTGTTGGCTTTTACGTCGCGTTGTATAAACAGAGAAGAAAGCTTGCCGAAATGCTTGAAATTGTTTCCTTTTTCTATTACTTTTTGTTATACATTTTGTAATTTACTTGCATCACCAAAAACTACTTTTATACCTACCAAAATCATATTTTTGATTTCAGAATTCTGAAGGATATCTCCTCTTTTTTCAGCTTTGTGGCAAGTTGCAACCTCGCTGTATTCGCGGTCATGGTCACCGTCATTTTACTCAGCATCCTAGTTGAACCATTCGTAAGCGGTCCAAAGTTAGCCAATTTAGCTTTTCAAGTCGATAGAACAAATGCCTTAAAAATTTAATGTATATTATGTACTTTGAACGACATGTTTGTGCACATATTTTTCAATTTTCACTTTTCGCAGGAAAGAGAAAATTTGGTATTTTACTTCGAATACATCTTTCATGTGGCCATATTTTTCTTGTACTTCGCGTTTTCTTGTTACGGAGGGGAAAAATTGAAGAATCTGGTAAGCTTTTACTCTAATTAAACCATGAAACGATAAAAATACTCTTAATGTATCTTACTAACATTAAGGGAGCAATAGACTAACTTGTCAAAAAGAGTATGAGATATGATTGGGATGTATAAAGGATGACTTGGGGCAAATATTGAACAAAATTCAAATCTTTCCGACTTTTTCTTAATTCGAGTGATTTTTTCCTCTGAAAAGTACCTACACCACTGTGAACTTTACACCCTCCAGGTTATTTTCTAACGAGAAATAAAAACATCAAAGGCCTACTTCAGAAGTTACTCATCAATAGGGTTGGGAATTTAATGCAAATGCATATTTGTGATCTCATGTTCAATTGCAAAAGTAGCGGAAATGTTTTCCATTTCAAAACATTTCCTTAAAAATGAGCCCGTTTTCAATTTGCATAAGTTATTCCGCATATTCTGACAGAAAACGCATATTTTACATATCAGCATAAAAAATCATCATTTTTTGTTATTTCTAATGAATTTTCATCATAATTTTGAAATTAATTCTTGAACCTATCATGCATTCCGGAAGCATTTCATTTCTTGTCTTTAAATATAACAGTGTGCTCCGCCAAAGATTTAAAACGACATAACAATCATAACAAACGAGATTGATTTGAACATGAATCAATATTTTTTCGGAGAGTTCTTGCATAAATGTTGCATATTTACCCTAGAATGCATTATATTTCCATGCATATTTTGCCGAAAAATGGGGCATTAAAACCATTTTAAGGTTGCATAAGTTGAATGTTTTACTCTAAAGCGCATATTGTCATACATATTTCGCCAAAAAATGGGTCCGAGTTGAATTTCGCCCCGTAAATTGGATAAGCTTGTCTCAAGAAAAAATGGGTCATTTTAATGCGCATATTTCGCTAGAAAATATAAAAGGTGCATACGAAACTTTTTTTTCCCCTTCTCGACTTCTCGAGGACAAAGACCAGCATGTGGCAAAAGAGCATCATGGAGGAGTGGTGATGAAACCGCTAATGTGTACAAGCACTTACGACCAATTATGCGCGCTATTTCATCCGCGAACATGCATAGCAAAAAGTGATAAGAAGTCTCTCCCGAGCAAATATCGAGCACTTATACGATGAATACGAGCACTTATACGATGAATATGGGAGCTGGGCAAATACATGAGTTGAGAGGCGATAAGTCTCCTCTAGCGGAATGCCGAGCACGTGTCCAACAAACACGTGAGCCAAAAGGTGATAAGAGACGCTAGAATTAATTTGAAATTTGAATTTCCCGCTCTAAAATGACCAATGAGGAATTTGAAGACACGTGCACACTTGTCTTAGTTGAAGATTGTAAGAAGTTAGGTCAAGTGGGTATAGGGTGCAATTTGTGATGAAGTATGGGGGTGCAAAACGCGAGTTGTGGAACTATTGGGAAGTACAGTCGAAAATATCACTGCAAAAACTTGAGATGTACGTTAGAGGTCATATTGAAGATAGTACATATTTTAATACTATTCACGACACGGATATAATAACATCCAACCAAACGGTATCTTGAAAAAATTACTTTAGCCAATACTTTGTTCCTCAGCATTTGACATGATAATAAGAGCCAATAAATAATAATATTGTTCCCTAGATATGCAAGTATTATTTACCTTCCTTCTTTTTTTTTTTTTGTTTTGATAGAGGTTAAAAAGTTTTATTTTTATTCAAACTTTTCCTACCGTACACAAAAACAATAGGCTAAAAAAGATCATTGAAAACTCGGAAAAAATCAGTCCAAGTTTTCTTATCTCAATTCACTAATTATTGTTATATGTTTTATCCATTAATATTTACTTGTAGAATCTAAAGATAGGAGACATGGTTTACGGCTTGCCTTGGTACAATCAATCAGTACACTTTCAGAAATTGATTCAAATATTTCTACTGCTGCTGAACAAACCTTTAGAAGTAACCGCATTTATAATAAAAGTGGAATTACGAATTTGTTCGGTGTTTCTCCAACGAATGTATTCCGTGTTAAACCTTGTATTAAGCCGAACTCGAAAATAAAATTTGCATCGTCTCAAAGCTTTTTAAAAACGTGGATGACTTCAAAGAAACGTTTTGCTTTACTCAATGAAAAACTTCAAAAGCTTTACTTATCTCATTCATTGTTTCCCGTGTTTAATTACAAAGAAGCAAAAATAATGTTATTAGTAGCCCTACTTTTAGATGTAAAAATTAGCTAAACAATTTTTGTTTCATTTTCTAAGTGCATTGTAATTCGTGTCAACATGTAAACATAGAGTGCACTCTCTGTTCTTTTATTTCATATAGTCCATGAACCGCTACCTTACTTTTTTGTAGTTTTGCTCTCTTTCACGTTGACTGATTTAGGAGAGATCTCGAATGTGTTTTGTACGCCATTAATTAATTCTAATAAAACACTTTAAGTAAGCGAATCGTTTTATTATATATTCGATATTCCGACATGGTTAACCACGGTAAGTAATTAGAAACTTTATTTATCGTGAAGATCGACTTACTTGCGAAATTTGCGTGATAACGTGCGAACATGCGGCCTCAATCAAAGCGAGCACGTTGTGCACAGAGAACTAGCGAGCGATCGAATAGGAGCGAAAATTGATCTACGGTTATGTGATGTACTCATTATTGATTTCATTATGTACTAGATTATTCGGAGTCTAAATATCAGCAGAACGGATACGTTAGTTGAAAAAGATCACGACGGCGGACAACGAGCTAGAATATTTATACCAGTTTCCTGAAGAACTGTGGATAGAAATCAAAGATATATTTGAGAAAGAACGGAAAGAGTAAGTCAAGAAATCGAGATAAATAAAGCGTTGTGAACCCCGTGCTAGTCGGTATCCTTAGTCATATGTGCTTGAGTGTTCTACAGTGTAGTTTCAGCCGGGAGAACGTAACTGGCCCAAATGCTGGCTCTCTGGTGCTAAATTGATGTATTCCAAAAGTCGAGGGAAAATTAGTCTTCGCTAACTGTGTCTGATCAACACACTACCGTTGATTAGGCAACTCTCGTAATTATATCAGCTAAGCAAAAATACGCTCGCGGAGAACACTCATTCGCATCATTTAAGGAGTAGCCCCCAGTTCAGAATCCAGAACCTTCGGTTCTGATGAGAATTCTGTCGTTATTATAGAGATAGGTTACCGTGGTTACTTGTCCTGTTGCTATTCGTCGCTTCAGACCCACGCTGATACTAATCTATTGAATCGAAAGTCTTGGTTTATTAATTACGTCAATGTTCTTCCAGAAAAATGAAGCGAATTAGGTCGAATATTCAACGAACCGATAACGATAGAGATCGAAACGAGCGAACGAACTGGCATGAAAGTTCGCATCGCAAAAACGAAAAGAGTAGTACTACTGCGAACGGGACTGCTAGTTCAGGTAAAAAGCAACTGCAGTTGACGAGGCGATGCGAGCGAATCAATCGAGCGAATAGTATGCGATGCGAAAGTTGGGATGTAAATTCCATGTATTTATCTAACTTGTATTTGTTTAATTTAGGAGCGACGGATACGCCCATTTCGCCCGTGAACAAAAGGGTGAAACAACCAGAGAACACCTTCGATGTTGAATCAATCAGCGACGCGTTAACAGAAGCTATCGAAAATTATGATGTTTTAGGAACTGAATTCGACGATACAAACATGAAGTTGAGACAAGAAATCGAACAAACTCGGAAGGATTTTCATGCGAAACTCAACAGTCAAAAACAGCTATTAGAAGAATGTGTTCGTGCTATTAAATCGTTTAAAGTTCCTTCTGAGGAGAAATTAGTGCAGGTGGAAGACGCAAATGATACTTCAAATGATCAAGAGATTGACGCTGAAATCGAAGCAGCAAGACTGGCAGCTCTCGAGTCTTATGATGAGCGACAGACCGAAAAAGCGAGTAACCAGAATACAGTGGAAGAAAAGAATACCGAATCTCAATCTCAGAACAATTTTGTTAGATCACTCGAAAGGGCACGCTTGGTGCGTGACAACAGGAATGATAACGAAAATTTGATCGATAGGAACCGAAATACCGTGTTGATAGATAATCGTTTTGCCCCAGCAAGTTCTCTAAGATTCCCAAAATTGAAAGAACAGGTGTCGAAACAAACTAACTGGATAAATTATAGACGCCGTTTTACGAGTGAAATTGAAGCACAAGACTGTGAGTGGATACTGGAAGATCCTATGAAACCTCCCAGTGGTTTGAGCGAAAATGAAATTCAAGCACAAATGAAAGTAGTGAATAATTTCTTTATTAAAAATGTTCACGACGAACTGCTGCATATTATAGCGAAACCAAAAAGACCAAACGAAATTCTAAATGCTCTCGATAAATATTTTGATCCTCGAGGCGATACTGCAAAATAGCTTACTCAATCAATTAAATCTCATACATTTTGACGTTGATACTGAATCTGCTATTGAGTTTAATGCTCGGTTCAGCACATTGGTTGAGAGAATTCGAAAAGTGACACCTGATTTTAGTGAGGATGAAGAAAGAAGAGCCTACCTGCTGGCAATCCATGGTATAGCTACTGAAACAGTGGCTGACGATCGTCATGAGAAAAGGACCTCTGGCAAAGGCTTTCCGGTGCAAGTCTTGATGGAAAAATTCGTTACCGAAGAAAATGAACGGCATGAAAGCGAACGACGTAAATCGGAGCGAGCAGCTGTAGCTGCAGTGAATGTTTCAAAGTCAGCACCGAAGCCGAACTCGTCAAGACGAAATAGCCCTGAAAGGAAGGAACAACGAGGACGTGGACCGGCTCCATCGTGTAAGCTGTGCGGACATGCACCGGACAACCACGGTCCGGACGATTGCCCGCATAAAGGAAAGATCTATTGTTATCGTTGTCATACCTACGGCTATCATATTGGAAGGGATTGCCCCGCTTTTGGTGATAATGTTAATCCTGCGGCGCGAAGAAACGATGATCGGAACGATTCTCGACGGAACAATGATCGCCAAGATACCCGTCCGGTCAAACCCAAATCCTTGTCGAAATTTAAGAAGGCATCTTTCTAATGTTTCAAACGAATCAATAAAAGAAGGGAAAACAAAGGAAAAGCGTTAATCGCATTTAGCGAAAGTGATGATGATCTTGATAACGTGTACGTCGATGCGAACGAATTAGACAATGAAGAATATGCCTATCTGTTCATAGATGCTCAAGAAGAGAAGAGTGATGGAGCAGTTAATACTGTTTTTGGTAAGCAAACTATCTGTTTAAAATTTGTTTTTTGTTTTAGATTGCGGAGCTACTGATCATATTGTGAACAGACTGGAGGTATTCGTTACGCTGCGAAAATTAATGCGACCAAGAAAATTTACGTGTGCGAATAAGAATGAAAAAGCGAACTTGATAGTAAGATACCAGGGAGATGTGATATTGCGAAATACCCAAACCAACGAACTAATCAAATTACGAAATGTTTATTATTGTCCTGATGTTCCCCATAATTTATTCTCTGCGCTTAAGGTAAAAGGAAAATTACTGTTTATGATTGATGGCGATGAAACTTACGTAATCAATAAACAAACGCGGAGTTTAGTCCAAGTGGCTCATTGCGATGGGAGATTTTGGAAGATGGTTTTTGAGATACCAGCTGGAAATGTTGAAATAAACGAGCGAGAAAGTTTTATTTTGCAGTTGGAGGCCGAGAAAGGAGGGAGTAGAGAAATTAAGGTTCATAAATCGTTCTTCGACCTTCCTCAAATTTGGGATGTTAAGGAACGGTTTAAAGGAGGGAGTAGTATTCTTGAGATCGAAGACAACTGCGAGGTAGGCGATCGTGATTTTATAAATCAAAATTCTGCGAATCTAAATTTAGGAGGGAGATTTGGCATGAAAATCAGCGATCTCGAGGCGATAAACGAAAAGCGTACGCGAAATTTGAAAATATGCGAAGGTTTATTATGGCATCTGCGTTTAGATCATGCGTCAGAATCGTATCTTCGAATGGCGAAAAATTTACTACCAGATTTAAAAGGAGTAGTTATCTCGGATGAAATTAAAAATTGTATTGATTGCAGATTAGGGAAAGCGAAAAGACAGCCGTTTAAAGAAAAGCGAATGCGAGCGAAGCGACCGTTTCAAATAATTGAATCGGACACGGCCGGTCAGATCACTCCAGCATCAATTCAAGTTAAAGCGAAATATTTTGTAACGTTCACAGATAATTATTCAAGATATGCGTTAGGATATGAATTAGTTGATAAAAAGGAACTTCACGTACAATTTAAGAAGTATTTAAGCGATATGCGAATTCTAATGAACGATGAAGCGATCCGAGTTGAAGAAGTAGTAAATAACAATCTAGGTCAACAAGTTGTCTGCAAAATAGGGCGACTTCACACCGATAATGGAACTGAGTACAAGACGGATGAGATGCGAGACCTATTTCGACGAGAGAATATACGTTACGATCCTTGTAATCCTCACACGCCTCAGCATAATGGCATTCCGGAGCGCTTAAATTTAGAAATCGAACAAAAAGTCAGAACTCTTCTTCAGAGCTCATCTATGCCTTTAGGGTTTTGGGGTTATGCGATGAAATTTGCTCTATACGTTCATAATTTATTCATAAACAGCGCGATTGACTTCAAAACTCCACATGAAATGATAACTGGAAAAGTAGGGACTTTAAAGAATATTCGGCGTTTCGGATGTCTAGCTATCTATGTAATTGAAGATGAGGGAAATTCAAAGTTTGCCCCAACCGGTAGTAAAGATTTTCTAGTTGGAATGACGCGATCTGGCTACTTGATTTATGATCCTAAGAAAGGTAGAGTAATTCCAACGAAACATGTTACGTTCATTGAATCTAAAGTTTATGGCGATTTTTATGGGGCGACTAGGAAAGAAAATTTAGATGAACTATCGGTATCTTATAAAGATTGCGATTGCGAAAACATGGAAACTGAAAATGGATTGAGCGGCGAACGAAATAGCGAGATTCAAGAGGATGAAAACTTAGTGAGAAATGATTTAGATCTTGAAATTCCAAATGAGCAAGAAATAACTGATAAACAAAGGCTGATTAATAGGTTGAAAGAAACGTATGAACCCGTGTCTGATAGAACAAGAGAAGCGACGAAACGAAAATTAACTTGGGATGAGGACGATGTATTGGACTACGAGGTAGAATGCGAAGAATATGAAGTTGAAGCGAATCTGATTATGTATGCACAAGTTGGTAATGAGTTTGAACCGGCAAATTATGGCGAAGCGATCAACTGTAAAGACAGCGAGTTTTGGAGAAAAGCTATGGTAGAAGAATTTGACGCTCATAAAAGGATGGAGACGTGGCGAGTAATAAGAATGAGCGAAATGCTGCCCAAAGCGTCCATAGTAACATCGCGATGGGTGTTCAAAATTAAAGATGAGCCTCATATTGGTATTAGAAGAAAAGGCAGATTAGTTGCGCGAGGGTTTTCAGACTTACACGAGTATGGAATCGACGAAACGTATGCTCCTGTAGCAAGAATGAGTGACTTTAAATGCTTAGTAGCGATAGCAAATAAACACGACCTTGAACTTGAACATATCGATGTGAAAGTTGCATTTTTAAATGGCCAACTTGAAAAGAAAGTCTATATGCGAATTCCTGAAGGTTTAAGCGAATATCTAGGAAACGAGGAACCTAATTTTGAGAAAACTCATATACTTGAACTAGATAAAGCGATTTATGGATTGAAGGTCAGTCCCAAGCGATGGTTTAAAAGATTCAGCGAAGCGATGAAGAAACTAAGATTCATTAAATATGAATTTCTCAACCTTGCATTTACTATCAAAAGATTAAAGTAAAATATACGATTTTGATTGTTTATGTAGACGACATACTTATAGCGACAAACGACAAAGAAAAACTTGATGAAGTGAAAGCGCAACTGCGAAAAGAATTTGAAACTAGCGATCTTGGTGAGGTAAAGAAGTTCTTGGGAATGGAAATTGAGAGAGATCGTAAAAATCAAATAATTATTATTCATCAGAGAAAGATGATTACTTCTGTATTAAAGAAATTTGATGTATACCAAACTATGCGAACTTCGTCGACCCCAATGGCTACTACAGATGCAGAGAGGAAAACTGCATGCGAGAAGCGAGCAAAAATTAAATTTGATCCAAAGAGAATACCATACCGAAACGCAATCGGTACTCTATCTTATATAGCAAACTCCACGCGCCCGGACATTATTTTTGCGGTAAACTTTCTGAGCAGAAAACAACAAAACTATGGCGAAAGAGAATGGGAACAGGTTCAGCGAATTTTTCGATACCTTAAAGGAACTTTAAATTTTGGAATTAAGTTTAATGGTAAAGGAGAAGGAATTGAATGTTATGTTGATGCATCTCTAGGACTGAATGAGGAGAGCGGAAGATCAACATCAGGCTATATAATAATGATGTTTGGAGATCCAGTGGCCTGGAAAATGAATCTTCAACGACAAGTTGCCTTATCATCTGCTGAAGCAGAATATGTAGCAATGAGCTATGCGTGTAAGGATGTGATAAGTGTTAATGAGATTGCGAATCGATTAGGAAAAGTGACTAGGAAACCGCGATTATATGAAGATAATAGGGCAGCGATTAAATTAGCGATTACAGAAGAATCTCAAACACTGCGACATCTTGTAAAGTTATCATATCACTACGTGAGACAACTTAGTAGTCAAAAAAGAATAGATATTCACTGGATTAGTACTAAAGAGCAACTTGGCGATTTCTTTACTAAACCATTAGCGAAACAACAATTTGAGAAATTTCGAAGTAATTTTATGTGCGATTCTTCCTTGTTTCAGAAACCTACTGAGAAATCAAGAAAGCTGAAAAAGGAAAACTGCGATATAAATCCGTGCGAGTAGCGACTAGCGATTGAGATTAAGGATGCAATTTAAGCGATGCGATGCAAATTGACCTTTTTGCGAAAAGAATTTTTCTGTTCATAATTAAATCTTATATCTTATTTGAGTTACTTGGAGTATGTAACAGTGTTGAAGATAGTAATGTGATGAAATTTTTAAGACTGTAAACTCAATTCTTCCTTTATTCATTAAGTCCTCTTTTTGTTTGAAATTAAGTTAAACCTAACTTGAACCAAAGTTTTGTACAAAAGGAACGAGTGTCAACATGTAAACATAGAGTGCGCTCTCTGTTCTTTTATTTCTTATAGTCTATGAACCGCTACCTTACTTTTTTGTCTTTTGCTCTTTTTCACATTGACTGATTTACGAGAGATCTCGAATGTGTTTTGTACGCCATTAATTAATTCTAATAAAACATTTTAAGTAAAGCAAATCGTTTTATTATATATTCGATATTCCGACAATTCATTATACCAAGTACTTATATTTATGACGGAAATTCCGAATGTAAGTAATTAAAAATTGTCTTAGAGATGGTCGAATGTTTCTTTTTAACATCTTGTCAATATTTTTAGATCGTTGAAGTTCGCACTTTTGGAATAGGCATACCTACATTGAAAATTGTCGCATTTGATATTCTCCGCCTTCATGATTTTGAATCTGTTGACGTTGAGGTAAATTACGTTGACCTATAAGTTAGAGAGTGATCAAAAGCTAAATGGATTTTTGGGACAGCTAGAAAATGGAGAGTAGGGACCTTTGAGCCATGATGTATTTTCTCAGTCAACTATCTAAGAAAACACAAGACTAGTCTCACTCGCGGAATGTATTTTAAACTTTTACAACCAAATGGTAGATGAGAACTGAGTATAAACTCTTAGTTTAAACTTAAATCAAGCAAAAGCCATATTAAACTTGAGTTGACGTCTTCGGTTGATGTAGTTGACCATGCATGGTTTTTAGTGTAGGTGGCTTTGTCTAGCTTTGTTATTAGGCTTTCACACTTTTGTTTTGTTTACATTTTTTCTTATCTCATTATAAGTGAAATGTTATCAACAAGATTTTGTGTGTTCTATTTTCTCTTCCAGCAGTTAAATTGTAGATCTAACATGATGTATTTTGTAATAATTTAATTGGAAATATTACCAACCAAAGTAATACTGGTCTGCCAACTTCCTAGATTCTACAAAAAAAGATATTTTGGTATGTTTTGTTATGATAAGGTTGAAACTTTCTCACATGTTTTCATTAAATTGTATAAAGAGGAATATTCCACTTTTTCAGTCGATGAATTGATAAATTGGAGAGAAACTCCAATATAATTGAATGATTGTGACGTTGTAAGAATTGAAATGTTTTGAACAAATCTTGCATCAATTTGATGTATCAATATCAGTTATTGGCCCGCTTGAAACAAACTGCTTTGAACCACACTTCTTTGTATTTGCAGAAGAGTGATCATTACAAAATCTAGGATTGATTGTGTGAAAACTGAGAAATGACAGTTCTGTA
>ENA-UOVY01000667-UOVY01000667.1-plant-metagenome-genome-assembly--contig:-NODE-667-length-12822-cov-6.896295_pt1 | contig 12822 bp, 16 predicted proteins | sample MGYA00249840_ERZ761561 | MGnify/ENA primary metagenome ERZ761561 (study PRJEB28882, sample SAMN05720143) | plant metagenome | isolation source: Guanajuato, Mexico | place: Mexico:Guanajuato, Mexico... | reverse complement strand
CCCTTAATCTGCCTTGTTTTGAGAAGCGGGGAGGTAGTTTTGTCAAGCTCGTTAAACGCAACGACAGTCAAGGCTAGGAAGATTTTCCAGGCCAGCCAACAAAGTGGGATATTCTTTGGAAGAAAGCCTGTATTGTTTGACAAGATCTTTAGGTCGGTCTCAACACGTTGGCATCTTCTATTCCTGACTCATTGGGGATATTATGCCTTTTGCTTGTCAGAAGTAGACCGACGATACGGACTAAAGTAAGTCAGATCTCAAAATATTTCATCATACTCAGTCCTGAAAGAACAAGCAAGGGACGAGCGAGGCCTAGGATTAGGAATTGGAATCCCCACATGCATAGAAGGGTACGGCCCTTTCCCCACAGTCACGGCACCTCGGCCGAAGACACCTATTCCCGGCGCACTCCATGTGAAAGACACCTATTCTCGGCACTATTCCATAGCACACACACTTATACTTAAGTAGGCATAGCTCCGTTAAGAGCTCATCGAACTTGACTTCTAGAGTGAGACCTGTGATAGAAGGGGTAAAGGTGAATTTCAGTCCTCTTTCTCTCGGAAATATACGCCACATGCCAGTGATCGATCTCTCTCAAGCTAGGTATCGGTGAAGTCCGTCATGGAATTGAAGTGGTAGAGTGGTAAGTGGGCGGTAGGTCTATGGATTTCCTATCAGTGGCATTAGTTCCTTCTCTAGATAGATGGCTATTGAGCTTCTCATTCGTGAGAGTCATGCGCCGGATCAAGGGCTCTCTCATCTCCTATTTGGAAATGTATAGGTTCTGTAAGTGGCCAGTGCCCGCGAGTAAAGGCAGATCATCAAAAGTCATCTAATCCATCTAAGTGCCGGTATTGCCCAGTGCTTGACTGGAGTTGTCATGATACCCGGATACTCACCTCACTATACGCCAATTCAGGGAAAGGTCATGCTGGGAAGCTTCCTTGAAAGATAGTCTCAACACTCTCGATGAGAAACGAGAACCCAGCCAACGAAGGTTTATGCATATATTGGTCCGCATCCAGAGGAAGTCAAGGTTTCCAGATGTGCTCATCCCTGCTTGCTGATATGCAAATCGATTGGAATTGGCAAATCATAGAGTTTGTCGCTGACAAGAGCTGTTTTGGCCATGGTGATCCTCCTCTCAATACCCATTCCTGCGAATTCCCAATCCAATTATATTAGTATAATGTGTAGAAGAAAAAGGGGAATCCATGAGAAAGCCCATATTGTTCGTGGCAATGGAACATTCCTTTCCACTTTTGTGAATGGAGATCACTGACGAGCACTCTTGCGCAAATCAAGAGTAACGGTAGGAGCTATGAAGCTGTCCCGGGTAGGAAAGGATCCCTTTGAGTTCATATTGCTGCAGGAGAAAGAGAAGGGCACAGAGCTTCTATATACCACTGGATTCCACCAGACTGTTCTGTGGAAAACACGGCACCCTATCCCTTCCCTGACGGGAACCTGGATACCATAGCATAGGAACCTCGAAAATACGTATTATAGGTTGGTTGTATACACACTCATCCTTTAAGAAGATAAGAGAGCCCCGCGGACATTTCCTTCCTCGAAACCTGGAAACTGATACTGCCTCGATTCTGCTTCCGTCTATCATGTCCAATCTTACTTTCGTGCCGATGAAGGGCAGTCCGGAAGGTGGAGTTAGCACCGGGCCTATTCTTAGAAGCTGAAGTAGGAGTAGGAGCACTCTTCTTCCTCAAGCGTAGCCGTATTAGTTGGATCCGGCATCCTTTCGACTGGAGATACCCTCGCATTACCGGCTTCCCGGCATACTGGCAAGTTTACTTGACTCACCCATTCTTGAGACTGGCCTGGCCACTACTTTGTTTGATTTCCTTGTCACTGTAGTAAGCAAGCGGCACCTATTGATCTACTTCCCTCTAGCATCACTCATCCTTACGGCACTAGTCCATCCATCCCTCGACCGAAGAGAGTCTTCCTCCTCACGGAACTAGGGTTTGGTTTCATAGACAAGACTTTCGAGCGCGACGTTGCGCACATCCTCTTGCTTGGTATCTTTTCTAGTGTGCATCACATTCATTTTCCTTTCCATTCATTTTCCTTTCATGTAGATATGATAATCTTCGTGGCATCAACCTCATATAGGAGCTGCCAGTAGTACTAGTACTTTCGCGGGATTTGAAAGCAGGCAAACTTATGATGCGAGTCTAGTTAGATTAGAATAGAACCAGTGCACTCTGAAATCCGAACCAACCAATACGCTTCGCTTTCCTCTGCTCGTATAGACTCCGTTCGTGTTAGGACATCCATAGCCAATAGTAATAGTAGCTAGTAGCTTCGCCCCCCCTTGCCCCCGGAAAGGTTCTCATTCCTCACTGGATCTAGTTGACTTGCTGCTACAGCAATCAATCTATCTATATGTTCCGGACGGAAGAGAGAGTTTCCTACATTCCCATTCCCATGAACTGAACATCGGGTACCAACGATCTGGAATCCCGTGCTACAGATATGCACCTGTGCGGAACCAACCTGGCAATCCTCCTGTCTATTCTTTCTATCTGGACTAGCGCTTCCCACTGGAGCTTACTACTTGACTAGAGCACTTGAACTTGTTAGTTTCATTAGTCAGTTTCCTAGCATAGCAAAGTGAGTTTCCCATCAACGGATTATCATCCTGTTGTTTCCATGAACATCAGGTACATATATGAACCTGTCAACGGAGCGGAACATATGATATGAACCAAGTAGATTCGTCTTTTTGCTCGTAACGTTAGTAGTTACTCGCTCAGCTCATTAGTAGTGAACTATGATCATTTGTGAGGAGTATGTTTTCAACTCTATGTATGTCAATTCGAGAGTAGAGCGATCTATGTCAACCAAGAGCAGAACTCTCTCTATTTCCGGCACAGGCTTTCTTTCAATCAAGAAGAAGATTATTTCAGATTTTCTCACTATCCGGACTGCTATCTACTATCTACCTATCTATCTACCCGGGCTCGTTGTGAGGCGGGACCCAACCCTCCTCTTCACTCCACTGCTTCAACAGAAATGGATCCATCATCTGCTACCCATGAGTAATAACGTTACGAATCTACCACTGATCCCGAGGGCAAGTATGAAAAAGAGAGTCAAGCAAGGTTGGATTCGTATGTTCCATTTGAGTAAGCCTCTGATGCCCTGCGCACATAGCTTCTTGCATGCCCGATGGCAGGACAGATCTCCCAACCTGGAGTATATTCCCGGCCCCGTAGCTTAGCTTAAGATCTTCGTATTTCAAGTCCACCGGCATGGGACCTGACCTTGGGAATAAGCCCCGCCCTGTCCTCTAAGATATGAGATCCACCCACACCCAAACCTGGAAAAGCGGCAGGCTCTAGTCGAACTCCATACCAGAAGAGAACCCTTTCCGTTGGAAGAAAGAGAAAAGGGGCCGGGCTATGCACTTCAAGAGAACCAACCCAAGAAGCACTCAATAAACTATTATATATAGTCCTGGCCAAGAGAAGGCCACCAGATCAAGCTAGCAGGAATGGGTACTACAGCACCAAGAAAGATCGATGGAAAGGGATATGAAACTATTTTAGATGCACGCTCTAGCTCTAAAGCAAGCTTATACGCACTCATAAAGGTGCCGTCTAGTGCCGTGAAGATAAACCGATTCTCTGACCATCCCTCGAGATAGCCTTTGATTCTCTTTAAGGATCTGGGAGCCATATAAGGATGAGTTAGCCGTAGGATATGATTCCTTCTTGCTTGTTGGGAAGGGAATAAGGGGATCGAGAATGATGCTGCAAACAAGATAAGGGATTCACCAAGGCAGTATTACTATGGAAATGGAAATGGAAATGGAAATGGTATAGAGCTAGCCCAGAAAAGAGAATCCATGGCATGGCTATTCACTCAATCAAAAGAGAAGGTCATAATCTGGAAACTATTCTCATACAGAAGGGTTCTACGCTAGGAATCACTAAACTAGACGAGCACTTCTCAAGTGCCAGCTAGGAAACTGTCTGTACTGTAAACCAACCTTGTCCCCACCCGTAGAGAACTTTTAGTAGATGGAAGCGAGCTCCCTAGTCCTATTCGACCCACTTGGAATTCCCTTATGTGAATCATTCATGTAGCATTGATATACGAGAATTCGAGATTGCTCCACCGGGCCTGACTAGTAAATACAGTATACGGGGAAGAGAGTCTTCTGAACCTGAAACCTATGAAGCAAGGAAATCACTCTACTCTGCAAGCTATTCCACTGGAAAGGACAGGTTTCTAAAGGAATGGGATTAGTACTACTTAATTAAGGAAGGGATGAGTGCTGTCTTCCAGGCGGGGGTTCTAGCAACTAAAGCAGTGGAAATGTTCTCGTTCTCTCATGCTTCAAAGCAAAGAGTTGTGCCTGGCATTCCCATTTGTCTCTCTCTGTCGAAAGCTAGGTCAAAGGTGCCTGTGCTCGAAATGCAACATCACTCACTTGGTCTAGTGGGTCGGGGTTCATCAAGCTTTTCATCTCCTGAAGCCACAAGTCTAGTATAGAATCCGCTCTTTAAGGTCGAGAATCTGCTCTAGAAGGTCGATTAGGCCTTGTCATCATGTCATCGCACTCCACTGGTATCAAAGTTCTCGGCCCTTTTCTTATATTACTTTGATTATATTATAGAAGTGTGCCCGGTCTTGTCTCAGCATTCGAGGTTGGATGTGTTTCCTCAGTCATCGTTCGAGGAAAGCTCTTGGCATCGGTCGTATTCTCTTCTCGTTCTGTTGGGAGCTGATATCCGTCATGGCAAGAGGAAAGGAATGGGATCGGCATTGCATTGGTTGGTACCAGTAGCTGTAGCAGCAAGTAGGTCGTTGGGAGCTGATTGTGTTAGTAGCTAGAATCCTGGTTGGGAAACAGCATTAGCACGAAACCATTCTATCAAAGCTATTTCGAGAACAGCCAGCCTTCTTGAGTAATAGGGCTTTCAGGCTCGCTAACCTCAGTGGGCTATCGTTATTTGTTTAGTATGGAATCGCATTTGGTACCCCCTTGCTTCAGCAGACGGAAAGAAAGCAAAGACGCTTCTAGGAATGCATATTCATTCGAGTCAAGCGTTGAAGCAGGACTGGCCGGTCTGTAAACGAGATCTAGAGAAGAAGCCAGGGAATTTATCTTGTCAAAGAATCCCCGTTCTCTAGCAGCAAGTAGATCGTAGGGATCAGTGGTAGTAGGTAGCGAGACAAGAAATGACAAGTCAACCAGATATGGGGATGCGCTTGGAGATCGGAGAATTGCTCCACTCCGTTCCCAATAGCAGTAGAATCATATGGTCAATACAAACAAGTGCAGGATGTCAATCAAGTGACAGAGCCGGGGCAGATGATCTTTAGCCAACTACTCCTTATGAATCTGAATGGAATGCATATCTCAATTGGGAAGAAAGCAAAGGTCGAGGGTCAATACTTGAAAATGAAGGATCAGCAGGATCAGGAGATGCAAACTAAGATTTCCGATCTAGATCTGGTTCATCACCGGCACCCAATGGTTTTCTTAGGAGAAAGATCAGATATTCGTTTATTCAGTGCAAATCCGGATTCCGGCACCAAGGATCAACCTCATTGGCCTCCAGCTAGACTGTTGACTCCATTTTGCTTTGCATATATAGGAGAGCCACATTTCATTTCTCGAACTAGAGGGAATAGACCTATTTGCTTGCCGGGACCGGGATATGATCACCTTTGCTTGGTTCATAGCAGCTGGTGGATACGGTTTCATTCTAACCTTTGTTGACTTCGGGCAAGGTCAAGTAAGTCATGGGATCTATCTAGCTCATAAAGTGCCAGTGCCATTGAAGACTTGGCTATCAGTTGTATTGGACCCATGACCAATAGAGAGGTTGCCATTACGGCCTGTGTTCGGAGTACTGCTCCTCCAGAATGGTTCACACGTGAAAGTGCTTCGAAATATGAGGTTGAGAAGACCTGCCAGGTTCTGTCTCAGTGGATTGAAATCTCTATCGGCAAGCGTACTTAAAGGAGAACTGAAAAATCAGTTAGAGGGGCGTTAGCGAAGCTAAAAATAATAAACCCACCTAAACGTCAAATGAAGAAGCTGTAATAATAGATATAGAAGAATGCCTACCCTTGTTCTTAATATAAGGCCGCCAAAGTTCGAGTTTCCTTCCAGAGCAATCTGAAGACTCCTTCATATCGTTGCCTTTACGAAAAGATCGAATCTCTTTAATATAATAAAATATCTGGGCGTAAGTGAAGTCAAGCTCTGTTCATTTGAATTCCGGCTCATATGTTGAGCGTAGACAAGTCTTTCTCAAGGTAGGTCTTGCTTGTTGCGAAGTCCGTTTTCCGGCCTTAGAAAGCAATTTCTCTTTGCCTCGATCAGTAGGCCCTAACGGCTCTATGTCCACCTCAATTTTGAGGGATAGAATATCTTCTTTGTGAGTCGGGGTATGTATCCTTTGATACAGGTAAGGCTCGCAGGGGTGAAGTGGGAAGTTTTTACTGCCGGAGAGAATGAATAGAAGTCTTGCCTTGCTTCTCACGTTTCTGTGTTCGTAGAAGCTTGGTCTATGGTTTCCTGTTTGTTAGCTTTGCTGCTCCAAGCATAGTTGGTGGATAGCTTAAAGGTGAGTGAGTGAGTCGGCAGGCTTATGTGATAGTAAGGGTCTAGTAAGTCAAGGGTGCCGCAGTCTATATCTTAGTATAGTACGCCCTTAAGTGACAGAAGGAGGACAGGGCGCTAAGCAGAGAAAGAGCTTCCAATGCTAGAGGCGCGTGCATTGAGTAAGAAGTTTGATTTGAGGAGGAGCCCGAGAAGAAGCTTGCCGCGTTGAGGGTTGCTTCACTTTCCGCTGGGGCCTTGAGGAAGGATAGGGCTGCAAGGATACTAGCAAATTGGACTTCTCCATTGGAAAGAGCATTGGATTTCCATTTGCTTTCTTGGGGATCACCACTATCTCGATTTTGACACCGGCACGGCACTTCTGATTTCGCTAGAGGGGGGAGAGCTATAAAGAATATCTCATCTAGTGAGCGCTTTCTTTCTTCTCTTCGTCTACCGAGGCCTATAAAGGACCAAGTCTTCCTTAGAACTGACTACGGGGAATCCTACTTTTGGCCTATCCGGTGACTGGCTTGCCGAGCAAAATCAATAAGTATGCCTTTTTACGTGGTTTCCTCTTTTCTTGATGAGAAGAAAACAGAGACAAGAAGGATGGGAGATGGATCTGATTCCACCCACGGGGATTTCGAGGTTTATAGGAAAACGAAAACAGGGAAGAGGCATGGGATCAGTAGCAGCAAGTAGATCGTTTCTGTTGGGAGCCGTGGCAGAAGATAGTGAACTAATCCCATTCCCTGATCTCAGAACGAGATAGCTTGACTGTTTCTTACCCGGGCTTATGAGGAAGGAGGACCTAGCATTCCATTCACTGTTCTCAAATTGGCATATCACAATGAGGTGAATCTTGCTATCTTCCCTTGCTGTTTCTGATCTTAGATTCTAGATCGGGCACACTTCTTATTCTGGCTTATTCTATTCCCTTGCCGGCACCCTTGACTGGAAACTAGTGCTCTTGGGTGCCGAGAAAGAGAAAGAAAGCCACTTCTCTAAGCATGCATGCCGACATAGGTGTAGCGGTAATCACAGAAGTTTGATTGCAGTGAAAAAGCTTATACGCTATCCGCCTATCAACCAAGGGAAATCTCTGGGGAAAGAGAGTCGCATTCCAGGGCCCAGGCTGCTTATGAACTTATTATCAAGGTCGTGCCTGGGTTGGCTTTAGGAGAATCCTTTAGTTTAGGGATTCGGTTAGGTCTGCCCCAAGCCGAGCTGCATCAAGGATAAGGATAGTAGAATCGAATCGCATTCCGGTGTTTTTCTTTTTCGAATCGCTGACTCAACCGCCCTATCTTGAAATCTCTGAGAACTTGGAAAGCAAGAGTCTAGTTCGTTCCGCTTTAAGAGCTTAGGCCCGCCACGACACCTTCTTTCAATCTATTCCCTGCGGCCCGCCCCTATTTTTGAGTTGGTTAGAGTTCTTCGTAGAAGAATCAGATAGATCCGTTCACCTTTGCTTGTCTATTCTCTTCCGACTACGGAAATTCTAGTGCCGTGCGTGCCGGAGTTGTCTGCCAGAGAGGGGCTTCTACTTTGTGTGTTCACCTGAAGAAACTAAGGAAAGTCTTCTTGCATGGACCAAGACTTGAAATGTGCCGGATTCTGCCGACTATCTTCTTTCCTGCTTGTTAGCCCGGGTGGAAGGGAAGGAAGGAGCAAGCTTTCCTCATCATACCTGTACCAGCAGTTGAGCACCGTGTGCCCTTTCTTGAGACACAGTTGGCATTTTGGTCTGTTGTCAGGGATGGCGCCACCACCACAGTTCTGGCGAACACCACTTCTTCCTCTTCCTCTGGATGCTCGCCCACCGCGGCCGCCGCCACGACCACGATGGGTTCCACTTGTTTTGTTGGCCATGTGCGCCGAGGATGAGTGATAACTTGAGCCATGGAGCAGTTCCCTGCGCTGCTCGAAGCTTAGGGGTTGCGCGTAGGCTTCCCCCACAGTATATAGATCGGTTCTTCAGTGTGGTCACAACCTAGTTGTAGTCGTCGTCGAGGCCTGCCAGGATGTAGGAGACAAGGTCTTCATCGTCGATCGGCTTGCCAGCGTTGGACATCTCCACTCCAAGCGCCCGCATCTTCCCGACATATTCGGTGATAGATAGGTCGCCTTTCTTCAAGCTGGAGAGCGCGATTCTTGTATTGACTATTGACGACGCGCGCCTTCGTCACAGATGAGAAGGTTGTCTCAAGGACACTCCAGACTTCGGCAGCTGTGCGGCAGGCGGAGACTTGCACAAGAATTTCTTTAGTCATTGCAAGCAACAAGTATCCGAGTACCTGTTGATCAGTTGCCATCCATGATTCATACAATGGATTGACGACTTCGGCGTCTTTCTCCTTGATCTTCTCCTCGGGGGCTTTAGTTGCGCCAGTCAGGCCCCCCACCGCAGCTTACCTACTTGCTGACCTGGAAATGCATATTACCTGACAAGCTAGTCGCTCGGCTGGCACGCTATCAAAGCACGACGGATTGGCTGGTCCTATTCCCAGCAGTTCCTACTTTTGAACATTGACACATTACGCTCTGCATTCATGGGCCAGGTTTCCAAATATGGTAGTGTATCCTCAGCCAAGTGACCAATTCGTACAGTCCAATCCTTCGGGCAGGCCAGATTCGGATCCATTGAGGGTTTGCCAGGGTCCGGTTCCGCTGTTGAGCTTGCAAAGAAAGGGAAAGGGGAAATTCTCTGAAAAGCGATCTATCTCTATCGCATCTTTCTCTGAAAAGGAAGAAAAAGCGATCTATCTCTATCGCATCCGAGGAAGGCCTTTTAGGAAACTCCAGAAGCCAAGCCAGCCCCAGAAGGAACAGAAGCAATTGAGTCTGGCTCAACTTCAAAAGAAGTGTGCTTCAATCGTATCGAGTTGGGTAGGTTCCTGGCTTTGTCCTTCATTCGCTAGCCCTATTCCTCATCCCGTGCACTTGAAATTCCTCATTCGAAGATGGATCGACTACCACTTTATCGACTTCTGAAACAGGCATGGCCCTTCCTGAAATAGCTCAAAACAGGCCAAATCGATATTTATTCAACTCTAGGGGGCGGGGTTCCGCTACTTCCTCAAATGCTATTCTCTCTTCTTCCTCTTATGCCTAGGTACCATTTGCCAGCTATATGAAGTAATTAATCTTTTTTTCCAGGTCGGAATCCAGTCTCTCGAGGGAAATGAGAAAGTAAGGATCCAAAGGACGTACTCCATTTTACTTTACATAAGAAGCAAGATCTGATCTTGCGAGTTCAGAGAAAGAATCTCTTCGATCTATGCTTGGCCTAGGTATCCTTTCTTTTTCGTAACAGTTACTCAATGGTTCAGAATCCCAAATCTAGCTTTCCGTGCGTTGCTTCGCTTAAGCTGGTTTATAGAAGAAATGAAGTGAAAGGAAAGTGTTCGTCCAAGTCCTCGGCCAAGGAATCGAAATCATCTACTTCTGAATCTGATCCGCCTAATCGACAAATTGAATCGAACTCGTTTCCATCTAACGTATCTTCTTTATCTGGCCTGGCCTAACCCAAAAGAAAAAGAGCATCCGCGTGGTAGAAGAGTTTGAGTCAGTGGCTTATTCAAATCAGAACCCGAAATGGCTGAGGAGAAGAAGGTTCCTTTTGGCCCCATCCAGTGGAGAACATAAAGTCACTACTTGAGCCCTATTGTGCTACTCTAATGGCTTGCTTGAAAAGAGTGCTAGCGAACCTGCCTTTGATTGAGCGTTCCGAATTGACTGACATATATAATTGACATATATAGTTTCTTTCTTATCGCGTAGCCCCTTGACTTGGCTTGCTTGCTTTTGTAGCAGCTTGCGGTAGCAAACGGTATGTTGGGTTGGATCCTGGCAGAATAGAATCGACGCCTTGGGGACTTCGGATCCGATGCAGCTCCAGTAGTTCTCAATTTCCGGTATCCGGTAGCTAACTAATATATATGTTTTTGAGGCCTGGTTACCTGATACAGGCCGAATCGATGAAAAGATCGCTTTTTCTTGCTTCGAGTTGATTGAATTCGCTATTCCCTTTTTTCATTGCTTTTCAGAATCCAATGTCGGGTCGGAATCCCGTCCACTCTACCTACATTGACAAAATCCCCCACCCCTGGCCTTGACTTGATAGAATGAAAAGGATTGGGAGATGCAAAGCAAAGGTCATCATTCTTATTTCAAGGTATAAGCTTGCCCGAGTCTTTCATAGCTTCTCTTTTGATCCCTTTCTTAATCTCTTGCCTTGTCTCTGGTTTGTTGGTGGATATCTTCTCTTCTCTACAGGTTTCAAGTACTACTGAACTCATTCCATGGAACCTCTCTTGTTTCTAACCCAGGACGGGAAAACCTTCCAAGGAATTTTGAAATCCTAGTATCAAGTGATTTCCCATCATAGTCTCAAGTGAGAGGTCAGGCATCGATCTCTTTCTCGTCTTGAAAGCGGTCCACCCTAAGCCACGGCATCCTAGTCAAAGAAAAGAAGGGTTCCGGTTTCCTTCTGTTTCTTGGTCAGAGCAGAAAGTCAAGGAAGAGGAACAGTATCGACTGTGTATCTGTCTGCTGGTTGAAGGGGTGGGCTAACTTGTGGAGTGGATATGTGCTCGAATACGGAATCATAGCTTATCTCAACTGTGCTGGTCTAGTTTATGCTATTCCTCATTCATAGGTGGAAGGGGTGTTCGTATGGTTCCTAGCTTGAAATCCATCTTTCTTTCCGGGCCGGGTTCTAGTTCTCACCTTTCTGGGGCAGGCTCAGGCTCAATGAAATGAGAGTCCTTGCTTGTGACCGTTTCTTGCTTCAAAGCTTTCTCTTTCCTTATCTCAACCGGGCTAGCTCTATACCAGTGCTCAAACAGAAACTGAAACAGAGAGCTCTCAAAAGGGGTCTTCGAATTCTTATTATTCGGACGGACCCGTACCTGTGGCCACAAAAGACTACCTTTAGTTCTCGAACTACGGACCTCTCAACTCTACTCATGGCGAGGAACCCGGCAAGCCCGGACCCTTCTAATCTATACGCACTTTTCACAGCCAAGAAAGCTGATGCGCATGAAGCTTTACCCCCGCACGCAACTACAGACTTCTCTTTATGGCAACTTCTGTTGCACCTTTGCACAGATATGAGTCTTGAGAAGCTATGAACCACCTGGACCTTTAGAGCCACTTCTCATGTCTGCTACATGAGATTGGCCACAACCTAGGCAACATCCTCGAATTTTGAATTCTTCTTATTAAACGTAAACGAACGGACCTTTACCTGCTCCACTCCGGGCTGGCAGTACTGACTCTAGTAGTCTAGGAGCTGGTGCTGAAACTACGAACATTAGAATCTCTAGACTTCCAGGTATGCACCTGGCAAGGAACGCAGAAATCATCTGATCAAATGCTCTTTTCGGGTCATTTCTAGTCTTTTAGTATACGTACTGCCCCATCTTCTTGATTATATTCGATTTGATCTAATCTGCCCTTAGTAAATAACACATAATAACATAAAAAAATAATCTATAAATTATCTTATCCTCCTTTTAAAAAAGAATAAGTCTTTCAGACCTTTTTTTTACATTTGAAACTCATGTTCATGGTCTTTTCCCAATTGTTTTGTTGCCCGTGTGAAAAGAAAGAAGAGAAATTGGGCCATGTTTCCCGAGAGAGACTGCCTTCTCTCAGGCCAGCAGTCTTATACTTATAGTCGACTGCTCTATGACGATCTGACCTCTTTCCTGGGCTCTGCTCGCTCGTCTACGCTCCGACCAATTCAGTCAAAATCGAAAAAACGATGTTTCCTTGAAAAAGTCTAAGAAATAGTAGTAGTCAAAAAGTGCACTTTTTCCATATATTTCGATTTATAGGGATCCCTATCTTTATCTCTATCCACAGAGATACCTATCTATATAGAGAGAGATTTTTCTAAAAATTGATCTAGACTATCCTCTATCCGGATAGATATGTCCCTATGAGCGACTAGGCCGATCTTTTTTTATATGTTTTGGCCACGTCCGTTTCCGCTCCGAAGAGGAAGGTTTGGATCTTTCAATCTTATGTCGTGAGGGATGTGACCTATGTTAGGTCCATAAGATACCACAGCTTTTGGTGTTCTATGATTCACCTCCGAATAATGAGTAGGTAGTTCGATCCTTTTGATTCTTATCTTCCTAGTAAACGGGGATCCGGAGCAATAGGTCGAATTTCTATATAAAGAAGACTTGTAAACAAAAGGACTTATTGCTCTTTTTCGGTTTTCC
>ENA-UOVY01000666-UOVY01000666.1-plant-metagenome-genome-assembly--contig:-NODE-666-length-12851-cov-605.631525_pt1 | contig 12851 bp, 7 predicted proteins | sample MGYA00249840_ERZ761561 | MGnify/ENA primary metagenome ERZ761561 (study PRJEB28882, sample SAMN05720143) | plant metagenome | isolation source: Guanajuato, Mexico | place: Mexico:Guanajuato, Mexico... | reverse complement strand
TCTCTCTCTCTCTCTCTCTCTCTCTCTCTCTCTCTCTCTCTCTCTCTCTTTCTCTCTCCTTCTCTTTCTCTCTCTCTCTCTCTCTCTTCTCCTATCCCACCTTTCTCTCGATTGTGTTCCCTCTCGAGCAAGAATCCTCCCTAAATGGTCTCTCGCTTCGGAATATAATGTAGTGTCTCTAGTTGAGTAAATAGTTATCCACGTTCCTTGTAAATAAACTCGCTGAACAATCTAATCCACGCTAACCTAAGCATTCATGCCCACCTTATTCCAAGCGCTAGACAACCCTCTTTTTCATCTCCATTTGCCACCATCACCACCACCACAATGGTCAGGTGCCTGTCTAGTCTGGCCTCCCCATCGGAGGATTCGCTTCAATCTAACCTTCTACAAGTTAGAACCATAACAGCTCTCTACCAAGAGCCTCGCCATTCCCCCAAGTCGATCGCTTGCGATGTCATGAGCGAAAATCAACCATTTGTGGTCTTGATACCGACTCTTGCCATAGCTTCAATCAGAATTAAAACTGCTACTCCATCTCAATATCTTAAATTACATAGATTCTTGTTGTGTTTGCGATAGTGTTTGTTGAAGTGTCTAGATTCGTGCATATCCACCGCTGAAGGAGCTTGTGCAAGAGAACTTCGGCCTCGGAGGTTCGTCTTCGGGAACTGGTTCATGTTTATAATGATTAGTTAGTTAGCTGACCTGTGAGATCAATTGAGGGATCCAGATGATGGAATCGGCGACGGGTGATGCAACTTACTTTCCATGTGCTCTAACTCCTCTCGAACGACTATCTTGGGGCCGGACACTCCGCAGCGAGCAATAGCGTCGTAGGCGGCTAAAGTGCGTCGCTTTCTCTCGTCGGCCTAGCATGCGGACAGAGGTTATTGTTAGCAAAGTCATGACCAACCGAGTTAGTGGATGTCTAGTTTGAGCCCTCGAGAGATCGATCTGTTGACTCACCTCCTGTTTGCGCTGCCTCAGCGCGCGTTCGTAGGCGTCGAGATGGGGTTGCTCTTGTGTGAAGCTTGGGGCCTTTTTCAAGTCAATAACGGGCGTCGATGGTACCGACGAGTTTGCTGTTTGCAGATTGCAATTGTTTTGAGATCGATGCGATAAGATGCGAAGGAAGCGGCGGATTAATAGGTTTGTTTGGCTGCAATACCAAACAAGGGGAGGCTATTGGCTGTGATGTCATGCAGCGCATCTGACATCTCATGCAATCGTTTGCAACTAAAGCTAAAGCTAAAACTAACTCTACTCTAAGAGTAAAACGCGCGTAAAGAAACGACGAGAGCGAGACACTCGAGATTCGGACCAAATCTAAGGCTAAATAAAACTGACTGGACGAAGAGGCCCCTGACTAACCTTTCACCACGCTGGGAACTCCGTTAGACATCTGGAAGGTGGCTGAGCCCACCGGTTTCTCTGGCTCGAAGCTAGACACTATTCGTTCAAGCGGAATAAAATTTTCTTTAGATTAGTGTTGGAGCGAGTGCCTGTTTGATACATTTTAATTGGAATTTTAACTCACCATCGACACCTTTCATTGCTTCAAAGTCAACATCGCGCACTGTTCCCGCGGGTTGTGTCTTGGCTGCATACTCATAGGCGGCCAACAAGCGCTTCTTCTTCTCCTCTGATGCCTTAACTCGCTCCCTGATTGTCTCCTCAACGTAGTCGACCTTTTGAATTGCAGCCCCACTCAATAGGAGCTTACCAGAGTCTTTGCCGCGATAGGTGTTTATATCAAGCGGACGGTGGTCGCCTGCCGAGCCAGATTTGGCCATATTGTCGTACATTTGCAGTGTTCGCGCCTTAGAATCAGCCGCATCCTTCTGTCTCTGTTGAATCAACTGCTCCCTATGCGAGCTTATATCTTCAAATTTTTGATCGCGTTTACCTGATTCGGTGGTTGTTTTGTTGTTTGTTTGTTTAATGGTTGTCGTCATGTTTAGGCGACAGCGAGCGTAGTTTTGTGTTTAATTTAGGATAGGATGGTTGGTTGAGATGAGTTTCATTGGTGGCTACTGGCGCAAGTGTGAGCTATGTTGGCTTAGAACAACTCAGCTCGACCCACTTAACATCTACAACAACAGCAACAACAACAATAACGACAACAAACGAACCCTCGAAACTAGCGACTCTCCTCCCTCCAACAAAAGCTCACTCCTCCTCTTCTTTCTCCTCCTCCTCCACCTCGGCGACTGACTCGGAGCTCGCAACTGGGCCGGCTCACACTTTCGGCCAGAGGTACCAATCAAAGCTGCCTGCCTATCTGTCTGTCTATTTAGTCGACGCTACAGAGACAAACAGAGCCAGACCAACCGGCTGACTGGCTGATTGACTCGCCGGCAACTCTAAGCTGGCGAGTTTAGGAGACTCCCCCCGATGGATAGTTAGCCAGCCAGGCCATTTCAGCCAACTGCAAAGTCTCGCTACCCCTTACCTCTTTCAGCACTCTTGATCTCTTGCAGTCGAGCCCGGATTGCCTTGCGCGTTTCAAAGTCCTCCGTTGAGCTTACCTGCGTTGAGAGGCGTTTTGGGGGAGGCGGTTAGCTTCAGGAAAGCGCCGGTTCTTTGGCGGGGGCAACTCAAACATGGAGCAAAACAACGCGCCCATGTTGAACCACGAGCGCCGACAAAACCAAAGCATCTCTCACTCGAACTTCTCTCGCCATCGCTCAGAGCTCAAGCTCAGATCCTCAAAAGCGGTAGTTGTAGTTACCAATTTTGCCAACAAGGATGCGTCTTCGATTTGGCTCAAGCTCAAGCCGTTCACTTTTATATCGGCCATCTTGCAACTCTGTGATGAAAACTCTGCTTCCGAACTAACTTTGCGGGCCAACGATCGGCCGAGATTAGCAACAACTACAGCAACAACAACACTCGAATTAATTGCCCGCCACGATAGATGGACGAGATCTTTGCTCCAAAAAGTGGACGCCAAAGAGTTGAGAGCTCGAGGAAGTCAAAGTCTTTAGCCTCTCTCGCTCTCTCTCGTGGCTTTGAGCCTGTTCGTGAGATCATAGGAGTGCAGCTGCGCTATAGGGATTGGGGCAAATCTGTGCGCCTAGAGGCGCTCGCTCACAATGGCTCAAAGCCTGAGCGCCTAGAGACTATCTCGGGCAGGAGTTCTAACACAAATCTAGAGTCTGATTCCTCCCACCCTCCGCCAAAGAGCCACTCTTGCTTCGAGCAAACTTCCCCTCTATCATGCGCATTCATCCCAACTTTGCGCCCATACAATTGGCCAACTCCTACGCGCACCTGTCTCAGGCCGGCCCAATTGGCTCACCTGCCGATAGCGCCCCCATTTGTGTCTGCCACACATCGATTGTAGTGGCGATCGGTGCAAACGAACTTGAGCGATGACCATTGAGCAAAGAGCGACTCGAGAGGAGCGGCCTTGCTCGCACTTGTCTCCTTTAGGTAATAATGTTGCATGGGCTGGCCTCCCCTCCTGCTCCTGTCGCCAGCTCGCGCTCAGCTGGATTCGTAGTGCCAGCTATGAAGCGTTCAAGCGTTGCTGGTTGGCTCGTTCAGTTGCCACATTATGATGTCAGCTGCAAATTATGATATCTGCTAGTCGGTGCTGCACTCCAACTTGAGTGCAGCTCGCCGGTAGGGACCGTGAATCAAGGGCTACCTCGGTGCCTCCGCCTCCAACTTTGCTGTGGCTCACTCGCAACTCTCGCCCTTGCCAATTCCAACAGAATCGAATGGGCCTCGTAATGCAAATCACTGCAGAGTCGTCAAATCCAAATGGAAGCTTGCCAAAAATCGACGCCAATTGGATCCATCGATCCAATTGGCGGTTCACGCAGGGCCAGTTGCGATGGCAGCGACTACGGCTGCTGCTGCTGCTCTTACTGTGACAACACCGCAACCAAAACTCGACTAAGGCGCGACTCTGGCTCCCTATGACTCGTTTAACCGGCGTCGGCGGGTCGGGTTGCTGCTCGGCCCACACTCGATGCTACTGTCGCTGGCCACGTCTCGACCGAGCTCCCTCTGCAGCTTTGCTCTCCGGCGCAAGCAAGCGGGCGCTTAAATTAGACGTGAGGCCTCAAGGCTGACGCGCAACAATACCAATTTCGGCCATAGCCAACAGGAGAGACGGGCGGCTCGTTTGTCTTGGCCGCAGCCTTTAAAAACTCGCCCCCTTTCTATGTCTCTAGCTCTGTTTGTTTGCTTGAGAATCCAATGCACTTGTGTTGGGCCAAGAAAACACAAGTGCCCTCGTTGGGGGCTCAAGTTTGAAAGGTGCGCCAACACTGGCGCATATTCGGATGGAGGAGCCATGGGCTCTAATCTAATCGAAATGAACCATGCGTTTCAATGTACTTGTTCACTGCTAACCTCGCCAGCCAGCCGCCGCTTCCCCTTCCCCTTCCAATAAATCCTCCCTCTCGCGCTCAAGTCAACCCGAGAGGAGAATAATGCAAACCTGCAATGTAGCCGCAGCCGCCGCTGCTGCAGCAGATCCCTCGGCGGGCTGACTATGCGAATTAGCGCACTCAGCTCGCTGGCTAAACAGTTCAATCCAAGCGCCTTCACAAACCCTCTCGCTGGAGCAAAGGTTTCTCTTAGCCTCTTTAATGGGTTAGGAGTCCGAGGGGAGTTTTGCAGTGATATCATCGCCTTTTTTCTCCGCTCCTCAACTCGAGGGCCCAAGAAGTGCGAGCTCAAGGGGCGAGCCTCTCCAAGATGAAATGCGCACTCACTCGCCAAGCGGCATCTGGCGACTCGGGCGCGCATCTCTTTTTGGCTTAAAGTCCTCTGTAAACTCGATCGCCCACAACTAACCGCCTGCCATCTAGACACCCGAGCCTTGGTTCGCTCGAGCCACCGAGCGAGCTTAGGGGCCGCGAGAGATAAGCGCTCCACTTCCGCCACATCGGGCTGTCTGTGGACGCGACGACAAGCAGGCAGTCTGAATTGATTAACCTGAACACAAGGCTCGCTTGCTGAACTTGAATCGTCCGCTCGGCCATGAAACGTGAGCTAGGTGAGCGCGAAAGCGCGCGCGCGCACCTGAAAGCAGCTCGAAACAAGTTTCACCTGTTGAATTTGGAGCCTTGAGTTGGCCGCTTGAGTTGAGTTCGAAGTTCGAAGCGAGCAAGTTCATTATGCGCATCTCATCGCGCATACAAAGATCGAATAAGAGGCGCCTGCTTCCGATTTCTCTCGTGAGCATATTGTTCGCAGGGCTAATTTAAGCAGCCTCCAGGAAGCGCGTGCTTGTTCTTCTTCTTCGTCTTGTCAATCAGCTTTCTCTCTCGGAAAGCAGAGTGCCTAGACCCTCGAGCTCTCAGCGTTTGTTTATCACACTTGCAAGTGGCTCCTCAAGGTTCTACTCGTCAAAGGTGGCCGCCTTTTTTCGCTGAAACTGTTGCTGACAAGCTCAGGCTGGCGACATTTTTCCATCTAGCTGTTGCTTCCGCTTCCAACTTATCTGGCCAATCTGAGGGCCTAGAGTTGGTTGGCACATACAAATTGGCCAGCCGCAAAATTGAGCGCTCAGTCAACCGAGAGCTAGCTAGCTGCTCATATTGTCAGCCATCAAGTGGCGCATTGTGCTCATCAATTTCATCGATTCAACGCAACACAACTGAACTCGACTCATGGAATAGAATAGAGAAGGAACAGCTAAGTGAATAGTAGAGCGCACGGACTACAATAGAGTTTACGCAAAACAAGCAGGTAAATATAGCTATTTTACAACTTTTTTCGATCGATCTTTTGCTGGCAGGAGCGAGCCGGAAGTTAAAGCTAGCGGAGTTTATGTGCGCCGAGATCAAATCGTTGATACTCGGCCACAGAGAATATGCTCTGGGCGCGAGCCTTTGCTTTGCAACACTTATGTCGTCCATAGCCAAACAAAACAGCGAGCACAAGATTGACCAAAATAGTCTGGCGCCAGGGAGTGAGAGAGAGATAGCTGGCCACAATTGGACGGTTGTCACAGTAAAGCCAGCTGGCTCTTTTGCCATATCAGGATCAAGATCCGGAGCCGGCAAAGGGAGGGGGCGAGCGCGCTAGTCACTTCGTTTCCACAATGTAACTGCACAATCAGCACCAAGCTGACAAACTCTGCTCGATTTTGGTGGCACTCTTGTGGCAGCCCAAATAGAGCCCCTGAGCTGAACGGTATCAATAGCAACAGATCGATTCTAGTGCGCTAGCTAAACAATCGGAACTTTGCTAACTATTCAATCGAGCGATTGGAAGTGCTGCTTGCTGGCGGACGCAGAGGTCGCGACACTCTAACCGTTGGATCAAATTCTTGCATAATTTTCCCTCCAAATAACATGCAAAACTGGCCACTCTAAACACCGTAACCAGAGCCGACGAAAACCCAAATCTCAGCGCCAACCAAGATCCAAGACTCTATCTCTTTCTCTCCACCTCGTAACTTAGAAACTGCGCTACCTTTCTCTCTCATCGTAAATAGCTTGCATTCAGAATAGTGGCTCGATCGGTGAACAAGCTAGTGATGGCATCACGTTCATCGGATGACAATCCTGTGGAACAACAATGAGCCACCGAGGGAGCATTTCAATCGCCATATCATAATACTCAAACAAATTGCCACCACTTTCGCTCTTAATCGTCGGGCTCAACATCTAACCCTCCACCAACCAACAGAGCCGCTCCCATTCAGCTCAGCAAACAATTTGGCCCCGCGACTAACTTTTAGTAATTCTAGTTCTCGCCCAATTAGGAGCCTAAATAGAACGCAAACAAGTGGCGCCAGGATTGTTGCCACGGGAGGCCGACGCTCAGGTAACATCATAAATCTGCCGGCCTGTGGGATCTCTCAAATTTTCCACCAACATTAACTGAAACAGCAACAACAACGGTAAAAGTCGCTAGCTTTACGCTGCCGGCTAATAAGAAACATATGCTCTTCAGGTGATTAAGCGCTGTAACCAATCATCAGACTGATCTAGCGACGCTAGAGCCACACTTGCGGCAAGTCCTACAAACTGGTTGTTGGGCTCAAAAGAGGTGGCCCCGCTTTGACTGGCATATCAATATCATACTTCAAACATGGCCAACAAGGATGAAATCATGGACATGAGTTCCTCTAGGAGTGGCCATTACACGGTCAACAAGTACAACCAAACAGAATTCAACGAGCAACAGCTTGACACAAGCAATAGCTCGAAGGTTTCACCAGCAACCAATGAACAATGTTGTTGCGGCCGCAACAATTCGCAACCAATTGGTTCATCTGAAACAAAGCTACCTGAACCAGAGGAGAAAGTCAAAAGACCCTTCATTAATGTGCCATTAATTCCGCTCAAGATCATCCTATTCAGCTGGTACGCGGCTGGCGCTTGCCTATTACCTTACATGACACTCCACATGAAACAGCTCGGCTTGACCATGGTTGAAATGACGGCCGTCTACGCAATACTGCCAATCATTCAGCTTCTTGGAACTCCAATCGCCGGTTTTATAGCAGATAAAACTGGCAATTATAAGAATGTCCTCCTATTAACACTGTCAACTTGTATTGTGACAACGCTTCTTATTCAATACATTGTTCCGGCAAGAAAAGCGCGGGACCCAAATGCCACTGCAGATAGCGACGATGGCACAAGTGAAGCCCTCTATATGGTTACCTTCTGGCTTTACCTCGTCATCAGGGTCTTCCATCAGGTTGCAGTGGGACTCTCCTATGTCTTGCTTGACACAACAACAATTGTCTTGGCAGAGCAAAACAATTCCAACTATGGAAGACAAAGATTCTGGGCTATACTGGCCACAGGTATATTTTCGCCCATTTGCGGCTTTGTTATTGACCATATGAGCTATACCGTCGACGATTACGGCCAGAAGATCAACAACTACGATCCAGCCTTTCATTTCTTCAACGCACTGACTGCCTTAACCCTCTTCAAAGCAACAATGATCGATGTCAAGATCTCCGCCTTGCCAACAAACGTTTGGGGAAATGTTAGGCCTTTGCTAAAGTCTGCAAACGTTTGGATATTCCTATTCTCAGTATTCATCATGGGCTCATGCTGGGGCTTCCTAGAATCATTCCTCTTTATACACCTTCAAAAACTAAATGCGCCCAACTATTTGCTCGGCCTAACTGTGACCGTGGGCGCGTTCGTCGGCCTCCCCTTCCTATATGGATCAGAGTGGTTTGTGAACAAGATTGGAGCTGTCCAATTGTTGCTGGTTGCATTGACAGTCTATTTTGTCCGCTTAGTTGGTTACTCGCTACTTGATGATCCCTGGTGGTGTATCCCATACGAGCTCATGGAAGCTTTCACCCTCCACCTCATGTGGGTTGCAACAGTTCGATTAGCCTATCAGATTTCGCCACCGGGTATGCTCGCAACTCTCCAAGCTGTCGTTGGTGGGCTCAACTTTGGAGTAGGACGAGGATTCGGATCGCTAGTTGGTGGCGCCGTGATTGTCTTATACGGCATCAGGATCGCCTTTCGTGTTATCGGCTGCATGGCACTAGCAACAGCAATACTATACGCAATCCTCCACTTCTTCTTCCTCCCTCCACTGGAAATACATGACAAGAAGAAAAAAGCTTCATCATCAACATCCGAAACATACAAAAGGCGCAGACAAAGTTCCAAAGACATCGAAGCCAGCTGCGATGAGGTTACGACAGCCGCAGCCTCTTAAATGAAATTCTAAAGTGTAAAGTATAAAGTGATTTAGTCAAAAGGTAAAACCTTCATTGTTTGGACTAGAATTGCCTGAGTTGCTGCTCGAGCTTGAGGATGAACTCGAGGAGTCACTACTTGAATCACTGGATGAACTGCTATCCTCCGACAACTGGGGTCCGTCGTTTCTGGAAATAGGCAATTTTGGTGTTGTCAGGTGGTTGTTTGAGGTAGTTGTGGTGCTGATTGGGGTACCACTGGATCCGGGTACTTGATTGGCGGGAGCAGAGGAGGGGTTCGCATTTGGCCCTGGTCCAGGGACACCACCACTGCTGGTGCCGCCACCACCACCGCTTCCAGTTCCACCTCCCAAACCTCTTGTTGCTTTCACTGTTATGTTATCAGTTAGTTTCTGGAGAACCATCTCGCCTGTGCTGTTATCAATAACAAGTAGGCACTCTTTTACGTGGGGCCTCCTCTGGCCTCGGAAGACAGTTTGACTTGATAAAGAACCGGCCACATTGGGCGCTTTGATTGTGACCTGTCCAGTTGGTGTCAGCTCAAGACTGGCCGGTTCTTCGCTGTTGATTGAAGCCGGCTTAAAATCGTATCTGAGTGTGTGATATGAAGGATTGTTCTGTTGTAAGCTTAGCGAGGAGGATGAGGCTCCGGCAAGACTGTTGCCTTTGCGATTGCTAGTATGGTTTGAGTTGAGATTATTGCTGCCGAAAGTTGGTTCGCTTGAGTTGCCCATACAGATCTCGAGATTTGTTTCGCGCTTTGGTAAGATCTTTAATAGTTCGGGTATTGTAAATGGAAAGTTTGAGGCGTCGTTGGCGTCGGCACCTTGTGATGTCATCTTGTAGGCATCAATACAGACAGATGAGTGGAAATATTGTAATTGAAAGATAGAGTCAAGTGGGACGAGTTGCCATGAATCTAATCGGCATAGCAGTAGGAACAAGTATCATCTTATTTATATTTTCGTTATTTATTTTGGTCGTGAGTTGGTTTACTCGAAGGGCTCGGCGCGCGAGATTCAGTTTTGCATTCTCAGTGGACCCTACGCTACTTTTGCTTTATTTCTCCAGAGGATGGTTCAAATTTAATTTAATTTGGCCAAGAGTAGGAATTTGGCCGCCAAAGTAGACAACAATAACGAGCTTAGATTGACACTGGTAAAGTTGACCTTGAGTTCAATGCCTATGTTTCCAGCGACCGAAGTCAACCGTCTGCTCGATAAACAACATTCTTGAGGACCAGGACAGACGTCTTGGTCCCCAGAATGTTGCAAGTCCCATCCCTGGCGATGTATATAATCAGAAGGCTCCCTCCCGTACTCCAAAGTCACTCAATGTTTCTCGCCACAAGAAACCTGCCAGAATATCGGGTCAAAAATGAGCCGTCATGCAAGCTCCCACTGAATTTCAATTGGCAGACCCCCGTCTCAACTGAGCCCTTTTCTGGGTCTATTTCTTTCCAAGAGGAGAGGTGGCATCGTTTTGTTTTGATGTCTTTCGAAGTGATAGGCAAAAACTCCTGACTTGAGGACGAGGACCCCGAAAGTTCGTTGAGGTGAGCATGCAGATTGAGGTCTAGGGCGCTAAGGGTTGGGGTTGCGCCACATGTAATAGCTGGAGTCACATTGTGCTAAATTGCCGCCTCGCATCCAGGATAGTTGCCAAAAACTGTGTAGATTAGACTAAGATTTAAGTGGAAGATAATGATCTTAGTAGGGGATCAACTCGTTGGCACGTGGAGATGTTATGAAACGAGCCGCTCAGGCAAAGTAATGTTAGAGGTGTAGCGCAAGCGCTGGCCCTCAGGTGAGGGCGCTTGAGTCATCCCTTTTGGCTCACTTTCCATGTTTTTGGCCCTAAGGTTATAGCGGTTGCGACAACGAGACAACAATGGGTGGAAGGCAGACTTGCTAGATTAGCGAGCTCTCGTTGACCTGGCAGGAGGTGAGGATTACATGTTCAAAGGGAGGAGCGCGCAGATGGGGATAGGTAGGGTATTCAACAGGCTACAGTAGGTGGCGCGAGAGATAGAGAGAGAGAGAGAGAGAGCGAGAGCGGGAGCGGGAGGGCGAAAATCAAGACAACGGGATTGCACAGCGAGTTTAGCATTAGGCAAATTGGGTCCGATAATGAAGGAAGCAGTGAGGCTAGTGGTGGTCTTGGAGGTTTTAGGGTTCGGGGGTGAGGCTAATTTTGGTGGCTGATGGTTTGAAATGGTTGCCGAATATATGAGAGTTGCTCGGTCTTGTTGCTTGGCCAGCTCACAAATGGAAAGGCGAGGTAGATTCTAGAAGATTGACCGTAATTCGAGAGGGGCTCAAGCGTGGGCATGGCAATCAGAGCCGCGAGTTGATGAGCCCACCTTAGTTGGGCCGCAAGGGGAGACGATAAGTTTCTCCTCGAGGCCGCCAGACGGAAGGTCGAATCCGTGTTTTCCACATCAGTGAATTGGAGATGAGAGCTAAGCGAGTTAAACGGGCTTGTCAGTTGGCCGGCGCTCCACTTGGAACCAGCGCGCACGACAGGTGAGAGCCGAGCGGGCGGATTGGCTCCATTTCGGCGCTTGTTTCATGCCGGCCGCCTTTGTCTTGGTTTGGCTGGCTCAGCTTGAAAGTTCTTGCTGCCGGCAGGGTCGGGCAAGTCGGCGGCTGCGAGCAAAGGATCGGCTTGCTGGCTTGCTGGTTTGGTTGAGCAACCTGGCCGGCCGAGTTGGCGCTCTGGCCAGGCGACTGCTCGGCTAGCCAGCCTGGCCGAGCTTGCGGCCGCCTTTTATTTAGTTCATTCAACCAAGCGAGCTAGCAGACGACAACTATTTAAAACGGGGCGAGGATCCTCCCGACGCAGAGTGGCGCCTTGGTCGGCTGGCTAAACAAACAAACGAACGGACGAACGAACGAACGAACGGGCCAGTTTGCTTGGCCGGGCCGGGCCAAGTGGAGCTTAGCGGGAGGGGAAACCAGTTCACCTGGTTGACGAGTTTCAATTGCCGCTCGCCGGTTTGGTTGTTCGAGTTGGTGTTGTTGTCTTAGTTGTTTTTTGGGCATTGAGTTTGGTTTGGCATGAGCATGAGCGGGCGCAACTGCGAGAGGGCTGCTAGAGTTGGCTAGCGCGGGAGTTTCCCACCGACTGGCGAGGATCATGCAGATGCCTCCGTTGCCGCTGCCGCCGATAATGATAATGATGATGATGAGCCCACTGGCTTCCCGCCGCCAGCCCGGCCATTGGCGACAGCGGACGGCGGCAAACTCGTTGTTGCAAGTCGCTCTTATCTGTTTGTAAATGTATACGGCGGCGGCGGCGGCGACGATGACGACGACGATGACGACCGAGAGCGAGAGCGAGAGCAGAAGAGAGAGAGAGAGCAAAGGCGAGTGAAAGGCCGGCCGAGTGGGGGCGAGTGTGTAACTGTAACGAGCTTTTGAAGCTCGCCGCAAGGACCGGTCTGCTTGCTCAGGTGGCCATTCGCGGCTAGCCGAGCCTTGCAACGCGCCGCAGAGGAATAGCAAATATTCAATATCTTGCCTCCGCGCCTTGAAGGCGGCCAAGTTGAATGAACTGATGGCGAGACTTTCAGCTCTGCCCTGCTCTTGCTTGCGGCCCAATTAGGTTCATTCAACCTGGTGGCCACTTTCTAGCGGCCAGTTTGGCGGGCCCTTCCTGGCCGGGTGGCCGCAGCGAGCCTGGCGCTCGGCGGCCGTCCGAGCTCGAGCTCGGCGCGCCAAGCTCGGCGCGCTCAGCTGCGAGCGGGCGGGCCGCTAATTGGCGGGCTGGCTGCTGGCTGCTGGAGGCGAGCCGCCGACTGGCGCTCCTAATTGTCGGCCCGGCTGGCTGGCTAGCTAGCCGGCGCGGATCTTCACCTCGGCCGGCGGTTGCACTGGGCCGAGTGCAACTGCGTCACCTGCCAATTGTCGCCGCTCTAATGGGCGCCCTGAGCGGCCGCTGCGAGAATCAATTAACCGGCCGCCAGTGGTGGCGCGTGGGGCCGGCCAAGGCGAGCGGGGCTCTCGGCGGGCGAGGCTGGCTGGCTGGCTGGCTGGCGGGCGCACGCAAGCAGCGCCCGCCATGCTAATGGCGCTTGACGCGAGCACCTTAATTGCCCCTCCGCTCGCCGCCGCCGCCACCTCTGCTCTGCGCACCTGTTGGCCGGGTGTCGCGCGCGAGCCAGCCAGCCGGTTTGGCT
>ENA-UOVY01000665-UOVY01000665.1-plant-metagenome-genome-assembly--contig:-NODE-665-length-12928-cov-760.875165_pt1 | contig 12928 bp, 10 predicted proteins | sample MGYA00249840_ERZ761561 | MGnify/ENA primary metagenome ERZ761561 (study PRJEB28882, sample SAMN05720143) | plant metagenome | isolation source: Guanajuato, Mexico | place: Mexico:Guanajuato, Mexico... | reverse complement strand
ACGTTTGTGGTCTTAGTTCTCCGACGACTGTCACAGAGAGAGAGAGAGAGATAGATAGAGAGAGAGAGGAGGCGACAACCTGACCATGTCCACTCCAGCGCAACCTGTTCTGGTTGTGCTAGTTGGCCTCGTGGTGCTCGGCCACTTAGCCCGCGCGAGGGACACCGAGGAGCCAACGCTGAGCTTGCTGTGCGCAAATAGTAAGCAAATTAAACTGAACAGCATATCTCAGGTGGAGAAACTGATAGAGGAAAGCAAAGCTAGCCTTAGCTTGGATTCTTGTGCCCCGTACATGAGATCCCTGGTTGAACTGGAGCCAGTGCTGGCCCGTGTCAAATCCGGCGACACTTGCGACCTGGAGCTGGTGGATCTGATCAGAGCTTATCATTTGCGTTTCATTGCAAAAGATAGCAGCAGCAAGGAGGATCATGCGATACCCTTTGCAGTGCGCCAATTCTTCCTGGCGCTTGGATTCCAAATCAGCGCCCAATGTAAGATGACCCTAATCAACAATTTAGAGGTCGACACTCGCGAGAGGATAACCGAGGCCGACTATGCAACCATTGAGCTGCTTGAAAAGTATGGGGCCACCATGTTGGACGACAGCTCGAACATAGCCGACTTTGACGACATAATTCTGCTCAACGATCTAAACTCGCTTGTTTCTGACCATCATCAAGACTCAGACAAATCAGGTGATGCAGAACCTGATCAGAACTTGCAGGAACAAGTTCAAGCCTTTCTATGACAAGCTCATAATGCCCCTGATAAAACTCTCAAATCTCGGCTACAACTACCAAGGTGAGCTGCTGGTGCACGAGCTGGAGGAGCTGAGGAGCAATAAGTTGGTGCGTCGTTGGTACAATATTGTTCAAGTTTGCGAGGCTTTTGCTTCAATTGAGATCTTCGAGGATCCAGAGATTTTGTCGGACGGTTGTCAAGCGTTCACTTTCATTTCTAGCGAGGAGGCTGGCGAGCTTCGCAAGAGCGAGCACCTGTCGCTGGAGGAGCTGGCAGCTAGGGAACATGAGAGGCCCATTGAGTACAAGCCGAGCTCTGCGCAAAACAGCGACCAACTTTGGATCCAGGATCAGGAGGAGCTTGAAAGGTTGATTTCAAAGTACAAATCGAGCGCCACCGAGGCAGACAGGCTGCGAAGGAAGCTGCTGTTGAAGATTTATGCTCGGGCGAGGGAGCTGCTCGAGTCGGGCAAGGTGATGACTTTTGTTAGCGAGATGGTCAAGAGTGGGCTCAACAAGGAGTCGAGCGCCACCAATGTGAACGAGGATTTGGTGCTAATGATTGACGAGGCTGTCTCAGATGGTGAGACTTCAGTCCATGTCAGCCAACTGGATGGTCCAGTTGCGTTCGCGCGTCGCAAGAGGCCCCAGGTGCCCGTTTATCCGAAGCGAGTGGTCAACAAGAGGAAGCCGGCCAACGGGTCCAAGCTGACCACTAGAGCCTTTGACGTTACTCTTGGTCGCTTCATACCGAGCAGGTCGAGGATATTCTTCTGGATGCTTGGAATTATTGGCACCCTGATGATCATTCTGGGCGTTATGATGGGCTAACAGGCCACTCGTGGAATGGTTAATAAATGAGGCAATTTGGATGCAAGCTGCCTCACCAGAGCCCATCAGTTTGGTCCCAATAATCTACCACAATTCAATTGCAGAGGCGCAACTCTCTCGCCCTCAAATCGCTCCCTTGATCTCGCGCGAGCTGACCCGGAAGCCAAGAGCATACTGGCGCACAAAGGGCGCCGAGTTGATTCGGGCGAAAGGTTTGCTTTGAACTTTGGAGCTCCATTTAAAAGCCGCAACTAAAGATCGAACAAATCCTTGAACATATGACAGTTGAGGTGTTTTACGACAGAAGATGCAAAAAAAGTTAGCCAATCTGGCAAGATTGATTCTGTCAGATAGAAACGCCAGAAATCTATTATTTTTCCTCCTACTTAATCTACATGTAACTTATGGACTATGAACAAACAAAAATAGTGCTCTCACAGATTAGTTCATGGTACAACAAGTGCTAGGGTCTCCAACCAAAAAATCTTGTGAAGCCTCGGTCTAATTTCATATTCTTTCCACCTGTTCCTCGATTGCTCAGCTCTCCTCCTTGGTCTAGCAGCCTCTCTAGTCATGAAAAGGAAACCAAGCGAGAGTTTCACCTGCGGACTAGTGCCATGAAGTAGCCAAGATATTCTGAGCAGATCCCATGTTTAACATATGAAACTTTTCATGATGGAACCGAGATTTGCTCTCATTCCCAATCGCGTTCATATTCGCACGATAGATTCGAACAGAGCAACCTCGACCATGTCAGTTAGGGCCTTCATATCTACAATCGTTATCCAAGTCGCTCCATCGTGAGCGAAGAATACGATGGTGCAATAGCCCTCGATACGGACGGTTTCTCAATTACAGATCATCAGATAAACCCACCCACTGACTTGAACAGTCATTTCACCTCAGCAAAGAGCATCAGCAAACAAGACCATAAATCACGTGGCGACCATCACAATTGCAGCTATGATCGTTCGCTTAAAGATGATGTGATGGTTCAACATGCTCCTCGAGCAAAATCCAAGGCTCGTGGACAGATAATGCAGAGCGTCTTCTTACATATTGTCACAGATACACTTGGGAGCATTGGCGTCATGATATCGGCATTGCTCATGAACCAGTTCGGATCGATGATCGCTGACTCTCACTGCTCATAGCTATTCTCATAGCGATAAGTTTCTATCCACTTCTTCAAGATTCTCTCTACATCTTGATGCAAGGGTTCCAGTCGATATCGATGAGAAGTCACCGGCTTGTCTGCAGAGGATACAAACTATCAGTGGAGTCTTAAGCATCCATGAAACACACTTCTGGACATTGAATAGTGATACATGGATAGGTTGTTTGAAATTGGAGATTGGGCAAGGAGCAGACCATAGGTATATCATGGCTAAGGCCAAAATTTCACTCAATCAACTCGGCGTTGAACGATCGCGTATTCAGGTTGATCAAGCTTGGGTGCCCTATGATTCCTTTGATAATTAGAAATTTACGAAAACTCCAGTCACGGCTCTGAGATAAGACTGTCAGCATGAAAAATTCCTGACACAAGCTATCAATGACCTGGCAACCAAATAGTGACAAGAGAACAAAGATTCTTACGCTATAAATCGATCTGGAGTAAAGAAGTTAGATGACTATAGGACTATCCGAACGAATCGATGTAGTCGGCCCTAAGACTTTGTATGATGTTCTGGTGATCATGAGCACAGGGCTAATCAGATATCCTAATTAAAGACTGTATATCAACCCTGTAACAATTCCTCGCTACACGCGATGAAGGTCACTACTCATGGTTTGAATTGTGTAATGACTTGCTCTTGATTCCTTTGACCGCCTGAGCTGGTTTTAGGCTTATTTCCTTTATCAATCGAATCTCCACGATCGATGTCGGCTCATGCTCGACCGTCTCACCTTGCGCCTTTGTTTTGATTACTGAACACAAACTACGCGCTTACGTGCTCTCGTAACATTCAAGTCCAGACAATGTTCGCGCTGACGAAACCGCCTTACATCCTATCTACATCAGTTAGTAAATTTGAAATCATGACCCCAACAATTGGATTATGGTCAGGTCATTTAAATCCACGCCACATCGCCGTATAGAGAGCTTATTACTTGTCTCGACGCGTGCTCAGCCATCTCGTCATTTTCATCCCAAAATACCTCACTAGATAATCATCGTAAATGACCAGCTCCACTAAGCAACAATTGGGGTCTGAATCGACCCTTAAGACACCAGCCAAAAATGGATTGGCCAAAAATGGTACCGTGCCGAACACCGCAAATTCATCCAGAATCCCCACTGTGAGTCCGTTCGAGGATAGTGAGCCACGTACTGATCTTCACAAATTCGATGTTCTATTAGATCAAGTGATAGACACTCACAAGATAGATCTAAGAAATATTCAGACATGGCTCTATGACTATTTATACAAGAAAAAGCGTATAACGCAGTTTCAATTAATATCAGATCTCATCATAGATTACCTTAAGGCCGAGCAATTCCCAGATGCAAAAGTTATCCAATGCGAACTAGCCGATTATGGTATCCTGAGCGAGGTCCGCGTCCAGTCGCTCATGAGGAAGCTATGGGATGAGTTACTTGACGACCAACTCAACAACAGGAGCTCCAAGTATCAGAAAATATCAACCCCTAGAGGTTCCACAACAAAAATAAGCTCTAGCTCTGGCTCTAGTTCCAGCAGCAGCGCGGATAGGCACCATGGTTATTATGCCAATTATCACCCCAGCCGAAGCCATTATGATCACCAAACGAGTCAACTCTAAACTTGGCATTCCGAGCTCACCCGGATATAATTCTTACACAATCCAAGCTCAAATGTAGATAGAAATCGTCTCGAAATAAAACTGTCCCTCTCTCACGATGATGCTTGATTCATCTTGAATCAATGAACATTATATTTGTTCATAGTTATGAGCTGGTTCGTCATAATTAACAGGCATAAATTTTAATAATGGAGTACACGATCACAAACGTTCATTCTGGCACGAGAGATGCAAGAAAGTCTGTCACAACTAGATAACATAACTTAAGGAAAGGTACTCTTCCAGGCACAGTTCCTTCTTGCTCTTGATTCGGTAGAGCATCTCCGTTGATTGCACGATTTTCCTCGTTGTCCAGCGCTTGGTTTACACGATCCACGTTGACTTGGTTGGGATCTGGTCTTGGCGCCTCCGCAGCGTTTAAATCTTGCGGGGGTCTGATAGGCTCCTGCCTTGTATTTGCAGCTCTTCTTGTTGATCTTCTGTTGAGAACATAGGCGATACAAAGTAAGCCAATAATAAACAAAAGCCTCAAAACTGACGCATGAATGTAGAGCGCGGCCATAAGCACGACCGCTCTAACGGAATAGTAAATCCAATCGATGACGTCATGCTGTATCGGAACCTCCTGATCAGGTCGGGGTGCTGGTTGTTCAACGACAGGTGCCGGCGCCTGAACTTGAACACCGATACCATATCGTGCTCTTGGAGGTTCTCCTGCCCCTCGGCCATTGCCGTTGTTTTCGTTATTGATATTTTCGTTCTGATGAACTTGACCGGCCCTCGGTTCATGACCATCAGTTGGAACAAACTGATTCGGCTGTCTAGTAGCGTATACCATTTGCGGAATAGCCGTGCTCAAAGGATCGCTGCTGGAAGTGGTACTGATTTGGATATTTAAAGTCTGATTGGTTGCGATAGGTGTGAACATAGTCGCCTGGTTGTTCAATTCGTTAACAGATGAAGAATGGTCTCGATTAGCTGTATTATTGGTCACGTTACTGGCAATCTGAGCGGCTACAATCAAGGCAAGTTGCTGAAAAACTGCCATTTGCTCGCGCATCTGATCTGACTGCATCATATTTTGGATCAAGCCTTGTGGATTAACACCTGAATCCGTTGATTGTCCAACATGAGAGGGATTTGAGTTTGTTGCGGGTATGTATCCGCCACCAGGTGCTTGTTGAGTTTGCCCATTGTTACTGCTTGAGTCGACTGAAGTCGATTGATTTGTGCGAGCCCCAGACCCTACATTCGAAGTTGATGATGGCAAACTGCTTGCCAAGACAGGGGACATTGCAGAAGATGAAGGGGTCGCAGATTGTCCCGTAGTAGGGTTGCTGGACAATTTTTGAATGTGGGATGAACAAACAAGATGGATCGTGAAATCTGTTTTGCTTGAGTTGGTCAATTCGGTGCAAAGAGAATCACGGAAGAATATTTGTTTGAGAGTATGTGAATCTTTGAGGAGATTTCCCGCATATATGAGCCTTTGCTCTTTGACGGTTGGCTTATTGATGTGCGTCTGCGAAATATGTTGCTTCAATCTAAGCACCGTCCACGAAGGTCGGCATCTCGTTACATAATCGTCAACCTTCTGGTTGGCCGACTTTATTGTGACCTGATATTCGCTGGAGTCCATTATGAGTGATCCGTTGGTCAGCCGAGTTGTAATGGTGCAATTCAGATTTCCTCTTATGCCACTTGTATGTTTTAGAAGGATGACGAGCAGTAAAATATTATCTGTTTGAGCTTGAAGATGGCAATAGAGTTATTGCGTTGCTAAGGTTTTTCTATTCCAGACCAAAATGAACTCTATGATGAGATTTTGAACCAAACCAGAGTTGTTAGTGCTAGCCTAGCAATAGGGTATGGGGAAATGAATGTGGGCGAGCAGAGGGGTGGTAAAAATTTTGTGCGGTGCCACCCCCGAATGGGACAAACAGCGCGACACGTTTGATTTTATTCTCGAGAGAATAGAAGAAGATCCTCGACTTGTCAGCCCTACGGATCAAAAGAACGTGCTCACCTGCTAAGATGGTGAGCCAATCAATCATGTTTGCGCTTCGATGTATCAAGCCCAATTGCAAGCCAATATACACTATTCCTTCAAGAAACTTCGCACCCAGACATCATCCGCAAAACGATGGAACGTTCAAAGGTGAGAATCCAAAATGGATCGGATATGAGGCGCACCACCACACCAAGGGTCTATTACCGAGGCTTAAAATCAAAGAGGTACGTCTTGGCACTTTACCTATCACAACCAAAGAGGACTCCTGGTCGCGTAGACAGGCTAACATGGGGAGGAACGACTTTGTCAGGATTCTCGGCAATGAAGAAATTCAACAATACGATCTCCTGACCCACATACCTGACTGGCTTAGAGGTTATAGAGCAACCAAAGAGTATAGCGTTTTGATGCGAAAGCGAAAGGAATTTGACTATTGGAGGTACACAAAGCCGTTGAAGTGGTTACACCTGGAGCAGCGTATTAAGTATCTCTATCGCCGGATCAACAACAAGTTCAAGCCACCAGACATAGAGTTGCTGAGTAAATCGAGACATTCACTGTAGCTTGGAGCTTCTCGATAGAGTCTCAAAGGGGCCCACGCTCGAATGTCCTGCTTCCCAAAAGATTTATTTAGATGCCCAGCGCAGTCAATACTGATCTACTAAATCGATTTGCAACTATCAATATTTGGCCCATTAAACTCCTTAAGACTACATTATGAGGCGAGCTTAGCCCTCTTTGTTCTTATTGGGTGATCCATTACTGAAGCCAGCCAATTTGTTCTTGTGTTGGAGGAAGACTGGGCGAATGAAGCGGTTGTAGATCACTGTGGAACCATTTGTGGGCATGTCAGCGGAGCACCAGAGCAAGAAGACAACCTTTGCCAGCCAATAAAGTGGGAACCAGCTCATTAGGATATCCGAGAAGAATTCGCCGACTAGAAATGCTGCAAGCACAACCCAATAGGTGAGCCATTTCGAGTCTTCCTCCTTGTTAGAGGTCTCAAGAGCAACAAGCGACTTGTAAGCCGGATAGGCAAACCCAATCAGGTTGCATACAAACTGGGCAGCTCTGCCCGCAATGAGATATAAGCTGAGTATGCCTAGTAGGGCTTGTGTGTGCCAGATGCGTTTAACGCCACCCATGTACATGGTTGCGCAGGACGTGTATAGCGCTCCCGAACTGTCTATTTGAATCGGAAACTGCATTAAAGTCCGCAAGATGTTCCTCTAACGCACGCATAGTCCAAAAGCCATCGGCTAGAATTCTGCCATCGCTCGTGATTGACCCTCGTTTCGTGTATCGACTGTGTAATACAATCAGTGGCTAACCTTGGACCGGCTTGCCAAAGTTGCGCGAGTTGCAGAGCAATCCTCCCGAGGGTCTGCAGATTCTGCCTCTACCAACTCGATCCTCCAAGGCACTACTGACCTTTTAAGGTCTCAAGTTGCCTGTTGACTCAAGGCTAGTTCTGGAAAGATTGTGCTCGTTTAGAGGCCGAGTTGTCGGGCCAAGTTAGCGCTGTGATTAATTCAGTTTGTTATGTTACGCATTTTGGCTCATGACATGGAGCCAATAGAGATGCTGATCAGTAATTTAGGGTTTGCAACCTCTACTAAACACAGAATCGGCTATCAGAAAGACTAACCAGGAACACAGGATGGAGACTCACCACCCATCGCCTGCCAGCCGAGACCGGTTGACTGATTTTTATTGTGCTTGGTTCTCGTTCTCCTCCCCCCTCTGTTGAGCTAGAGAGGCCCTAGAGGTTGTAGCGCTCTCTTGGCGCGGATGTCTCGTCCTTTGTGCGCTCGATTGCGTCTACATGGAACTGACAACCACCCGCTGCGGTCGGCAGCTGACTTGCCAATTCTCTCCTGAACTGATTGGATCTAATCAATGGCGGCCATTCTCCGGTTGCCGATATGCAAATAGGGAGCCCGAAAGTGAGCACTCAGGGACCTCAGTTCCACATTATTATGTTTCCTTTCTTTATGCCAACCCATCCATCTCCCGCTCTCGACGCCAACTAGAGCCAGCCGAATGTTGTAGGCCCAGACCATCTACGTGCTTCGGTCTGCCACTCCCTAAACGACTATTAGCCCCCCTAATCTTGGTCTCAACTCTATATTTTCTGATCGCTACAAACCAGCAGCCTCAGACCGATAACCAAGCTCAGATGGGACCGAGGGCCGCTCGAAGACCTACAACTCTTGCCGTTGTCAACCTGGTCGCACTCAAGCGATTCGATATGAGTGCTCTGGTTTAGAAGTTTCATCTGAGTTCCGATGATGAGCTCTCCTGATTCTGCCTCATCGTAACTGATGGCTACAAGATGGCGCCCTAAGAGGGTTCTATCTACCTGTGAGAAACACGAGTGCGTCCAATCACGCAAATCGTTCATCAAATCGATCATGGAGTCCCTTCAAAATTTGCAATTCCATTTTATTTATTTTCAAGCCCGTACAGTCGCCTTTGAAAGATCTGACTCACTTATTCTTGGCTGTAACTCAAAATGCGGGAATTTCAAGAGGAAGAAGGCCAACAAGAAACCCAAGCTAGTTCACTAGCATCACAAACTCGAGCTGATTGTGAGATTCAAGTCGAGCATTCGACAAAAAAGCATGTCTCTTTTAATGGACGACTGAACCACAGTTCTAAATTGATGTTTACTCAATAAATGGGCTTGATTTTACTTGGTTCCTGCGAATGTCGACAAAAGTCACTTTAGCGCAAGGATTCCCAAAACCCGCAGTGAATTTCATGGTCCAGGCATCGGAGGAAAGTTGTTTGGTGACGTCCAGGTTCGCCATCGATGGGTGAAATTGTGCATGATGACACTCTATTGCTCTCAGTCACCTGGCCGCCACAAGGGTGGCTCCCAGGCTATCAAGTTACCCGCATATATACTTTTGGCATGGGTTGCACATGAAGTGTTGCTGCCTGTTTATATCCGACTCACTTGACATATTCCCGTTGCGCCGCATTATCCCTCACTCTCTCTCTCTCTCTCTCTCACTGTGCTTGTGCCCGTACAGTTTGATCTGCTTTGGCTTCGTCGCCTATTCAGGTGCAGTTTGTCTCTCGAAAGTGCGCGAAAACTCGCACCACGAAGCCTATGACTCGAACCCGCATGATGCCAATTGCCTTTGTATGGGCAGCCATAGCCAGCTGGCTGACGATCAAGTACTGCGACGCTCATTCGAGTGTTCTAATTCGGCCAGCCTGGTCTCAGGTAAAGCGTCACGATGAGGCCTGTGGGTAAACACCATCGGCCGTAAGTGGTGCTTGAATTGGGCACATCAATATGCTAACAAAGGCAGGAAAGAGAGATTTAAGGTTGTAAGAGGGAGCAGGCAGCAATGACGCATGCTGATGGGACCTCCGTCTGAATGTTGTAGCACCAACTTCTCACCTTGCCTCTGCTCGAAGGAGACGCTGATTTAAATTGATAAGGGAAAAATAGATCAACAGGACGAGCTCAGAGCCATTGCAACAGAACAGGATGGTCCGAACACAAAGAGCGCTCGATGCGTTGCATTCAGCCAGGAGGCTACAATCGGCAGCAATCGAGTCGGAGGCGAATCCCAATACTTGCCTCCCTCAGCTGGTGCAATATCGTTTATAGCGATGCCGACTGAATCCTGCCGACGGCCGAACACGAAGACAACCTAATGTATCACTTTATGGGTCTGCAAGCAAATGGGCGCCAACGGATATGTGCAGCGCCTATGCTAGTTGCTGTGGTTCTGCGGCAGCAATCACGCAAGCTCGCTGATGCGCGCGAGTGCGCTCAGAGTCGCGAAGTCGCTAGGTGGCTGCGGAAAACAATCTGAGTTTGCGCCATACGGATCGCTGAGGAGTGGGCGCAGCAAGAGGAGGAGAAGGAGGGTGAGAGGGAGGCTGAAAAATCTCTCGCACACATTTACCTTGGTGCGGATCTCTGCGCTTGCTCCTCCTCCTCCTCCTCTCGCTCCTATGGATTCTTTTCCTATGGATTGGAGCCAAATCCAACCTCCGGCTACCGATTGATTGAGGTGAGGCAAGCGATCATTTTGGTGCATAGCGAGCGGGACGGCACCAGGGAAGCTGGAAAAGGGTGGGCAAGAAGACGGTCAAGAAAGCCGTTTGGACAACCGGATCTGCCATGTACAAAAGTCAACTGGAGCCCTCTCTGGCTTCGTGCCCGCAAGCATCTAACGCAAACAAGCGCGTTGGCGCCAGTTCCAATGTTGAAGGCAAGTTTGAAGATTAATCTGGGAGGTCTGGGTGGGATTTAACTCTTGCCTCACTTTGCTTTGCTTCGGTTTATTCACTCCCAGAGCAGATCAGCGGCTCCACGAGCCTTTTGGTGGCCTAGCGCAAATCAGGCACAGCAAGGCTGAAGTTTTGTTAGGTCTAGCTTCTGTTCGGCTCGGTTCGGTTTAGTTGAGTTGAGTTTAGTTCAGTTCAGTTCAGTCTGGCTCAGACTGGCTCATTTCAGTTCCTCTTAGGTTCAGTTCAGTTGAGTTCAAATCGAATGGAGTGAATTGAATTGAATGAGGAGCGGGCCGAGCTTGTTGGCTGGCTGGCTGGCAATAGCATCAATTATTCGAGAGTAACTAGGATGAAAACGGGCGCCAAGTTAACAGAAGCTTACCAGCCGGTTAAATTATGTCGGACTGTATGTATTAGTCCTAGCGAGCAGCTGAAAGCAGAGGCCGAGAGTGGGCAAGCGAGATGGAGCCGAATAAGGTGGAAGACAGCGGGCGAAGATGATTGGATGAGCGCCGGCCTGGATCCTCAAGCAGCAAGACCTTCTAAGTGGGACAAAATACAAGCGCCAACTAGCTCCAGCAACTCTGACAGACGGAAGCAACCGACTGACTGACAATGAAGCCGGAGTGCCAGATTGTTTGGGCTTAGATTCAAACGCTCTCGCTTGGTTAGCTGGCCACGGTGCTTGTCCGAGCATAGACGTCCCTCTGCTCGTTCCTTCCATTCGCGTAGCCATCAAATTAGCGCTAGAGTCTTAGCCCGTCAGTCCAGGTGAGCTGTCTGGGCCGCAAGGAAGTTTGCACAATTGAAAACGGATTGTGCGCTAGCCTCCAATAATAAATTACAACCCAACTCTAGTCAAACGTACAACATTGCAAAGACTTACAAGAGTACCAACACGAACCTGGTTCAGCTTATTCGCGCTTGGCCACAATCAGCCAAGATTGCACCTCAATCTTGATGATGAGTTCGCTCCAATTGCCACCAGCAAGAACAAGCGCCAATCCAAACATGGAAGCTCGCTTATGAGAGCTCTCTCAATCTTAGTTGGCAGTCGAAGCCTATGAACGCACTTTGCTCCGCATAGAGTAGAGGAACTCATCCATTCTTGGGTTGCTCATGTTTAAGACACGAGTTTCAAGCGAAAATGTTCACCAAGATTCCATTTCAGTGAGCGAAATTGAGGACCGAGCCAGCTGGCAAGCGAATAGTGAAACGATGTTCAATGGGCGAGAGGAGAGCGGAAGGAGAGAGACAATCAGAGGATCTATCAAGCTCAAGCGCCGAGCTGGACGGAGTAGGTTAATTAACTCACGAATCTTCGACTGTTTTGGCAGAGATTGGGCGACGATAAAGTTTGCGCTCGTCGCAACTCTAGTGAGTTTGGTTGGTTTAGAGAGAGCGTGCAATCAAATCTTAGTCCCAAGATCGGTTAAGCTTGGGCCGAACTCAAGTCTAACTGGTGGAAGCTCAAACCTGGATGAGGGAAATTCAAAAGGTTTTGCTCCCTCAGTCGTCGCTCAATCATTGCTAATTCGAGACGGCCAAGCCAAGGCTGGCGAGCTCGACGCTCAGTCGGCTCCACTCATGATCAGCTGGTTGCGACAGGTCAGAGCCTCAGTGGCCGGCGGAAGCGGCAGCTCGCTCGATGGTCGGCCGTTCGGTGGGGACCTCCAAATGCACAAGCTGGCCCACGGACGGATCACAAGAACTCAGGATGGACTGTTGGCGTCGCAAGTGTTGCCTTCTCGTGACTTCGCTGGCAACGAGCTGCCACCTGATGATCCACTCGCTGACCAGCTGGCAGTGGGACATCTTGGCGAGCAAGTGAGCGAAGATGAAATAAATTCAACAAATCCCAACTCCGACCAGAACAGAGGCGAACGAGCTGAGGATGGTGAAGTTGGAGATGAGGCGGCCGGCCAACAAATGTCGCTGGATAGTTTGAACCAAGAGACAACAACGACAAATTCAACGGAGGAGACAAGCAAAATAAACGAGCGCTTCTCCATCCCACTCCGCTGCCTTTTCACCCTCATCTACAGCCTCCTGTTTCTATTCGGAACAACAGGAAACATCCTCGCTCTTATATCGCCAAAGGGAAAAAATAGTAGAGCTGTGATAATATACCTTTGTAACTTAGCCTTCAGCGACCTATTGATTTGTTTGGTTACAATTCCAATAACCCCAATCTATATGCTATTCTATGGATACTGGCCGGCCGATATAAACTTTTGCCGGCTAACAGTGTTCGCTCAAAGCATCTCAGTTTATTCCTCAACCTTCACCATGATGGCGATCG
>ENA-UOVY01000663-UOVY01000663.1-plant-metagenome-genome-assembly--contig:-NODE-663-length-12949-cov-604.321622_pt1 | contig 12949 bp, 12 predicted proteins | sample MGYA00249840_ERZ761561 | MGnify/ENA primary metagenome ERZ761561 (study PRJEB28882, sample SAMN05720143) | plant metagenome | isolation source: Guanajuato, Mexico | place: Mexico:Guanajuato, Mexico... | reverse complement strand
CCGCTCTCAATGTCGCCGCAAACCTCCTCCTCTGGCCGGATCTGGTTGTCGCTGGTGCTGCGCGCGCAGCAAGCCAGCTCGGCCGACCCCCTCGAGCGGCCCTGGCGGCGCGAGCGGGCGGCGCTCGAGTCGGCTTGGCCGCCGGTGCAGCGGCGGGCAACAGTGCGCTCGCCAACTCCGAGGCTCGCCGAGCTGAGACTCAAAGCGGATCTGTTCCTTGCAAGCGGAAGCGCCGCCAGCCCCCGACTCGGAGCGGCCCTCTCGCTGAACTGGCCACCTGAGCCCGGCTGTTGCCTGTCAAGCGAGACAGAGCTGGCCGAGCGTTCAGGTGCTTGTGGTTGCGCTGCGAGCGCGCCCACTGAGGCCGGGCCAACAGGCGCGAGCGAGACCGTCGAGCTCGAGTTGCGGCGCGCAAACGAGAGCCTCGTGGTTGCCAGCAACGGCTGACCGGGCGAGCTGAGCCTGTTTGCACTCGCTTGGCCCTGGCTTTCGAGTGCAGGCTGCTGCCGGCCAGCGACCGCCTTCGAGCAGCAAGCGGCCCGGCTGGCTTGCGAGCCCTGGCTTGCGGCACCGTCGCAGTCTGGACTGCTCGCGGCGCTCCTGCTGCCGCCTTGCTCGCGCTCGCTGCCCAGAAAGCCGCTCGGCCCGGCCGCTTGGCGGGCAGGCGACGTTGCTGCGGCCGGCCAGCAGGCCAGCTCGAGACTCTGGCAGCCGGACAGGAGAGCAACTCGTTGCCAGAAGCTACAGTTTGCGTCCGTGCAAAAGCGCGACTCTGAGACGCGCTGCCATTGGGCCAAATGCTCGGCCAGCTCCATCGTCTGGCTCCCAGTCGCTGGGCTCGCGCACTCCCGCCGCCGCTGCTGTCCGCGCAACCAGACGATCTCGCCGGCATCCCCTTGTTCAGCCCCCTCCTCCTCTCCCTCCTTCGCCTCCTGATCTGTGCTTCGCCTTCTCCACTTCCGTTCCACCCTTCTTCGCCTCTGCTGGCCCCCTTGCTCGTCTTGAACCTTCGGCTGGCTTCCAACTCGAATCTGCTCGCCCTCCTCGCTGCCCTCTTCCATAGACGCGCTCACTTGAGGCACCTCAAATCCGGTTCAACTCTCGCCCCTTCGCGCAAACAAGCCGCCTCAAGAGGAGCCAAAACTCGCCCACTTGCGCTCAGAGTGGCTTCTCTCGTTGCGCGCGGCCAACTGGCCGCAACTCCCGGCGCTCGCAGGAAAAGCTCGGCCGCACATTTAGCATCGGCAAACACTCGAAACTTTCCATCTCGACAAGGATAATAACAACAACAACAACACAAACGCATCAGCGGGCGAGCCAACAATATGAGCAACTCCGTGGCTCAAATTGGCGCCGCCGCCACAACCGGCTAACGCAGCTCGCTAACTGGGGCCCCAATTTTGTTTGTTGCCCTCCCCATTCGCTGTGGCGTCACTCTCTGAGGCTGCGCGAGTGCGCCCGCAGAGGCCTCCAACGTTTTGCGGCGCTTGGTGAGGGGGCGACGCTCGAGTGGCGCCATCTGGCGGGCGCGGCGCGGACAGCCTCAACTCGCTGTCTAAAGAAATTGCCAGCGACACCTTTCAAAGGGTTCAAAATGCCCTTTTGTTGGCCCAAGCTCCCGGTGGACTGGTGAGGTGCAACCTTGCAACTTTGCTTGACAACTAGTCGTTATGAGTTGGCAGCGACACAAGACCATCTGGTTGTCTCGGTCCGCTCGGCTCGGCTGGTCCCGTGAGTGGCGGCGGCGGCGGCGCGGGTTTGTTTGCGCGCTTGGCCAACAAACAAACGCAAACAATTACCTGTTTTGTTCATTAACACTGGCCGTCCGACGGGCCGCTTGCACAGGGGGCCGTCAGTGGCGCAAAGCGAGCGGCCAATGGCGGCGCAGAGCCAGAGTTTTGCCCCTGGGCCAAGCTCGTAAACAAGCGGCACTGATTGCGTGCAGGCGGCGCCAAACGCAATCCGCAAATGAACGCAACCAACGGTGGCCATTCGTTTGCTGCTGGCCCGCCAACCAGCCTCGGCGGCGCCCCCTGCCTGAGCCTGTCGATGGTGGCCCTCTGACGCGACGGCCGCACGAGAGCTTGGCGCCAGCGAGCTGGATTAGATTGAATTGGCCCGAAATTGCATACAGGTGGCCGGCTTGCTAGCTGCGCGACCGCCAGCTAATGAAGGCGCCAACTTGTCGCGTGATCCAAGCCAAACCCATCGAGCCGGACGCAAACTCCAGCTGCCGCTAATGAAATTATATAGTCCCTTCCGGCGAGCGTTAAAGTTGGCCGCAGCCGCCCGCTCACCTAGTTCGGCCACCGTTTGCTCCATTAATCAGCAGCCCTCCTTGCGGGCCCCATTAGACACGCCCGCGCGCAGACGGCGCTCCCCTCGGGCGGGCGCCGTCCGAGCGCGCGGAGGCTCGCGTGTGGGCGTGGAGCTGGCGGCGGTCGGCCGCAAGCAGTGCAGCGGCGACTCGTCCGCTCGAGGGGCGCAAATATCAATTGTTTGTCACGTTGGCGGCGGCGGCGGCAGCGGCGGCGGCCAGACGAGTCGCGGCCAACTCGGTGGGCCCACTTCCTGTCGCAAGGGCAGCGCGCGCACATACACACAATCGTTGCATGAATCTCTAATGAACTATTGTTGGCCCACAAAGCGGCGGCACGGCGCTTATCTCGGCCCGAGAATCGCGCGCCGGCCGCCGCCAGCGGCATAGCCCAGTTTATGGGCCGGCGCCCATAAATCACCTCAGCCTGGAGCGGTTAAGTCGCCGCCGCCGCCGCCGCCGAGCTAGCGGGGGCCAGCGAGGCTCGTATTCAACAGTGCTGAGCGCTCGCAGTGCCACCCAGCGGGCGCCCGTCCAACTATCGGAGTGCGTTGCGCGCTCGCTGGGCGGCGCTCGTGGACTGGCCGGCTCGCGCGAAAACCGAGCCGGCCGGCCACTCAAAACGGTAACCCTCTCTCTCTCCATCTCACTCCCTCCAAAGCGCTTCCATCTGGCTACTTACCACTCGCTTCCAATGCTCGAGTGACGCGAGACTGATTTTGGAGAGACCTCGTAATCGTTGTCGCTGGCCCGGTAAAGGAAGGACTCGCGGCGCTGCGAGTCGCGCGACAGCACCAATCCGGTGGAGGGGCTGCCAATGATGGATGAGTGCGGACAGCAAGCTTGCTCGCTTGCCAGTTGCTGCTGGCTGGAGCGCTGCAACGAGCCCACCGGCTGCTGGTGGCCGCCGCCGTAGGAGCAGTGGGCCGCGTTTGCCTGTCCTGGGCCGATCAGGTTTTCGTTAGTGTCCAGGCTGGCGGGGGGCGGGAGTTGGTTGGTCGGTTGGTTAGTTGGACTAGTCTGGTTGCTTTGGCTAGCTTTGGGCGCGACACTGAGCACATGGCCCAGGGGCTGGGTCGAGTTCGAGCGGGCGGAAGCGCGCGCGATGCTAACCAGGAAGTGGCCACTAATTGGAGCCGCAACGAGTGGGCGCCAGTCAGGCGGCGAGCCGAGAAGGACTGGCAGGAGTGCTGGCGCTGCTGGTGCTTGGGCGCCTGTCTCGGCTGCTCCTCGTTTGAGGGATGCGGCGCTTGGCCGGAAGCGGGCGGCCACCGCTCGCTCGTTAGCTGGAGCGAGCTCGAGGAGGAGCGCGCGGCTGCCCGTCGGCCGCTCAGCTGGCGCGCCGGTTGCGGGCTCGTTGCAGCAGGCGACTGCTGCTGCCGTTGCGAGGGCCGCCGCCTGAGCAGGTGCGGACTCTGGAAGGAGTGGCGGTGGAGGTAGACGACTTGCTGGAGTTGCTGCTGCTGCTGCTGCTGCTGCTCGCTCTGTCCCTCCGAGGGGCTGCCAGCCCGCTCCTGGATTGAGAGCGCCCGGCCGCCGAGCAGCGAGTGTCGCTGCTGGCCGGCGCCAGTCTCGCAAACCTGGAGGCCGCTCGCGCTGGCCGCCCCCGCCCGCTCGCCTTGCATCTCGCGCGCGCGCTCAGCTTCGCCTTGCTCCAGGTGGCCGCTCTCGATTGTAACACTCGGACTTGGGGTTGTGTCTCTGCTCGAGTCGAGCGCTTCTATGATGCTGATCGTGGAGCTGCTTGATCCTTCTGAGCCGCTGCAACTGTTTGGCCGCGCACTGTCGGCGCAACTCTCGGCCAGCTCGCCCATTGAATCGCTCGCCAATCTATCTCCCATCGGCACAAACCTCAACGCTGCAACCTGTTCTCGCACTCTGCAACGGACGGGTTTCGTCAGCCACCAAACAGGTGCCAGTGTCGCAAAGGTGCGGCCAACAAAGCGGCCAAGAGGCGCGCGCACTGGCCGGCCGACTGGGGGCCGATTAACTGGCCTGGCGGACGGATGACAACTGCATTATGCTCGGCCAGCGAGCAGCTGCCTCGCTCTCTATTCAAATCACGCGCGCAAACGGAAAACCCCAAACTCGCTCACTGGCCAGCTCGCTGACAAACCCTAGACGCTCCACCTGAACTTTGCTTTGCGCCAACAAACAAAGCTCGAATTGCGCACTCCTCTCGCAAGTCGCACAACTTTTCAATTGTTCAACGCCGCCTGAAACTCCTCCACCTTTGGCCAGTCGCTCTGGGCAAAACTAGCTTAAACTTGGCCAACAGTCCGCCCATCCGCCAAACGGCCATTGGTTTGCGTTGTTGGCGGCGACGCCAAAGTGGGCCGAGCGAGTGGCATGATTCAAAGCGGCGGACAGATTAAATGCGCCAACTCCAATGGAAACATCAAGCTCGCAATGCCGCTATGCGCGGCCGAGGCTCAGAGCTGGCGGCAACAAACAAGCATAGCCGCGGCCACTAGCCGGGCTGCGCTCTCTGCTCAGCCGCCTGGAATGGCGGCCGGGCTGTAGCTGTAGTTGTAGCTGGGGCTGCGGCGCTGCATTCTTGCCCCGTTGGCGGCGGCAACACAGGCGGCGGCGGCGGCGGCAATACAGGCAACACAGGCGCAACATCGAGCCCTTCACCCAGGCGGCCGGCCCAAATCCGCACTCTCCGCCGAGACTGAGCCCATGACTCTGCATGGGCCCGCTCATAACGGGAGCCCAACGGAGGGCGAGAAAGCCCCCGTTTTGAGCCGCGAGAGGGGGGAATTCGTCTGTTGTCTGCGGACGAGAGTCGGCTCAAGAACCGGCGCGCCTCTTGGCGGCTGAGCCTCAGCTCTTGGCCGCTCGCCTCGTTGTCGTCGCCTCAGAGCAACAGCGAGCCTCTCGCCGCCAGTTTTAGGCTGAAAAATTGGATTAGATTTTTGGGCTCCTCGATGCTCGCTGCTCACTCCCACTTAAGGGACTCCCCTTTGGCCGCCGACCCAAGTCACTGGCCACTTTTAATGGGCAAAATGAACGACTTGTCAGGCGAGCGCCCCCAACTTGAAGGCGGCCCGAACTGGAAGCCGGCTCAATTGATGGGCCGGCCGGCTCTGATTGGGAAATTTGGATGGAGGCTGCATCAATCATCCGCGCGCATTGAACACGAGCTGAGGGGCCACTCAACTCTAATGGGCCGGCCACCAATGACTCCCCCGCCCGGCTAAGCTCGGCCCTCGCGAATATTCCAAGGGCGCGCAATCTCCCCGCTCGAGGTCAGCCGGCCGGCCGGCCTGTCCACTCAACCGGCGGCTATATAAGCTGGCCGCTCGCGCGCCAACCAGGTTGTCAGTTAGAAGGTGGGCCAAAGTTTAGTTTTGCCCAGGTCGAGTTTGGGCTAAGTCTTGTTGCTTGAGGTGAGTGCGGCTGCAGCGAGTGCGCGCCGCCCTGCTTGCGCCTGACAGGTGAGTTTGGGGCCCAGAGGAGGCGGAGAGAGGAGCTTGAGGCCATGAGCGCGCTCGTGTCGCAGGCGGCCATCAATCGGGCAAAGTTCGCCATCAAAAGCTACACGGTTGGGGTAAGTAGATTGCCTGCAGCGGTCGCCTCCTCATTCCAAGTCCAGCCCCGGCGCAGCTAATGGGGCTGGACTTGGCTCGACTGACTACCGCAAAGTGGACGAGCGGGCGGTTTGCGGGCTCCTCCGCAATCCATTAAGCGGCGCCCATGACTAAGACAGGGAGCGGCGCCAAGACTTTGGCAAGGCGCCGGCTGCGGCCACCAGGCGCCCGGCTCTCCGCAAGTAAGATGATGACGAATCCCTTCGGCTAGTTGCTCTGCCTCTCTCTTGAGTTTAACTTGCGCGCGGCCGTCAGTTAAACTCGAGATCGAGAGGGGCGGACTCTCGATCTCTGCTCTCGGCTTGCGCCGCTGGTGCAGCAATCAATCAAGCGCTCAAACAATGGCGGCCAAACTGCGTAAGATCCGCATAGATTGCGCCGATTGCACTGTTTGTCGCTTCTCGTCGCGCTTAGATGCAAATCTCGCCGATAGTTTTGCCCAATTCGGGAGGCTTTGGCGCTTCGAGCGCCCTAGCGACTCGCGGCCTGCTTGGCCACTGGCGCCGCCTCTGCCGCCAACCCTTTAGGCGCTGGCAAGGCTCGAGAATAAGGCCGGCCGAGGAGCTCGGCGCGCTCGGAGGCTTCCTATCGAATCAACACGTGCTTTGCCGGCCGCTTAGCCTGGCAAGTGGGAGCCAAGTTGCGCTCCGTTCTAGCCAAGCAGCGAGGACGGATGCAAGCGTCTGTCTGCGAGAAAGCGAGTGCATTTTTTGAACATGTTACATTGTAATTTGCCTAACTGGCGCCACCCACGCTGACTCATAGCCGACCTCTCTACATCTGTCGCTCGCATGCCTCAAGTGAGCCGCTGCTCGCCAGCTAGCCAGCCAGCCAGCCTCTGACTCACGAACTTTGGCCGGCCAAGCTAGCGAGCAAACTTTGCCCAGTTGTCAGGCGCGATTTTTCACAAGCTAAATGGCGCCGCCTGGACCAGCTTGCCCAGCGCACATAGCTCTCGCCTTGTGCTGCTCGCAAACCCTGGCCAATTGCGCCCTAAATTCAGGTTATCACTAACCAGTAGCCGGGCACCAGTTTGCCCGGTCGGCGGCAGGTATAAAAGCTGCTGGTGGCGCCGGCAGAGTTTCAGCAAAGCATCCAGGCCGCCCGCTCTCGTTCAGCCAGATCGAACTTAGCGCCAAGACCCATCGCCTTCCTCCAAATCCAACCAATCGAACACCGATTCCGGTTTGACTTGGTTGACACCAAACAGAAATATGTTGCACCAACTAAATTGTACAGAGAACAAAGAGAACAACCGAGCGCACAAAACTAATCTTAACCCTGCAAATATCAACCTGTCACTCGAATGCCAAACTCGCGACTCTCAAATGTCTGAAAATAAAAATGAATCCTCCCGCTTGAAACTCGAATCAAACTTAAAATCAAACACTGTCGAAACACAATCAAACTTAATTCGTGCCCCAAATGGAATCAAATTCGGCAATGATGAAAAATTCGATCTCCAAATGGTTTGCGAACAAAACGTTGCGACTCCAAATTCATCAAATCTATCCTCATCTTCGTCCCAACTTTCGTCCAAATCTTCATCGTCGTCCTCGTCATCGTTGAACGTTGACGCGGACGATCAGTACACGAAGCGAACACGATCGCTCGTTGAGGATGCAAAATTCGACACCGTTAGAAATCGTGAATTGGCCGAGGAGAGGCGCTGGCTGGTCGAACGAATCCAAAGCAAGGACGGCTCCATAGACGATTGCACGATCGAGCAACTGAACAAGAGCAAGGAACTTCTGGCCGGCCTAACGGAGGTTGACTTCCCGCGGCACATAAGCCAATTGGACCAGTGCAACCACCTGCTGATCAAGTACGAACCCGAACTCGATCCAACGCATCCGGGCTTCCACGATCCCGAATACCGCGAACGGCGCAAGGAGGTTGCCCAAATTGCCTTCGCTTACAAGTACGGCCAGCCAATCCCGGAGGTGAAGTACAACGAGAAGGAGATTCAAACTTGGCGCTTTATTTACACCAGACTCAAGGAGGCTTACGCAAGCTATGCCTGTAAGCAGCATAATATGGCCATCGAGCAGCTCGAGCGAGAGTGCGGCTACTCGCCCGACTCAATACCCCAACTGCAGAGGGTTTCGGAGTTTTTGGAAAGGAAGACTGGCTGGCGGCTAAGGCCGGCCGCTGGCCTCCTCTCGGCGCGCGACTTTCTCGCCTCGCTTGCCTTTCGCGTCTTCCAAACAACCCAATACATTCGCCATTGGGGCAATCCGGAGCATTCAGTTGAGCCAGATTGTATACACGAACTTATGGGCCATATTCCAATGCTTTGCGATCCAAGCTTTGCCCAATTCTCGCAGGAGCTTGGCTTGGCCTCGTTAGGCGCAAGCGACGAGCAAATAGAAAAGTTTGCAACACTCTACTGGTTCACCGTTGAGTTTGGCCTCTGTCGCGAGGACGGCCAGCTGAAGTGTTATGGTGCCGGCTTGCTCTCAAGCTACGGCGAGATGGAGCACGCGCTCGAATCTAACAAGCCGGCGCTGAAGGAGTTCGTACCAGAGGAGACGGCGGCCGAGAGTTACGATGACGCCGATTATCAGGTCTCCTACTACGTTGCGCAAAGTTTTGACGACGCAAAGTTAAAAATCAAACAGTACGCAAACAAGCACTTAAATAGGGACTTTGAGCTCGCTTACGATCCATACTCGTGCAGTGTGCGCGTTTTAGATTCGCTCGATCGGCTCGACTCGTACGCGGAACAAATCAAGAACGACGTTATGCGCTTGAGCTCGGCCATTGGAAAGATTAGGCTCAGCCAGCAACAAGGTAGGAAGCACGAAGAGAGGAGCGGCCAGCTTCGTCAGCTTCACGGCCACGATCGGGCAACGAACGATTGCGGCCACTAAGACCAGCCGTGCGCGACTGCAATTGTTGTTGGCGTTCAAATTTCTCAACAACTTTTCTGTTTAAAAACGAGACAAAACAAAACAAAACAAAACTAGACAAAATAAATTAGATACTTGAGTTAGCATTGTTGTGCTTGGCTTGGCCCCGCTGGACAGAGCAGCGGTTTGGGCGGAAGTGTCGAAAGGGGAGCGCGTGTGTAGCCAAGCGAGCTCGTTCTAAGGGGACGATTTGTATTCAGTTGGCGGCAAACAGCGTTGGCGGCGTCTTGGTTGCGCCGATCGTGGTCAAGGTTTGAGTTCGAGTCTGTCCAGATCCAACGGCCGCTACGTGAGCGCCCAAATTGGATCCCGTCCGTGGACTTTGGTTTGGCGGCCAGAGGGCCATCCAATTAGCCGATCGGGCGGCCAGATTGGCGCCACTCTGCGGGCGGCCAAATGGGCGCGCAGACAAACGAGCCATCGCAGAGGCTCCTCTCACTTCCGCCGGCCGCAGCGACCTTGAGTGCGAGCGAGGCCGGCTCGCTTGCGCCCGCTGCCCGCCCCCAAGCGGCGTTATTTGTTGCGAGAGTGTAGCGGCTTCTCTATTGCGCTCAAGCTCAAGCTCCAGCCTCAGGTCCAGGCGAGCGGACACTTTGCAACTCGGTGGCCCCCTTTCGGTCAGGCGCCTGTCGTCGAGCCCGCGGGATTTAAAGCAAATTGCAAAGCCGCCAGCCACTTTGCGCGCTTGGCCAAGATTTTCATGCCCCAGGCCCATTGATGCAACTCCTAACCCTCTGCCAGCCGCCAGCCAGCAGCCTCTAGTCTCAGGCTACCCTTATTCAGAGGCATTAAAATAAATGGCCGCCTCTCCCTTCCTCTCGCTACTCGCCCCTCTGGCGGCGGAAATTGAATCTGAATCTGGCGCCGCAATGCTCGGCTTGCTCCATATTCAAGCCTCACCAGCGCCAGCCGGCCAACGGTGGCCGGAAAGCCGCCAAGCTAATCTCGTCCTATCGGAGACTAAACGCTCGCCGCCGCGCCGGTCAGCGCAGGCAACACCACTCAGCTAATTGACTCGGGGGCCAAGTGGGCGCCTTTGTTTACACTCGTGGCGCGATGGCGACGAGCTCGCGGCCGCCACCGCCGCCGTTTGGGAGCTGCTGGTGGCTCCATCTGTGCGAGCAAAAACTAACTATTAATCTTGCAACCAGTGCACCTAGATGGCACTCGGAGCGCCTCAACCAACCCCCTCTCATGAATGCAAAAGCAACGTCTTGTCCGCGCTCAAGCATCAAATTCGAGCGATCACCAGCCCACTTCCGCCGGAAACTCAAGTGTCCACCCAACTGCTCGCTCGCCCAACTTTGGCCAAAATCTTCTCCCACTTTTGGGGCGCCCCGACTTCCGGCGGCGCAAGCCCAATCAGTGGGCGGCGTGAGTCGCTTGCCGAGCGCCAGGCCTTCGCGTTTCGCCAATTAGACTGCACGGAACTATACTCGCAACACCGTCCAACGCTTAGCCGGACAGGTAGACTGCAGCTCTGCTTTGAATGACAAGTGGAGCTCATTCGGGGAGTCGCTTAGTTAGCTCTAGCAGTTGGACGAGCAATTCGCTCGGCCCAATTTAGCTTGGTCAATTGCAGCTAGCTCCATTAGGCCTTCACAGCCGTTGTTTGTTCCAGCGCTCACTTATTATTCTCGTTAGCCACTTGAGTTGGCGCCTTACTTCCGGCCAGCACATCCGCTCGCTAGTTCGCTCACTCAATATTCAGATCAATTGTTGTGCGCCATCGATCGGGTTCCTCTCCCTCCAATTGGCTCGTTTTGCTCGTTCTTCGCGTTTGAACCGGAACTGGTGCGTTGCTTTGTTGCTTGGTTCGCGCGATTGAGCAAGCGAGCGTTTGGGGCAGCTCGAGCGAGCGGAACGGGAGCTCGACTTGGCCTCACTGGGCTCGCTGTTGGCCAAGAGCGAGAGCCCATCGAGCCCTGGCGGCGGAGGCCATGGAACAAAAACGCCGGGGCACCTGTTTGTGAGCCAGCGCCACAATCAAATTCAAGCTGACGTTTATGCACTCAAGTTCCAAGGACGGCGCCGGTCACGTCCATGCATGCGGCCGATTCGATTAATCCGGCCGCCGGAAGAGAGTGCAGCTGGAATAATGGCGGAATTTCAATTAGATCACCGGCTTGAGGTGTGATCATTGGCTGGAGCGGGTCGATTTTTGGCGCGCCCATGCTCAGCGAGGTTGTTCCAGCCAAAAGATCTCATCTCGCATTTTGGCCAAGATTGGTGGGCGCTTAACCGAAAGCCAATTCCACTCGCTAGCCAAAGCTAGCGCCAGTGAGCTGGATCAATCTCCCATTTTTCCCCCACCTTTTCCCCGACCACACACAAATGCCACGCAAAAGTCACCAAAACCAAACGAGCTGACTGCGAGCAGTACGTCATGGCCGCCGCTTCGCCCGCTTGCGCACACAAATGGGGCGCCCCCCTGAAGTTGCGTCAACTTTGAGGCGGCGCCCCCAATCGCTCATTAGCTCGCGCGCTTTTAAACACACTCACCTGTTTCAACTGGTTGCCCCTCCATTTGTGCCATAAACCGCCTAACAAACGAGGGTGGCAAGTAATGAGCAGATGGAAATGAAGCCGGGATTGGCGGTTTCGGGCACAACGTTCGTGTAAGCGCGCGCTGCGGTGGCTGTGTGGCTCCATTAGGACGGCCAGGCTCGCTCAGTTTGCGCCGGCTTCCGGGTAACCGTTAACACTTAATTGAATTCGGCTTAACTCGCGCCAATCATGCAACGCAACTGGCTGCCACGCTACCTGGCGCCACTCCATCTTGATGGCTCCCGGCGCGAAAGGTTGCGAGCGTCGGCTGAGCGCGCCGAGTGGCGGGCAATTTTCTATTTGCTCGCCCTAATGAAAACCGCTCGATCGCTTGCTCGCTCGTTCACTCGACAAACAAACAAAGGCTCGCATCCAAGACAGAAGAGGCGCTCTTTCAGTCAGCCTGGCCAGGAGGGCGCCCGCTCGAGTTCCGGCTCAAACTCGAGTGCTTGAGCGCCGGCAAGACGTCACGCGCGTCCGTTTGATGTCGGCGCTCGTTTTTGGGCTGTAAGCTGGGCCAAAAGGGGCGAGTCAGCGCGCGGCCGCTCAAGCTCGACACCTGAGGCGACGGATCACATTGAGACTCGGACGAGAGGAGCTGCTGGGGCCAAGACGGCGACCAGAACTCCTCTCAGTCGGCTGCATTGAGGCCCACTGGAGCAGCCCGCTCGCCTGCCGGCCGCCACTTTCGGGCCAGCTCGAGCAAGGCGCCCCCGCCGACCTTAATTTGGTTTGGGCCTCAAAGTTCGAGTCGCAAATGAAAACAATTTCCGCAACATGCACCGGCCGAGCCCGTAGACTCACGCACGGCGCTCTCGGCTCCAGAATCACGCAACCAATTTGGCCGGCAGGAACAGGACGGCCAAGCTGGTGAAGCTGGCGCATTGGGCCGCGTTGAGCCGGCGCAGGCTCCACTTGGACTCAGGCTGAACCAATGCGAGCCTTTTGCGCACAGAAAACCCAGTTAGGCGCCTCCATCTTGGGCGCGCGTTCACTTGCAGCGCCGCCCACTCGACTTGATGTCGGCTGATGGGCGAACCGAGCGCATCGAGCGATTGCTATCCTTAGGCTGCCAAAGCGAGCTGTGCCATTAAGGCGAGCGCAAATTGCGTTTGACAAGACGAACTGGACCCTCTCCTCTGCGCCGCTTACCTGCAAATCCACGAGTGGCGCCGCTTCGGTTTGCTTGCTGGCATTGCGCACAACCAGTCGCCCGGCTTCAGGTAGTCTATCTTCTTTGGCGCGTCCACCGACTGGCGCTTCTTCTTCGTCCTCGTCCCCGTCGCCTCCTCCCTGGCGGCGCTCTCCTCCTTGACCTGGCCGGGCGCCTCCTCCGCGCGCCTGGCCTTGTCGGCGCTCTCGCGCGCCAGCTGCTGGCAGCCGAGCGGCCTGCCCAGGCTGCCCGCTGGGCCTGCGGACAGGTGAGCGGCGAGCTCGCACACCAGGCACCTCGGCTGCAACGTGTAATGCGCCAGCCTGATTGCTTGCTGGCTTCCGGTTACGCAGGAGCTAATTGAATTGGCCTTGCACCTGGTGCGCCCGTTCGAGTCGGCCGCCTCCTGGCCGCTTTCGGCGGCGGC
>ENA-UOVY01000662-UOVY01000662.1-plant-metagenome-genome-assembly--contig:-NODE-662-length-12993-cov-584.333282_pt1 | contig 12993 bp, 8 predicted proteins | sample MGYA00249840_ERZ761561 | MGnify/ENA primary metagenome ERZ761561 (study PRJEB28882, sample SAMN05720143) | plant metagenome | isolation source: Guanajuato, Mexico | place: Mexico:Guanajuato, Mexico... | reverse complement strand
GGCGCAGGCTCGCAAAGCTGAAGCGCATCAGCCTGGCGCTAGCGCTCTGCTCGAGTCGGCTTTGCTTGGGCTGGAAGTGCAGCCAATGGTCCCACTGCTTCACCACCAGCGCTGAACAATCGCGCGAATGGTGCAGTGAGCGCACAGGCTGCTCGCTCCTATGCGGCGGCCGTCTAGCACAAGCAAAGCCAACTCGATGCATTCTGCGGTCCATTCTCTCCTCCTGTCTCGGTGGACAGTTGCTCAGGCAGACATCCCTGCGGCCAGCCAACAAACGCCCAGGCAGAGGCAAGCCATGTCCGTGCTTCTCTTGGGGTTGCGCCGACATCGCACTGCCTCTTACAACATTTCTACGTATCGTTTGCGCATCGGAGGCGCAACTCCGGGAGGAACTTCCCTGTCACTGGGTGGAGCACGAGGTTGTGCGAGCTTGCGGAAATGAGCGCACGTTCGATCGAGCTGAGCCAACGGGTGGGGGCGCACTAATTTAGGCAAAGCCGCGCTCTCCAAACCCTTGCGCCATCTCCCGAATGCAAATGCCGACGCAACGCCCGCCCAAGCAACTCTCACCTGCTCGCTCTCTCTCTCTCCCTCTCTCGCTTGGGCTGGCCCGCCGGCCACAGCCCATGACACCACGCACACGCCCACATGCCGGCTAACTGGCCCAGGACCGGAACCTTGCCAGCTGCGAGAGCAAACCGGCCGGCCCGTTGAGAAAAACCGTTCGTGCAGACTGCGCTTGGATTGCCGGCAAATTGGGGGACTTTCTCCCTTTGACACTTGCACCCGCCATCGTGCTATGGTGAATCCTAGCAAAATTAACCGTTCCCTGCCAGCCACCTATGAAAGTGTTTGCTTGAACATTGCACATTACATGGTCGCTGTCGTTGCGAAATAGCAACATGGTTGTAGTTGCGCCTGTCATTGTGCACAAAGAGTTGGAGGCCTAAGAGCTTGAACGAGAGCCCTCAGATCGCATGGCAACCCGTGAGATGCTCGGCGGTCTATGGGTTTGTTTGCTGCATGAGCGGGAACCGAACTCGGCAGTCTAGAGTGAGAAGCCCGTACAGTGGCGGCAGGTGTACATCGTAGGACATCCTTGCTCTAGCGAGCGCCCAGAGCCTTGATGCGCCGGCCCTTTCCTTCCTCAAGCAAGAGTAGTTGGAAGACAGCGATGGTTGCAGTGCTGCCAAGACGCCGCCCACGACGCAACATAACCACCACCACAACCATCAAGCGCCAACAAAGGTCCGCCGCCTTCGCCGCCAATCTGTCCGTCTGCACCCAACTCTGCAGCGAGCACCATGGAGCCTGGAGGCGGTTGGTCGGCACACAATGGACGCCAACACCTCCATGTGTCGCCCCCCCTCCCCCAGGCGAAACAGGACCTGGCGCTGGCAGGAGGGGAGGACCCTTTCTTTGGGGTTGAGCTAGTACGTGACGCTTATGTGGAGCGAGAGCGAGCTCGTGCGGCCAAATTGGGCTATGATGATCTGGTCAATGAATCGTTCGAGGCGGAAACCAAACTTTATCAACAAACTCTCTCTCCTATCTAATGGAAGCGAGCGAGCACAGGTTCAAGTTGGACGCCGATCAGGATGAGCGAAACAGTCGGTGCCTTAGCATTACCTGGTTGCAACTCACAACGAGGGCGCAGTTAGGTTTGCCTTGAAACAAATGGATAGGCGTGGAACGAAGCCCGGCCATGGGGTTATTTGATTTGGCTAACTATATTGAATGGGCTACCCATGTTTCGTCTGTGCTTGGCCAGGCTGGTTGCGCACTCTACAGGGGCGCACCTTTTGGATCGACTTAGGAGGTGTCACCATAGTTGGAAAGGCGCGCTATTGAGAGCCACGCACTCCTGAGCAAGTTGGGGCGAGAAAGAGCCCTGCTTGGTTAGGGGATCCGAGATTGGCTCATCACGATGCGCTGGTTCTATGGACCAGTTTGCAACTAGAAGCAGGTCTAGGCGCTGCATGTTTGCTGCCACCACTGAAGGTTTGTTCAAAGGTTGTTTCATCCTTGATGGTGGAGGCTAGAAAAGGGATGCTTTTATAGCCACAATTGTTATTCGTCGAAGATTGTTGATAGAGCACGAGCTTTTGGAGGCCAATCTGTTCGTCATTAGACCTCGTGTAGGCTCAGGACCAAGCTGGGTTTTAGCTCAAACCATACAAACCACTATGACAACTTTCTACACTAGGCGGAAGTCCGAGAGATCAACTCCGAGATGGGACCACTCGAACTTAGTCTCGAGTGTTTTCTACATATTGATTGAATTCATTGGCCATCAGCCAAGCAAACACATTATCACAGTGACTCACCTCGAGCTAGCATGCAACTAGAAGCGGTAGTGAATGAATTGTTTCAAATTTTAGTCGGTCGATACGACGATCGAAGTTGGCAAATTGTGATTGAACAACGATAAACTAATAACAATTAAAACTATGACAATAATAACAAGCACTCGAGAGTGCTTAATAATTTCGTCCCATTGGGCTGTTCCATTGCGCTCGATCAGCCCGTGATGCCGTATTTCTGCGCCAAACCTATCACATCGGCCACAAAGCCAATTCGAGTCGATTGCTCCTCCAACTCATCATCTATATTAGCCTGGTTAACCTCGTCAAGACACGAAAGCGCTGGCTTATGTTGGCGTGTATCTTTCAGGTTGGCTCCACGAAATTTCCTGGAAAAGTGCCGGTCTGTTTGGTTGAGTAGGAGGAGCCAATGAACCAGCCGTCATCGCATTCATGCAACACGAGCAAAACTTCGCCCACCCTCAGCTCAAGCTCGTCCTTTTGACGTGGACTGTAAGCAAACTTGGCGCGACATAACCATGGGCTTGGGCCAACCACTTGCTCAGCGCCCATTGGGCCGGCTTGTCGTTCGTCTCGCGCTGTCTCGTGTCTCAGAGCCGAGATGTAGGGCGAAGATGAGGATCGACGCGGAAGTTGGCCAAGCGTTTGGTGGTTAGCACCCAGTTTCATCGTGCAGCAGTGGCCTTCGCAAGGGATCTTGCCGTAGCCACCAGCGGAGACTTTAGCCAGTTGTTTGCTCGGCTGGCCGCCCAAGTTTGAGGCGGATCTTGGCCGGCGTCTAACGAGGACGTTCTCGCCAGAGTTGAGGATATATATTCGCTCCTCCTCCTCCTCTTCCTGCTCAGCTTCATCGTATTCATACTCTGTGAACTCATCCTCGCTGGCCTCATTTGTGCGCCCTCGGCCGGCGCCCTGGTTGGCTCGCTTCTCTGGCGCCTCGTCTGCTAGCACCGGCTGCTTAATAATATCAAGATCGTTGGACCAGACGAGGCCAGACACCTGGCGGGTGTTTGTAGCCTCGTACCAGTGGCCTTTGATTCGTCTGAGTAGAGTGATGGGCTCGCCCTTGCTCATGGGCAATAGTTGCGCCTCCCCGCTAGTGGAGCGGCTCCCTTGCTGACCTGGAACGTCGCGTTTTGCCACGGCACAGCCAACACTATAGTCAATGTAGCTGAGAGGCGCCAGACCCTGGAGGCCGGACTGGCAATCCTCAACGCGCGCCCAAGAATGCTCGAGCACTTCGAGGATCTCGACCAGGTCGCCGCGTTTTAGCGAGATTTCGGGCTCATTCTTGGCTTGAAAATCGAAGAGTGCGCGTCCAAAACGAGCCTTGTGGCGCCTCAAACGATCCTCGTTGGCCGACAGTGCATGTTGGTACCGGTTTAGGTCGACAAACGGCGAATCTCCTGGGGCGGAATCGCGAAATTGGCGCCTGCCAGCTCCCATAGGAAGCCTCTCGGCACTGTGCGCCTGTCTTCCTTGCTTGCAGAGGTAGCTAGAGTGGTCTAGTTCAGTGTCAGTGCCAGCTCCAGTTGGACCCTTCCTGTCACTACCAACGCGAGGCGCAGCCTGTCTTGCTGGCAATCTGCTCGACTTGGATCGTTGTAGCCGGCAAGCTAGCTCGTCTTTGTAGAACTTCCTCATCTTGCTTAGCTCAAACTCGTTGAACGTGTTCATTTTGAGTAGCTTGCTAGTTGGCGTCCGGTAGTGGATGTTGATGGAGTCATCGTGGAACATTTGGTCTAGGGAAAGGCGAGATCGGGGGGATTCTTCCAGAGGTTAGTTGGTTAGCGGGCGGGGAGAGGGTGCTGCTAGCTGCGTTAAGTGTGGGATTTTGGTTCAAAAACTGAAACTGTTTCAATGGGGAGCAAGTAAGGGTATGTGATATGAGAGAGAGAGAGAGCCGGAGAAAGAGGTCGGATGTTGAAAAGTTTATGAGCAAACTGAGGAGTTTCAATTACAAGTTGCCGGTGGCTTTGAGTTGAGGCCTTGTTTGGTTTCTCCACTATCTGATTAGAGAGAGAGAGAGAGAGAGAGAGAAAGAGAGATCGGAGGCATTTAGAGGGATGTACGGATTGTTGGGCAGTACCGCTGCCACGGCCGCTACTGGGCCCCATGAGCTCTGTTGCTGCCTCCCATTCTCGCGTACGTGCCTTCCTTAAGGTGCGACTGGTCCGAGTAGTAGCCGCTTAGAACCTCTTCCATTTGGCCCTGATAAGACGCCGGTCTCGTTTGCAGTGTTCGCGTGTTCGTATGGCAGGATAGTGAAACTGGAAGTGGCTGGCGATTTCGGCTCATCTTGAGCATTTGTGATTCTGTTTCGCAAAAGTATTTGCGCCTAAAGCTGTCTGACTCTCTGCTAGCCATTAAACTTGAGCTTATCTCGTCCTCGAGATCGCTGAGCGTCATCTCCTCCACTAAAGCTGGGCCCATTTGAAACGACTGGTTAGTGTTTCGGCTATCTGCGCGAGTTTGCTCGCTAGCTGCAACCGAAAGCATTGGCGATGGCACCTCCAAGTGCTGACCCGCGAGAGCTAGCCGCTCGCCATAGACTGAACTTGTGCAAGGCGAAACCTGGTTGCTGCCCACTTTTTCAGAGATTGTCAGGTAGGGTGAGTTGCCATCGGTTTGCTCCAAATCAGCTGTACTGATCCGCTCGAGAGCCTCCTCAACGTCGGCCATCGATTCGGCCATCAACCTTGATTCCCTGTCCACAGGGTTGGTTGTATTGTTCTTGTTCCTCTCGTTCCACTTGTTGTTGTTGTTGTCGCCGTCGCTTCGATTGTTGTCTCCATGGCCGCTTGCTCGCTCACACATGGACTCGTACACAGATTCAAAATCCTTGTAAAGATCCTCTTGCCAAGAATCTATGAGATCACGTGCAACTGCATTCGAGTGGCCACTTTTAGCGCGGCCCTCCAAATGCAAGTTCAACTTGTCTAAATAGCTCTCATACTGTTCTTTGAGGCTACCAACCTCCTTGGTGCTACCGCTGGCCATCATGAACAGAGGCGGCGCTGGTCCAACTGATGGAGCCAGTTGGTTTTGGTGCGATAATTGAGGGAGTTTGGTTTTGGTCGGGCAGTTCGAAAGGTGGGGTGAGAAAATCAATGAGAGCTGAGGGGGTGTGAAATAACAAAAAGCTGAGCTGAGAGGCCAAAATCTCGTGTGGACGAATCTCTGAACAGTGTAGCGATCGATGGATAAAATTGAGAGATTGAAACCAAAAAGTCAACCAATAATTTGAGCAGCCTTTCTGAGGTAGGAAGCGTTCGTGAGGTTGCAAGGACCAACTCACCCCTGTGAACATTTGGCTGCGGCGCTGGCTTCCTGAGGCCCTTCAATGGAATATCTCGTCCCTGTTGGACAGCGACATACTGTTTGCGTGGATTCTCGTTGGCCTCCTGAGCCAGGCGCTGCAATCGATCCTCTCCGTCCGGTCGATCCATGGCCAGCTCTGTTCTGAGCAATTTGTTGAAGATGCACCTACTTTCGTGGTCGCCAGTATCGTCGGACTGTCGCCCGCAAGTGTCGCCCAAGTTCGGCCTCGAAACTGGAGTCTGGGGTCCACTTTTGCTCTGCATCTGTTGCAGAAAGAGAGTAGGAGTAAGTATCGGCGATCTCAGTGTCAAAGGGTGGACATGCATGGAGAAAGAGAGAGGGGAGGAGGCGTACCTGACGCCCAAGCGAGCGCTGATTTATAGCCTGGAGCGTGTTAGTTGAGCGTGAGGTTACTTCAGGTAAGACTGAGCTGAAAACGCGATCGATGTGATCGATGAGTTTATAGTAGAGATTCTATTGCGGATAGTGAGTTGAGTTAGCGCAAGGAGAAGGCAGGTGAAAAGGATTTAGGTTTCTAGAGGTGCACGGAAATAGGCGAGAGAGTGTTAACTAACCAGATTGCGCTCGTGCTGACTGATGCTAGACTGGCCAGGCAAGTAGTCGCTGATATTGCCTGGCCTAAAGGTTGGCGACACTGAGTTCTTGTCCCTGCGCCGCTCAAAGTCCTCCTCGCTGAAGTAAGAGGGGCTATAGCGATGATCTGCTCGGTTGGTTCAGTGGAGTGAGTTTAAGAGATTGGTTAGCTGGTTTTTGGATGGATTCCTCGAGGCTAGGGTGTTTAGCTCCTGAAACTAACCGTTCTTGGGCGATTTTAGCTTGATCCTGATCTGGCCAGTGTCTGGTTGCGAGTTGACCGCTTGCAACAGGCTCTTCTCTGGGCTTGGCTTGTGCATCTGTTTGTACATATGCTTGAACCATTCGTCCCTGCCATTTGGTTGGCCGCTCAATGGTTGCTGGCGCTGGCGAGTTTGGCCCATCTCTTGCTGGGCAACGCTCGACTCAAGCCGCTGTCTTCGCTCGCCCTCAGCGGTTCGTTCGTACAAAAACAACTGGCTCCTGTTGCAAATTTGCGCCGATTGTTGCTCGTTAGCATAGAGGCAAAGGTTCACCTGATTTTGATCAAACTCTCTCGCTCGACAACAATCGCGGGTATTCCCAAAATCAGCTGTTCCACCATCTCCCTGCTTGTTGAGGCTGCTGGCAAACGCTGCTTGCGCTTGCTCAAGTTGGTCTCGCTTGACAACGCTGCTGTATCCATTTGCGGGCGCAACACTTTCACCCGTCCTCCTCCTCCCCTGTCTCTGTGAAGCCGGTAGCTTATCGCGCAACTGCCGTCCACCCGACGACCCCTCGAGCTTGTGCGAGCTCGTATCCTCGGATCGACCTTGAGTCTCGCCGACGAGCCCGGCGCTGCTGCCGCCCGTTGCGGCGCCCAGGGGGCCAGGACTGCCCATTGCGCCCGTTACCTGGCCCTCCTGGCCGCAGAGCAAATGTCCTGGCAGGGTCCAATATTTCGTCTGCCTCGCGCACCCAAGCAAGCCACCCTCCTCCTCCTCTTCCTCCCTTCCTCGTCCAACGCCGATGGCCTCGCCCGGACATCCGAGCGTGCTAGTCGCAATGGAATAACTGCGCGAGCTTACGTCAGCCCGATGTGACGCTTGGCCGGCACTTGCGCCCGAAGCCAGCGCCAAATCGGCTGGCTGCAGCGAAACGGAAAAGGACCGCCAACAACTATCGGCCCGCCAAGGCTGCTGCTGCTGCTGCTCGTTGGGCGGCGCCCGCCTCATCCCGCTAACCTGGCCAGACTGGTCGACCGGGAGCGGTTCACGCTTGTCACCTTGGGCTGGCGCCTTTACTACAAGCTCGCTCTCGTCATCCCACTCATCCGCCCTGCTAGCCGGCCTTTCGCTCAGCTCTGCCGCTTGCTCGCCGGCAGGATTGGTGGCCAATGTTTGTTGATGTTGCGCTTGTCTAATTGAGGAGGGCGAAGCCACCTCTGGCTCAACTCCGTTTGTGGCTGCTGCCTCTGCAGAGCCGCCGCCAGTTTGCTCCATGCGTTCACCTGGCTCAAATTGGACTTGCGCCATTAGCTCTGGGATCTGAGCTTGCTCAACGCCAGCCAACGGAAGCTCGGCCCCCTTTGCACGGGACTCATCCACTGCCAGACCGGTCTCTCTGTCGGCCTCGCGCGCAGCCATATGGGGCTGCTGGCGTTCAACGACGGTGTCCTGGGGACTCATCGAGTGGGCACTCGACAGGTCGCCCGCGGCCAGTTTGGGCGCTTGAGCGCCACCAAGCTGCTCGCTCTCTGAGCGCAACTCCCTCTCCTTGTCAACGTTCTGGCTCTCCTCGCAACTCGAGCTGGCCGCCGACGAAGTGGACGGACTCCAAATGTTTTTGGGCGCCCGCGACTTCCGTCTGGCTTGGCGCGCTGATTCTGAACTCTTTGGTCTACTGACGAAGGGGGGAGGTGGCGGCGGTGGCGGCGGCGGCGGTTGCGAGGGCCGACTGCCCAAAGTAGGCCGGCCGCTCTGCTGTCTTGGCGGCGGCAGAGGCGCCAACCGAGCCGCCCTCGGTTGGCGCCACTCGTGCTCGCTCAGCAGAGGGCGCGGCAACTGGCTCAAGTCGAAGCCGGCGGACACCTTGCACCCAGGCGCGGTTGCCTCTGTCGCCGCCGCCGCCGCCGCCGCCGCCGCCAAGTCTCTCGCTCGCGAGCGCTGCAGGCGACTCTGGCGGCCAGCCTGCGACGACTGGCGCTCTGGCACCTGGGGCGGCGACTCCTCATCGCTCGCAGCCTCCTGCCTTGTCCCTCTCAAGCGGGCGCCCGCCGCTAGGGGCGCCACTTGGAGGCCAACCTGGCGCTTGCCTGTCTGTCCCTTCCTCGTCCGCTCAGTTGCATGCTGCTCCAGTTGGCGCTGGCTCTCCTGGAACTGCTGCTGCTGCTGCTGCTGCTGCTGGGCGATCCTGTTGCGCTGCTGGCTCTGCAGGTGCGCGATGAGCCGGCGCTCGTCCTCCTCGTCTGCGCTCTGGCCGCTGGCTGTCCAGGTTAATTGTTGGGTTTAGAAGTTTGGAGGGTCATCCTGGTTAGTCGGCTGCTCTCAATTCTTAATCTCTGAATTCAATTTGGCGACGCAACCTTCGAAAGAAGCTGGAGGCAAACAATCGTCGGGGTCTTGGTACGAATCTGAGGAGCTTTCAGAGTAGCTAAGATCGTCGAGCGAAGTTTCAACGTAGGCCGCCCGCTTCGCCCTTCCAACCTGCACGCTCTCTGCGCAACTCTGGCCGCCTTGCAAGGGTCCAGCCGGACAAACAATGGCCTCCCTCTTCTCCTCTCGCCACTCGCAGGACTTCTCGTCGAAGCCCGCCGAGGCCTCCTCCTCCTCCTCCTCCCCCTGCTCGCTGCTGGTCATGTCTGGCTGGGCCAGCTGCTCCGAGCTTCCTCCGCTCGTCCCGCTCCAGCCGTCCACCATCCCTTGGTCGCCGGCTGCCAAAACAGACCCATCGCTCGCTCGCTCTCTGGCCCCAATCTCTCCCATTCGACTGGCAGCAAAGAGGAGTGGCAGCTTCAATCGGAACAACACTGGTTGTCCGGGAAACAACAACCTGCTCGCTTCCAAGGCAAAGACTCTTGACAAACAGCGCAACAACTCTCTCTCTCTCTCTCTCCGCCCGCGAGCCCAATATATCACGCCGAGCTCGAAACTTGGCTGGCATTTACGATCGCAACGTCGGCCAGCCTGTTCGCCCTAAGAGAGGGCTCGTCGCGCACAAGCGGCCGTTGGCCAAAGAGCAAGCTGGCAAGTTTATAATGTGTCGCCATCGGCAAACTTCAGCCGCTAGGAAGCGTAGAGGCAGTTTTGTGCAGCTCGCTCTCTGCCCCGCGTTGGGCCCACAAGCAACAAGCAAGGGGGAGCTCTCACAATGCAACGCGAAGGAGGCGCGCTGGCCCTACATTAGTTTTAGCACGCAGATCTGGAGCCCGTTTGTTGGCCCCAGTTCATTGGCCACCGCTGCCGAGTCGCCCCGTTTGCCCGCTCGCTCGCTCGCTTGCTCGTTTGCTCCCAGCTCGGGCCCATGAGCGACCAAGTTTGGCTCCCACAACACACCACTCGCTTGGCCAATTTGGCCTCCATTCACTGGGCGCCCTGAAAGCGGCGGCAAATTTCAAATACTTGGCTGGCATCCCAAATGAGAGGGACGAGCTGTGTAGTTTTGCGCAAAGTAACCACTAAAACATACACTCGAGTGGAGTTTAGCGCTAAATCGAGTGACCCGTTTTATGCGCTTCATTTGCATCATAAGCAGCAAGTCTGGGCGAAACCTCATCTTCAGAATGGCAGCTTCGGTTTGTCACCTGAGCGGCGCGCTGGCCCATTGGTCGGCAGGTAAACTTGATGCTCGATCGTGCAGGACGAGCGAGTTTGGCGGCGGCGGCGGCGGCGGCGCAAAAAGGCCGAGCGGCCGAGGATCACGAGCTTGGCGGCCACACTCGAGCAGGCATTTGTAACGAGGCCGGCAGATTGACACTTGTTGCTCCAGTGGCGAGGAGAAACTTTCAAGGTTGGCGCTCGGCTGGAGCGGCGTTCCTAGTTTCGAGAGACAGGTGAGCGGGCGGCGGCTGCGCACTTGCGCCGAGAGAAACTCTTTCGCTTGTTTTGCGGCAACTGAAACAAGTGCCGCTGGCCACAAGTGCCGACGGTTGGCTCAGTTTGGTTGCAAGTTTTGTAGCGGCAACACGACTGTTTTACCAACTCTTTGCCTTGCCAACCCAAGACGAACCCACTCGAACTGAGGCCGATCTTGGTTCGACGAAGGGAAGCAAAGTTTTGAGTGTAAATCCGGGCAAGCAGAGCCAGCAAGCAAGGAAGAGAGGGCGCGGATCAGAACTCAAGCACCCAAAGTTGGTCCGGAAAGCGAGCGCAACCGAACTACATAGGTCCGCCACCAAGACGTCAACCATCGACACCAGGTAAGTCCTTTAGTGCGGCCTTTGTTTTCAAGGTCAAGCGTGAAGTTGGACAGGTGAGTTGGCGGGACTCGTTTGAGTCTAATTGCTGGCAAATGAGGGAGTTTAGAGGCTCTCTCTCTCTCTCTCTCTCTCCTCTCTGAGGGCTCCAGCTTGAGCCTGGAGAGTTCGAGCGGGAAGGCGAGCGGAAAGGAAGAATTGAAGCGGAAGAATTGGATCACCATGCGAGATTGTCCGCTTGATCGTCGTCGTTGCGCTGGCAAGCTGGTTGCGCGTCAACAGGTGTTTTGGGGGCGCAACTCGAGCGGATGATGCTAAATGGAGGCGACGACAACAATGGCCATAATTTAAAGGCCTGCGTCCGGCCGTCTCGCATGTCAGCCGGCGGCAAACTCTTGGTCGCTCCACCTGCCTTCGCCTTGCGAACGAAAGTCAACCCTTGGGGGTTTGTGTGTGCTCCATTGTGCTCGTTCCTGTGGCTGCACTTGGCCTTGTCCAAGCTGCCCCCTTGACTAGCTCAGCCAAGTTACATGATGAAAATTGTGCGCTAAATTTGGACGAGTTTGGACATCAAATGGTAACATTAACTTGGCGAGATAGACCCGTGAGATTGGCCAACTCTAAGCCCCGCGAAGCTCACGAGCAAGCTAGCCGAGTTGCGATGGTTTAAACTTTATGGGCTCCATCTACAATCGGGCGCAATCTGCATAAGGATCCGGAGCAGCCCACTTGCACGCAACTCCTATCCTCGGCCGATCTTATATAGCGCCGCTCGCAAGCAACGACTCAGCTCATCGGCGGCCGCCAATAGCGCTGCCCCTTCGACTTGCTCGCCGGCCGGCCGACCATCAGCCCTTTTATGCGTTCATTCGGGTGCAAACGTTTCATCGCCAAATCAAACTCACCTGGCGGCTCTTGAACTTTGTTTTTTCGGCTCAGTTTTACCTTCGAGTTGTGTGGCGCGCGCTGCAATAAAAGTGCTGCCTAATCAAGGCCAACTAATTGCAACCTCTCGAGTCCATTTGCACAAACGCGCGTAAATGTCCGCTTGGAAATAGAGGAGCTGCTTGCAATTAGTGCGGACGCCCAATGGGCTAACCCCATCTCACCTGAACAACAAATCAAACCAAACCCAACGGAATGGAAGACAAAACAAAACAAATCGAAGCTTGAGCCGGGGCTGAATGGGCACGAAATTGGCGCATCAGTTTAGGCATTAGTTTTGGCCGAAATTGAGCCTGACAGGCGAATCCAAGTGGCGAGCTAGATTTTGGGCCATATCTTGTGTTGTTTGATAGTGAGCGAGTCGTGGCTAGAGTGGCCGACAGCTGATTTATTGTTGCGCATCTGAGCTTTCGAGAGCTCGAACTTGATCCTGAAGTTCGAGCTTTAGAGCGAGCTCATGATGGAGGTAGCAACGGCAGCAGCGTCAGCGGTTGCTGATGGAGCGTTGAACGGTTGGCGGCCAACCCATTGGCCGCCACTGGAACCAAAAGCAAAGAGAACCCTCGGGCATGTTTGAGGTTGAACCTTTGCACTTGATTTGGCTTGCGCGCGGGAAAAGTCTCCTCTCCTCTTCAATCCTCTGTTTGATCGCTCGCCGCCACTTGAACCAATCAGGCTCGGCTGCTTTAGTTTACCTTTGCCGCCAGTAAGAAACGCGGCAGCGAAACAAGAGCAACAAGGACACGAATTTGAAATATGATAAGCTAATCATAATTATGCGATGCTGTTGGCTCTCACTTGGCCGCGCTGCCAGCCTGAGAGTTGGCCGGCCGAGCGAAGCTCCATTGGAACCCGGCAATTTTCGTGTCCATCATCTCTGGCTCAGCTAGCCGAGTTTGCACCAGAACATGAGGAGAGAGGCCAACAGAGTTTGAATGGGGCAGATTTTACGCTCAATTGCAAGGCAAAACGAACGCTCTTACGGGCGGAGTGAAATCAGAGCCACTTTTATAGCGGCCAAAACCAAGAGGAAGGTAGCTGGACCAAAGTGGACGGCTCGTTTGGCTCGCAGAAGATAACATCTAGCTGCGGGAACAAAACTTGCAAGCCCGACTATATATAACTCTCTCGTCTCCTCTGCCCCTGTCTCAATATACGCTCGATTTCACTACCATTGGCCGCTTACTTACAAACTCCCTCCAAATCCAAAACTCCGACCCATTCACCCACCGGGCCAATTGGCCATTGCAATTTCATGGCCGCGCACTTGTCTACCTGGATACTCTTGTTTGCGCAGACTTGTCGCTGCTTGCGGAGTAATAATAGCAATAATTGCAACGGCACATCCATTGCCGCTGTCACAATTGAAGAAGACTCACGCGGGCAGCCAGTCAGCCGGCCAGCCAGCCAGCCAGC
>ENA-UOVY01000657-UOVY01000657.1-plant-metagenome-genome-assembly--contig:-NODE-657-length-13076-cov-591.080869_pt1 | contig 13076 bp, 12 predicted proteins | sample MGYA00249840_ERZ761561 | MGnify/ENA primary metagenome ERZ761561 (study PRJEB28882, sample SAMN05720143) | plant metagenome | isolation source: Guanajuato, Mexico | place: Mexico:Guanajuato, Mexico... | reverse complement strand
GCGGCGGCGGCGGCGGCGGCGGGAGGAGAGCGCTCAATTGGCAGACGCAACGCCAAATGGCCGAGTTATGGTTATTGGCCCGTCGGTTGCGCGGCGCCGGGTGGGCGTAACTCTAATTGCATTTGGAGGCGAGTGTTTGTTTTCCTCCTCCGTCTCTCTCCCTTCGCTCCTCGCTCCTCACTCCTTGCACTTCACTCCTCGCTCCTTCCCTCGGCGGCCCGACTGAAGCCGCGGAATGGCCGCGAATGGCCGCCGCCTCGATTGCGCCAGCGGCCAGCCTGCCCGGAGCAAAGGGCAGCGCCGGCGACCGCGACTCCCCCCGAGAGAGAGGCAGTCGCCCCCCCCCCCCGCGCTTGGCTCCCCCGGGGGAAGCGCGCAGAGAAGCTCGGCGTTGGTTCGGCTAACCGAGTTTGCGCGCCCGCTGCCAGGCGGCGCTCGAGGCGGTTCGCACGCAGCGCAGCGAGCGCGCAGCCGCAGACGGCCCGAGCGCCGGCCGCCCTGAGCGCCGTGCAGAGCTTGCGGCCGCCGCGCTCGCCAGTCGGCGGCCAGACGAGCGAGCGGACGCATCCAGGCCACTCACGCACACTCAAGCCGAAGTTCGCACTCGCACTCGCACTCAAGCATATGCACTGCAAGCTGTCCACAGAGAGAGAGAGAGGAGCAGAAGGAGAGAGAAAAGTTCTCTGGCGAACTTTTGGCAGGCCAAGTTCGCCCGATTTGAGCGCCATATTTTGGCCAACGCAGAGTTTCCGTTGCAGCGAGAGGAGGGTTGAGCGGAGACACACTGAGCCAGCGTTGCACCTGTCCGCAAATGCAAGCCGGCTGAGCAAGTGGCCGGGCGAGCTAGCATTTGGAGGATGGAGTTTGCATCCAGGTTGGCGGAGGAGCGCCAAGTTTTGTTCAGAGGGGAGCGCGAGTTTGGGGCCGGCGAGGAGGAGGAGAGGGCGCAACAGATCGGGAGGGAGAGCAGCTCAAGTGCCAACACAACAGCAAGCAACCAAACGAATATGACAACAACAACAGCTGCGATCACGACCACGACGACAAAGAAGCGACAGAGACACAGACAGCGACACAGACAGAAACTGAACCTCAAGTTGGCCCTCTCGCGGGCGCAGCTCCTGGTTGCGCTGCTGCTTGCGCTCGGCGAGGTGCTTGCAAGCGGCCAGCCGGCGCCGAGCCAACCAGTCGGGGATGCAACCACGCAACCAGCAACGCAAACCATGACCGCGACAGCAGCCGCAAGCAGCGCAAATCTCGCCGCCAAGACCAAGAGCGCCGATGAGACATCCCAGCAGCTGTCAGCTGGGAGCGCGAGTCAGCCGTCTGCGGAGGCGCTGAGAGGCGACCAGCAGCAGCAGCAAGCGGCCACCAATGTGATATTGATCAAGTATGCAAATGTTACTACCTCCCCCTCACAAAGCCCCGCCGACGGCCAAGAGCCTCAGCAGCAGCAGCAGCAGCAGCAGCAGCAGCATCCGAACCTGAACACCTTCAAACTCTTCGCCGAGCCGCTCAGCGTCTCAATAATCGAATCCAAATTCGCCCACTCAATTCAACTGTTCGATGTTAGCCAAAACCAACTTTCAACCCTCTCAAAGGATCTCTTCTGTCCACTTTCAAACGAGGTGCGCCAACTAAACATATCGCACAATTTGCTCGAAAACTTCGACTGCCTTGGCCTAATATCGCAGAATGGCCAATTGTGTTTGAGTGAACTGAGAGTCTTGGATATGAGCCATAATTTGATCAAACACTTGCCCGCAACTGGAGTTGCAACTCTACACAATTTGGAAATTTTAAATCTATCACACAATCAGCTAGAATCGTTGGACGAATTGTCGCTCTCATCCTTGTTCAAGCTCACTAAATTAGATCTCTCAAATAATAGGCTACAACAATTGCCGCTTAGAATTTTCCAAAAGTCAACCTCAATGCAAGTGCTAAGATTGCAATCAAACTATTTACAAACAACCATCAGTCAGATCCTTCTAGCTGGCCTAATGTCAATAGAGGAGTTAAATTTAAGCTCCAACAACATCTCACAAGTCAACGACTTTGCCTTCCTTGATAAGGTGAATCTAACACGAGTTGATCTCACCCACAACCAGCTGGCCAGTCTTAGAATCGAGGTGCTACAAGTTACAAGTGTTAAACAGGCCTCCGGTTACAGGCATAGACTTCATCACAATGGCCAATATGCTGGGGTTGCGCCAAAACAGACCCACAGCCAATCGGCTAGCGCAGAGTTCTTGCTCTCATCAAACCCCTTTATTTGCGATTGTCAACTTGATTGGCTTCGTAAATTTCAACCTAGCGCAATCAAGAGAACTGTGTTATCATCGTTGCCCGCAAACCCTCGCCAATCAGACTCGCTGCTGGCAGACCAGCTACTGCAACTAACCTCGTCCAATGTCTACCAAAACGACCAACCACCTGTGATTTCAACCTCGTCGTCCGATTCCACAACCAACAACATTAGTGAGATCATTTCAAATCAGCAGGTAGATTTAACACAGAATCAACAACAACATGGCTCCTCCGCATCCTTTGGCCAAAATAGACCTATGGCAACACTGTTGACATCCTCACAGCAACAACATCATCAAGCGCATCTTATCAACCACTACGCTCGAATAGGCGATCTCGATCTCGTCAAGTGCACCCCACTCTTCCGCCGAAACAACCATAGAAACCATCCTCATGCTCATCATCAGCATCACGATAGTAGGCAGGCACATCGGCCAGCGCACGGCAATGGTCACTCGCGCGCACTTGCGCCACCTGACGGCGCCCACCAAAACCACCAAGCAGCAATCCTAGCTCGCCAACAGCAGCAAGACTCAATGATTGATTTATTGAGCGCTGATTCATCCAACTTCCTATGCCGTTATAAATCCCACTGTTTTGCCCTATGCCATTGTTGCGAATTCGATGCCTGCGATTGCGAGATGATTTGTCCAAGCGGTTGCAACTGTTACTATGACTCAACATGGCAAACAAACATCATAGATTGCTCCTCAAATAATCACACCGTTGTACCTGATAGGATACCAATGGATGTGAGCGGCCTCTATTTGGATGGAAACAATATTGATTCGCTGAAGCCCTCCAATTTAATTGCCCGAAAATCACTTAAAACGTTGTATTTAAACTCATCTAATTTACAACACATAGCCAACAGAACTTTCAATGGTTTGATTGAGTTGCAAACCCTATATTTGCACGACAATCTACTTCGGACACTGAATGGGTACGAATTTGAACCGTTGGCTCAACTTCGGGCACTTTATCTGCAATCTAATAGGCTCGATCATATTAGCAATCAAACTTTCATTTATCTCAGATCGTTGGAAATACTGGATCTCTCAAACAATCGTTTGACAGCAACCAACTTGGATCTATTCTGGTCGATTGGTCATCATAATATTCGCTTGAGACAGCTTAGTATTGCTCACAATTGGTGGTCCTGCCAATGCAGTTCAATCAGTAGATTCCGTCAAATATTGAAACAAAAGTTTCTCCTTAATGGGAGCGTCAATATTGCGGACAAAAATCAATTGCGCTGCTATTACAATTCCACCACCGTGGGCCCATTGATTTTGGCCGACGGGCCTAGTTCGCCAGCATCATTACCGCAACCATTGTACGCCTCCTATCCAGCATCGAGCAATCAGCAACGCCAGCAAACCCAACTAACGGAAATCAATCAATGCAGCGAGCTTATAGAGGACCGTCAAGAGGTTGACTTCAATCCGCCCCTCATTCATGTGGTGACAGAATTTCCCTCTAACACGCCCCCAAACGAATACCCAAACGATCCCGATTTTCGTCAAGACTCAAGCCAGCACCAGCAAGTCCAGAATCCATTCAATCCGTCAGGATTCGATCAGCCAATCTACACCCCGCCCGGTCTAATTTCGCATTCAGACATTCTTGGCCAAAACTCCTTTAGTGGTGCCACCGCTGGTGGTGGCACGATTGGTGCTGGAACAAGCGGACAACGTTTGGACTCTACCACCATGCCACTGACCTCATTCATCTTGCTATCTATGCTCCTCGGTGGAATACTGATCATTGCTGTCAGCATATTCGTGTTTGTCCGCCAACAACAGCGCTTCCATCAAAGTCACCACAAGAAATCCTCTGCCGCATCCACCACTTCCGCCTCATCAAGCGTCTCCTCCACAGCAATCTCTTCCCTCAACGGCAAATCCCAGCGCCACAACCATATTCACCAGCACACAATGCATGCTCCACACAATCATCATCACTTGATTATGAGCAACGGATCCGGTGGCGCCACCACCACAAGTATCAATCACCACCATATCAACCACCAGTCGCTTCATCATCAGCACAGCATCTCAAGTCAGAGCAACATCTACGCGGCTTTGGTCTCTCCAACGACAGGAAACTCGACCGCAGTCAGCAATGCCTCGAACATCAACAACCCCAACAACAATCTCTACTCAAACTCATCCACCACCACGAGCCACCACTCTGGCTCCTCGCCAGGTGGAGCAAACATGAACGGCGGCGGCAGCAGCAGCAGCGCCACCAACAACAACAGCGCCTATCCCGATCATTGGACAGCGGGCAAACACCAATTAGTCTACAATCAGCCCTACGGAACTGGCCGCTTCGTTGGCGCCATGGAGAGTCCCTATCCAGTCAATGCTAACTCGCAGGCCTCCTACAAAACCGGAAGTCTATACAATGCCCCAGACAACTATCATGACATAACGGCAAACGCTGACAGTAGTGACGTCGTTGGGGCACAAAGCGATTGGATCAGATTGCCGAAGGTGAAGCAGTTTATGTCGAAATTAGTCAACAAATCTCTGGCGCTTGGCGGTTATCGGTCGTGTTCGCGCGATGAGCTTTCAGCCATAAGCAGCGACAAGATCTACGACGCCTTCATATCCTATGATAAGCGCGACGAAGCTTTCGTAATGCAGCACCTCTCGGCAGAGCTAGAATATGGCCAACCCCAGTACAGGTAAGTTTAGGTTTCATTGTTCATTTCGTGATGTCTATTGAGGAGAGGTTAGCTTACTCAAACTACAGTGCGCAGCACTCTGGCATTCCGTTTTGCGAGTGTTCATTGCTCGATTTTAATCTCAACTTGCGCAGACTATCTGAGAAAACTATTGATTGCGCTTCCTCTCATTTCCTCACGTCCTCAATGACCGTGCGCAACTTGGCTGGCCAGCGACTGCTTTGATAGCGTCAGCGCCCAACTGGGGTCCAATTGGCCCCTAATGGTTTTAGCCTTATCTTGTTTCCGTCCAATTGAGTCAGTTAGTTCGCTCACTACTTGCAGAACTCACTGATGGGCACGCACTTGTCTTCGTGCAGTTGGCCTCAATGTTGTACCAAAGCCGCCGGAAGCAATAACGAAGGGCGGGCGCATTACAAGTTTGGCGCATAAAATCAGCCAAATCGGCGGCATCTCGGACACAATATTATGATTATTGTTATTGCTCCCTCTCCCCTTGCCTTCCTACCCCTCTCCGCTTCTTCCTCTTCCAAGTTGGCTTGTAAACCTCAAACCCTGCGAGCTTCAACGGAGCACGTAGATCGTCAGACTGTTTGCTTGAAATTGAATCTAGTCGCAGGCATGAATTTATTCCAGGCTCTGGAGAGAGGAAATCTAAGCCCGATTTTAGCCTTCAGCTCTGTGGGTTTAGGTTTGGAAGAGCAAGAAAGAGCAGCATCGGTGGCAAGTCAATTTAATTTCACCCCCGCCTATCGTATATCAACCAACCACTAAGTCAACAACGAACAATAGATCAACCAGTAGCCGCGTTATACTGTGAAATCTAAACGCCGAGCAACCAGCGTCCGTCCACCTAGCTGAAAGGTCCTGTTTGGTCGAAATGGCTGCCTTCTATGGATGAGCAGTCTTGTTATCTCTTTATTGCAAGAATCTCCACTCAACTCCACCCTGCTGCCCATGCGGTGACTTACTGAATCAGTTGTTGTCGGCAGTGTAAGCCATTATGTAATGAATTTGGAAAGCAAAGGCCACGATGACACCGAACACGCATAGCTGAATGGCGCCGTTTTGCATACGCAGCAAGTCCATACAATCTAAGTTAACTGAACCGAACAGTTTGTTGTAAAAGAGTAGGTCTAATGTTTAGTTTTGGACTTATTTATTGTGCTCGGTCTGTGTTATTAGTTGAATGTTCGGTCTAGCTTTGGTACAATGCTAAAATAATCCATATATGGCCTCTCTTTGTTAGCCTGACCCAGAGAGAGGAGCTCGGCGATGCCAGCTTTGTTGGCAGCAGCATGCCATCGGTTGCAAGCGCGCGGGCTAGTGCTCGCACTGATCGGCAGAGTGAGCGCTCGGCGGCTGATGGTAGCCGATGGCTGATTGTGTATTGGTCAAGCCAGCATCACAAGCTTGGACGCCAGATACGCGCTGCCAGTGCTTTGAGTGGAGGAGGAACCTTATGAGTTTGGCCAGGAGCGCGCATGAATATTTAAGCGATTTATTGGAGGCTTTGGCTGGCTTAGGGGCCAGAAACAAGCAGACGTTGCGCGCGAGATTGGTGACCGTCGCTTAGCGAGCCGCCATTAGTGGACCGAACCCACCATGCCCATAGTGATAATTAATACTCAATTTTCTATTGTTTCTAAGTGAAAGAATGGCCGATATAAGTGGAGTGGAGAGAGAGAGATGGAGGAAGAGGCGTAGGGCGAGAGGGAGGACAACAATGGCCTGGGTTAGGCAGTGAAGCGAAAAGTGCGAACGCATTTGCATACATACCATGTACGCTCTCTCCCTTCCTCTTTCTCGCTCGCTCGCCCCCCCCCCCTAATGGTGCAACTTTTCCCGAGCGCAAACAACAATTTCTCGCCCAAACGCAGCTGCCTATCCAGCTGATTGTCTGGGAGGCTCAAGCTCGCCTGAATGTCGCACGTCCATCTCGTCCAAGCTAGCGGATCAAACGGATGGATGATTGGCCAAACTTCAGCTCCCCTGAACGCGCGTTTTGTTGTTAGGCAAACAAGCCCGTGCTTGCGGAGACTGTGTGCTGGCCCTCTACTCTAGCGCCGCCACTGCACCGGCACCAACCTCTCTCATCTTGTCGCCCCTCCCCCAACTCCTCTTCCTCTTTCGCCACTTGGCCAACCCGCCGACCGGCCAACTGGAGGCGCAATCCTGGCGGCACAACGCCGATCAGGGTTGGTCAAGCGGCAGGACTTGTCAAGTTGAGCGACGCTCCGGAAGTTCGCATCCCACTCCCAGTCTGGCTGTTGCTTTTCAATTTTCATTCCGCTTTTGGCTCTTTTATTAAACTCAATCCAGCCTCCATCATCGCTTGTTTGCGACGAAACAATTGGACGAGGGTTGGAAGACCGGCCACCGATTGAAAATTGGTCACAACATAGCGAGCGAATGCGACGCTAGTCCGGCACACCATGATGGAGGCGGCCAACGTTCAACTGGACAAATCCAACCCGTCCAGTCGCGCGCACAATCAGGGAGGAAGCGAGAAAGAGACGGAAATCAGCAGTTGCCATCGCTGTTTCGCTCTCCTGAATGTGTGAGTCCAATTGTGTCAGCCTACATGGAGCAAACTTGCAGCCACTCTCTCGCCTACATCTCAGATTGGCGCAACCAAAACTCATTAGCACAACTCGCGCTAGCTCGTTTCCGAGTTCTCCTCCGTAGGCGCCGCGGCCGCCGACGACTTTCGTCGCCGCGCACCAACTTGGCCAATTTGTGCCCAGCCAAGAAGGAATCGTTAGCAGCCAAAGCTTCATCAATAATAATAAAAGAGCCCCGCGTCCGATTTAGCACCGCTAATGGGGCCCAGTTTCTTTCCCAGGCTGCTCGCTCGTTATCGTCCTGCCAAGCTAGCGCAGACAATCCGATCGATTATTCTGCCAAGCCCCTTCTCGGGCCCCATTGGGCGCCAAAACAAGCGCACCTGAGCCCGAGCTTAGCGGCTATCCCATTCCCTGTTTGCGCCTCTGGGCCGGCGAGCTGTCAGCGCATTGTTTCGATTGTTTTCGTTCAGTCCTCTTTGATTGATTAACTTGCCCAAAGGTGGAATGACAAACGGTTGCCAGCGAACAAAGCCAAACGGTGCAAACGAGCTTGCGGTCACTCGACTCCACTAAGCGAATCCAACTAACCCATCTCTTTCCAATTCTTTCTCGCATACAACGAATAGGGTTGCGGACCGATTTCGCGACTTGCCACTGCCAAGTTCGGCTTACATAGCCGAGGCTATCACGAGCGTCGTTGGTTGCAGCCATCGCACCATCATAGTGTTGACTGAGAATTACCTAACGAGCAGCTGGTGCCGATACGAACTTCAAGCAGCGTTGCACGAGGCAAGCATGGACAAATCGCACAAGATTATTGCCGTCATCTTGGACCCCAAGTGTTTGCTTGAAATGGATGGTGAAATGCGAGCCCTCCTGACTAACAGCAGTCAGGTTTCCGTTTATCAGCAACAACAACAACAGCAGCAGCAGCTCGTGCAATTGGATGGAGCCTCGTCCCTCGAGCAGCAGCAACTGCAACAAGCCCAGCTCGTGGCAACGCTGACTAACGAGGCCGGCGGAAACCAGCAAATCAGCACACAGGCCACCCAGTTAGCAACCTCGAAGATCGCCTTTATCAATTACAATGAGCGCAAGTTTTGGCCGAAACTAAAGCAATTGATGCCCCTGCCGAGACCATCCACTCAAACTCTCACTTTAACCACCAAAAACTAACCTCCGCAAGTGGTGGCCAGCGCCTGGGATCCATCCCACTGACATTTGAGGACCAACCAATTTTACCTTGTTAAATGTGTTACTTAATTGATTGTTATTAATTTATTCCTAACCTACCGCCGAATCTAGGCCGGCTTGTTTTCGGCATCAACCAAAACAATCCCGAACTAGACGAGAGTTGTCGCCTGCGCGCAAGCGGGCGATGGCGAGCGGTAGAGCTTATATATATACGTAAGGATATATATACACACACACACACACTGTATACATACTCACACAAACACACACACACACACACAAGCACGAGCGAAACGTAAGGCAAAGAATAAATAAAAGAATAGCTTCGGGTTGATTGATAAAAACCCCGAGCCAACCAAAGCTCCTTTGACAGATACACGAGCCTCAGCCTTGGGGCTTTTGGCTGTCCCTCTGTCTCTCTCTCCTTTCTCCCCCTCTCGCCTTTGGGCCCATGTCGGCTCGGTTGCATTCTGGTGGGGCCAGCCGACGGAGTTGGGGGCGCCAGCCAGGGGCTCTCGCATAGCGTGAGCCCCTAGTTTGGCCACATTTGTGACGACACTTTTGAGCGCAAGTTCCGGCCCAGCTCTCATGGATCATGGGCGAGCTTGTGCACAAAGAGACACATTGAAAATGTCAATCCATTAACCGAAGCGTCGAGCTTGAAATAATGATCGAGTGAGAGCGAGCACGTTAGCGTTTGGTTTCGCTTGGCGCCCGCTTCGAGCAGTGGCAGCTGGCCCTTTGGCCCGTTGCTGTCGCCATTTGCGAGCCATTAGATTGAAATTAATTTGGCCCCAGAGCTGGCGCTTCCAATTGCTCGCCAGACTAGCGGGCGGCAGGAGTCGCCGTTGGAGAGCGTGCGAGTGTGCCAACGACGCGTCCGCTCAGCTAGCGGATGGAAGTTATCCTCGGCCAAGGCGAGGCAGTGAGAGAGAGAGAGAGAGAGAGAGAGCGAGAGCTGCTCGTCAGTGGCTGTGATTTCTCGTTCCAGTTAGAAGGAGTCTGTTTGTCATCATTTTCAATCAAGCTAGATTGTAAAACGTGGAGGCTAGGCGAGCGCGTGATATACGAGCAAATGGCGGCGCTCGCACACTTGGAGTTGCGTGGGCCAGGAAGTGCTTGAGGCTAAATGGCCGGTTTGCTGGCGGCGGCCAGCGAGCCGGCCATTGTTGTGCGCGAGTTAGCGCGCGTCCAATGGGCGCCCCCGAGCTTCGGGCTGCGCACTGGGCGCAGTCTGCAAAGCGTGACGAGCGAGCGAGCGGCCCGAAGCGAGTTAATGTTCATAGTCGCACTTGGCAACATTGTTTCGGCTAGCTAGCGGCCAAAAAGACGCGCTCGCGCTTTGCAGAGGTGCGAAGAGCAAATAAGCTCGCTTAGGCCCCCATTTTGGGGCCCAAGGAGCGGGAGAGGCTTGTTGTTGGAGGTAAAATTGGGCGAGTTTTCAACTTTGGCCCAATTTTGTTGCTCCAACCGCCCTGCTTGCTCGGCCGCTGGGACGCCGCCTAGCGGCCGCCGCCGCCGCCGCCACCGCCGCCAGTCGGCCAGGTGGGAGGCAAAAGTTGACTTTGAAGCGGCGCGCAAACTGCCTCCACTCCCCTCCCCTCCGCTCGCTGGCCCAAATCCTAATCCCCAGCTCTGCAATCCCATTGCGCGCGTTGGCCTTATCAGATCCTCCGCTGGGACGAGCGTATCGCTTTCGAACACTCGTCTTGGGCGAAGGAGCGCGCGCGCCGCCAAGTAATTGATGGTCTCTTTGGGGGCGACAATTTGCGACTTTGCGGCCAACTGGGCCAATTGGGCCGCTTTGGCGCCATTTCAACAGGTCAGGCGCAGGGGGAGGGATTCAGCCAATCGGTGGCTTTTAGAGTTCGAGCGCGAGTTTGCGGGCGAGCAAACAGATTCGGGGGAGCAAACAGTTTTTGGCGGCTAGGGCAAACCGCAAACAGATGCCCCAGCTAGGGTGGCGCCGGTCCAACCATTGCGGGCGAGATCTGCCGTTGGCGGCCGCTGTTGCGCGAGCACAAATTTGAGCGCGCTTATCTTGCGCCCGCAATCATATTGGCCGGCGAGAATTTAAATTTCTCCCCGCCGACAACAATGGCCGCCGCCGCCGCCGCCGCCGCTTTGCTTGCCTCCCAGTTGGCCCCCCAAGCGCCTGTGAATTGTTATCATTGCTTAGCGGTGCGTTTCCGCCACTCGAGCCGCGCGCCTAGCCGGCCGCGAGTGTGTGAGAATTGGGAGATAAGATTGAATTTTCGGGCTTCTCCAAAATTGAAAATAATTTACATTCACTTGGCCGGTCCAGCTTGGGGGCCCATCGGCGCCCTAGCCGGCCAGCCGGGTGGCTAATGAGCGGGCCGCGTGGACTGGCGGCGCTCGTTTGCGCCGGCGAGATGCGCGCGCCAAGATAAGCGCAAGTGGCTCTCGCCCCTCGAAGCATTAATTAGCCCGCTTCCGGCCGGGGCGCCTCAACGGGACTGGCCGCTGGGCGGGTGGCGGCGCCGGCGGGAAGAAAGCGCGCGCGGGCCCAGGTGGCGGCGGGCCGCTGCGGCGCCGCTAATAGGTTTGGAGGAGTCGCGGCTGGCGCTAGGTGACGGGCGCTCTAATCGAGTTGGCGCGACCATTTGATTCGCGACGCTGGGCCGGCGTGATTTTCGCCCATCGGCCGGCTGGCTGCTCGGCTGGCTGGCTGCTCGACTCGCTGCTTGGCCGCCCGCTCAGTGCGCGCAAAGTCCATTTAGTTGCATTAGAGGAGCGCGCGCGCGAGAGTCGTGTGACAAGTCGGGGCCCTTTTTTGGCCACTTGCGCCGCATAAAAGGGCCGGCCAATTGGGGAGAAAATTATTCCGCGCACGATCTTGGCCGGCCGGCCGACTGGGGCCGCGCGCACGTCTTGGCCGGCGAGTCCATTTGAATGGCCACTCCCAGCGGCGGCGGCGGAAACTGCAACTCAATGTTTACTTTCAAACAATAAAACGTAACAGCGGCCGTCCAGTGGGGCCCGTTTGTCGTTGGCGTGATTTTTATTCGCGAGCCGCCTCCGTTGGCGCACCTGGCGGCGGCGCGCGGAGGCTGGCGGCCGGCCTGATTGGATCAAAGGATTGGCGGCGGCCGGATTAGGGCGGCGCGCGGATTGGGCGCCAGTCAAGAGTAATAAGGCCGCCCTTTGGCCTTGGCGGCAGCGGAGGCGGCGGCAGCAGCCGGCGAGCGAACCTCGAGCGCCAAAACAATGCGCAGCATGAAAAATTGTCGCCCACGAGAGGCGAGCGGCCGACCGGAAGGCGGCTAATGAAAATTATGCTAATCGCAGCGGCAGAGGCGACAAGTGCGCGCGGCTCACCCCCCCCCCCAATTGGAGGCCGGTTTGCTCGCGCCGAGATTGGGCGCCAGTTTGCGGGCGGCCAGTCTACCTAAGCAAGCGGATGATAAATGCGCCAAAAGTTTCCTGATTAATGCGCAACTTTCGCGCGCCGCCAGCTCAATTAGTGAGCCAAACTGGCGCTCGCTCGGCCCTCTGCGCGTCCGTTGCGCAACTTCCGCCCGAGTTCGGCCAGCGAGCGGCAAATCGGGGGCCAAGTTTGCTCCTTGGCCGGACGAGTTGCGCGTCCGCTCGGCCTGGCTTTGCTGCCGTTTTCGCGGCCAATTTGTCGCTCAAACGAGCCAAACTGGGCGCGCGCACTCTGGCGCCAGTCTGAGTCGAGCTCGGCCCAAAGTGGATTAGGCTCGTCCGAGTCGCCCGAGTTGCCGCCGCTGCCGTCGCCGTTGTTGTTGTTGTTGCTCGAGCGCAGCCAGATCTGGAGCCAAGATAGGAGTGCGCCTCTGCTGGCGCCGCTCCCGCCGCAGCGAGTGAGCCCAAGCGGAGCCGCGAGGAGGCCGCTCTGGCCGGCCATCGATTTGTTGTTTGCGCGCTTCGGCTCGGCCGTGGCGCGCGCACGTGCAGCAGTCAGGCCGGCCGCCTGCCAGCCACACTCGGCCGACCTGCCAGCCGCCCAATTAATCGGCCCAAAACCCAAAACCGCACCAAACTTGGAGGGCCGATTAAATTTCCGCCGCCGCCGCCGCCGCCGCCAATTCTGCTTCCGGCCAAGAGCGAGCGAGAGGAAGGGGCGAGAGTGGGGCAGGAGCGGGGAGGAGTGAGGCTGGCTTGGCTTGCGGGTATGCAAATTGCGAGTCAAGGGGAGGCGCACAATTAAGAGCGCGGCCTATTAATCACCGCGCTGGCCAATTATGCGCCTGGTTGGCGCTGTCGCGCGCAGGTGAGCTCGCGGCGGCAGAGCGACGGCTCAATTAGGGGCTCGCGGCGGCGGCGGCGGC
>ENA-UOVY01000655-UOVY01000655.1-plant-metagenome-genome-assembly--contig:-NODE-655-length-13116-cov-576.896103_pt1 | contig 13116 bp, 3 predicted proteins | sample MGYA00249840_ERZ761561 | MGnify/ENA primary metagenome ERZ761561 (study PRJEB28882, sample SAMN05720143) | plant metagenome | isolation source: Guanajuato, Mexico | place: Mexico:Guanajuato, Mexico... | reverse complement strand
AGTCCCAGTCCCAGTCCCAGTCCCAGTCCCAGTGCCATCGACTGGACGAGGCTTGGGCCAGCAGCTTTGCCTAGCCTTGGGGCAAATTAGACAGCGCCCGTAATCCTCGTCAGGTAGACGCCACTTTGCGGCGGCCTCGCGCTCAGCTCTGGCCCCTAATGAATTTTGCACGAGAGTGCACCATCAGAGCTGGGTGGTCGCCCTGAGAGAACGAGTGAGGGACAACCTGGCAGCGTGCAGTGGCTGGCTGCGGCGCAAGAGGCAAAGGGAGCGGCGCCAACACTAACCTGTCAATTGGGCAAGTATTGGCAAGATTGTGTTGCGTCCAGCGTATATGATCATCCACTTGCGACTCTTGTTACGAAGCCAGAGAGAGTCTCATTAGTTAGCGCTGAGCTTTGGCGCCACCAAGTTTCGGCTGGTTAACGAGGATCTCGCTTACTAATGGAGTTTTGGGCGCATGCTGGGCCTGAACAAAGGCACCAAACTGGCGCCATATGTTCGAGTCAACAGCAGCAAGCTAGGTCTGCGCACAAATGGACGTCTCTGTCCCCAAGGTGGGGCGGCTTTTTTAATTGGAGCACAGTCCTCGAGCGAAATAGGAGCGACATTGTCGCCGGCAACCACGGGGGGCCAGACCTCACAGCGCAACTCCTCCCTCCACACAACCAAACAACAAGCTCAGCCAACTTCTCAGTGTTGCACCCCTGCAACGCTGGCCAGCTAACTGTTCCCGCCAAATTACCTTGCTCCCCGCACTGGCCACAGCCTCGAGCCGGAAGAGCGGCGAGCCCGAGGGCGTCCAGCGTGGCAGTCATGATGGTTACTCCACCGCCGGGCCAAGCAGGCCTAAGCCAACAATGGTAAATTATCATCATCGCGGTCGTCGCTCTTTGCTCGTCACCCCAAATCGGGCGACCCAAGAGGATCGCGCCTGCCTGCAACTTCCGAGCGCCAAGTAAGGCCGGCGCGCGCGATATAATCAATCAAGCCAACTAATTTCAATCAGCCGAGCGCATGGAACAAAGAGATTGCACTTGTTTGGCCGCGGACGGACGAGATTAGGTAGGACAGATTTGCAGATTTAAGCTGAGCGCGCTCCAGGTAGATGGGCTCAGGCAAGCCAGTTTGTGTGTGGGAGTTTAGCCTTTCCCTTGGCGCGAGCATCACCGCTTGATGTTTATAATGAGATTGGATAAGAGAACAATTGTTTTCTCGCCTCTCGAACTGGCGAGATAGTGTCTGGACGCTTACGCACGTTACCTAATCGAATTTGGCCCCAAAATCCAGCGCCCAGTTCCCACTGCCGCTGACCAGGTGGCGCCAGCATTCAAAGTTGGAATCTCGCAAGCTCGCCGATCAAATTACCCAGAATCCACTTATCCCACCTCGGATAATTCAAAACACTACTCACCATTAGCCAGCTCCAAACTGGGCTAGCCTATCGTTTCGTGGGCCACCTTAGAGCTAAAACTTTCTCCATCGGCTAGTTGAATATGGTCGCATTGGGTAGCAATTCACTAAGTTCGCAAGGTTTCGGGTGCCGCAGATTGAAATGCCCATTTGAGAGGATTCATGGCCAGGTATGTAGGCGACTCCTTTTGTCCGTTTAGCTTTGATTAAATTGCAATCAATGCGCCAGCCGCATGTCAGGTGATCCAATGGAGCCTTTTAGCTGATGAATAGCGTCCACAAGTGCGCGCATCCCACCACCCCCTCCCGCCCTTCAGTCGTCCACAACTCGACCACCACCCGAAACCAGGTCACCATCCGACCAAGCTAAATTAGCTTGTACAAACTCAATTATGGGGCCTCTCCTATGACTGCTGGTGGAACGATCGAGTTGTTGTCGTTATCATTGTTGACTCTACCTCTCGCTGCGCCATAGTTGCTTCATCAGTCGCGCTAGCGCAAAGGTCGGCTCAACCACGAGCAGCCTCGATCCAGGCGACGTTCTCGTAAACTCCGCCTGCTTCCATCGCCTCCCACTCATCTGTCGCACTAGCCCGCCCCTCCCAAAAACCAAACAACCAACTAGCTGTCAAATAGGCCCTCCGCCGCTCCTATATGTATTATCACGTTTTGGAACCCATTGAGCTCAATCATGGGTTGGGCGTCATGGGCTTACCATCAAGCTGGTTGCTGCAACCTATCTAGACTTATGTAATTGTGCTGACGCTTCAGGGAGTTGGATTTGTATAGTCCTGACTGGTTGATGGGCGCTTTGAAGTCTAAACTTCCGTCCTGGAGGCTCGATTTTGATTAAAGGCGGCGAAAGCCCCTAGGCTAGTCGAGAGCAAGACATCCTGGATGCGGCCGAAAAATGGGAGCAGAAAGGAACTTTAGGCCATAAACTCGAGCCAAAACGAACCACGTGGATGATGGCGAAAAGTCACTAGAGTGTCTGTACTTGAAAATAAATAAAAGACTGTTCATCCGTGTTTCCTAACAGCCTGACGCCCCTCCCCAGCTTAATCTGATGCTTAGCCAGCGTAACTAGCTCTCGACGTCGTCTGTAATCGCACCTTTACCAGTTTTATAGTAGCTCCAGTTTGTTCTCTACTGCTTATTATCCAGTATATTCAGACTGAAGCTGTCCCCCCCCCCCTTGGGAACCCAAGCTTCTCGTTCGTAGCTTCAGTGCTACTAAAACTAGCTGATAATACATGAACGACTCCCCGTAAACACTGATAGGAGTGTCGCAAACAGCTATACAACTATCTTTCTAGGACTTTGCCAAGATATCGAGCTTATTGTGAATAGCAAATGAATCAAATGTTTACGTTCTGTTCAATCCAATCAACGTGTCTCGGATCATTGCGTCAAGCTACACCTCTTTACTCTCGCTCGTTCTTGGACACCGAAATACCCACCCATCCGCTGATCTCGATGGACGTTTGTTGGTCTCAAAATGCTTCTCCCCCCCCCCACCATACCATCGCTCCTTCTAGCATCCAACGATCCTGCTCATCGATAGGCATCACTTGGTCGGCTCAGGTGCTTGCCAGGCATAGACTAGTCTACCTAATGTGTTCATACCTTGAAGCTGAAATGCCAATATGGAGTAGAGAAGGCCAAATTCTACTGAACTCGCAGTCAAACGGAAGCCAATCGATCAGAAGGATTACAACCTTCACCGCTGGACATAGATAGGGATGCAACATGGACAGATGGAGAATTACATGGCACTGTTGTTGCCGTTGCTCGAGATAGTTAATGGAACGTGAAACAAATTAGCTAACAAACAAATACGATCAAGTTTTGTCTGCGCTCGCGAAAATCCCGAACCGCGAGCCGGTAATCAATCAATTGAGTATCTTTATTATTGTTAATCTTGTCAGTGTGGTCACGATTGTGCTAGTCATCTCAGTTGATTTAGTTAACTGCGAACGCATGTTTGAGATGGTTGGCGCTTGTTTGAGTGTTATCATATGAGTATGAGTATGGTTGAATAATTTAATTCAGCGTTCCATAGTTGCTCGGAACTATGCGCCTTATTCAGTTTTTCAGCGGCTCAACAATTCAGGCAACTCGCTGAGCAGTTCAGTCATGTAAGTTTTGAGTCTTCATCTCTGTGTCCACTTCCTGAACTTTTCCTCAATCAATCTTCCGGCCGCTCGATGAGCCTCTTGCTCTTCGAACGAATAATTGAGTTTCAGGGGAAATCTTGCTTTGAGATTCGGCTAGATAGATCCAATCGGCTTGATACGATGGAATACGATTTCAGGAAGAAAATGCTTGTCGTGGGCGGTTTAGCAGTAGTCAGTTTGTTCAATTGTGACGCATTCCCGTCATGGAATCGCGGGAAGTTCGCGAACATCCTGTGGTCATGGTAAATAGGTTCAAAGTTCAATATAGGGGGCGAATCGAATCGAAATCAAGGAATCGATCGATAGTTGAGAACGAAATTTTGCACTGGTTCAGTATCCAAGTGAGATTCTCGCCTCCTCACTCAAACTAAAACTAGCTCAAGATTGTCGGCCTACTTTATATGTAAATGGGCCCAAAATCTTGCTGGCTTTCTCCTCTCAGCTGAGTAATCAATTCATTCATGGTCTGTCGATTTAAACTTGTCAACTTCTCAATATACTGTTCGGGCGGGCTTCATCTCAAATCGAGAGAGTCAAAGCGGATCAATAATATGGTTTTATCAATATCAATAATAATAATAACGATTAATATAATCAACGAAGGGATATCATAATACTCGGTAATACTGCCAAATTTTTATCTCTAATATGCGTACTTTTTTCGCTTGTAATCTAAATATAAAAGTTAGATTACAAACAATGGGGGGAATGTTGGTTTCAAAAAATTATCATTGAGCTTCAATTTTCAACAATATTGCATCTTTGTCTTCTCCCTTCTTTCCTCTTCAATCAATCTATCAAGAATTGAATGATGATTCTTCATCGTCCCAAGCAGGACGATATATTCAGGCTTTCTGGGCATAACAATTGATTCCTAATCTGTCGTTTGCTAATTAATATAAGTTCGAATTTTAGCTCGATAAATTGTGTCAGTTTCTGTTGTCAAGCTTGTGGTTTCATAATATAGTAAAAATAATACCTAAAAAACTAATAGGTTTGTTTCCTTGTTAACAATTGTTTCCTCATCAATTCCATCAACACAAACATCTACTAAAGTTCAACCAAGGTAATTTCGAGCCGACTGTCCGAGGTTTGGATCACTTCCAGTTGAACCATATCTTCATTGCAATAGTGTCTAATCATCTCATCATCCATTTGCACTCTAATACCCTTCTTAGATTTCTTGTAAATATTTGCTACCTTCGTCGAGTCAATCTTGTACTTTTGTTCAATTGCGTACACTAGGCCAGATAATGAAGGCGGCGACAGGTGTAAGGGGTAAAAGTCTTTCTCATCCGCTTGTTTGGCATAAATCAATACCCTCTCGTCTGGATAAAGTTTAGCTCGTTTTGCAAATGGTGCTTGACTCAACGGAATGGAGGCGGTTGTAATACCAACGATTGGTTGCTGGTATTGGTGCATCTGTTGCATCTGTTGCTGTTGCTGCTGTTGTTGTTGCTGTTGTTGCTGTTGATTAGGCTGCTGCATCATTGCTGACTGGCTCATCATGAGAGGCGTCTGCTGCGCTTGGCTCCTTGAATCCATGGGTGATGGGTGCTGTTGGTTGATGGTAGAGGCAGAGGCCACCATTTGCTGCTGAGATATTGGTTGCTGGTGATGATGGTGCGTCTGAACCATTGTCGGAATTGACGGCGGTGCTTGTAATATGGCATATTGTTGGGGCTGGTGGTGGTCAGTCTGCATAATCCCATAGGAGGGTTGCAGAGAGTTGGCCATCGCGTGGTAGTGGTGGTGCTGGTGCTGCGGTTGGCCCATGACTTGGTGCTGCTGTTGTTGTTGCTGACTTATTTGCTGCTGAACTAAATGCTGCTGCTGCTGCTGTGAACCGCCCATGGAGACCAGTGGGCCTAACGGCGATGGTTGCTGTTGCGGTCCGCCTAAAACTGATTGAGCTGGCCCGCCAATACCCGTAGTGTTGGTTAGTGCTTGCGGCGGATGCTGCATATAGTCCACTGCTGGAACTATATTGTAGGATGGTTGTGGGCCTTGTCGGCCCGACTGGGGGGCATTTATCACTGTGGCCGAAACTGAGCCAGGTTGCGAGTGCTGCACTTGCGGCGGCGTTGGAACCACTACCTGCTGAGCTTGTGAACTGTATTGGAGGCTCTCCATTGAGGGTATTGGGGTAGTTGCGGAAATTGGCGTTATGGAGACGCCGCTACTATGCGACATTGGTTGCTTTGGTCCGTCAAGTAGAGACTCCTCGCTCGGTGTATATAGAGTTGGTGGCCTTATCAAGTCAGCCATCGAGTAGAACTCAGATCTATCGCAGGCTTTATGGTAAAGATCCTCGAATTTTTTGTTCGAGACGCCTCCAGAAGCAAGCGAGGTAACTGAGCCACTATCAGCCAACTTCCTCTTCAGCGCTCGTCTCTCCTCGTCCCTGGACCTCCTCTGAGCACCTTTGTCGCAATAGCTTAGTAGCGTTGCGTAACCCCTGTAAACAGGCGTACTAGTTTCAGTGAATAGATCATAAATGTCAACTTGCAGATTCAATGGTAATCCCTTGACACCCTTTTGATTGCTAAAATCAGTGCTTAAGCATTGGACGGCCACGTTCAATTTGGCCGTTCTAGTTTCAATTGGATTCCAATAGAAGGCAATTGCATTGAGCGAAATCTCTTCAATCTGATTTATAACATTGACATGATTTTTGTTATCTGCATCCAGAATCCTTTGCTTGGCACTGTGCTGTCTACTGTGCCAAAATTGCCAGGATTTAAGATCTTCTTCCGGCGGTTTTTCCTCTCTAAAAACTAGCATCACAACTGTTTTAACAATAGCTGATCTTAAGGGTTTTTGGGGATCGGGTATATATTCAAGCGATAGGCCATAGAACTCGCCCTTGTTTATGTAAGTGATCCTGTCCTCTTCCTTCCGTCGACAAGTTGAGATTGGTGTCTCTAAATAACAACGGAAACCATATTGCGAGTAAACTTTGGCAATTTCAGTCTTGTTGATGTTCCTATTCACCTGGTTCCAGGTACGTCGCTTTCCGCCGCCACCAGTTGTGCTCGAGCCAAGACTTGCTGGGCCACCAGTTCCGCCGCCGCCAGTTGATGAGGCGCCAGTGTTGCTGGTTGAGCTACATGCCGAACTGGTGCTTGCATTGCTGGCCCCAACTGTGCTGAGGCCGCCAGGTGGAATTATTATCTCGCTGCCGCTAGATTGTTGCCTCTGGTTTGATCCTATCAGTTGCTGGGACTGTTGTTGTTGCTGGCCGATTCCGGTGGCAAGAGGAGGCTGTTGTTGTTGTTGTTGCTGCTGCTGCTGACTATGGCCAGTGAGTAGGTCTGGGTGTTGATGGTGCTCGCTCAACAGGTGGTGCTCGCTTGGAACCGGCAACTGCTGGTCCTGGTTCAATCGTTGGTGATGGGCGCCGCCGACTAGAGTGTGATGATTCGAATGATCTTGATCATGGATTGGGACGGTGGTTAGCTCACTAAATGTTGTGCCCACGGTGGCCGGCGTGAGCTCCGTTAGTGGACCATGCGAGCCCGTTGAATTGGAACTTGGCTGTGTGGTTTCAATCTTGATACAGGCAGATATGGAACTTGGCGTTAGTGTTGCTGTTTGCGCTGTTGGGGAGTCGCTGATTGCTGATGTTGTTGTTGCGGCACGATTATAGTGTTGCTGTTGCTGTGACCCGTTTTGATTAGTTGAGTCAGTTTGGTTTGCTGACGTGACAATTAGGTGGTGTGCTTGTTTGCTATCGAGTTGTTGTTGTTGTTGCTGCTGCTGCTGCTGCTGCCTATGAAGGACACTTGCATTGTGATGATCGGGGGCATTGGTGGCATCCAAGTCGGTGAGAATGGTAGCTGAAGTGTGCGATACTTGCGTTTGCTCGGTTGCTGACATTTGGTTTGACCTCATAGGCGTAACTGGTGTGAGTATTGTGTATTCTGGGACACCGCTAGCTGCCGGGTGACCCATGAGATTCGAGCCAGTTGTGTCATGTTGCTCCTTGGGTGATTCAGGTAGGTGTTGTTGTTGTTGTTGTTGCTGCTGCTGCTCGATGTTTTCATCATGAGATAGCTCGAAACTTCCACTAATGCTTGTCAGGTGATCTAGTGTTTGCTCGCAACCTGTCTGGCCACTAAGCGCTCGCTTGTTATTATTATCACAAAACTCTTCTCCCTCAACTTGCCTCTCAATCAAGCGCTCCCCTCGGCCACTGTCAACAATCACGTGTTGGCTGTCAGTTGTCAGTTGCTCAACGTTATTATTGTCAGCTCCATCAACGCAACCAGCTATTGCCCCTGTCTCTATTGGCCGGCCGTCTTGGTGGTGGTCGGCGCTATTGCCGCAACAACTATTATTAACCAGCTCACCGCATCTAGCGCCCTCCTCACCGGCACCAGCAGCCGGCTCTCCCACAATCGCGCAGGCCTCGAGGGGCCCAACTGGGCCGCCCGCGTTGGTTGTGCGCCCAGCTGGTTCCTCTTTTACAATCAAGCCACCTGTCAACTGGTGGTGGTGGAGGTGGTGGTTGTTGTTGTTATTGTTGCGGTGGTTGTGGTGATGGTTGAGGTGCTGTTGCTCGTGGAACTGCAAGCCCTGTTGCCCGAGCGGAGACTCCTTCAGGCTCTCGGCTAGCCGGCCAGGCTGGTTGGTGAGTTTAGCGCTTTGCACCTCGTGATCTCGCGCAACTAAAACACTTGTACTGGATTCAATTGCACTTGCTCGATCAGGCACTAGTTTAGCAGCGTCGCTGATATCATTGTTGTTGTTGTTACTACTACTTGTGCTGTTGTTGTTGTTGCTAGACGCAGACGACTTGCTGGTCATTACCTGTAATTCTCGTGCATGGAACTCGTAGTCACAGGTTAGTAGTCGTTCGCGTTCGTTCTAGCTGATGTTACCGTTGGAGCACAAGTTGTAGTGGTTGCTTTTAGTGGTTGTGGTTGCTGTTCTAGGTTGGGCGGCAGCTATTGTTGCCCGTTCGACTCGCACTATCTTTTCAGTTGTTCTTGTAGCCGGTGCCTGTTGCTGATCCAACTTCTTCCTATTTGAAAAACTACTTCTCCCAGCCAAAACACCTTGGCGCTCAGACTCGCACACTTGCCGCCCAGCAGCCGCTCTATTGCTCTGCAGTCTTACGGTAGTAGTTGTTGTAGTAGTGGTTGTTGTCCCTCTCGATTGATGAGACTCGCTCCTCACCTCTCCCTGCTGGCCAGTTACCAAGCTCGTTCGGCTCACTCCGCCTCGCTCTCTGTGTATCGTGAACGTAATATTGTGTGTGTGTGTGTGTGTGTGTCTGTGTGTATGTGTGTGTATATACCTGTGTGCTGAGGATTGATGTTGTTTGTTGCCTTCAATTTCTTGTATATACTAGTCTCTCCCTCTCCTTCTCCTCCTCTCTCCGTCAGGTTTCAGTCATCGGTGCTCTAGCTGCTGCGGCCACCAATCCAACTCCAACTCATACTACTCCAACTACTATCGTCGTTGCCGTTTCGCCGGATCTGAATTCTGGACCAGAACGTTGAGACGAGTTGCTAGAGCTGCTACGACCACTCCACCGACTGGCTCAGCCTCTCTCGCTCTTGCTACCCTAAGGGCTGGTTCGTTGCAAAGGCTTACGGAGAGAAGCGAGTTTCACCATCTAACCTGGCATCCTAGTGACTGCTGAGACTTGTTGTTTCGTTCCAACAAGTTGGCGGCGTAGTTTTGGAAGCAACGCAAGGACTGCGGCGACGGCGGCGGTAGCAGCAGCAGCGACGTAAGCCAGAGATAGCTGGTCTCAGGTTGGCGGGCTCAGGCGAGCGGGCGAGCCAGCTAGCTCGGGCAAGAGCTCCGGCTCCCACGTTAGCAAGCCATTGGATTCCCTGGTTGGGCTTCGCTGGCTCAAGGCAAGACTATGCGAATCGGGCGGCCAGGCAGGCAGGCGGGCAGGCAGATAGAGGGCTGAAGGGAGCGGGCTAGCTGGTTGGCGGGCGGAGGAGAATAATGGCGCCTGGCTGGCCAAGCCTCGGCTCCCTTGCTCAGTATGCGGTAGCCAAGCTCATGCCCGAAGCTGGAAAGGTCTCTCGAGTTTTAGGCGGGTGTGCGATTTTGAGTCCCGCCTTGCTGCCTTCCACTCGCCTCTTCCCTCCCCTCCAGCTGGCGAACTTAAGTCTGCCAGTCTGGCTGGCCCGTTCGCCTGCTCGCTCGCTCGCCGAGATTCAGAGCGAGCCATCGGCGCTGCCACAGGTGCAAGAGCGAGCCTACCTGTTGGCTCCTTGTGCGCCCCCAGCTCGGTCCTGCGCAGTCCAATGCAACTCCCTTCCCCTCGCTCGCTCATTTGCTTGCCTACCTGGCCGGCCAGCTTCCGTTCAAACTGGGAGCGCTCGCTCCGAGCGGAGCCATTAGGATGTGCAAGTCAGGCGACTGTGGCCTAGCTGGCGGCCCGCTGGCCGGCCTGGCTCCGCTTGTGAGCCAGCGGCTAGGCGGAGAGAAGCCGCATTTCGTTTCGGTCCATCTCGGGCGGCAACGCACTAGCAGTTTCCCTCCCCCGTTTCGCTTCGCTTCGTTTCTCCTCGTTCACTCTACCTACCCGCCACTCCGCCCGCCGGCCCTCCTCTTCCCCTCCTCCCTTTCCCCCTCTTTCTCTCCCTCTGGCTTCAATGTGGCGGCGCGGCGGCGGCGACGACGACGATGACGTCACCAACCTGCACGGCCACTCCCAGAGGTTCTGCCGCCGACTCACCCAAATTGCCCTACCTACCGGCCAATTGCGATCGCCTTAGCTTTGGGCGAATCAACGAAAACGGCGCCGCCGGTATGCAGCGCCGGCAACGGCCGTCGTGTCGCTGTTGCATCATTCGGCAACATTGGCGCGGCAAGCGCCCACTGAGCTGAACCGATCAGCCTTGCCCAAAGGCTACCGGTCGCAAGATTTTTGGTGGCCAATGGGAAGAGCAGAAGAAGCGCGCCAACCGGGCGCGGTAGCCATCAAACGGATTGCGGCCGCAAACCAGTGACGTACACCTGGGGTGGGTTCGACTTGCGTGGGCGGACAAGAGACGCCCAAGTACGAGCGACACATCCCCTCGGTGGGCCCATTGGAAATTCAAAGGGCTCACTTAGAGACGGTACAGCTAGAATTTTGGAGCGCGCAATCAATCCGACCTGACAGTTGCTCTCGTTAGCGGAATAAAGCCATCCGATTCTCTGTTGGGCGTCAACCCGCTCAAGTCTATCTAAAAACAGAGTCTCATGTCGAAAATTGGCACAAGATAAACTGCAATTAGTCTATATGGAGCTGCTCCTCTCCCCCCATCTCACCGAAGGCTGATAAGCTTTTGTAAGCAGAATGTAAGTGACAGTCAACCGAATGGCAGCACTCATTCGTTATGTTTGCCTTTCCACTTCTCCTATCTCTTTAGCCAGACTGGGATGCACAGAAATTGTCGTGCAAACCTCTGCGCGTCTATCCTGTTGGCTGGACATCACCTACGAGCCAAGTGGTAGGTGCATTTAGTGCACTTGATCGAGAGACCCAGCTATAGCCTCCAATGCTGATTGCGCTTGTTGTGGCATTTGGAGGTGAATTTTTGCCTACTACCACCGGATGGGCTTCACTATGGCGCCTTTGTTCTACGGCTTCAAACTCTCTTTGGTTCGCTCGGCTTGGGCGAGCGGATGTGGCAACCACTTTGTTCGCCATTTTAGGCCACAAACTAGGCGAAACAAGGCTCAATATCAATCACCAAAAGGCTCCGCAATGCACTTGTTTCCCATCAAATTTTGCCAGCGGCCTAGCCAGCAATTGTGAGCGGGCGAGAGAGTTTTAAACCTCAGACAAAAACCCTAGCTGCCTGAGGGATCGCTTTCATGTCAACTGAATGTGGCTTGCCAGCCGCTGTTACTGCCGCCGCTCTCTCTCTCACTCTCCGCCGCCGCCGCCGCCGCCGACATCGCCGCAGAGCCTATTGAATGGCTGGTGCTTGTGGCAAACAGGAAGTGGCTGGAGGACTGTAGCGTTGCAATCGTTTATTTCATTCAGTGCAACCGCTTAGACTGAAATACTAGCGACAGTACCATCAGTGAGCCCTTTGTTGCACAAACTATCCGCTATTGATCCACGCAGGGAGCGACAGTTGCCCATCTAGCCAGACAATAATAAGTGCGAGAAATGCAGCGCAACTATCGGCTTCTTGGTGGTTGTTGTTGCTAGTGGTGGTGACGGCGGTGGCGCCACAAGTGCCACCATCCTGACTGGCGCTCTAAATTAGATAATCGAACCTGCTCGAGTGGAGTGGACTCTCAACAGTTTCTCGTAGAAAAGATCAGACAGACTTGGACATTGATGGCTAGAGAGTTCCTCTCGAGGCTCAAACGAGATTGGCGGTTTATTTATGCAAATCCTTGCCGCCTATAGAGGTTCATTAGCAGTCTTATTGGTGGCAGATTTTGCCCTCGAGTTGGTAAACGCAAGCTCTACTTAATATAGAGAAGCGGCAACACTTTCAAGGTCAAACTTGGCTACTCGAAGCTCAACTTACCTGCACTTAATTAATCAATTCAATACAATCCAGCTGAGTTGAGCTAAGTTGAGTTGAGTTGATTTGAGTTGAGCTGAGCTGAGGCTAAGCTAAGACATTGGCTGGTAAACGAGGGAAATGTTTCGTTGGCTTTTGCATTCAGCTGATAAAGTTGAAGACGAAATGTTCAACCGAGCAAGACAATCGCTCGCTCAAAGCCTCAATCAATAACCTGGCCACCATTCACGGCCTGTTTGGCGCATTTTATGGGTTGATCGAAGAGCCTGGAGCTCTCGGGTTTATTTGTGGAGGAGCCAAAGTAAGAGCAGCAATGGAAGAGAGAGACGCTCGGGTGAGATGGTGGCAAGTTGACGATGGGCGACAAGCAACATTGCGCCACCCTCCAGGTCAACACAAATCTCGGCCCATAAAAGAGGGAATTGGAATCAGAAACCAAAGGCTCGCAATTAAAGCTGAGCCTTATCACATTGAACAAATCAACAAGCATCCAACCCATCATTCTGGCGCAAATCCATTTGCAACATGACGCCGCAACGAACGAAACCATCCTCTCAGGTTCGAGTTGAATTTGGTGCCTGATGGTGATGGCGATGATGATGGTCTTACCTGGCGAGCAGAGTTTTTGAAAGTTGGAAGTATAACGATCCATTGGCGACCAAAGCGAGAATTGAGATCCAATTTTGCGCAATTTATGCCCGCAAATCGCTGGACGTTAGCGAGCTTGCTCTTGTGAGCCAAAATGGGAATCAATGACAAGTTTGAGAAGGGGGAGGTGACTCTGTAAATGCACCGCATTTTCGCATATGCCCACCGGCTTGCTTAGGCTTGGTGCGCCGCCACTCGCTTGGCCGCGCTCGCAAACGTAATTCAACCTTGGAAGATTTGATTAATATTTAATCTGGCACACTAACTAAGAAACGAGCCGCTTACTATGGCGACGATCGTCTTAGGATCCTGGGCGGCTCCCCCATGGACGAGGTAGAGAGTAGGAGTAGGAGGCGGCGGCGGCGGCGGCGGCGGCG
>ENA-UOVY01000654-UOVY01000654.1-plant-metagenome-genome-assembly--contig:-NODE-654-length-13123-cov-633.380012_pt1 | contig 13123 bp, 12 predicted proteins | sample MGYA00249840_ERZ761561 | MGnify/ENA primary metagenome ERZ761561 (study PRJEB28882, sample SAMN05720143) | plant metagenome | isolation source: Guanajuato, Mexico | place: Mexico:Guanajuato, Mexico... | reverse complement strand
GATATGCAAATTGGATCTGTCACAGACGGACAATGATGATAGAAATAGCATGGGATGCCAATCGTTTGCCGGCGAATGGAAAGGCTTTTTCTCTCTGACAGCCAATCAACTCTATCCGCGCCGATCGAAGCTCGGTGCAAAGGTCAGCTGAACGTCGGGATTAAGCGAGGTTGCAATGTAGTGCATGCTGATTGGCCTCTTAGCGAATATAAATTTTGACGCTGACAACAGGAGAGTTCCAAGTTGAAAGCTTGTAGACGATTACTTACGTGATGGTATTTGTGTAGCTCATTATGGTAAACTTCTCTTATATCTGCAAGCTTATTCTTGTATTCTTGGTTCTCAATTATACCTTCGCTTGGCGACATTTGGCCGCCCATGGCTGCGGCAGCGGCCGCGGCTGCCGCACTAGAGATCGGATGGCCTCTGCCATCTTCGGTGGCCACACCTTCGGCAACTAACATATTGTCGAGCCGCATAAGTTGCGGATCTTGGTGCTCCTCTTCGTGGTTGATTCTTGGATTCAGGGCAATTCGTTCTTTCATATCTTGAAGAACTTGGCGTAGGTTGTGTATAAGATGATGATCTTCCAATTCTTTCTTCTTAACTTGCGCATGATCTAGTGTCTCGTGGCTAATGCCAACGAGCTTCTCAACCAGATCTTCGTTAGGGTCCATGTTTTCTTTCATTTTATGACAATTCCACGCTTGATTATACCTGCTCAGATTGATTACGGAATCTCTTGATCTAAAAACATAATATTATCCTTCTCTCCTCTTCCCTTCTCTCTCTCTTGCCACGACTATTGTTGTTGTGAAAAATTCGCCATCCATTGCGAGAGGCAAGCAGGCGAACGAGCGAGCGAGTGAGCGAGCGGCCGAACGAACGAACTAACGAGCGAACGAACGAACGAAATTCGCTGGCAGTGGAGTGCTCGTTTTCGTACGTAGCCCCAACAAAGAGACCGCCGCACTCACTCACACACACAACGGCTCCCCTTCTTCCCCCCGGCCGCACTCATGCGCTGTTCATGCTCGCGCCAGCTTCCTGGCTCCACCAGCGCTACCTGGCTGCCAAGCGGAGAGTTGAACTTCACTTGACCAAACGCGTGTTCCTACCCCATTCTGGCTTCCGCGACACCAATCGCATCTACCCGCCGGTCTTACCCCGACCAACAAACTCTAAAATCATTCGGCGTTTGCCCAAAAAGGATCCAAATGAATCCTAAACATGTCCATAGCTCCCAGCATCCAGTCAACTGCCGCTCTGTCAACCTCGTCAAGGGTTGAACGAGGCGATATTTTCCAAGACCTACCACTTATTGATCGAACTTCACGTTTAACAGTCATCGAACTGAAACATTCTGACAAGCAGATCATCAATGAGCTCGTTTACAGGTGGTGCAGAATACTCACGCGGGTGTCTAAGAAATCACTCGATAAGCTCGCAGGACCCTCAGACACATCAGTGAAGGACATTCGAAAAGTACTCATTATTGACTTGATCGGCTCAATCAACCCTGTTAGATTAGCAACAGTAATGAAGAGGGATGAGCGGCGGATGAGGATGATTGGCATAGCCCGAGGATGCAAAATCAACTCTACATTCGTAACATTGAGCGCTTATCTTGATCGCCAATCGAATAACAATTCACTCAAGCTTGTCGTTGTTTATCAAGACGAATTTTTTATAAAGAGAACCCTTAATCTCCTAAGAGAATGCATTTCCGCCTTAAAGTGCCAAGTACTGTTAGTTGTACCTAGATTAGATCGGCAAGAGATCGATATGCTTAGTTTGATCACGGACTATCATATAATAAGATGCGACTTCTGTGTCAATCGGCGCGACATCGGGCCCGCACCCCCTAATTCATGCGCTGATTCCTATCAAGCATATCTCAATCAAGTATACTTTCAGCGACATCCGTCAAACAAAACATTGCCCGATAAAGTAACCGGTGAACTCAGAGAGGATGGACTCTATCTTCATGGAATCAAAGTGCCTGCTAAGTCAATCAAAGTGACTCCAACTCTAGATGGTCCCTCGATGAAGAGGATCAGATCAGAGGGAGAGGTTAGCAATCTGTGATTATCTGTTGGTTATAAAACTAAATTTTGCTCACCGGTCCTGCAAATTTTTACGTCGAGTGTCCCTCGACGACGATCCCAAGTTGACAGCAGCACGCCGCTGTAAGCATAATCGGTCGTGCTGTTCCTCAGTCTGTTCTCCACGAATCTCTTTTTCTAGCAACAAAAATAATATGGTTCCTTATCTGATACTCAAAATTTACCCTGCCAACCAGATGAACCACGACTTCTGTCTCTTGTTTGAGGCTATAGCAACCCACCCTATTAAATATTAGCGATAGAAATGGGTAACCTTTTCGGAGTTCGTCGTCGAACGCCCACCGTAACGGCACAGGATAAGGCAATATTACAACTGAAGCACCAGAGAGATAAGATTAGGATCTACCAAAAGAAAACAGAGGTGGACCTAGCAAAAACTAGAGATTTCGCCTTAGAGTTGTACCAGAATGGGAAAAAGGACCGGGCACTAGTCATGTTACGGAGAAAAAAACAGATGGAAGAGATCCTTGAGAGAACAGACAAGCAATTGGAGACTCTAGAGCAACTGGTATCTGATATCGAGTACACTCAGATTGAAGTTAGCGTAGTTGAGGGTCTCAAAGTGGGAACAGAGGCACTAAAGCAGCTGAATAGTCTTATGGACATCAATGATATCGAGCAAATCATGCAGGATAGCGAGGAGGCTGCTGAAAAACAGCGAGAAATCACCGAAATCCTCCAACGTTCACCTGTGAGATACGACGAATCAGATCTACTTGAGGAGCTCAAATCCTACATACCACACCCATTGGAGGATCAAGATCGAGAACAGGACGTCATTGAAACAAAGCCAGCGATTAAGGTTGATAACCAGACAATCGTTGTCGCCAGCGAAGAGGATATTGCTGAGCAGCTAGAAAAACTACCAAACGTTCCAGAAAGTGTGCCAGAAAAATCTAAGGAAATCAAGAGCAAAACGAGACAGCTAGAACTCGCTCAATAAAGCTGAATCAGATGAACCATATATCATTTTAGTTTCAGGTAGCGGGGGTCATAATTTAACTAAATTGTAGAGTCTACGTGTGCTGGGGGGTGTTTTACACGAACGAAGTGAAACCTGGCAAAGGAGCTCTGCTGCCTGCCATATTATCAACAATAATTCGACCTCCGTTCAGATTAACGATATGGCTGTTGAGCAAATCTTGTGAGGGGTTTTGGTCAGAGTGCTCCAACTCCGTTGTATCACTCCTACCATTGCTGTGGGATGAGCTGCTTGCTTGAGTAGTCCTCAAATCTGGGTGCATTTGACGATTCTTCATAGGAATTTGAGATTCACCGTATATAGAGTTTGTAGACCTGATAGTTTGCACCCCTGATGTGCTTGGTAAAGGCTGACCCACATTGTCTGAACCTGATGAGGTAGGTTCACTTGGTACTTGAGGTACGGACGGTGCAGGGCGTTGTGGGAGTTTTGGTTTCGTTCGATGTGACGAATAGTGCTTGCCACTTTTGTTCCAGATCTTCTGACTACGTAGAGTCCCATTAACATTTGCATAATGGTTAACATAGTGCTTCTTGGCCATGTTAACATACTCATCATCAGCCGACTCAGATTCTGGACCCGTGCTACTACTAATCTCACTAGGCTTTTCAGTCAAACTATCACCACTGCTATCGTACTTGGATGTTCCGGCATCATTTTTAACTGGCTTGTCAATGATACTCTCGAATACATCATCGTCGCCTTCATCAGAGTAGACTACCGATCCGAGATGTGGGCGAGGTGGCGTTTTGGGTATGGTGAAGTTGGCAGTGCTCTGACTTATAGCTCCATTGCTTCTCTTATGATTAGCTACATTAGAGAGAAGGCCAAAACCGTTATTGTAATGATTTCCTGGTTCATCGTCAATTGAGAAACCTGCATCACCAAGACGATCCTGACTGACTGATTTTATCGCATCTCTTTTGTACTTGGAGCTTTTGGTTTGAATAATCAGAAGAGCCGTTATTATGATGGTGATAACAAAGCTTAAACTTGCACATAAGATCACAAACCAGCTTTCCCTGAAAAACGGCAAATTAGCTCTTAATTCTGAATCATAAGTGTAAAGCAGGACACTAGCCTGCTGGCCCCAGCCTTCTTTGGTTTTTGCGGTAACCGTGAAAACGTAATGTGTGTCAGGTTTGAGGTTGCTGGCTTTGAATGTTCTCTCATTCTGATGAAGTTCGTGTGAGGCCACTTCTTTACTGCCCTCGGTTAGAGCATGATAGGAGACTTTGTAACCGAGTATGTCACCATTTGGTTCTTCTGGCGGATCCCACAATATTCTGGCTGCTGTTTGGGATACAACCGGAAAAGAAAGGTTTTGAGGCATCCCAGGAGTATCTTCGAGAGTTTGCACGTTCAACACAGTACTATAGACACCATCACCGGCATTTGTGAATGCAGCAACAGCCAACTTATAGGTTGTGAAAGCTTTTAGATCAGTTAGAGTGATACGTCTTGTGCTATTATCTTCTACTGCCTTGTGCTGAAGTGGAGCATCAGGATTCAATGATTGATATTGTATTTTGTAACCTCTTATAATGCCATTCCGATGCTTTCTTGGAACAGGATTCCAATCAATAGAGATAGCGCTCGAAGAGATTGGATGAGCAGTAAGATTAGTTGGACCTGAAGAGGGAACATCTTCGAGGGTTGTTACAAGTATCGGTTCGCTTGGTGGACTCGAACCAGCCTCGTTTACGGCTTGAATTCTGAATGAATAATCGGTGAATTCTTCCAAATCCTTGATGAGATAAAAATCAACGCGAGGATCGCTGATCAGATGGTACATTATTGTTGAGTTCCCACTCTCTACCCAAGTAAGATTGTAGCCACGAGGGTTACCAAGCCAGAGATTATTGGTTAGCGGTAGCCAACGCGCCACAACCGAATTCGATTTGATATCCTCAATCGTGAGATCCTTGGGCGGATGCTCGGGCTCCACCTGAGCAGTCTGAAACTCCAATGATGGCTCTGATGGGTATCGACTCTGTCCGACAATGTTTGCTGGTGTCAACCGTATTTTATATCGAGTGAAAGGCTGGAGGTTGCGGACAACAACCTTATTGGGCACTGTGTGGTTCGTAGAAACATAAACCACCGTCCACCTAGGGCTATAGTCACCACGCACAGGTGTTAGGGCTTCAGCGATCCATTTTTCGATCGCGGCGTTTCCGTCAAATCCTGGGCTAAACTGGATGGTGACTGAATGAGGCCCAACGTCAGAGTATACGAGATTAGATGGAGGCTCGGGTAAAACAGGCGGCACCGTTGTGGTTGTCTGATTAACTTTGCTTGGACCGGGACCTATGCTCGTGTAGGCATATATCTTAAAAGTGTATGAAGTCTGAGGGATGAGATCAGTGATTCGAGCTTCTGTTGCAACGGCTGGAAAGTTCTTGATTATTTTCTTATCGCTCGCAGAAGTTTCAGAGTATTCTAACGTATAATGATCGAGCTCCCCGTTAGTCCTTTTCGGGGCTTTCCAGAGAATTCGTAAGCTTTTATCTAAAACATCTGCGAATTCTAGCGCTGTAACTGCTTCAGGCAGATCCTGTTTAGTCTTGACCATTACAATATCTTCGTTAGGAGGTCCATCGCCAGCGCTAGTGAAACACTTCACACTGATGAAGTATTCTGTATATGGTAAAAGGCCGTCTAAATTTGCAGAGTGAAATGGCGACTCTGTGTTATGGGGTACTATCATCTCTTTTGCAAGTTGAGAATGATTAAGATCATACCAGGCTTCGACTTTGTAACCTTGATTGATTCCGTTTATACGTTGGGGTGGCGGAGGATTCCAATTGATTTTCACCACGGTTGAACTCACGGCCTCAGCGGTAACACTTCTCGGACCCTTGTCAGGTTTACCTTCTTTCGTTCTAACAAATATACTAGAGCAAAACGGTCCTACTCCTTTGTCGTTTTCGGCAGCGATTTGAATCTCGTAGTTTTGCCATGCAATTAGATCGTCAAGAACGTAAGTCAGTCGCGCTGCGTCTGTTACGTCATTCGTGTACCAATCTGAATCGCTTGCATAACCCGCTAGCTTGTGCCTTATCTTGTACCCTTTGAGCAAACCATTATGAGAGTCAACAGGTGGAGGGAGCCAATGAATTGCGATCGACGTCGAAGACTTGGGCGAGCCGGATGGATTTTCCGGCGGCATGCTTGGAGGCTGCACAGGTACCTCAATAGGATGCTTAGTGGGCAAGCTCGGGTCCCCAGTCCCGATCTTGTTGGTTGCTTTGATACGGAATATGTATTTTTTTGCTGGCTTCAAGTCCGGTATGATGACGCTTGTCTGATCAGCCGATATATTGGCCTTGGCGACTTCCCACGAATTCGATTGCATGATTGAACTGATCTCGCCCTCTATATTATCATTATTGACTGTTCGCATCTCCACCAAATACTTGGTAATCGGACTGTTACCATTGAAACCGGGTGTCCACTTGATGCGCACACTTGTAGATAATTTGTCCAATAACTCGGCAGTGATGTATTCAGGTTGATGTGGTTTCTCTATGATTTCGAGACGTGCTGACTTTGATTCACTAGCACCACCAGAGTGGATAGTACAAGTATAATTTCCATAATCCGCAAATCGCACATGTTCGATCCGCAGGGTACCGTTTGAGTATGAGCGAACCCTATTCGATTGAGTTAGATTTCCACCATTGAACGTCCAGCTCAGTGTAGATTCACTCTCTAAAGGACTGCACCTCATCTCTGCGGTCGAGCCCAGAACTATGCTCTGATCTTGAGGGAATTCCCGGAACAGGACGCTCGACGCTTCCGGTTGTACTGTAGTTGTACTTTCTCTTTCGAGAGCCCTCCTTGAATCTAGTGAGCTTGCAATCAGTGGATTTTGACCGGTTACAGAGCCTGTAGAACTCTGACTAACAGCCGTGATCGTGCGTTTCTGATCAACGGTTCGAGTTTGATCGGATGCGACGTTTAAAGATGGCGACTGTTGCGCGTTCGAGTTCCCCGAATCTACTGGTCTTTCACATATAAATGGCATTTTCCTCGTTGGAGATATAGGAACTATGCCCCATCGCATATAGTGATGGGAGAAGGCAAGTACAAAAGCGTTTGGGCCATCCTTATCGTAAGCATTATTAGTTATGTTAGCTATAGATGGATCGTCTCGTGGAAGCCAGAGGTCCGATGCGGACATATCCGTATCTACATGATCGTAAGAGTCTGTGCTTGATGCATCGGCATAGTAACCATTGTTCTGCCTTTCCCTGAATTGATTCATCAAGTCAAGACTCAAATTAACATAATACTGTCGTTGTTGCTCAGATTTTCGCTGCTCCGAGGATAGATAGGCCATTATGTTAGTGTTTGAAGTAGCCGAGGACTCCTTCTCTTTTGAGGATTCATCCTCAATGATGGTCAACTCGGCAAATAAGTCCCTACAACGAACTGTTGCGCTTGCATAATTTCTTGGGCTATGTAGGATTTTATAACACTTTTGAGCCAAATGAATCCAATTTTTAGGGCAAATGTTGTTGACTTGTTTTTGATGCATTTGTTCAGTGGGTTGTTCTCGTAAAGAGTGTGAATAATTGGTTTGAGCTAAAATCACTGACATCATTAGAATGGCTACTAAAGGGTTGAAGGCTCCCATCAAGCGGCGAGAACCGCCTGAGCGCGAACATCCAGTATTGATTTTTGAGATCATTCTTGTTTCTGGGGATTTGTTTTGCTTAATTGAAGTTATCTCATCCTCAAGCCAAATGCCGGGATTGATTTGCGCATTTTCATGGCTTGTTAGCCATTGCATCATGTACATGGTGATGGTGGTTGCAACAGGTGTACAAATAGATTCTAACTCGAACTGGTCTCATTCTTTTTTACAAAAACTCTCATCTCGTAAGGTGTGTCATGGTTTCTAGATCGAAGTGAGCAAGTTTCAATTACAGGCTTCTAAGTTGAAATTATCGAAGCTTCGATGGGATAAATAGAGAATTTTTTGAACAATGACAATCCCAAGTTTGCGTGGGCTCCTTCCATGGACAGAAGCGCGAACCGAGTGGTCATCTCGAGATTCACTGGAACTTCCAACCTGAGATTCGGCGCATCGGGTGGGGGCGTGGCAGCATGTGGCGAGCAGGAGGGCGTGTTCGGGAGTCGAGTCTCAACAAAGTTGCTTGGCGAGGACGGACCTTTCAAAGCCCAATCACGAGAGGTCAAATTAGAGATGCTTGCCAATGGGAATGAATTCTATATCCTAGCAAAGACTCTCTTAGTCAGCGAAGGGTCTCCAACCACTGATACTAATCGAGCAAAGCGAAGGCTTTGCAACAAGAAATGAGTCAGCAACATTGTCTTCATCAAATCTACACAAAACAAGATTCTAAGTTAGCTAGTCCAGTGATGTGGATGCGCACAAAGATCTGGATCTCTTCAGTAGAAATAGAACAATTATAAACGCCAAATCAGCTACCAACCATGGAGTTCTTAAGCCCGCCAGATCTAACCCGACATGACCCGCCCACCTGCCCGGAGTGCGCAGAAATCAGTGGGTCAACGAGATGCTGGCCAGTTTGCGGTGAAGGGACATTAGGATGGAATAGCGGGCGGGATGCGCAGGGTGCACGCAAGATGAAGCCCCCGAGGGTCGCCCACAGAGGCCAGTCTATTGAAGCGAACGCTCACTGCCCAGGGCACAATGTTTGCCTCGATAACACTGCCTTGTTTGGCTGAGACTTTGCCTTTGGCTTTGGGCAAGCAAAGGCTGTGGCACGACGTCGAACAAAAGGTGCGGATAGACACAATTGGTTGGTCTCTGCGCACGGTGGTCAGTTTCACGCGAGGGTTAATGCTGTTGGCCGCCACTCTCAGATAGCTGGGGGGAGGTAGCTGAAGAAATTGAGGTAGCAACAAGTTGTGGGCCAGAGCAAAACCATTCTCCCATCTGGTGAGGGTTGGGCAAACAAGAGCTCGATTGTAAGACCAAGAGATCTCGCTCACAGTGGAGCCTGTTTGCTCATCGAGTTTGGCTTCTTGCTGAACAATTTATACGAGTCACCATGGTGGGGACCAAGTTGACGCCGGCTTCTTGTCAGTCCACGATTTTGGCGAATAGCTGACATATTCGCAGAGCCATTCAGGCAGGTAGAGAGCAGGGTATGAAACATAACAATCACTAGTTTGCTAAGTTTCTTGCATCGCACCCATTTCTTGACCGTTCAATTTCTCATGGTTTGTTAACTACCTATAACGGTGGCTGTGTGCTAGACAGGTGGCAAGTGAAACTCATATCTCTCACCGATTCACAATCTATCAGCAGTGAGCGAATCGTTTCTTCAACTGTCCTACCAAGAGATAAATTGGTGTCGGCCAAAACTATCCATGCCCTGGAGGCAGCAGTGTTTGACGTATGTCTATCCGAGACTTGATCGCATCAATCGTGTCCAAAGTAGCCCGCAAGCGAAAAAATTTAGCTTGCACCCGGTTAGTCTGCTACCATTCTCTACTTCATCGAGAAAATTTTTCTTTAGTGTAACCTGTCTACCTAACAAGAAAGACCGATAGCATATCTTCCCATCGAGGTTCTCAGAGATATCAGGACCTGTAATTTTCAATCTTGATCTGTCGCAAGACTTTCACGTTCCATAGAGTTCATAGATCTCTGGAAGTTCATGCAAGAGAATGTTTTTAGCTCGTTTCTCAGTATGGTGCCCACTACACTACTTTCATTCGGTTCAGTAGGGACACTTTCTGGTTGGCAAACTTGGGCCTAGAGGTACACCAAGTTTGCCAAGTTAAATAAAGAACCAACTTGGTTTTATAACGAATTTATTAGGTGATTACAGCTGTAACTTCTTCGCCTTCATGTAGAGTGAATCCACCACCTTACCCATGTGCTGAATGGTTTCGAGCGCTGACTCGTAAGTTTTGTCGACTTCATTATTCTCAAATATGATCAGGACACCGAGCTCTTGGTCTAGGATACCGTCAAATTTTTTGTCTAGAATCATCTGGGATAGCTTCTTTTCTATTGAGTCTTGAGGTAATTTGATTATTTGGGCTATGTGCGCAACCTGCACTCTACAATATGGCTCTATGATGCGGCAAAGGTTCTGCTCGAGCATGTCATCATAGAGCGTATTTAAATGAGATCTAATGATTGGATCACCGACCAATTGTTGCTCGTACTTTTTAAGGGCCTCTTGGAAACTGGCAAGGGAGCGCTTTTGGCTCGCCTCCGCAACGCTCTTCATTGCCTCAATGTCGATCCCACTGTAGTTCAAGGTATTTTTTGCTATACATATTGCTGGCACGTCATTAGCTTCGTGCAACATAATTTTAGATAGAAGCATATACTTCAATGCTGTAACGGCCTTAGGGCTCTCAATACTAGAGTAACCCTCAAACGCCTCGTAATAGTAACTAAACGCGGTTTTAAAATCTCTCTCATCAGCTGCATGTAGGATTCCCGATTGTAAATCAAGCTCTGCTTGCATTTTTGGTGGACAGTATATGGCATTTGCTGTGGTTCTTGCTGAGGTTAATGCAGCTCGAGCTTTTTGTAGATTTGATAGGGCGTAGTAAGTTTTCGACTCTAAAAGTTGTATCTCGACTAACAATGATTTATCATCCATTTTCTTCATCTCTTTCAATAAGTCGGCGATGAGTTTGAGAGCCTCGGAATACTTCTTAGTGTCATAGTAGAGCGCAATCAATCTAATTTCGAGCGAATGTCTCAGGAAGGTTCGCTTCTCCTCTTTTGCCCAATCAATACAATTGATACACAACTGCACCTCCTGGCCAGTTTTGGCGTCTAAATCGAGAAACATATCAACAAGTTGGCGCACCAGCTTGGCCGCCTTGGCCTTTGACATGTCGTTGAGCTGAGGCCTTACATCGTGGATTAGCTTGGCAAGGCTGGTGGCATCGCCGGCCTTGCAGAGCTCTTGGCCCTTCTCTATTATGGTCTCCATGTGTGAGTTGATCAGCATAGGCGAATGGCGTCAATAAAGTGTCTTCTGAGTCGCAATAATGGCGGCCAATTGTTCGAAGGAGGACGCCTCTGAACGCGAACAATATGAGGGGCCAACTGGAGGGGCTATCTGACTAATAGAAGAGAGAGAGAGAAGACGAGCGAGTGTGATTCAATTGTTTTTGTGCTGCGGTGAGCAAGCGATATTTTTTAACTTCCGCGGATGGCGAACGGCGGCCGCTTACGAGGCTTTTGGTCCCAATAACGGCGTTGTTGGCAAAATGTGCATTTGTGAGCCGGGCGAACGCATGCACACACAAGCGCATCGAAAACGCTCACACAATCCCAAAAATGCAACAAAGATCCCGAAACGCACAGGCCCATGCATGACTACTGTAAGGTGCCTGGCCGGCCGGCTCGACCGGCCGCCCTGCCTGCCACTACACTGCCTCTCCTCTCGTCAGTCGCGCACATTTCATCCTTGCTCATGGGCTTGAGTCGGCTGACTGTGACTCAAACTCAAGTGTAAGTGTGGGTTTTGCCGGTGCGACTTTGTTTGGTTACACACACATGCGTACTTTCAGCGAGTGGATGCGCTTGTGTGTCCCAAATTTTCATATGACCAGATGAGAGCAAGCGAGAGAGGGCGACATGTAGGCTAGTGTGGGCAAGCCGGCGCCATCAAGTCATCATGTGTGCATGGTGCCGTCTATGGGGATCTTCGTTGCATTTTGCGGGTTCGGTTGGCCAGCTAGGCTAGCTGGTGCTTTTGGATGCGCTTTTGTATGCATGCGTCCCATTGGTTTACAAATGCGCGCTTTTGCCGACAACGCCGTTAGCAGGAGCCGAAAGCTTCCATACACTCATTTGCTATCTACGGAAGTTGGCAAACCTCGCTTGCTCATTACAACACAAAAACACAAACTAAACACATTTTCTCTCGTCGAATCTTTCCGTCAAAAATATTGGATTCTCTCGCTCCTTCTATTATATTGAATCTTGAATGAGACTTGTTATCCACAGTCACACTATTCTTGATTCTAACTAAGTCTGGACCATTTTCCTTCTAATCAGAGACACAATATAAAACCACAACAAATGCAGCCGCCACCAGCACCACAACAGCAGCAACCCAAACCTCAGCAACCTCAGCAACCGCCGCCGCAACAACAACCACACCAGCCACATCCGCACCAAACTGCTCAAAGCGCTACATACGCACCCGTAGCAACATACCAACATGCGCCCTATTACCCGCGTGGGTATCCGCCACAACCATATGCGCCCTACCCACAATATCCACCATATGCTTACCCAGGGTGGCATCAGCCTGCCAACTACAGTCCGGCCCAAGCGCAACCGCTATCTAACATGGTTACTCCCCAACAACAATCGAATGTGCCACAACAACATAACAAATCATCATCCCAAATTATTGGCCCCGCAATCAGCTCGGCGGATCGGCCCCACAGCCAGCCGATGCAAGCGGCCAATCTAACCAACCAAGGTGCAACTGTTGCCAGGACTAGAGAGCGCAAGCTGGCTGTGCTCAAGGATCCAATCACGAAAGAGGAGGTGCCTTTGCCGCCGCACGCGCCAGCTCCGTCGGCCAAACCCTCGCCCCAAGCTACCAAACCCTCATCAAGTGCAACAACAGCAACTACCCCCGCCTCATCAGTAGAGCACGTGCATACACTGCTTCAGAAGGTGTCCGAGGACAACAGCGCCAACGACAGCAACACTAAGCCTCAGATTAGAAAGCCGGCAACTCTTAAGGCTGCGGTCCCTGAAAAGAAGGCCGGTACCGAGTCCAGCACCGATGGCAACCAAGAGTCTGTGCCTAACAGCATGGCATCCGCAGCCAAAACGGCAGCGGCTGCGGTGGCGCAGGCGCCGGCGACAAGTACCCAGACCGTTACCAAGACGGGACCAGCCAATCTTGCTGTGTCTGCACCAGCAGAGACAAAGGTATCAACTAGTTCAATGAGTGCAACTTCTGCACAACCTGCAGAGAAAGACAAAAAGGTTGATCAACTTGCCCCAACGCAAGCGGAC
>ENA-UOVY01000651-UOVY01000651.1-plant-metagenome-genome-assembly--contig:-NODE-651-length-13264-cov-589.860323_pt1 | contig 13264 bp, 18 predicted proteins | sample MGYA00249840_ERZ761561 | MGnify/ENA primary metagenome ERZ761561 (study PRJEB28882, sample SAMN05720143) | plant metagenome | isolation source: Guanajuato, Mexico | place: Mexico:Guanajuato, Mexico... | reverse complement strand
GGCCGGCTGGCAGAAGGAGAGCGGCGCCTGGCTTTGAGGAGTTTGCTGTAAGAAACAATCGAGAACATGATGGACATAAACATAAACATTGTAATGGTCACGTCGTTCATGAGCCGGCCGCTCGTTTGGAGCCGAGCGCAACAACAAGTGCCGGCATCCGCTCATCTCAGGCGGGCGCCGACCACCGGCGGGCTGGCCGGCCGGGCGAGCGGGGGGCTGGCCGAGCTTGGGCCTGAGCTGCGGCCGGCGAGCGGCGGCCAGCAAGCGGCGAGCGGCAAACAAGCGAGAGGCCACCGGATGGCTCTTTGTTCGCCTATCAATCCGCTGACATGGCTCCACCTCGCGCACTTCCTCCAGCCGACGGGCGGCCACCTCTCGCGTGAGCTCCAGCTCGAGCCTCCTCTCCAGGCAAAGCCGAGCTCGAGCTGAAGCCAAGCTCAAGCTCAAGCTCGAGCTCGGCCGCCGCCAGTGACACGGCGGCGCCCGCCGCTCCCCTGGCGGCCGCTTGGCGCGGCGCAAGGACCAACGCCGGCCTGAGCAAACACTCGAGCCACTTTCCTATTGAGCTCGAGCGCGCTCATATTGTTTCAAGAGACTGGCTGGCGGCCGCAAAGGAGCCGATAAATGGCCCGCTCCAGGCTGGCTCGCGCCAGAGCCCCAGCGGCCCGCCTGGCCAACAAAACTGGCGGCGAGACAATGCAAAAAGGGAACGCGGCCAGAGTGTGTTGCAAGTTGCAGCTTGCAGGTTGCAGGTTGCGAGTTGCAAGCAACCTTCAAGCCGGCCGCCCGCTCGCTCTCGCAGGTAAAAAGTCGGCCATTTTGGGCGCGCTCGAGCAAAGAGCGGGCGCTTGATTTATTGCATTCGTGCGTCTTCATTTGGCCGCCCTCCAGCCTCGCCCGCCAGCCAGCCAGCTCGAGCGAGCTTGGGAGCGGAAGAAGTGTAGCTCGCCGCTCGTTTGGCCGGCCATTCTGCTGGCCCGGCGAGCGGACTTTTGCGCCGGCCAATGAGACTTTGGGTTTGTGAGAAACTTGGCCGCTTTGCAAACGAACAGAGTTGCAGCTGGCGGATCTGAATCTCGCCCAAATGCGAGCGCAAACATGAGCGCGCGCTCTCGGCCGAGCAAGGCGGGCCAATTAATAATTCAATCCATCGGTTGGCCGAGCGGAAGGCAGGAAGTGGCGCCATTGTGCCCTGCTTATTCAATTATTGGACTTGCGGTAAGCTGAGCCGGCAGCAAGGACGGGCTAATTGATGGTTCCCTTTTGCGGGCCAGACGCGCGCTCATTGGAACTCGAGAGCGCGGCGCCAGGCTTGCCTGTTGCGGCCCCGACTGGCCGGCCGGCCGACAGGTGACGCGCGGCCGGCCGGCCGGCGCTTGAATATGCGCCGCCGATGGATTACATAATGGCGACCACCTCATTCATTGGGGCGGCACGACCGAGCAACAATCCGTCTGGCCTCTCGTCTGGCTGTCAAGGCGGCCGGCCTGCGCGCGCACCCGGCCGCCATACATCACACAGCGCCAGCTCGGCGGGCCAGCGTGACTTGCGGAACCGATCGATGATTTGCGATGATTGCATGGGGGGCTCGCTGCATGCGCCTGACATCTCAATGGGCCCGGCGAGCGCGAGCCCGAGACTTCGTCCCGCCCGAAAGTGGGCTTGCCGGCGGGCGGGCGGGCGGGCGGAGGCGCCCGCCTCTCAGGTGAGAGTGGCCGGCCGGCCGGCGAGCGAGGCGGCCAGGCGGCCGCCAATCAGTGGCTGGAAGTGGAGCCACTCAGCTGGATGTTGGCGCTCCGATCTGATCTGATCGGCTCAGCCTTGCTATGCTCTTCCAGGAAATAAAAGCGCTCCTGTTGGCTGGCGGCCGCTTTTATTGACTTGAGCGCCGGCTTCCATCCGGCCGGCGAGCGGCGACTGGCGGCCGAATTAACATCCGCCTGGTTGCGGCCGGTGGGCGGGGGAGTCGGCGCTCGAGTGGCCGCCTGGAGGCGCCCATGGTTGCGCAATTAGCGCTCCTGGCCGGCAGTGCGCTTCAAGCGCTCGCCATGGGCGGATATAAATCATCGCGTCCGAGTTGAGCGGAGTTTGTCCGAGCTCGGCAGAGCTGGGCCAAGCTCGGCCGGCCGCCTCCGAGCAGAAGCGTGGCCGCCGCCCCGGCTGCTCCACTTCGGCGGCCAAAAACAATACAAGACACGAAAACCATTAGATCGAGTGGAGCCGAGCTTGGGCGGGAGCAGCTGTTGTTTTGCCCCCTTGTGTCAATTTGGCCAGAGCCCGTGACCAATTATCTTGGCCGGCCGGCTGGCTGGCTGGCTCGCGATCATTATGGCTGGGTGCGCTATGAGTGTTGAGTCGAGCCATGATCTCACGAGCGTGCGCTCGAATCGCAATCAAGGCGCCGGCTCGGCTCGGCTCAGCGAGCGAGCGAGCGAGCGGGGGGAGGAGATTTGAATCTGGCCCGGCTCACCTGCCTGCGGGCCGTCGGGCGCGCGCGCCGGGCGGCGCCCAAGCGTCGGCGGCCCGGCGGCCAACCCTTCGGCGCGGCGGCCGCCGCCGCCCGACGGCAGCGGCAGCACGAGCGCCGATGGCCGATAGCCCGCGCGCTTATCGGCCACATCGGCCCGCCCCTCCGAGCGGGCGGCCGCCCGCCGCTGGCCCGCACACTGGCCGCCCGCTCAAGGCCTTAATTAAGTCTGGCCGGCTAATTGTTATGGAGCGCAACTGGCTCGATAAGAAATGAAACTTTTGTTGTTGTTGCTGCTGCTGCTGCCGCTGCTGTTGTTGCGCCTTGGAGGGAGACGGCAACTGGCCATTGGCTGGGACGCGCAGACTGGCGGCGGCGGCGGCGGCAGGGCAGCGCTGCCATGGGATGATGATCGCCGGCGCTGCAAGCTCGAACTCGGCGGCCGGCAGAGCAAGAGCGAGCGCCACTGGCCAACAATGGCCAACGCGGCTAGCCAGACAGGCGGACAGACGGAGCCTCTCGCTCGCTCGCCGCTATCAGGGCTCAAATCTCAGCCGGCCGACTCAATTTAATAATAAGCTGCGCCGGCCAACTCTCACAGGTGGCTGCGCGCCGGATCTCATTGCGACGACACCCAGTTGCGCCAAGTCTCGCTCAGGTCTGCCTCTGCGCCCACAGCTCGGCGAGCGGCCAGCAAACCCGCTTCCTGTTCCATTGAACAAACACGATAATTAGCCTGCCGGCGCAGAGATGGCGGCCGCGGCGGCGCTGGCGGCGGCCAGCGCGAATGAATAATTTGGCGGCCAGACTTTCGCCCAGCGAGCGGGCGGCGCTCGCACAAAGGCCATTGTGGCTGGCGGCGAGCTCGGCCAGCAGGAAGCGGCGAGCGAGCGAGCGGCCGAGCTCGGCTTGAATAATTGGCTTATAAATCATCGGCCGCTGCGAGCGGCGGCCAACAGGTGAGCGCGCTCGCGGCCAGCAGGTGGTGGCCGCGCATCGCCCGGCCCCTTTGTCACCCAGAGCGGGCCGCCTGTGTGTGGGCCGGCCGCTGAGCCCCTTCCGAGCGGCGGCTCTGAGGGCGCCGCCGCGAGCGCGACACCACGACCGGTGGCGGGCCCAAGTGGAAGTGGAGCGCTTTGAGCGAGAATGGCAGGAGTTGGAGCTGATACTCGCATTGGACGCGCGGCCAAAACTGGAGGCTCGGCCGGCTGGAGGGCTCAAGTGCGAATTCAAATTCAAATCCAGATCCGCCAGCCAGTTAATTGTTGGCATTGGCAAGATAATCGCCAAGATGATTTATTCGATTTGTCAAAAATGCGCTGGGAATTATCATTAGCGCTGGCCGGCTCGGCGGCGGCCAGAGCGGCCAGAGCAACGAGAGCAACGAGAGCGGCCAGGGCGAGGAGGCCGTCAACCCGGCCGACAGGTTGACCAGCCGGCAAGCCGACCTGGCCGGCGGGCCGCCCATGCGCGCGCGGCCCTCCCCTTGGCAGCGCTCGCTGCCGGCCAACACGACTCTCCGGCGGCGAGAGCCCAGCCAGCAACTTCCCAGCGTGATGGCCGCTAATGATCGCAGGCGAGCGCAGACTCGCCCCTGCAGCAGCGGCGGCGGCGGCGGCGGCCGGCTCGCTCCGCTCAGCTCTGCAGTCGGCGCCGCGCTGCCCCCAGTCGCAGGCCGACGCCTCGCGCGCAACCATCTTCGCGCTTGACACCAGCCGAACGCGCCCACTGCGCCCATCGCGCCCCAAGCGCCCGCCTCGAACAACAATACAAACAAGCGGCCCTGTTTGCTCATTTGCATGCTAATGAGAGGCTCGCCGCCGGCCAGGAAGTCGCCGGGCCAAATTGAGCGCTCGCAGGTGAGAGCGGCCGCCCGCTGTCACGCCATTGACCAATTCCACGTGACGCGCCGGCCCCAGCTGGTGGGCCCGCCGAGCGCAGCCAGGCACAGGCACAGGCACAGGCACAGGCTGGCTGGCTTGCTTGCGGCGCCCGCAGACAACAGGTGCCCTCGGCGGCCTAAAAATAGCCGGCCTCGCTGGCTCTCCTTGGCTCTGCTCGGCTCGGCTTTGCTCGCAGAAGAGCGGCGAGCAAGCAGACTGGTTGCCGCCAACAAACTCGCCACCTCGAGACACGGGAACGCAAGCGAAAGCGCCAGAACCAGCAGGAGCCGGCGAGCGGCCGGCCGACTGGCAGCAGCGGCCGCGTCAAGCAATGTGGCGCCGGCAGCGGTGGGCGCTAGCGCTCGTGGCTCTCCTATGGACGCGAGCGGCCGCCTTTGACCTGAACGAGCCGGCGGAGTTTGAGCTCGAGCTCGAGCCAGAGACAGAGACAGAGACTGAGACTGAGGCTGAGCAGCAACAACAACAGCCGCAGCCTTGCCAACGAGAAGCGGCGGATCAGAGGAAACCTTTGCTTGAGGACAGCTCCTGGCTCAGAAGGCTGAAATTGAGCGCCAAAAGCACCATTAGCCTGGCCATTGACAGGCTGCCCGATTATTTTGACTTTGATTCCTTTGCGGCCAACTTCAAGCGCAAATATTCAAAATCGCAGCTTATACTTAGGAGATCAGTGTTTTTTAAAAGGTGTTTAAAGATCTTCAAGTCGCGGGTTGGCTTCAGGTTGGGCTCGATTGGTTATTTGCAAAATGTTAACAAGTTTTCGGACTTGAGCCAGGAGGAATTCAGGCGCATTTTTATGAGCGGACCGCCCATCGAGCTGAGGCCAAGTTGGCAAACTGAGCGCCAGTATTACGAACAAATTGGGCGCTCCTACGAGCAGCGGAAGTTGCTGGCCCACGAAAGCGGCGAGCTGCCAGCAAAGGCGAGCGCCTCAGACTTCGAGCTTGAGCCTGAGCGCTTTGGGGAGGAGTCGCGAGTGTTTGTGCACGAGTCGCAGGTGAGGCGCGAGATTGTGGCCATGCTCGAGGCTGAGCCCGCCCATTCGGCCCTCGAGCTTGCGGTTAGAGAGGAGCTGCTGAACTCTGGCCAGGAGAGATTCTCGCAAGCTTGCGCTGGCCAAGCGAAGCCAAAGCGGCCGCTCCCCTGGCCAAAGTGCGCCAGCAGGCTCAGCCAAGATGGGCGCCAATTTAACGCCAGCAACCAGAGCTACGCGCCGCCAGACCTCAACCGGCTCGGCCTGGCGGAGGGCATCGACTGGAGCCAGCACCCCTGCTTCCACCAGATCTACGACCAGGGCGACAGGTGCGGCAAGTGCTACGTGATGGCCGCAACGAGCTTGGCCGAGTTTTACAAGTGCAGCGAGCAGGTTAACGTGGTTGACAGGCGAAAGTTTAGCAAGGATTATGTGCTCGACTGTGGCCAGAAGTATTCTGCGGCAAACATGGGCTGTTTGGGCGGTAGTTTGCTCGAAACAATCAGGTTCATTTCAGAGGCGGGCGTCTTCAACATTGGCGGCTGGAAGTTGCGCCGCCAGAGGGAGTTGGCCAAGTTGAGGGAATCAGGAGCAAGGGTGGCCGGCTTAGATTTGAAGTGTCCGCTGAATGGGCTTGAAACTGGCTACTCAAATTGGGGCGACATAAAGCTCGAGCTGAGTCCCGAGCTGGTTGGGCCGAGCGAGTGGGCGTGGGCCCTGCTCGAGGGCCCGCTGGTGGCCTCGGTGCAAATGCCCGCGGAGGGCGTGGACGCTTACGAGGGCGGCGTGCACGAGGGGACGGGCTGCGCGCAGTCGGCAAACTGGCACGCAATGCTGCTAGTCGGCTTCGGCCAGAACGAGCAGGGCGTCGCCTACTGGCGCTTCCGCAACTCCTGGGGCGCCGACTGGGGCGAGGGGGGCCACTTCAACCTGGCCATGGCCGTGCCGGGCGCCTGCCTGGCGGGCGGCGTGCGCGTCTTCCGGGAGCCAGGGGCGGCGGCGCCAACAAGTGGCTAGCCGGAAGGGGCGCCGGGCGGGGCCGAGCTGGCTGGGGCGGCCGAATAAAAGGTGGCCATCGGCTGGAGTTTGAGCTGACGCTTGAGCTGAGGCTTGAGCTGAAGCTCGAGCTCAAGCCGAGCCAGCAAACGAGAGCGACGATGCGAGGCGAATCGCATTTCCCATTTCGCATTTCCTATTTCGCTCATGCCAAATTCAGTTCCAGTGCTTTATTGTGCAAATCAATTACCTGCCCTCTCGGCGGCCAATTGGAGCCAGCTGGAGTCGGAGTTCGAGCTGAAGTTTGAGTTCGAGCGCCTCTTTCTCTCTCTCTCTCTCTCTCTCTCTTTATCGCTCTTGCGCAAAACGAAGCTCGACGGTCGCGCATCCGCTTGGCTGGCCAGCCGGCCGCTTGGCCAACTGAGCCCAGCCAGCCAGCCAGCTCGGCCAAGCGGCGGCAGAGGCGGCGGCGGCGACACCGCAGTTTGCAGCCTCTTGTCACCTGCAGGCCGAGCGCGCTGCCCCCGCGCCCAAGCTGCGCGCTCCTGGTTCGCTTCTCGTTTCAAGCCTCCACTCTATTTACATTGTGCCTGCCTCCCGCTCGCAAGCTAATGGGCTCGCCGCAGCGCGCCAATCGGGCCAGCCTGTGGGCCGAACCTGTCGACAGGTAATAGAAAGGTTGTTGCTTGAAAGGAGCCAACTTTTTACAAACGAGCGCAAGAACAACAACAGCGGCGCCAACAGGAACAACAACAGGTGGCTGGAGCCGCCGAGTTGGCCAGCTGGCCAACAGGGAGGCCGAGCCGGGCAAAGCGCGCAAACAGGCGCAAGCCCGCAAGGTTGACATTGGCCGCTCTCGCCTCGTTTCCTGCCTCTTCGCCCCCCCCCCTCCGCTTCCAGTTTGCTGCTCCGGCGCCCTGACGCTAGCCGCCGGCCAGGATCATTAATAGGCGCTAATGGAAGGGCAGCTGCAGGTGCCAGCCCCGCTTGTCGCCTGGCCGGCCGGCAATCGGCGCTTGAGTTTCGAGCCCAGAGCTTGAGAAATAAATCAGCCCTTGCGAGCGCTCAGGTGTTGGCCTGTGTGTCGCCCGCCGCTCTCACACACACACACACAGTTTGCGCTGACGCTTTGCAGGCCAAACACAAAGGCGACAAAGCGGCCACTTCAATCCGGCTCCAAGCTGAGCCCGAGCAAACTCCGCTCAGCCAGGCCGGCCGGCCGGCCAATCTCGGCCTCTGGCCACGCCAGCTGCGACTGGAACTCGAGCGGCGGAAGCTGGCGAAAATTGGCCAATAAAGAGGTTGGACAACATAATTATGCTCCCAATATTAATGCTCTTGTTATTGTGTGTCAAATGATTTATTTTGGCCAACTCTGGCGCCGGCCGGACAGGTGCGAGCCGGCCAGCTGGTTGGCTAATGGCCGGCGAGCCGGGGGGGGGGGCAGGCAGGCAGGCAGGCAGAGACAATGGCGGCGGGTTGGCGGCCCAAGAAGGAGCCGAGCAACAACAACAACAACAACAACAAGCTCGAGTGGCAACAAAGTTGTTCATTGCCCTCTCGGCCGGCGAGCGCGATGAGTTGCGCACAAGGCATATCGGTTGCGCACTTGAGCTCGGAGCCCATAAATCAGCCCTTTGTTTACGTGGCCGCGCCGAGGGGCCGCTCGGAGCGGCAGGAGTGTTCGCAAGCTTCCTTCCACTTACCTGCAGGTTTTGCAACCAGAGCGCATTGAGTTATTGAATTATTGGTCCAGTCGGCGGGCGGGTCGGTCGGTTGGTTTGCGAGTTGGCCAGTTTGCGAGTTGGTTGCAGGTTTGCCGGCCGGCCGGGCGGGAGGATTGGGCACGATGTTAATTAGTGAGTAGGCCAGCGCTGCGCAATGGGAAGTTTTGGTGGCTCGGCGCTGAACTTGGAGGCGCCAGTTCCGGATTTGGGCCGCAGAACAATGGAGCAATTTTTCTCCCCACTCCTCGGCCGGCCAGCCCAGTTTGGGCGGCGTGAGCTGGGCCAGCTCTTGAACGGAGCGCCGACAGCGGGACACACGAATGCGCCGTCACTCGGCCGCCGCAGCCGCAGCCGCTGCAGCAGCTCGCTCGGCCAGGTGAGCGGCCGGCCAGCCGATGGGAGGGAGACAAATTGGCTTAGTTTTGGCGGAATTTGGCCGAAGCCAGAAAACAATTTCTCTCCCATTCTTCTGCAAATCTGTTCGTGTTTATCGCCTCGCCCGCCCTGCAGCCTGTTAAGTTAACTGCCGCCAGAGCTTTGACAAGATCAGCGGCGGCGGCGGCGGCTGCGGCGGCCATTAGGTGAGCCGGCCGAGCGCAGGCTTGCTGGCCGGCTGGCTGGCCGAGCGCAGCGGCTGCAGCGGCTGGCCGGCGCCGGACGCTGCCGGCGAGACACTCCCAGCGGCCGGCCGAGCGGGGCTGCAGGTAAGCAAGAACAATGTAACCATTCGGGCCGCTCGCTCTCGCCGCCAGTTGGCGGCGGCGGCGGCGGCGGCGGCGGCGGCTAGATAAAATCTCTCTCCCGCCCGCGTGTGTGAGTCAGTGGCGGCGGCGGCGGCCATTGTGAGATCTCCATCCAGGCTGGCCGCCGCCGCCGCCGCCGCTGGCTAACAGGTCCGCTCCCCGCGCGACGCCGGCTCAAAAGTCGTGACATAAAACGGGGAGTTAATGATCCTGATCCGGCACAAAAATACCTGTAAGGCTCAGGCGCGCAGGCGGCGGCAACAATGTATCTGCGGCCAGAGGCGCGGCCGCCGGTGTCACTCTGGCCTTGGAGCTCTGCTCAGCTCGGCTCGGCCTGGCTCTGCTCTGCTCTGCTGGGCCGGCCGGGAAGGAAGAGAGGCGGCCGGCTAGCCAACTCCTTCCGCGCTTATCGCCTTGCCAGGTGATAATCAATTAGCAGTAGGCAGCTGTGCGCCTCCAGCCAGCGCCGCAGAATTCGCTCTGCGCGGCGAGAGAGTTTTGCGCGCGCACTCGCGCTCGCACAGACTCGAGGGGCGCAGCCTGCGCGCACGCCGCCCGCTGCTTCCTGCCGGCTTCCGCAGGGGGGCGCTCGCGGCGCGCGCAACCTGTTGCGGCCGAGCGGCTTTTATCGCCGCCGCCGCCGCCGCCGCCTCGCAACCTGCTCCTCCGCCGCCGGCTCACCTGGCCGCCAGGTGGGCGAGCGAGGCGGAGGCAGAGGCAGAGGCAGGAGAGGGAGAAAAAGTCTCGCCGGCAAGTTTGGAATTTTTTCGCCTCGCTCGCAGCGAGTTGATTGCGAAACGGAGGCGGCCTCTCGAGTTTGAGCAAGCGCGTTTGTTTGCTCGCGAGGCGGCCAATGCTAATTTGCGGCCGCCCCACCTGGAGGGGCCGGCGGCGGCGGGCGGGTTCCTGGTTGCGGCGGGCATTGTTGTGTTGTTTTATGCCTCAGACGCAGTCGGACTCCCCCTCCTGGATCTGGCTGGCCGGCCGGCTGGCTGGCTGGCTGGCTGGCTGGCCGGCCGGTCGGCGAGCAGGCGAGCGAGCGAGTCGGCGAGTCATCGGCGACCAATGATTCGGGCGGCAGCTCCTCCTTGGCAGCTCTTTGAAGTTGGCCTACGCTGCTCACTGGGCGCACTTATCTCTCCGGCTCCATCTCGGCCTTGAGCTTCCGCCAGCCGCAAGCGCAGCTCCATTAGGAGGCGACATCGGCCGCGACCGCGCCACAAGTGCACAGTGGCCGCCCGCTCGCTCGTAAAGCAAGATAGATGGATGCAAATTTGCATCCGAGTTCGAGCTCGAGTTCGAGTTCCAGCTCGAGCCTCAAGCCTCGAATCCGCCCCCTCTCTCTCTGCCCCTCCTCGAGAGCGGCGCTCTCGTTGGCCGGCGCCAAATTGTCGTCCAGCCGGCGCTCGGCGGGCCATTTAATTTCATTAGGCCGCTCGGTGGGCCGGGCGCGCGTCTTGGCGCTTGCGGCCGGCAAACAATGGCCGGCTAATCGGCGCCGGCCACGCCTAAGGCCGCGCGCCCGCCAGCCTCGGGCGCCTTTGTCTCTCCGCCGGCCCGCTCGGCGCCCAGCAGACGCCGGAAGCTGGCGGCCGGCCGCCGGGCGGACAGGTGGGCCGGCCGGCCGGCGCCAAATCCAATTTGCTCGCCCGTCAGCCGCGAGCGAGGCTGGCGGCCGGCGCCCGCTTGACAGGCGTAATCTGGCCGCTCCAAGGCTGACGAGCCCCTCGTCAGTGGCGGGCACAAATTTGAATTTCAATGGAGGAAGAGTTGTTTTGTCGGCCGGCGGGGCTAATGTTTGTTGTTGCTGCTGCTGTTGCTGTTGTTGTTGTGGCCATAATTTTGTGCGGCAACTAATAATTTAGTTGTAAATACAAAGGCAACATTTTCCTCCTCTCGCCCGCTCGCTCGCTCGCTCGGCCGGCCGGCCGGCCGCCTGTCGTCCAAGGCAACCGGGGCGCAGCCAGCAGGTCGGCCGCGCTCGCACAGGTGAGCGGGCGGGCGAGAAATATTATCAACTCGGCGCCGTCTGGCTGACAAGCCGGCCGCTCGGCTGGATTGTCCGCCGCTGGAACAACAATTATGCCGCCACAACACAATGGCCCAGAGAGTCGGCCCGCTCCTCGGCCAGGCCACTCGCGCCGGCCAGTCGGGCTCGCAGGGGCCGAGGCCGGGCGGCGGCAGCGGCCGGCCGCGCTGGCCCCCAGCGCCCATTGATTAGCGGCACTAATTCCAATCAGCGGCCAGTTGTCGCTCGCCCGACCCGCCGGACTCCGCCCACCGGCTGGCCTCGGAGGCGTGCGCGCCGCCAGCCCGCGCGCCGCGGCCGCTCCCATCGGCTCGAGTGGCGCAGTATTGATCCGCGGCGGCCCAGTTTAGCTGCCGAAACAACAAACTGGCGCGCGCTCAGTTGGAGCTTTAAAATGGCCGCCGCCGCTGCCAGCTTTCCCCTCTCAGGCTTCTCAGGCTTTCGCTTTGACTTTGACTCTGACTCCAACCCTGAACTCGGCTTCAGATTCGGATTCGGATTCAGATTTGGACGAAATTCAGCAGCTGTCTGAGAAGTATCTTTGGCTTTATGCTTCCGTTGGCCGCGAGAGATGCGCCAGCGCTGGACGCGCCCGCTCCTTTCAGCTCCAGCGAGCACAACAATCGGCCGGCGCAACAAAAAGCGCCCCCTTGGCCCCGCAAAGTGCCGCAGTGGCCCCACTTCCGCCGGCCAACTCGTTCTGGCCGCCAAGCTGCGCTGCAACACAATAGGCGCCCGGCTGCGTGGCGCCGCCAGTGTCCAATTTCGGCCCATTTTAGGGCTGGCCTAAAACGTGCGCCTAAGAGCGAGCGGGCGCCTCTCTTGCTGGCCGCGCGCGCTCTCTGCAGCTCGCGTGCCGCCGGCCCAAACTAGGCCGGCTCGAATCTAATCTGGCGCCGGCGCCAATCACAGTCCACTTGTTTTCGTTCCAATCTCAAGTCGTCGCCTGAAGAGCTTCGCGGCTTCGCGAGCCTCGTGAAGCGAGCGCGACAGGTTAATTAAAGAGGCGGCGCCGGTCGCCTCCAGGTGATAGATTTGCGGCTGACACGCGAGCGGAGGAGCTGCAATGGGGGGCGAGCGGCCCTCTGTGGGCGGCTCGCAATCAGCGGCCGGCCGGACCTCGGGGCGCCTCGCCGGCAAGCACAGCGATGGCACTGGAAACGGCAATGGCAATGGCAATGGCAATGGCAATGGCAGTGGAAGTTGGAATGGAAATGGAAATGGAAATTGCAGCGCCAGCAGAGCGAAGGTGGCCCCAAGCTTGCGCCTTGATACACGGGCCAGCGGCCAGCTTCCGACAGCGCGACTTCCGGGCGCGCGGGCCAAGCAAGCGAGCGTGAGCGCGCGCGCGCCACTCTTGTCGGCCGGGGCCGAACGGAACTGGCCGAGTAATCAAAATAAATGACTCTTATTTTGGAGCCGGCCCATTTCACGTTTGATGTGAGCGCCAAATGGGGCCAAGCGGCCGTTTGGGCGGCTCGCCGGGGGAGTTGGGCCCAAAGGCGGCCGCGCGGGCAGAAGATTGCTCGCAGGCCGAATTCAAGCGGCCGATAATCAGTAACAATGGCGCTTGTTTTCGGCCCGCTGGGCGTGGCGGGCGGCGGGCGAGGGGGTGGCGGCCGAGTCCCGCGGGAGGGGGCCGCTCCATTTGCATGCAGGCGGCGGCGGCGGCGGCGGCACCTGGCTGGCGCGGCCTCGTTGTCCCTGGCAGCGTCGCCTGCAGGCTGCAAGCGGCGGAGAGGCGAGCGAGCAAGCGCGAGCAAGCGCCCATTAATAATATTTGGGCCCAGCTTTGCGCCGGGCCGGCCGCCTAACGCGCGAGCGAGCGAGCGAGCGGCCCGCTTATCTGGGGCCGCGAATCTTGGCGGCCGCTGCGTGCGTGTGCGTGGGCGCCGCTTGGCCCCAGGAAGAGGAGGAGGCCGCGCAAATGCAGACAAGCCGGCCCCTCTGGCGCTGGCCCGGCCAAGCCCGGCCGCTGAGCTCTGAAGCAGGGCGGCCCTGGCTGCGCCGCTCCCATTGGAGCCGCCGCTGCGGCCGCTTCGCAGGCTGAGGTGGCGAATTAACATGGGGCCAGACAATCGGGCTGTCGCGCGGCCATCAGGCTGCCGCCGCCGCCGCCGCCGCCGCCGCCTCGGCTTCTCCTGCAGCCGGCGCCTGCTTGCGTGTCACGGGCAAGCTGCGCCGAGAGTCTGGCGCCGGTCTGGCCCAGCGCCGGCCGGCTCGCTCAGCGGAGGCGCCGCTCTGGGGGCGCCGGCGGCCCACCTTGGCCGGCGCTGGCCAAGCCTGGCAGCCAGACGCAATGTAAACAAAGGCGGCGGCCAACTCCAATTAGGGCGGCCGGCCGGCCGAGGTGTCTTTGGCGGCCGCTCGCGCGCGCAGACGGGGACGCAGATTCAGATCCAGATCCAGATTCAGATTCAGATTCAGA